>Ga0137432_1000137_pt1 | contig 52211 bp, 27 predicted proteins | sample EasRivERMZT820_2_FD_102337 | JGI IMG/M metagenome (GOLD analysis project Ga0137432, IMG submission 102337) | Soil microbial communities from meander-bound floodplain in the East River, Colorado, USA - East River MetaG ERMZT820_2 | ecosystem: Environmental > Terrestrial > Soil > Floodplain ... | reverse complement strand
TTTCCGTGAAGACTGTTTCGTGCGACACTTGCGCATGACGGTGGTCCCTCCTTTACGCAACCCCATGATGTCATGGGGCGGAGGACCGCCGTCAACTTTCAACGCTCAGTGGGACAACACCTCACTTCGTACCATCAGAGTTGGTAGGGGAGCCGGAGGAGGGTCCACAGACGAAGACCGGGTCAGTCCATGGACGCCGCCGTCACCGCTGGAAGATGAACCATTTTTTATCATGAACGGCCGGGATTTCCGGGTATCATAATGTCTCCACCCTCAAGACGAAGGCATTCGACCGGAGACCTTGATGCGCCTCATGAGCCTCCTGCGCCGCACATGGCCCGCGGCACGCGCGAACCGGATGACGTCAAGGCCGGTCCTGTTGCTCGTGGGCTTCTGCATCCTGCTGGCACCCCCCGTCCCTTCCCCCATAGCTTCCACGGACATCACCTTCGAGGAACGCGTCGACGCTCAGCGGGCCATCGAGGCCATCTACTATTCGCACCTTGAGGGGGCACGCCGCACCTTCGAGCAGGCTGTCACCCGCGAGCTGCTCGAGCGCAAGGTGCGGACGTACCTCAAGGAATCGGCCGCGCTGGACGACTACTGGAACACTCCCGTCACCGCGGAGGCGCTGCGCCAGGAAGCCGCGCGCATCGCGCGCGACACCAAGTACCCGGAGCGCCTCCGGGAGATCGAGACCGCGCTGAACCACGATGCAGTCCTCTTCCAGGAGACGCTCGTCCGCGCCTCGCTGGTGGATCGTCTCGCGCGCAGCTTTTTCGCCTACGACAAGCCGACCCACGAGGCGGCCCGCGCCGAAGCGGAGCGGATTCGCATGCGCCTGCTCGACGGGACCCTCGACCCGGCGGCCGATCATCCCCGGCGCATCATCGTCCCGGCCGAGCACGAATTGCCGATATCGACCGCGTCGCCAGGCCAGCCCTTCAGCTCGTCGCGTCACGAGACGATGCCTCTGCAAGGGATCCGTGAGACTCCCGAGGAAGTGATCAGGCCGACTCCGACCGCAACCGACGCGATCGGTCCGGTGGAAGAGAGCGCGGGACACTTTTCCATCAGGGCCTCAGGGCCGGAGTCTTCATCCCCGGGTGTCATCTATCGCGTGCCGAAGACGACGTGGGACGAGTGGTGGGCGGCCCACCAAACGTCATTGGACGAGTCCGGCATCGCCGCAGTGGCCGAGGCGACTGCAATGGACGACTTTGCCACGAGCGCGCTCGATGCCTCCTGCCCCGCGGACGACACCTGGGACAACGGCGCTCTGGATGATCGCCCCGATGGCCGCTACGGGCACGCAGCCGTCTGGACCGGCACTGAGATGATCGTGTGGAGCGGATCGACCTTGTTCACCTCCGCTTCGGGCGCGTATCCAACTGCGAACGCCGGCCGCTACGACCCCCTCACCGACACATGGCGGGGTATCTCGCTCCTCGGAGCCCCGGAGCTCCTCTCAGGCTCGACCGCAGTGTGGACCGGCACCGAGATGATCGTCTGGGGGAGGCGGCTTCTGGGACCACGTGCCGGGGGCCGCTACGATCCTATCTCGGACACCTGGCGCACCATCACGACAGTGAACGAGCCGTTGACTCGGATTGGACACAGCGCCATCTGGACCGGCACTGAGATGATCATCTGGGGGGGCGTCGCTTTTCTTTCTAATGGGCTCGGGAGCTTTACATCCGCCGGCGCGCGCTATGACCCCCAGAGCGACACGTGGCGACCTACATCCTCGATCGGCGCTCCAACTCCGAGAAGGGACCACACGGCAGTGTGGACGGGTACTGTGATGATCGTCTGGGGTGGTGAGTTAGAGGACCTCTCCCACCTGCAGAGCGGCGCGCGGTATGACCCCTTCACCGATTCCTGGTCGGAAACGAGCCTGGTCAATGCCCCTTCACCCAGGAAAGAGCACACCGCGGTCTATTCAGGCACTGAGATGATCGTCTGGGGCGGGCTGACCGTGGACTTTCTCAATCCGACTGCGACCGGCGGTCGTTACGACCCCATTGGCGATTCGTGGAGCACTATCACATCCGCTGCAGCGCCCGCGGCGCGACGCGGTCACACTGCTGTCTGGACTGGCTCGAGGATGATCGTCTGGGGGGGATCCAGGCACTCGAACCCGATCACGAGCATCTTCGAGGTATCTGTAGTGAGCGGCGGGGGCGCATACGATCCGTCACTCGATCACTGGCAGGCCCTGTCAGTGACAAATGCGCCATTCTCCGTCGCCTACCACTCCGCGGTCTGGACCGGGTCGCTCATGGTCGTGTGGGGAGGCACGCGCGGGGCCGGGGACACCATGCCCCGCGGGGGCCGTTATGACCCGTCGAACGATTCCTGGACACCGACTTCAATGGGATTCAGCGGCGCGAATCCCTCTGGCAGCGGCCGGGCCGTGTGGACGGGAACGGAGATGCTTGTGTGGGGCTTCGGCGGCGGTCGTTACGATCTGCTCATCGATTCCTGGAGAGGGATCTCGACGGTGGACGCACCGACTGACCAGCGGCTGCGCCATGCGGCCGTGTGGACAGGCGACGAGATGATGATCGTGGGAGGGGGAGTGCTCTCGGGCCCGTCTGTACGGCTCCCTGCCGGGCGGTACGATCCGATCACAGACACGTGGCATTCGGTCTCGACGGTAGATTCCCCCGACGTGCGGTCCGGGGCCACGGCCGTGTGGACCGGCCGGGAGGTCCTCGTATGGGGAGGACGGAGTTCTTCGGCTCCCTCGTCTGTCATACCCGGAACCGGTGGTCGTTACGATCCGTCGACCGACACCTGGCGATTGCTGCCCCACCGTATCGCTCCCTATCGCCCCGGCATCACGTCTTGCGACGTCGATGTTTCCGATTGTGACGTCAACGCCCCGTTCGCTATCGAGGGCCATACTGCAGTCTGGACCGGTGCCGAGATGATCATTTTCGGCGGGGACTTGTCCTTTCAGCCAGCGACCGTCTACGGAGCCCGGTACAGTCCCGACCTCGATCTTTGGGCTCCCCTTCCTGGGATGACGAATGCTCAGGCAAGCGCGGGACACAGTGCCGTTTGGACGGGCACGCAGATGCTCGTTCTCGGTGGCGGCGGATCCGGGATACCCATAGGTCCGTTTCCATGGTTCTACGACCTGGCTTCGGATAATTTCTCGTTCATTTCGACACCGAATCCAGCCGACCTTACCGTCCGTAGGAGTGGGCATAGCGCCGTCTGGACGGGTCATCGCATGCTGGTCTGGGGAGGGTCGGAAGAGCCCGGTGTCATCTACGACCGTGAGGCAGACTCATGGAGCGCCATGTCGTCTCAAGGAGAGCCACTTCGCCGATTCGATCCTCAGGCCCTTTGGACAGGCAAGTTCATGCTCGTTTGGGGTGGGACGCATAGTTTCGACTCGCTCGCGTCAGGAGGGCGATACCGCTTCGGTCAGAACACAGACGACGATGGCGACCTCATCAGCGAGTGCGAGGGCGACTGCGACGACGCCGACCCGGGAGCCTGGCCCGGGGCCCCGGAGACGTGCAATGGACGTGACGACTCCTGCGACGGCGTGATAGACGAAGATCCAAACGGATTCGACTCGGACGGCGACGCTAGCCCCAATGCTTGTGATGTCTGCCCGCAGTTCCCCAACCCCGGCCAATCCGACCCACTCGCATGCATGACGGCCGATCAGGACGGCGGCGAGTGTCTCGAAACGGGGATCGTCCTCGCGGCGCCACTTCAGGATGGGGTCGTCTCCGTCATTCGCGAGGTGGAAGTACCCCCTGACGTCATTCATCTCGATTTCATGGTTCTGAGCTGCGCTACCGCTACTCCCATTGAAGTGCTTCTCAACGAGCGGCCTCTCATCGTTTTCGCTGACCCTGATCCCGATCCCTTCTGTGACTGTTCGACACCTTTCTATCGTGTCACCGTCTCTGACAGAGAGCGGATTAGGGAACTCTGGAATGTTGGTGGTGACAACGCACTGCGAGTTCGCAAGGCTGCCTTCGACAACGGAACTTTCAACGGAACGGTTTTTGGATGGGTTCGGGCTCAGATCGGGTCGGGCACGCAGCAGGACTCCGAGACGATCTGCCTGTTCGATGCCCGCCAGGCGAACTGCACTCGTGAGATCTGCACCGCGGATCCTGGCTGGTTCACGTTCAGCGCCGTGGATGTATCGCGTTCGGTGGAGGTACACCCGACGACCGACGAGCAACTCGTGAGCGCGCGGTTCATCGACTCGGCCCTTCCTAGGTCAATGGACATCGGTCATCTCCCGGATGGTCCACAGCGACTCTGTATCGGATCGTCGGAGACGCCACGTCTTTTCGCCGCCGATACCAATGGAAACCTGCACATGGTCAGCGAGGTCACGGGAGCGGCAACGCCGTACGGCAGCCTGGATTCCGACGTTCTCGAGTTGGCCCATGATGAGCTTTCCCGCAGGACGATCGCGCAGACCACCATGCAGGACGTCAGGTCTCTTCGGGAGATCGAAATCGCGGGTTTGAGGTCTCTCGAAGTCCTGCCGTACATGGGCCGGTCCTTCTCAGGGATGGAGTTCCTCAATCGCAGATTGTACGGTGTTGCTCCCACCGACTCGGGAGCCCTAGTGATCGAGATCTTCCCCGAATCTGGCTTCTCGCGGCGGCTCGGCTTCATCGGAGGCGAATGTGATGGATTGGCCTCCGAGGGGGGATTCCTCTACATCGCTCGAACTCTCGGTGGCGTGGCTGAGTTCTGGGCATTCGATACAACCCGCGGGGTCAGCATCTCGCCGCATACCCTGGAGTTCATGCCTTCCGCGCTGGAGTTTGGCCCGGACGGATCGCTCTATGCCACGCGCGACGCCGGCAGCGACACGGAGCTGTACCGTCTCGACACGTCCACGGGGGTGGCGACTCTGGTCGGGGCCATGGGAATCCGCGACGTCGTGAGCCTCGTGACGGTGCGGAACCACCCGCAGGCGTGCATCGATTTCGTCAAGCAGGGGGAGCAGACCCTCGCGATCAACGGATCCTGCAACGCGCCACCCTCGGCCAGCGCCGGCGCGGACCGGACTGAGGAGTGCTCGTCGTTCGCGGGAGCCACCGTGAGCCTCGACGCCTCGGAATCCGCAGACGCCGATTCATCTTCAGGGACCAACGACGACATCGTCCTGTTCGAGTGGCTCGAGCACTTCGGCACGCCCGAGGAGGCGCTGTTGGGCGCGGGGGAGAGTCTTCAGATTCCACTGGCTCTCGGCCTGCACCACGTCACACTCCGCGTCACCGACGCGGCCGGAGAGCGGACTGTCGATGAGATTGCGATCGAGGTCCGCGATACACACCCGCCGATGATCGCGGCCGGCTTGATCTCCGACAACAATCACTTCGCGACGTCGCGCCGCTCCGGCCACCATGGCGACGACGATGACGACGGCGGCCATCACGGGGATGATGACGACGATGGCGGGCATCATGGCGACGACGATGATGACGGCGGCCATCACGGGGATGATGACGACAATGGCGGCCGCTTCATCGCACTGTTCTCGGCCTCGGATGCCTGCGACCCGAATCCCTCGACGGTCGGCTCCTTCATGACGGGAGTCTGCGGCGCGCACCCCGCCGCCAACGCTCAGCCCGTCCTGTTCGAGCGCGATGACACCTGCGAGATCGAGACCGATGACGGAATGCTGCAGATCGAGGCTCCTTCCCTGAGCCTCCACGTCATTGCCACCGACGGCACCGGAAACCAGACGTCGGCCGATGTCCTTCCGGGGGAATCGCACACTCTACTTCGGACCGACCGGGGGAGGCCCGGGACTACTCGAAACAGGACGGTCGACCAGACTCCCACGACGATCGAGACACCGTAACGCACGCTACTACGCCGGCGCGGTGAACCACCAGGAGCAGCGGCGGGCTGGACGGACATCGATGAATAGAGTGCTACAGGGGAGGAATGCAGGGGCGCTTCCCGCGTGCCCGTGAAGCGATACCATGCCCGAGAAGACATCCCTACAGCGTGAACTGTCAGAACTCGCCGAACTGGAAACCTTCGATACCCGCGCCTTCCAAGGAGACAGCAGCGTCCCACAGGACGTATGCAGTTTCGTGCTCTCGTTGGCGCTCATTTACAATGATTACAAGGACATAGTTCTGGCACAAATACTCCTTGATCAAGAAGAGCCGCAGGAGACTCCCCTAAAGTCCCGAATACGAGGAGCCTTTTCAGGTATGAATCTGCACCTCCTTCGGCTGCACGTCGCGCAGATGCATGCGCTGCTCGAGTTTGTGAGAGACGGCCGCGGAGAGTACGAGCACCCGTTCTTCCAGGACCTCATCCGACAGTTGAGCCGCCAGTCGAGGGATGCTTGGCGTACCGTCGTTCAGGTTTCTGAGGGCGCAACTCCACAAAGTGACCTTGGCAAGGCCCTATTGATGATCAGGCACAAGGTGTCATCACACTACGATCCCAGAATGCTCTATCGCGGGTATTCACGGCACTTCCTTGGGGATCAGCCGCAGGACGATCGTGCCTACATTTCGCGTGGGAACAGCATGGCCACGAGTAGATTCTTCTTTGCTGATGCAGCCGCGCAGGGAGTAGTTCATGACGCGATCGGGCAGGACGACTACAGCGGCTTCATGGTCATGCTGGGGGAACTCCTGCGCCCAGTGAACATAGCCCTAATGCAAATTGTCTTCATGTTCATCCAACGGCGAGGGTTTGCGTATCGGTCTGCTAAGCCGATTCAATAGCCTCGCTTGCGCCTGCGCGCCATCGACAGACGAGCAATCAACACGGCAGGTCCCTGACCCCCGCCGCCAGCTCCTCATCCGCCGGATGCGTGTACACGATCCGTCGTCAGCGGGCTCGCGTGCCTCGCGAACCGCTGCGCGAGGAAAAGGTTTCGCGTCGCTCGATAGACGTTGGTCACGCTGCTGTGGCGCAGGCAGTGGAAGTTGTACCGTCGGTCGAACTCCGCCCTTTCCTGCCACCATGCGAATCGCCACTGGGCAGCGCGTGGCGAGAGCCGTCGTCCCTGCCCGGACACGAACAGCGGCGCGTCTGGCTCAAGGGACTCATCGTGGCCGCGCTTCCACGCCAGGAACCGCCGCAGCTTCGGGATGAGCCGGGCCGGAAGGAAGACCTCGCCTCGGCGCGACCCCTTAGTAATAGGAAGGACGATACGCTGCCTGATAGCCTGCCCATCGGGGCTAACGTCTCCGACGTTGAGGCCCAGCAGCTCCGACAGCCGCAGGCCGGTGCCGAGAGCCATCGAGTAGAGGACGTGGTCCCTCGGGGTGGCATGAGCCGCCGTCGCCCGCAAGAGAACCGCTTGCTCGGCGGCCGTTATCGTCTCGGGGGCGCGGAAGCGGATGAACATGGCGGGACAAGGAGGGCGACAGCAATGACGAAAGTCAAGTCTCACCAGTGACTTACATTCACAGACCATCGCCGCGATGTCCGGCATCCCTGGTTCCTGGAGATCGAATTCTACATAGACCGTACCGACAATAAGTGGTAAAAGATCAGATTCGGTTCTTGGCAGATTCAGGCCGCAGCCTGCCGCATCAAGCCTTGCTTGTGGAGGGGTCTCTGAGACGTGGATCGGTCGGTTTGAATCTGTTTGCGGTGCTCCTGATAACCAGCGGAGTGGGTCTTGCGAACACCCGCCAGATAGGCTTCGAAGAGCGTGTGCGAGCCCAGGAGGCCATCGAGCGCGTCTACTACTCCCATCAGGTCGGTGCGACGAAGCCGTTCGAAGAGGCTGTTCCAAGAAGACTCCTCGAGCGGAAGGTGCGTGATTTCGTCAAGCAGTCGGCCGCCCTGGCGAAGTACTGGCAGACCGCGGTGACGGAGGAGGCGCTGGTCGAGGAGTTGCGCCGGATCGAGGCGAGCACGCGGCTCCCGGTGCGGCTGCGGGAGGTCCGGGAGGCGCTCGGGAACGACCAGGTGTTGCTCCTGGAGTGTCTTGTACGGCCGGCGCTCGTTGACCGGCTTTCACGCAACTTCTTCTCCGGCGATGCCCGGATCCACGCCGTAGAGCGTCGTCTTGGCAGAACGGCTGCACGACGAGCTTGACGTCGGCGAGCTAGATGTCCTCGAGGAGCACCCCCGGCGGTCCGTCGTGGAGATTGAGCTCGACCTGAACGATGCTTCCTCCAGCCGCTCGCGCAATGGCGCGTTGGCTGAGATCTCTGCCGGGGTGCCGTCTCTCCGTGTGGATGCGCGGGAGATGGAGCGCTTGCGTGCCCGGGCGCCACGGCAGCCGAAAGAGGTGGGCACGCTCCGGGAGGAGCGCGACGCATTGATGATCGATGTCCTCCTGGAGGATGAGGTTGAACGTCTCCGTCTGGCGACCTACGTCGTGCCGAAGCTCTCCTGGGACGAATGGTGGCAGGACGTGTCTGAAATGCTCGACGATTCGACGGTCGCCACGGTGGCGCGCGAGCGAGTGAATCTTGACCCCGAAGACCCTCCGGATCCCCGGGATTCTTACTTCGACCATGAGTTCCATCCAGAAGCCGTGCAATGCGGCATGGAGGATCAATGGACCCCGGTGCCAGGCACCGCCCAACTTCCACAAGGCCGGTACTCGCACAGCGCCGTCTGGACGGGGACCTACATGATCGTATGGGGAGGAGTGACGTCGTCGGGCATCGTGGGTTCAGGGGCGCGTTACGATCCTCTTCTGGACCTCTGGAGGCCGGCGTCACTGGCGGGCGCGCCCGTCGCGCGCCATCAGCACATCGCAATCTGGACAGGCAACTCCATGATGATCTGGGGCGGATACATCAACACCAGCGGCGCGGCGACGCTCACCGGAGGTCGTTACAATCCTGCCACCGACACCTGGCTTCCCGTTTCCACCGTCGATGCGCCCACTATCGCCTCAGGCGCAGCGCTCTGGACGGGGAGTCGAGTGCTCGTTGCGGGCGGAGGCACCGGCGCGCGCTACGATCCCGAGAATGACCAGTGGTACCCGATGTCGCCGATCGGGATGCCGCCGGGGGGCAGGGCTGTATGGACCGGCAGCCGCATGATCCTCTGGGGTTCGATTCTCGAGCCGCCAGTCCAGAACGTGGGTGGCTCCTACGATCCTGTCTCTGATACATGGTCGAGCGTATCCCTCGCAGGAGCTCCCACCCCGCGCGGTGGCTATTCCGCCGTCTGGACGGGCAATCGGATGCTGATATGGGGCGGTCATAGTCCCAACGGTACCACACTGAATACCGGCGGACTCTACGATCCACAGACCAATACCTGGTCAGCGACATCGACAGTCGGGGCGACTCCCCGCTATAACGCCCTGACGACCTGGACCGGGTCGGAGATGATCATCTACCAAGGGTTCGACGAGATAGCAGGAATCTACTCAGGGGCCCGCTACAATCCGACTCTCAATTCCTGGACCCCGATGTCGATGAGCAACGCACCGGCGTTTCGTGTCCTTACAACGTCGGTCTGGACCGGCAGTCAGATGATCGTCTGGGGCGGCCTGGGCGGTGGCCCAGTCAACACGGGGGGACGATACGATCCGGCGACTGACTCCTGGACTCCGACGAGCACTTTCGTGCTCGAGCCGCGTGAACTGCACAAGGCGGTCTGGACGGGGAGTCTCATGCTCGTCTGGGGAGGCTCGGCGTTCCCCGCGCCACAATACGGCGCGCGCTTCGACCCATTGCTGTCGACCTGGTCTCCGATCTCATCGCAGAACACTCCCCAGGCGTGGATTGGGATGAGCGTCGTGTGGTCCGGCTCGCGGATGATTGTATGGGGAGGCACTTTTACGACATTCACCGGCAGTCTGTACGATCCCCTCGCAAACAACTGGACACCCATGACGACGCAGAATGCGCCGGCTGGGCGGCAGGAGCATCTGGCGGTATGGACCGGTACTGAGATGCTGGTCTGGGGTGGGCTGGGTGCGGGAGCCGTCCCGATCAACACGGGGGGGCGCTACGATCCCGAGGCCGACGCATGGAGCGAAATCACAACGACCGGGGCACCCCCCAACCTTCAGGGCGCCAGTGCTGTGTGGGATGGCGACAGCATGATCATCTGGGGCGGGCGCATCTCCGAGTTCTTGAACCAGGGTTACCGTTACTTCCCCTCGACCGGCGCCTGGGTCCCGATCTCGACTCTCGCCGCTCCGGAGGGGCGCTGGAACCACACGGCGGTATGGACCGGCGATGAGATGGTCGTCTGGGGAGGATCCAACGCCTCCGGCCCGCGCAACTCCGGCGGCCGGTACGAACCGTCGAATGACACATGGCATCCCACGTCGCTCATCAATGTTCCATCGGCCCGAACCGGTCAAAAGGGGACCTGGACCGGCAATGTGATGGTGATCTGGGGCGGGCGTGCGGGAAGTCTCACGAACACCGGCGGGCGCTACAACCCGGTGTCGGATACCTGGGTGTCGACGACGCAGGTCGGCGCCCCCTCAGCGCGCGAGAACCACACGGCCGTCTGGGCGGACGGCTCCATGATCGTCTGGGGCGGTCGCATCTTCGGTGAGCTGTCCGATGGAGCGAGCTATGCGCCGGACCTGTCCCCGGACAGCGATGGCGACGAGGTCACCGTCTGCCAGGGGGACTGCGACGACAGCCTTCCTTCGGTGTATTCCAACGCGCCGCAGACCTGTGGCGACGGCCTCAATAACGATTGCCTGCATCCTTCCTTTCCGCTGCTTTCCGGTACCAACGAGGTGGATGACGACTCAGACCTGTTCAGTGAGTGCGCCGGCGACTGCGACGACGGGGATGAAGCAGTCTTTCCGGGGGCCGTGGAGATCTGCAACGCTCAGGACGATGACTGCGACAGTTTCACCGACGAGGGCTTCGAGAACGACGGTGATGGCTACGTATCCTGTCTGGGAGATTGCGACGACACCAAGGGCACCGTCTACCCGGGGGCCCCGCAGATCTGCGATGGTTTGAACAATGACTGCAATGCACCCGGGTGGCCCGGCCTGATCGGGGGCAACGAGGCAGACGACGATGCCGATACGCTCTCAGAATGCCAAGGCGATTGTGATGACACGCAGAGCATCGTTTACCCGGGCGCCCCGCAGATCTGCGACGGTTTGAACAATGACTGCAATGCACCTGGCTGGCCAAGCCTCATCGGGAGTAACGAGATAGACGACGACTTTGATTCGCTCTCCGAATGTCAGGGCGATTGTGATGACACGCGGTGGCTCGTCTATCCGGGTTCGCCCCAGTATTGCGGCGACGGACTCAACAACAACTGTGCCGATCCGTCGTGGCCCGCTATCCCGCCCGGTGAGATGGACATGGACTCAGACGGGGCTCCTCAGTGTCAGGACTGCGACGACCAGGATAACCGCGTCTATCCTCAAGCCAATCAGCTCTGCGATGGGTTGAATAACAATTGCGCTGACCCAAGTTGGCCTGGGCTGGTGGGCACCAACGAGATCGACAACGACGGAGATTCGTACTCCGGTTGCCAGGGCGACTGCGATGACACGGATACGAGCACCTATCCGCAGGCGCCGGAGGTCAACGACGGTCGGGACAACCAGTGTCCCGCGGAGCAGGGTCATGGGGTCACCGACGAGGTCTCCGGCTTCGCCGGCTTCTACGCCCCGGCTGGCACCACCGGTTTCTGCTGGACTGCTCAGGCCGGCGCTTCGCTCTACGCGCCACTTCGGGCCGATGATCCGTTGTTCACGGCAGCTTGCGTCGTCCCGTCCACGACCTCGACCACATGCTGGATCGACCCTGCGGCACCGGCTGTCGGGAGGACGTTCTTCTACCTGGTCCGTCCGATCGCGCCAAGGGTTGGGAGCTGGGGCCAGGTTTCCAGTGGGGCTGAGCGGATCATCGACTGCGATGTTCCTCTTTGTGGGAATGAAGTCAGGGACGGCTCGGAAGTCTGCGACGGCACGGACCTTGGAGGCGAAACCTGCCTGACTCTTGAATTCGATTCCGGGACGCTGGCATGCAGGAGCACATGCGATGCGTTCGATACTTCCGGATGCCGCCATTAACCCATCTGGCCCGACTTTCATCCCAATTTTCGAACCAACGATCGCCTGACGACAAGCGAGCCAAGGTACGAACCGCCAGAGAGTTCGTACCACCGATCACGCGGAGAGCCACGTCGATGCCCCGAACTCATGGGGCTGCCGATTTCGAGAGCCCCGATCGCCACGCGCGGCCGGGGCTCCTCGCGCGTGTAGGGTGCGGGGTTTGAGCGAGGTGGACGCTCGACAACTCGAACTCTCTCGCTGCTAACCAGACCCGCCGGCCAGTCCCGCAGATTCCTTCGAAACTCTCTCCGCTCTCGGTGGGTTGTTAACCGGAGTGTTGCACTGGTTAACAGGCGGAGGGAGAATCGCCCGTGAGCTCCGCCTTCGCGAGAGCGACCTCCTCGGCCAGAAGGACGCGGATCCGAGGCTTCATGGCCTTGACATCGGCGCGGCGGTTGACCTGAGTGGTATGAGGGCGATCATAACCTATGGCCCGCCCGGCCAGTCCTTGTGAAGGGTATCCGAAGACGGTTCTCCTGTAGAATCCTGACGACTCCGGGGGACGATTCCTCATCCCTGCAAGGGTGCGCATGAAGAGATTCGCAGTCATCCTCTTGTTATGCCTGATCGGGCGGCTCGCGGCGACCCCATCGGCCGCCGTCACCTTCCCGTGGAAGGCCAGGTTCACGAAGGCCTCCTCCCCGGAGTTGGCCGCGATCCACGAGCAGATCCACGCAGCCCATTCCGATGCCCTCACCGCCTACCGCATCCAGAATCAGACGTGGAAAGAGGAGGACTTCACCCTCGAGATCGAATCGGGGATGCTCTACGTCGAGCCGCCGGTCGGGGGGATCCGCGCCGGCGCCTTCTTCGAGGGGAAGGCGGTCTTCTCCTTCAAGCCCCGGTCCGAGGGAGCGCGGGGCAACCTGCGCGTAGCCTTCGGGCGCCCCACACTGGAGCGCGTGGCGGTCGACACGGCCTACCTCTTCAGTCTGCGCCCAGATTCCCCGCTCACGGGCTGGACGTCGGCCCAGGCGGTGACGTCTTCCCCGTCGAAGGAGAGTGTCTACATCGCCGACAAGTCGGCGATGCGACAGCTCGGCCTGGAGCTGACATCGGTCTTTCTTAATAGGGAGGGGCCGGCGAGCAATACCACGTACGTGCTGCTGCCGATGCAGGAGATCAGGAAATCCGGCTCGACGGAGGCCCGTGTCATGTACCGGATGAATCCGACGGCAGGTCTGTCGATCGGGTTTGCGGTCTTCGGCCATCAAGAGCTCACTCCTGTCCGGCCGTTCAAGTTCATGTTCCACACGCTGGTCTCCTATTCCGGGTCCCGGCCCGCGAAGGGGGTCGCCGACGTCGAGCAATCCAGCGTGAAAGTCGTCCCCGCGGCGAACGCTTTGCCGGCTTCCGAGGAGGCGACGGTGCGGATGAAGCTGGCGGAGGGGGTGAAGGCGGTCCGGCTCATGTTCACCCCCTGGATGGAAGTGTCGCGCATCGCGGGTGCCGATGGGAATCCGGTCCAGTTCCTCCAGTGGGATGAGATGAAGACCCAGGTTGAAATGGACCCGTCGCTGCTGATCCTTCTCGTGGAAGGCGCGACACAACCGGGCGGGAGCGCCGCGTCGATCACCGTCTCCTCGACGGGCCGGCTGTTCGAGCCGTGGGGGAACTTGTTCCTCCTGACGGCGGAGGACGGATGGTATCCGAGGCTCCATTCTCACGACGATGCGCACCATGAGCTGGAGATGACCATCCCCAAGGAGATGGTGGGGATCGGGATTGGAGAGAAGGTCCTCGAGGAAGTCGTCGGACAGAAGAAACGGGTGGTATTCCGCACCACGCAACCAAATGATGGTTCGATCTTCTACTACGGCCGCTACACGAAGCACGAGGCCGCGGTCGCCGGCGTGACAGTTGAGTTGTACCTGGACGATAAGGACATCGTCGAGCAGAAGAACGCGCGACGGGTTCTGGGAGAGCTGACGGGCGCCCTGGGTTTCTTCAGCGAGACGCTCGGTCCGCTCGACATCAAGACCCTGCGGGCGGTCTCCACGCCGACTCTGCACGCCAGAGGGTTCGAGGGCCTCATTCTGATGGGGCAGATGGGGAGACAGACGAATGCGAAGGTGTGGGCGGACGTCTCGCGGGCGCACGAGGTGGCGCATCAGTGGTTCGGCAACTACGTCCGGATCAAGTACTGGCCGCGCGACCGGTGGCTGCTCGAGGCGCTGGCGGAGTACATGGGGATGGAGTTCTACAGGACTTCGGCCGGGGAGGGGAGGGCTCTCGAAGCGATCAAGACACAGTGGTTCGAGCCGCTCACCTTCGGGACAATGGAGCGGAAGAACCTCGCGGGACAGAAAGAGGAGCTGACCGGCAGCACGGCCATGCCCCTCGTGGCGGCCACGCAGAACGTCTATACGAAGGGGCCGATGGTCCTGCACATGCTGAGGCACCAGTTCCGGCTTCAGAAGGACGACGCGAGCTTCTTCGCGATGTTGAGGGATTTCCTCCAGAGCTACAAATACCAGCCCGTCAGCTCGGACGACTTCAAGGCGGTCGCGGAGAAGCATCTGGAGAGCGACCTGGACTGGTTCTTCCGGCAATGGGTCACGGACGGCGGGATCCCGGTGCTCGTATGGCACGCCGACTGGACAGCGCAGGGCTCAGGGTGGGTGGTGAACCTTCAGGGAAGGCAGGAGCAGCGGAACTACCGGCTGAATGTGCCCGTCCGGCTGCACCTGCCATCCGGGAAGATCGAGACCCGCGACTGGAGCATCGACGGGGAGTCGCCGTCGGCTGTCCTCGAAACCGCGGAGAAACCCGTGGACGTCACGCTAAACGATGACATGGCGGCGCTGGTGATCCTCAAGAGGATGAAGGCCCGCTGACAACTTCTCAATGGCGTTCAGCTACTACTGTCTGGCGGCCGCGAGGCAGAAGCAGTTTGAAGATCCCTTCATCGAGTTCCTCAACATCTACCCGGACCCCTGGGTGCCTTTCGACCCGCGCCAACTGATGGGCTATCGCTGGTAGTCCTCGGCCCGCCGAAGCTGTCCCGATCGGCTGCCCAAAAATGGGCATCGCCCGTCCGGAAAGGCGTTGCGACACGGCCTGCCCTCCCTGGGGTCTGGGGTGCCCCACTGGCACCCTCGCGGCGAGGGGACCTACCCTCCAGCGCCTGACCGTCGCACCGGGTTGCGGGACGGCGGCGTCGAGATGGTGGTGGGGGTCTGGTCTACCGTGCTGTTGCGTGTGGTGCCGGGCCTGTCCCGGTTGGTCTGAAGGGGAGTGTGAGATTCCCCGGGAAGGACATCGACGGAAGCCTGGTTTCCGGATCCATCGCTGGCGCTGACGTGGAGGCTCAGGGAAGGAGCCTCGATCTGGAGGACTCCATCATCGGTCTCGATCTCGCAGGTGTCGTCGCGCTCGAACAGGACGGGCTGAGCGTTGGCGGCGGGGTGCGCGCCGCAGACTCCCGTCATGAAGGAGCCGACCGTCGAGGGATTCGGGTCGCAGGCATCCACGGCCGAGAAGAAGGCGATGAAGCGGCCGCCGTCGTCATCGTCATCACCATGGTGGCCTCCATCGTCATCATCCCCGTCATGGTCCCCCTCGTCATCGTCATCACCATCGTTGCCGCTATCGTCATCATCGCCACGATGCCCGTCGTCATCGTCGTCGCCATGGTGGCCGGAGCGGCGCGACGTCGCGAAGCGGTTGTTGTCGGAGATCAGGCTGGCCGCGATCATCGGCGGCTGTGTGTCGCGCACTTCGATCGCTATCTGATCGAGGCTCCGCTCTCCGGCGGAATCAGTGATGCGAAGAGCGAGATTGTGGAGGCCGAGAGCCAGCGGAACCTGAAGACTCTCTCCTGTGCCCAGCAGCGCCTCCTCGGGTGTGCCGACGTTCTCGAGCCACTCGAACAGGACGATGTCGTCGTTGGTCCCGGTTGATGAATCCGGGTCGGTGGATTCCGAAGCGTCGAGGCTCACGGTGGCTCCCGCGAACGACGAGCACTCCTCAGTGCGGTCCGCGCCGGCGCTGGCCGAGGGTGGCGCGTTGCAGGATCCGTTGATCGCGAGGGTCTGTTCCCCCTGCTTCACGATGTCGATGCAGGCCCGCGGATGGTTGCGCACCGTCACCAGGCTGGCGACATCGCGCAGACCCAGCGGGCCGACCAGAGTCGCAATTCCCGTCGCGGGATCGAGGCGGTAGAGCTCCGTGTCCGCGCCGCTGTTTCGGGTCGCGTAGAGAGATCCATCAGGTCCGACCTCCAGGGCCGTTGGCGTGAACTCCAGGTAGACCGGTTCAGTCATGAGACCACTGCCGGGCTCGATACTCCAGAGCGTCTGGCTGTCTTCGCGGTGCAGGATGGTGTAGGAATTCCCGGTGCGCTCGTCGTAGGCGAGTCCCTCCCAGCTTCCGTCCCGAGTGAGGGTAGTGACGATGCGCGCAGACCCTGTGTCGGCCGCGATCTCCATCATCCGTGCCCCCAGCCCGGTCGGTTCCACGCCATAGAGTCTTCGGCCGATGAACTCCAGCCCCGACAGGTGGGGACCGATGTATGACAGAGCGTCGAGTGTCTGCAAGCCGACCAGCCGGATCCGCTGAAGCGAGCGAGGATCCGACGATGAGGTCTGGGAGACGGTCAGGCGTGAGAGGTCATCATGCGCCAGCTCCATGGTCCCGGATTCCAAGTCACCATAGGAGGTTGTGGCGCCAGTTGTTTCATCGACTACATACAAAGAGCCGTCGGCAACGGCAGCCAGCAACAGCGGGGACTCCGAGGAGCCCACGCAGAGCCTGAGAGGACCATCAGGGACCTGGCTCATGTCGAGGGTCCCGGGTAGGGTGTCCGTGAAGGGCGCGCTCACGAGCCTCTCCTCCTCCATCGGCCGCGCATCCACGGTTCGCGACGCATCCATCGCCTCGAAGGCGAACCAGCCCGGCTCGCTGACCCCATGGGTGCAGTTCCTGCCACTGACGTCGAAGATACAGATCGTCTCGGAGCCCTGCAGGGCGTTCGAGCCGACCTGGGCCCGGACCCAGCCGAGGACCGTCCCGGAGAATGTCTCCAGATCGAATGCAGCCTTGCGGACCCGGAGCACGTTTTCGCCGCCGATGTTCCAGATCTCACGGATACGCTCGCCATCCGAGACGGTCAGACGATGGAACAGGGCGTCTCCGGCTTCACAGTTCGTCTCAAAAAGGAAGACTGTCAGAGGTTGTTCGTTGAGAAACACCTCGATGGGAGTGGCCGCACCGCAGGTGACGCTCAAGAAATCGAAATAGATGACATCAGGCGTCGCCGGCATCGCGCGAACGACCGAGACGATCCCTTCATCGAGCGGCGCAGCGAAGATGACCCCCGTCTCGAGACACGTGCCGCCATCCTCCGTGGCCGCCATGCACGCCAGCGGGGCGATCTGGCCGGGATTGGCAAACTGCGGACAGGCGTCGCAGGCGTTGGCGGTGCCGTCTGAGTCGGAGTCGAGGCCGTCCGCATCCTCGTCGACGATCCCTTCGCAGGAGTCGTCACGGCCGTTGCACCGCTCCGGCGCACCGGGCCAGACTTCCTCGTCGGCGTCGTCGCAGTCCCCATCGCATTCGCTGATCAAATCGCCGTCATCGTCCGTGTGCTGCCCGAAGCGATAGAGACCACCTGAAAGCAAGGGATCGAAGAAATTCAGCCCACCCCATACGAGCATGAATCTGCCCGTCCAGAGGACAGCAGGACCTTGACGCTGGAGAGGCTGGTTTTCGACCGACATGTAGCGCCAAGAGCGGGTCTTGCCGTCGTAAACGACGCCATTGCCTCCCCCAAATACCAGCATGGAATCTCCGGTCCAGACGGCTCCGTGGTTGTACCTGTAGGCTTCGAGATAGGGATCGGCGGGATCCGGCAGGTAGAACCATGTATCTGATGGCAGGTCGTAGTACCAGGCGCGGGGTGGTATCGGGCTGGACCCGAGGCCACCGAGTACGATCATCTGCGTGCCCGTCCACACGGCGGTGTGCCCCGCGCTCGCCTGTAAGTCCGGCATGTTGGGAAGGGGAATCCAGAGTTCAAACTCGGGAACGTACCGGGCTCCGTATTGAGTGGGAAGCTGGTCACGCCCACCGAAGATGATCATCTCAATTCCCGTCCAAATGGCGGAATGGCCTGACACAGCGGCCGGTGCATTCTCGTCGAAATGAGGGGACCCCCTGCCAGGTAGAGAACGCCAAGAATTAGCAGCGGGATCGTACCGACCGCCGACTCCAAGTGCTACATCAGAGGAATGGGTCGGTGTCCTCCCTCCCCACACGATGACCTCACGCCCGGTCCACACAGCGGTGGCTCCGCTCCTCACGTCGGGAGAGTCCACATCCGAAACCGATCTCCAGACATCAGCGATCGGGTCGTAGCGCCCCGAAGGGAGGTGTTTTGAGAAGGTGGCGAAAGGATCTCCTCCCACGATCACCATTTCGTCGCCCGTCCAGACGGCGGCATGACCGAAACGCTCAGCCGGCGCGTCAGCAGCGGAGACTCCCTTCCATGTCCCTGTGAGCGGATCGTAACGTCCGGCGGTGCCGCCCCAGACGATCATCTCGGTGCCGGTCCAAACGGCCCGACCGCCGCTGGTTTGGTTGGCCCCGCTGGGCCCCTTCGCGGTCGGTGTCCACGAATCCGAACCGGGGTCATAACGACCGCCTGCCGATGACGTCACGTCGCCTGTGCGAGTTCCACCCCAGACGATCATCAGCGATCCAGCCCACACGGCAGAGTGATAGGCAGCGGGTGTCGGCGCGTTAAGCGTAATCGTGGCCTGCCAGCGGTCAGAGACAGGATCATAGGATCCCCCTGAACTCTGAGCGGCTATCCGGGTGCCGTCGCGCGATCCTCCCCAGACGATCATCCTCGTTCCCGTCCAGACTGCGGTGTGAGCCCGTCTCTGGGTGGGCGCTTCCAACAATGCTGTACTGCTCCACGAATCATTCAGGGGGTCATAGCGCCCACCGCTCGCCGTGGCATTTAGTAGACCACCACCGCTGTTGATGACACCTCCCCAGACAACCATGAAGTCACCGACCCATACCGAGCTGTGTTCCACTCTCGGCAATGGGGCATTCCCAATCGCCGTGGGCGACCATGTATCAGTCGAAGGGTCGTAACGGCCGCCGGTGTTCAGGAAGGTGAAAACAAAGGAGCCTGTGTCCTCCGTGCCACCCCAAACGACCATCTCCTTTCCAGTCCAGACCGCCGTGTGACGGGACCTCGGAGTCGGAACCCCTGTTGTGGAAAGGGGTCGCCATGTGTCCGTATCAGGGTTGTAGCGTGCTCCGCTTGATGTCGGGCTGCCCGTGCCGTGTATCGGGAATCCACCCCAGATGATCACTTCGGTGCCGGTCCAGATCGCGCTGTGCCCCAATCGCGGTGTCGGCTGGTTCTCGCCGCTGAGAACCTGCCAGGAATCAGAGGACGGATCGTAGCGACCGCCAGCATTCGGTTTGGTCAGATCCGTTCCCCAGACGATCATTTCATGGCCTGTCCAGACAGCGGTGGCGTCATGAATCATCTCTGGCGCCCCAACAATCGAGACACCGCGCCATGTGTCGGTGAGCGGATCGTACCGGCCGGTGTTCGCAAGGAACGTCACGCGCGTGCTGCTGCCCCCCCAAATGATCATTTCCGTTCCTGTCCAAACGGCGGCATGTTTGTAGCGAGCGTCCGGGAAATCGTCCAGCGTGCCATTATCCCAGGTGTCGTCGGGTGGGCAGTCTTCGAGCGAGCGCGCTGACATGTCGATTCCGGAAGCCCGGGCAACTACCGTCATGTCTGACTCGTTGAGAGTTCCCTGACGCGCGGCCCACCATTCGTCCCATGTCGTCTTCGGCACTCTGTAGATGATGCCGCCGGCCTCGGCTTCTGCTCCCGCGACCCTGATCGAAAAAGCTCCCGCGTTCTCCTCGACCGGGCCGATGGTATCGGTGATGGTCGGTGTCGGCTTGATCTCTTCGGTCGGAGAAGCACCCAGCGTCTGGAACCCCTGCAACGGGGATATCGTCGCGTTGACCGATGACCGGAAGCGCTCGTCGGTGGAGGAGTCAGCGGGCACCGGCATTTCATGTCCGGCCGGTTCGACGATGCGCCGGGGATGTTCGGCAGCAGGGTCAATGGTCCCGTCGAGCAGGCGCGCGCGGATCTCTTCAGCCTCGGCGCGCGCCGCTTCATGGATCGGTTTGTCGAAGGCAAAGAAGCTGCGCGCCAGCCGATCCGCCAGCGAAGCGCGGACGAACGTTTCCTGAAGGAGGACGGCATCGTGATTCAGCGCCGTCTGGATCTCCCGCAGGCGCTCCGGGAACTTCGTGTCGCGGGCGATCCGCTCGGCTTCCCGGCGCAGCGCCTCCGCGGTGATGGGCGTGTGCCAGAGCTCGTCGAGCGCGAGTGACTGCTTGAGGTACGTCCGCACTTTGCGCTCGAGCAACTCCTGCGTGACGGTCTGCTCGAAGGTGCGCCGGGCGCCATCAAGGTGCGAGAAGTAGACCCTCTCGATGGCCCGCTGGGCTTCGACGCGCTCCTCGAAGGAGATGTTTCTCGTGGCGAACGATTCGGGACTGGAGAGCGCGAGGAGCGCACAGAGGATCGGGAGATACTGGACGAGTCTTCTCACGAATCGAACCTCATCGGACTGCCAGTCTGGGCAGAGCTCTTCACAAGAGTCGGCAATGCAAGGGGAAGGGACCGGGCATCATACGCGAAGGGGAGGTTGTTTACAACAGAGGTTGTCGTCGCGCCACTGCTGACGTGAAGTGCACGATACGCCGTCGGTCGTCTCGAGTCCCGCCTCGCCGAGGACACGGTCCAAGTGCACTTCAGCCCGTAGAACCGCGGTCGTGATTGTGAGGATAATGCTGGGGAATGAGTGGTCGTGTCCCGAGGGGAAAGGCTGTTGTCTGGCTCGTCGCGCTGGGCGGGCTGGTCTACTTGGGGCACGCCTCGCTCTACGGCGGATGGATCAATGACGACGCGGGGATCAGCTTCACCTACGCCCGCAACCTCGCGAACGGTCACGGCCTCGTCCTGAACCCGGGAGGGGAGCGGGTGGAGGGTTACTCGAACCCTCTGTGGGTCTTCCTGCTGGGCTTCTTTTCCTACGTCGGTCTTTTCCATCCTGTCGTGACCGCCAAGGCGCTCGGCGTCGCCCTGGGCCTGGGCGCGTTGTGGCTGGCGTATCGTCTCTCGGTGCGCGCGTTCGGGGGGCGGGGCTCGCCGCTGCACGCACTCGCCCCTTTGCTGCTGGCGTACAACGTCTCCTTCGTCACGTGGACCGTATCCGGTCTCGAGAACGGCCTGTTCGTCTTCCTCCTGCTGGCCTCGATGAACCGCCTTATCGCCGAGCTCGATGTCCCGCGGAGATGGCCGGCGTCGGGGTTTCTGCTGTTTCTCGTCTCCATCACGCGACCCGAGGGGATCATTTACGTCGCCGTGGCACTGGCCTACAGCGCTCTCCGGTGCGCTCTACGGCTGCGCGTCACACGGTGGGACATGATACGGGTGTTAGTGTTTCTGACGCCGTTCTTCATCTATCACGCGTGGCACTATGCGTACTTCGCCGACGTCTTTCCCAACACCTACTACGCGAAGGGAGTGGCCGGCTCGGCGCAGGAGCGGCTGGAGCGCGAGCTTCTCGATTGGGAATCGGTGGGATGGCGATACGCCCGGGACGCGCGCGATGACTACGCGCTGGGGTATCCGCTGGCGGCCGCTCTGGCGGTGGTCCTGCTCGGCCTGCGACGCACGGGGCCCGCTCCGCTGCTGGTCATCGGCGCTCTGGCGGCGGCCGTCTTGCACGCCGTTTACGTGCGCGGGGACTGGATGCCGCAGTACCGGTTCCTCACCCCGGCGTTCTGCGCGGCGTACCTGCTCATCGGGGGAGCGCTCATCGCGGCGGGGCGATGGATCAGCCGCGGCTCTTTCATGCTGCGTCTCCCGCCTCTCGTGGAGAAGGGTGCACTCGCGCTGCTCGCCATCGGTCTGCTGATCCCGCTTCTGCGCCCCAATGCGTGGGTCCTCTCGGCCGAGAAGCGTCATCCGCCGGTGACCTTCGCAACCATGGTCGCGCGGGGCCAGCGTCTGGGCGCCCTGAGCCAGGAGCTGGATCTTACGAATGCGTCGCTGCTCGACCCCGACCTCGGCGGCACCTCCTATGCCTCGGGGCTGCGGATGATCGACCTGGGGGGGCTGGCCGATGTTCACATCGCCAGGCACCACTACGACCAGCGCTTCCTCGGCCGCTACATCTTCGAGGAGCAGAAGCCGACGTTCATCCACACGCACTGCATCTGGTCCAAGCGCGCGCGCCTGCATTCCGACCCGAGGTTCCTGGACAGCTACCTCCCCCTGTGGGAGTCCCCGTGTTCGGACGATTGCTGTGCCGGGTCTCTCGACGGGGAATACATAAGGAAGGACGTGTTCGTCGTGCAGGAGCCGCGGCTGCGCCACAAGGCCGACCGCTCCTTCGGGAGCGTCGTCCTGCTCGGATACGACGCAGGGTCCGATGTCGCAGCAGCAGGTCGGTCCGTTTCCCTCGCCACGTACTGGGTCGCCTCCGGGCCGGACAGAGCGGGGATGACCATCATGGCTGCTCTGGTCGGGCCTGACGGGACGCCGCACGCGAGCCCGCCCCGCTCGTTCGGCCACGACATCTACCCGGCATCGGACTGGCGCGTGGGAGAGGTGATCGAGGAGAAGCTCTCCGTGCAGGTTCCGGCCGATGCGCGGGAGGGGGAGTACTCGATCATCGTGAGTGTCGGTGCGCCCAACGCCCCTGCCGCCGAACACCGGGTCGGGACCATCGTCATCGACTCGGAGGGAGCGCGAGCGGAGGCGCGCCGGCACATCGAGCTGGCCGAACGGGCGTCGGCTCAAGGCGATCTCCAGCCGGCAGTGGAGTCCGTTGCGGCGGCTCGCCGCCTGTTTCCCGAAGGAACGGCCGAACTCAGCACCACCTCAGACCGGGTCGCCGAACGGATCGCGCTTCGCATCGAAGCGCTCATCGAGGCCGGCGACCTCATGCCGGCGTCACACCTGCTGGAGGAAACCAGTGCGGCCCTCGGTATGGGAAATCTCGAAAGTGCAGGCCGCGCCCTGTCGCGACGCTGGTTCCAGAGGGGAGAAGAGCTGCTCGCCCGCGAGGATGCTTTCCTTTCCTGGTCCGAGGCGTTCGACGCCTTCGCGCAGGCCCTGCGAGCCCGGCCCGCGAACAGCTCTGCGCGCAAACGGATGGAGGAGCTGCGTGTGAAGTTCCACATCGCGACTCTATATGGGCCAGCGATCCTCTCGGCCCACGAGGAGCGCGCGCAACCCGCCGATGTGCTCGACCTGCTGCTGCGCCTCGAGGACGAGGGGTACCGAGCAGAGGTGATGGAAATCCTCGCAGCCAGCGGGACAATGAGAGATCAGCTCGCGTCGCTGGGCACCATTCCCGCCCTGGCGCTCATCAACAACGTGTGTCTGGCGCGCAGCGCCGGGGAAGAGTGCGCCGGGGCGCTGGCCCGGGCGCGCGCCATCGCCCCGCAACGGACGGTCCTCGGGGGAAAGCTGCGTCTGCTGGACGTGACGACAAGCAGTGGCGAGGCCGGCTCGCGCGTGACGTTCTGGTTCGAGGTCATCCAGCCGATGGCGGTGGACTACAAGATGTTCCTGCACGGGCAGGTGGATGACGTGACGATTCTCCCCGAGGCGAGGCGGCAGTACGGCTTCGCGAACTTCGATCATTACCCCGAACCGCCGACCTCGGAGTGGAAGGTCGGCCACATCATCCGCCACACACACCGCCTCGAGACCCACCCCGGCATGTACGACCTGCGCTTCGGCTTCTTCGCCTCGAAGGAGGGCAAGTCGCTGCTCGTCGATGGGTCGGAATCGCCCGCCGTCCGGATCGGCCCCCGGCGCCTCGGGCCCTGACCACGCGACCACAGCCGGTCCCATTCCTTCGGATTCCACGCACGTGGCGTTGGTGGTGGCGCACACGGTGAGGCATGGTCGTGGCGTCCGGGTCGGCGGAGGTTTCGGACGCGATTGGGCCGGAGCACTCGCGCCAGCTCGCGGAACACCGCCTCGTCGTTGTCCACATGCTCGATGATGTCCATCGCCATGATTAACTCGAAGATTGCGTCGGGAAACGGCAGGGCCTCGGCGGTGGCTTGCGCTGTAATCCCGCCTTACGGAAAATCGCTCGCCCGATTCAACCGGAAGTTGTCATAATCGCCCGCTACTCGTGATCCTGGCCGGAACGCACGTTGAATCTCCTATCCCCTTCGGAGGTCGGGGTCTTGAGACCCGGCGTGGGCGTGTTAATGATCAGGTATGCGATTGCAACCGTGGTGGTACTCGAGAACGCCTGTTGAGCCCGGCGCGTCACTGCGGCACCGCGTGACCGCGGACGTCGTGGTGGTGGGTGGCGGAATGGCGGGCCTCCACGCCGCACTTCGCTTGAATGCCGAGGGCGCGCGGGTCGTGCTTCTCGAGAAGTCGATTTGCGGCGGTGGGATGTCAGGCCTCAGTTCCGGGTTCCTCACGCCCGACAGCGAGATGGGACTCCGCGAGCTTTCCCGCCGGTTCGGTGTGAAACGGGCGTCGGCACTCTGGGCGATCGCCTGGGATGGCGTGCGGTTGATCGCGTCCACCGCGCGCGAGCACGCCTTTGATTGTGACCTCTGTGAGTGCGACTGCCTCTTTGTCGGTGACGGGCCTCGCGGAGCGGCCGCGGTGCGCGCTGAAAATCAGGCGCACCTGGACACCGGCTATACGGCAGTGCGTTACGATCATGAGGCGCTCACTGCAGTGCATCCCGGCGGATATGCCGGCGGCTTGCGATACGGTGGCACCTGGACCATCGATCCGTTTGCGTACTGCCGGGCGCTTCGCACGTTGCTCGTCGAGCGCGGTGTGCAGGTGTACGAGAACACCGAAGTGTCGGCGCTCGATGGCACCACCGCGGTCACCTCCCAGGGCGCGGCCACCGCAGGCTGCATCGTGTGGTGTGCAAACCAGCTTTCGCCGCGGATCAGTCCGCGCGCGTATCGGCAGTACTCCGTGGCCGAGACCTGCCTCAGCATCACCGAACCCCTTTTCGCGGATCAGATTGCCGCGGTGTTCCCGGCCGCACCGCTGCAATGCTGGGACAGCGACCTCATCTACAACTACTACCGGCTCACGGGCGATGGCCGGCTCCTTCTCGGCGGCGGATCGCTCTGGATGAGCATTGCCGGCCGCGCCACGCCGGCCGAAGCTGCGGCTTCTGCCGGCATCACCCGACTCAAGCGCCGCTTTCCCGTGCTCGACGGAGTGGAGTTCTGCGCGTATTGGCCGGGCCTGATTGATGTCACGCGCGACCTGATGCCCGTCGCCGACGCGGACCCAGTCCGTCCACACGTCTTCTTCATCTTCGGGTGTGCCGGCCTGCCGTGGGCGGCCTGGTGTGGCGATCACATCGCCGGGCGAATCGGCGGCGCCCCGGCAACGGATGTGGCGTCGCTCCTTCGATGGGACCGCACGCCGTTCATCCCAGACGCACTCCAGAGCGTTCTGGGCAAACCCGCCAGCTTCGCGCTGGACTTTTTCGCCATTAAGAACGGCGCCCGTTATCGCGAGTGACGCCGTTGCTCGGAAGTGTCCCAAACATCGTGCCGTAGGTGCGTCAATTGCGCGGCGAAATGGTGAGTAAGGCCGCCGGCACGGGGCCTGTATTTGACGATCAACGGTCGTACGTCCTTCGTGTCTTCTCGGGTGACACCAGTATGGACATGGCCAGCTTGACGAATCTGATGAACAATCACGCCTTTGCCTGGGAGGACGCGCCCATCAAGGACATCGAGATGAGCGTCGATGAAGGTTGGCTCAAACAGAAAGGCAAGATGAAGAAAGGTGTGTGGCTGCCGTTCTCGATGAAAGCCAGCGTCAGTGCGACACCGGATAGCCGCATGCGCCTGCACACCGAGTCGGTCAAGGCGCTGGGCATCCCGGCGACGAAGTTGCTGGATCTCTTCGACCTCACGCTCCAAAAGCTGCTCACGATCGAAAAAGGTCACGGCATGGAGGTCAAAGAAGACGACGTGATCATCTCGCCGGGGCGCGTCCTGCCGCCACCCGACCTTCAAGGCCGGCTGTCGAAGGTCGAGATCGTCGGTCAGGAGCTGCACCAGGTGTTTTCGTCACGCGAGAGTCGGACCGCGGTCGTCCTCACGCCGCCGGATCCCAAAGTCCGCAACTACATCTATTGGGATAGGCAATCCGTCGACCGTCAAGGAGCTCGGCGATGGTGAGAACCTGAAGCCGAGGGTTCTCACCCCGTGGTGAACTGTAGAAGCCTGTCGAGGCGGACTCCTTCCGCATCGGTGCCGTGGGTTCCTGCAGGGTGATCAGGACGCCGATCTCCGCATTCTCCCGATCGAGGACACCCCGCAGGTCTCGGACATGCGCCACGCTGGCGTGACCGCCTTTGACGGACAGGATGACCTGCTTGTTGGGGCTGCCCATATCGAGAACTCCGATCGCCATCGCGCGGTCGGGGCTCTTCGTGCGTGTGGGGTGCGGGCTTCGGCGGAGTCGGTCCTTGACGACTCAGACTTTCTCGCAGTTAACCAGCCTCATCTACGGACCTCCCGAATCTCTCCCAAACTCTCTCCGCTCTCGGCGGGCTCCGATGCCCGCGCGTCAGTCGCGCTCGACGCGCATCGACCTGATGAGCGCCCTGCGGTCCGGGTCAGTGTGGCAGAGGATGCAGCCCCGCTGGCCGTACGCGGGCAGGTCGGAGACCATCGCGTAAGCCTGCCCGTCGGATCCCCAGGTCAGGACTTTGTAACCGCCCGGAGCGCCGGAGCGGAAGGTGATGTTCTTCGACACGGCTCCTTCGGCCGGAGGGTCGACGAGGTCCGAGAGGCGCGCCGTGACGAGCGTCACCGGGCGCGTGTCAACGTCGAACCCAATCATGGCGGCGCGCGCCGAGCCCACGCGGATGACACGGGCACCGGTCAGCCGGAGTGCATCCCGGTCCTCCGCCGGGCGCTCGTCGGGGATGGTCGCGGAGAGACCGGTCGTCTCCTCAACCCAGCGTCGAATCCGGGCGATCTCGTCGGATCGGAGATCCCAGTCCGCCGCACGCCGGACTCTGCGATCGTGCTCCTCCAACGCGGCCCGCTCGATTCCCGTGGGATCCGGCGTGGCCTCGCGCACCCGCAACTGCGGACGTGCGATCGCATGCCACGCGACGCCCGCCGAGACGAGGAGGAGAACGAAAGGCGTGGCGTAGAGGGCCGCCCGGCCCCAGTAGGCGGCGCGCGTCGGAGACATCGCGGCCCACGCATTGCGATCGAGGCGGCGCTCGATCGCATTCCAGAGCGTGCCGGGCGCCCGTATCGGTGGGATTGCCTCGGCGAGCCGGATCCCGAAGCGGATCTCCTCGAGATCATCCCGGCATTGCCGGCAGCCGGAGACGTGCCTGGCGACCCGGCGCTCGTCCGCCTCCGGGAGCCGCCCCTCCGCGAAGGCCGTGAGATCCTGCCCCGGGTGCCGGATCATCGCGCGCGCCTCACACCCTACCCCGCAGGTGCGCGAGACGCCGCGCGAGATCCCGCCGTCCCCGGTTCAATCGCGACGCCACGGTTCCGGGAGAGCACCGGAGCACCTCGGCGATCTCGTCGTACGACATCTCCTCCACGTACCGCAGGAGGATCGGGATCCGCAACCGGGGCGACAGGTGGGCGAGCGCTCCCCGGACCTGGACCGCGATCTCGCCACGGGCCACGATCGACTCGATCGAGCGAGGCCCCTCTCGCTCCGCCAGGGGGGCCCCCTCGAGCGGGACCAGCCGCCGGCGCCGCCGCCATTCGTCGGTGCACGCGTTCACCACAAGGCGGAACAGCCACGTCCGAAACGCGGAGTCCCCCCGGTATCCTCGGATCGCCGAGAACAGCCTCAGGAAGATCTCCTGCGTGACGTCTTGAGCTACCGTCTCGTCCGGCGCGAAGTTCCTGGCGATCGAGTAGACACGGTCCTTGTAGATCTCGAACAACTCGCGAAACGCCTCGCGCTCGCCCCGCTGGCAGGCCTCGATGACTTCCGGGAGCGGGTCCGCTGCCCGGCCCTCCCCGGCGTGCATCCCGAGGAGACGATCCACGGACGGGTTTTCTTCCATGACCACCTGAGTCGTTCAAACCGGGGAAGAAAGCGTGGGCGCGATCCGTCTTATGCCACCGGACGTCACGAGCGCGCGCCGCCGCCGGCCTCCGGCCGGCAGCCGCCCCTGACGCATGGCCGGCCTCGACGGAGGACAAGTATGACACCGCCCCGGAAGATGCCGTTACCGTCCGCCCTTCTGCTGCTTCTGGCCCTGCTCCCCTGTGGCACGGCCGCCGCCGGAAGCCTGGTGCGCGGCGACCTGCCGCGCCGCGACGGGCGCCCGCTCGAGGAGATCCCCGGCCTGGACTCCGAGTACGACGTGCTGGTCGCCTCCGACGGCAGCCGCCTGCGAACCATCATGGCACGGCCCTCGGGGCCGGGCTACCGGCGGCAGGGACTCTACTTCGTGCAGTGGCTCTCCTGCGACTCGATCGAGCTTCCCGCCGCGGCGCAAGGCGGCTGGCCGGCGATGATGCGGCGCGTCTTTTCCGAATCGGGGTCCGTCTCCTTCCGCCTGGAGAAGGCCGGAGTGGGCGACAGCGAGGGGCCGCCTTGCGACCGGCTCGACTACGAGACCGAGCTGCGCCACCACCGGGAGGCGCTACGGATGTTCCGCCGCCAGCCCGGCGTGGATCCCGACCGGATCATCCTGTACGGGGCGAGCATGGGGGCGACGATGGCTCCGTTGCTCGCGAACGAGCCGGGGGTTGCCGCGGTCGTGGTCTGGGGAGGTGGTGCGCGGACTTGGTTCGAGCGGACATTGGCGTTCGAGCGGCGGCGGCGCGAGGGACTCGGGATGCCGGGAGCGCAGGTGGCCCGTGAGCTGCGCGCGATCGAGGAGCTGCTCGGGGAGTACCTGATCCGCCGCGCCACGCCCGAAGCGATCTCAGCGAGCCCGCGTCTTGCAGAGGCCTGGGATCTCCTCGGAGGGATCGATGGCGGGTTGCAGTACGGGCGCTCCGCCGCCTTCCATCAGCAGGCGCAGACGGCCGACTGGGCGGCAGCGTGGGAGAAGGTCGAGGTCCCCGTCCTGGTTCTGCTTGGCGAGCACGACTGGTTCGAGGATCCAGCAGGTGCCGCCTGGATCGCGGATCTCGTCAACCGGCGCCGGTCCGGCCTCGCCCGCTTCGCGTTGATTCCCGGACTGGACCACCACTTCACCCGATACCCGAGCCTGGCTGCGGCCGTGCGCGACGAGGGCGGACCAGTCGGCGAGGGGCCGGTCGTGGAGAGCATCCTCGCCTTCTTGCGGGAGCGCGTCTCCGGAAACACTCCCACCACCGGACCCCCGCTCTCCAGCGCGGGGCTCGAGTCCTATGTGCGCGCCAAGGAGGTGCTCGACGCTGGGATCGAGGCGATCGGCGGACGGCGAGCATTGGAAGACGCCGGGACCGTGCGCCGCCGGATGTCGGGGGACTGGTTCGGCTCGTTCCAGAGCCCGCGTCCTCATCGCTTCATCGGTCCGACGCTGGATCCTCCGCCGGCCTCGCAGCACACGAGAGTGGTCAGCGTGATCGACTACGCCCGGAACCGCTGGCTGGAAGAGTCCTTCGAGTACGACGACGCCGGGGACTCCATCACGAGAGTCCAGTCGATCGATGGGGAACAGGGGTTCGAGACCGTGACCTATCGGGATGAGAAGCCGTACTTCCGCGCCTTCCCGCGGGACGAGCTCCCGTTGCTGCTGGCTCGCACGCTCCGGCGCCATCCCGAGGGGCTGCTGCGGCTGGCGCTAGGTCGCCCCGAGACTCTCCAGTGGGTCGGCAATGGAGAGGCACTCGGCCGAAGACAGCGGGTCATCTCGCTGGCGGATACGTCCGGGACACGCCTGCTGCTCTACTTCGACGAAGAGACGGACCTCATGACCAAATCGGAGGTGCTTCGATCCCACCCCGTCGCCGGAGACACCGTCGCCGAGGTCATCTTCGCTGACTACCGGCCTGTCGGTGCTCTGCGCCTGCCCTTTCGCTACGTGAATCGCGTCGCAGGGATCCCCACCGAGGAGATGCTCGCCGAGTCGATCGATGTGCAAGCGCCCTTCCCCGAGAGCCCGTCCCCGCCCCTCGATCACGCCCGGATGGAGGTGGACCCCGCGCTTCCAGCCGTCCAGGCCCTGGGCGGTGGCCTGTACTTGATCCGTGGGCCGTACAACGTGGCCTTCGCGGTGTTCCGGGACCACGTCATCGCCTTTGAGGCCCCCCTGAGCGCCCGGTACGCGGAGGACTGCCTCGCGCTCATCCGCGCGACCGCCCCGGACAAACCAGTGCGCTACGTGGTCGCAACGCACTTCCACGCGGACCACATCGGCGGGCTGCGGGCCTATGTCGCGCGGGAGATCCCCGTCGTCACGACCCCCGACGCCGAGGCGGTGATCCGGCAGGCGATGTCGGCGCGCCACACGATGCACCCGGACGATCTCTCCTCGAATCCGCGGCCGCCCCGGATCGAGACCGTCGGTCGGGAGAGGATCTTCGACGACGGCACGAACCGCGTTGAGATACACGACATCGGCCCGACGGGGCACGTGAAGCAGATGCTCGTCGCCTACTTTCCGAAGCAGAAGGTCCTGTTCGAGGCGGACGTCTGGGACGTAATCTCCGACGATCAGCACATCGCCGGAAGCGACGCGGAGACGATGGCGCGCAGGATCCGGGACCTGGGACTGGACGTGGAGCGGATCATCCCGGTCCACGGACTCCCTTGCACCATCGAGGATCTGAACCGGGGACTGGCCATCCGTGCGAAGTACGCGAAGTGAACTCGAGGAACAGAAGGTGACCCCAAGTGCACCACAGTACGAACCGCCAGAGAGTCCGTACTCCCGATCACGAGGGGAGCCACGCACTCGACGCCTCGAGGTCCCTGCCCCACTGGGCGCGCGAAGACAGCGCAGATCCTTGTTCCAGCGATTTACTCTGCGCCGTTCTTTTCCAACTGTGCGCGATCCAGCACGGCCGTGGGTCCGCATCCACTTCACTCCCTGAGGACCGGCGCTTCCTGCTAGGGCAGGAGGGGCACGACCCAATCGGTGCAGGGGTGGCTCCCCCAGCCGCGAAGCGCCTTCAGCTCGAAGACCAGATCCGCGAGCGCGGACGGAAGGGCTGTAGCTCCGGGCAAGATGTCGTCGCTCTCCGCGCCGTAGGCTTCCGCCGTGAGGTCGTACAGCTCGCAGCCGTCTGCGTTCGTCTGATAACACGGATCGATGATCAGCTTGTATTGCGCGTCGCGGATTGCGCACATCGGTATTCCGTCGCTGTCATCTCCTTCCGTGTAGAGATACTCCCGAAGATCGTTGGGCGTGTAGGAAAAAACCAGGTAGGGCCACATGCTGATTGAATCGCGCAATGTGTAGTCTGCCGTCGAATGGGCGAGCTGGGCAATCGTCGCGAAGAGATCGAGCGTGTGGACCAGGGCGTCCTCGCTCCGCCCGGGGGCTTTGATCCGCGTCTGGGGAAGGGTCGTCTTACACGCCTTCGAGGTCACGCCGTTGGCCAGGTAGCAGCCGTCGGCGATGATGAGCGGCACGTGGACGCCGCCCTGGTAGACGGTCGTTTTCCAGTGGCCTTCCGGGTAGGGGATGGTGTAGTCGGGGTCGGGATCGGCGTCCACGATTGTGGCGGACGCATACCCGGTACCATTGTCGCCGACGAAGATGATGATCGTGTCCTTCAGCTCATTGTTGTCGCTGAGCCCGGCGATGAGATCCCCCACGGCCGTGTCCGCGGAGCCGACGAGATCGAGGAAGCAGGCCCTCGCTTCGGCGGCGCAGGGCGCACAGGTCATGTCGGTCGGATCGTGAAGCGGTTCATGGGGCGCATTCAGTGCCACTGTTGCGAACCACGGGGACGACTTGACCGAGTCGATCCACGCCAGAGCGTGGTCGACGACGTACGTAGTGGCGTAGTTACCAACATCCGCATCGGTCGTTAGCGCCGTGCAGGTGCCATCCACGGTCGTCATCCAGTCGCAGTACGTCTCGGGATCGGAGATCTCCTCCCAGGAGCCATCGTGGGTCTCCCAGCCGAGGTTGCGCGGCGAGTCGTAGAACCCGCCGGAAATCCAGACGTTGGGGTCCCCCACTCCACCGAGATGCCACTTGCCGAAGAGTCCTGAGCGATAAGTGCCCGGGAGCATTTCCGGCAGGGCCGCGTCGCCGGCGAGCGACGCCTCCAGGCTCTCTCCGCCAGCGGCCGTCACATCCTTGGGGTGGCCGAGGCCGTGATTGAAGACATGCTTGCCGGAGAAGATCCCGGCCCGGCTGGGGGTGCACATCGGATTGGACCAGACGTTCAGGAAGGTCACGCCATTCGTCTGCAGGGAGTCGATATTGGGCGTCGTAGCCGCCGTCACTCCCGTGATGCCGAAAGCGGTCTGATAGCTCCCCAGGGCTTCAATCCCCAGATCGTCGGCGATGACGAGCAGGATGTTCTGTGCAATGCGAGGATTCCTGATGGGGCGTTCCGGCGGACCCGGATTCACGATCTGTGCGAAGCCCAGTGTCGACATCCCCAGCCACGCGATCGCTCCGATGAGGATGCGTGTTGAAATCGCTCCGCGGTCTCGCATGTAAGTCCTCCTGTGCTTTTTCGCCCCTTCTACTCCTCTGCCGGAGGGATGTCAAGAGTTGAGTGCGAGCTTGTCACGGTGAGGTGGAGCGTGAAGCCGCCGGCCCCGTGCTCATCTACGGAGCCGGCGGCAACGAATGTCTATGGACAGCTCCGGCCGGCCTTCACTGCTCCTGAGCTGCTGAATCCCAGAGGCCCGAGCCCGCTCGGGCAGGAGTTCTCGGCGCGCACCAGGTAGTAGAAGACTGTGTCCAGAGCGGGGACGCCAGGATCGTCGGCGACTCGATCGACGCCGTCATCGGCCTCGACGCAGAGCGCCGGCCCGACGAAGTCGATGCTGCTGCTCGAGCGGATGGTGTCGTACTGAAGCGAGATGCCTCCGGGGTTGGTCGGGGCGGACCAGTTCAGCGTGCTTTGATCGATCAGCAGGAGCAAGGAACGCGCCTCGCCCGGCGCTGCCCAGACGGCACCGCTGGCATCGTCGCAGTCGCCTCCACACTCTGTGAAGGAGTCGCCATCGTCGTCGCCCTCGTTCGTCGCCGCCAGAGCCGGCCACGAGGGATGGGCGCAGTTGTTGTTAAGCCCGTCGCCGCAGAGCTGCGCGGCCGTTGGATAGACCGAGGCCAGCGCATCGTCGCAGTCGCCGAGACACTCGGCGTAGGTGTCCCCATCGTCGTCGCCCTCGTTCGTCGCCGCCAGAGCCGGCCACGAGGGATGCAGGCAGTCGTTGTTGAACCCGTCACAGATCTGCGGTGCTGCGGAAAACACCGACGCCAGGCTGTCGTCGCAGTCGCCACACCCCGAGGCGTAGCCATCGCCATCGTCATCGGGCAGTCCGCCTTCGTCCACTTGCGTGTCGCAGTCGTTGTCCAGCCCGTCGCACAGCTCGGGCGCGCCGGGATTGATGACTGACGCGGTGTCGTCACAGTCGGTCGAGCCACCACCGCTGCAGGCGGGCTCGCCCGGGTCTCCGAAGTCATCCCCGTCTCCGTCGAGACAATCGCCGAGAGCGAGACCCGTCATTGCACTGCCAGCCGGCCAGCCGTTTCCGGTGAACCGCACGGCGAAGTTCGTTCCGCTCCATGTGACGACCTGCCCCGGCAAGTAGGTCGTCCCGCCGAGCGTCGTCGGAACGTCGAGAGACAGGTACAGCTTCCCTGCTCTCTCGTCAGCCTCGATGACGTTCGTCGAGAGCGGGATCGGCGGGCTGGCGAGAGAGGCGTCGAAGAAGACGCTGAACGCTGCGCCGTCGAACCGGACGAGGTCGGCCGGCTCGTAGGTGACCCCTGCAATCGAGACAGGGATGTCAAAGCTCAATACGAGGTCGCCTGCGTCCCCGCCGAGCAGAAACAGTGCATCGACGTTGGCGACCGCAGGCACGCCGGCCGCCGCACCGCTGAAGAAGAGGCTGAACGTGGAGCCGTCGTACTCCACGACATCACGCGCATCGTAGAAGAACCCATCGAGCGCTGTCGGCTCCGAGACCGAGAGGAGCCAGTGGCCGGAATCCATCCGGTGTGTGGCGTCTAGAGGGGTGCCCGCAGGCAGAGCTCTTTCCAGTGTGAAAGTCCCGGCGTCGTTGCGCACGATCTCGTGCGACTCCCAGATCGTTCCGCCGAGCAGTGAAGGCGTGTCCGGGGTGACGAAGTACTCCGCGCGAGCGGGCGATGCCAGAAGTGTGAGCGCCAGCGCGAGGACCGGAGTGAACAGCCGGGCTGCATTGTGCTTCGATTGTGATCTCATGGCAATCTCCTCCATACCCCGGCCGTCAGAAAATGTTGCCGCCGGCGTCGGTGTTGGACAGGCCGCAGATGCCTCCCAGCGAATTGCCCCGCAGCATGTTGCCGCGGTACGCGTTGGCCGAGCCGCTCTGGAAACTGACCCCGCAAGATGCTCCGCCTTCGATCTGATTGCCTTCAATCAGGTTCCGGCTCCCGTAGATCACGATGCCACCTCGGTACAGACCCTCCGCGGAGCCACTCTGCTGGATGACGTTCCCCGAGATTCGATTCCCGCTGGAGTCTGCCCTGATGCCGATGTCGAATCGATGAATGACATTGTCGCTGATCTGGTTGCCGTGACTTGAGACTCCAATTGCAACTCCATCCAACGTGCCCACTGTTGCGTAGGAGATGAGATTGTCATGGATCCTGCTCCCCGGGCAGTTCGCGAGAAGGATTCCCCTGAAGCCGGATTCCATGATCCGGTTGCCTCCGATCTCGGAGTCCTGGCAGTACTGGAGGTACAGACTGGTGTAGTCTTCACCCACGAAGACGTTGCCAACCATGCGAGCCGTGACGGGCGACGCTGCGCTCGGGCCTCTCACAAGCACCTGGTTGCCAAGGAAAGTCGACCTGCTCACGGTGACCGATTGAGCCCAAAGGTAAAGCCCGTACGACGAAGTTGCGACCTCGAGGTCTTCGACCACCAGCGCTCCTACTCCGGCGATGTCCGTGCGCACCCCAATATCGCCGCCGATGATCCGTCCGTTTGTGATTCGGAAGGAGTCGTTCCCCGAGCCGATGAAGACCCCATTGCCGACGCCCGCAGGGAGCGAGAGGGTGTGCCCGTTCAGATCGAGGGTCACCTCGCCGGCCGTGATCGTAATGCCGTCCCCTGCAGCCACGGAGATATCTTGCGTGACGATGTAGGAGCCCGAATCGGTGATCGTCGTCTGCGTGAAAATTGGAATACGCCCCTCAATCCCAAGCGCCGGCACGCCCGATGCGACGAGCACCAGCCCGATGATCGATGTGGCTCTCCTGGACATGACCCTGCCTCCCTGCGGGTCCTGTCGGGGCACGGCGCGCGTGCGGCCCGCGGCACAACGCAACCGGCAGCCCGCGCGGCTCCCAAATTCCGGGTCAGGCGGGAGCGCGCGATGCTGTCGTTCCTCGAACAGCAAGGTGCGTGCCGAGGAGAGATAGGTAAGAGCTGTCGTGGGACGTAGTACCCCGATTACCGGATGAACCCTGGTTGCGTCCGATTTGGAGCGAGCAGGCTGAACCATGATCGGCGGAGGTCAGAGGACCGCCAATTCGATCGGTAGAATAGTTACTTCCCAGCGTGGGTACTCTTTCCCCCGCCAGGGCGAACCGTCGGAATTGTGTTCTCGTCGGTAGAGGTGCGCGGCGGGGGACCCGGGCGGCGATCAGGATGGCGGAGAGGATGGCGCGCTGAGGATCAATCCAAGCTTGTCACGGTGAGACAGGCTCTTGATGAGGGCCTCGCGGCGCAGGGCGCTCGAGCGTGTGTGATGCGTCTCCTCGAAGATCACTCTGACCGGAAGCCGCGCTCGCGTGTACTTCGAGGCAGTTCCGCGTTGGTGGGCGATGAGACGACGCTTCATATCGATGGTGATCCCCGTGTAGAGGGTCCCGTCGCCGCATTCCAGGATGTAGACCAGCCAGCCAGGCATCGTCACATTATCCACATCCCATGATGGGGTCGTGGCGGTCGGGTCCTCGGAAGCGGTACGCTGCGAGGACATCGAATCGAGGCGAGGGATGATGGCAGACGATCGGGTGCGCGACGCGTTCCGGCGCTGGGGTTACTTGCAGGCTGATCTCGATCCGTTCGGACGCCTGGAGCCATTCGTCCATCCTGATCTCGAGGCCGCCGAAGGGCAGGACGCGGAGCGATGGCGGGGGATCTATTGCGGGCCGATCGGCGCTGAGTTCATGCACATGCTCCACGCCGACCGGAGCCGCTGGGTTGCAGAGGCGATGGAGGGCGATCCGCCCGAACCCGATCGCGGCTTCATCCTTCGGCGCCTCGCCGAGTCGGAGCTGCTCGAGCGCTTCCTCCATCAACGCTATGTCGGCACGAAGCGCTACTCGCTGGAGGGCTCCGCGGCGCTCGTCCCCACACTGGACGCGGTGCTGGAATCGGCCGGGGAGCACGGCGCGGAGGTGGCGCTGATGGCAATGAGCCACCGGGGCCGGCTCAACGTGATGGTGAACGTCGTCGGTGTGCCGGCGCGCGATCTCTTCGCGCACTTCGAGGAAAGCGATCCGCGCAGCGTCCTGGGCGGCGGCGACGTCCGCTTCCACCTCGGCGCCACGGGCAACTACCAGACGCGCGCGGGAGGCGCGTTGCACCTGCACCTGGTCTCCAACCCCAGCCACCTCGAGGCGGTGGACCCGGTCCTCATGGGACGGACGCGCGCGCGACAGGATCGGATCGGTGATGAAGAGGCGATCGACCGGGTCGTCCCGGTCCTCGTGCACGGCGACGCGGCGCTGGCGGGGCAGGGGATCGCGGCCGAGACGCTCAATCTCGACGGGGTCCCCGGCTTCGGGGTCGGTGGCACGATCCACGTCGTCGTGAACAATCTGGTCGGCTTCACCACTCCGCCGCGATTGCTTCACGGATCGCGCTACGCGTCCGACGTGGCGCGGCGACTGTCGATCCCGATCTTCCACGTCAACGGCGACCAGCCGGAGGCCGCCGTCCGGGCCGGCCGCATGGCCCTGGAGTACCGCGCCCGTTTCCACACCGACGTCGTGATCGACCTGATCGGCTTCCGGCGCTACGGGCACAGCGAGGTGGACGATCCGACGACGACGCAGCCGAAGCTCTACCGTTCGATCGAGAAGACGCCGATGCTCTGGCAGACGTACGCCGAGCGGATCGGCGCCCCCCGGGAGGATCGCGACGGGCTCGAGAAGGAGATCGTGGATCGTCTCACGCGCGCGCACGAGGAAGGGCGCGATGCGAAGCGGATGCCGGTCTTCCGCAAGCTGCCGTCGTACTGGGATCCCGGGAAGGGAGGGCGATGGAACGCCTCCTTCGATGTCGACACGACGGTCCCGATCGATCGCCTGCGGGAGATCGCCGAGCGGATCGCGTCGTCCCCCGCGGGGTTCGAGGTGCATCCGAAGGTCGCCAAGGGGCTCGCGCAGCGCCGCGCGATGGGGCGCGGCGAACAGGATGTGGACTGGGGGATGGCCGAGGCGCTCGCTTTCGGCACGCTGCTGCGCGACGGCACGCGGGTCCGGCTCACCGGCCAGGACACGCGGCGCGGCACATTCAATCAGCGCCACGCGGTGCTCGTGGATGTCAATACCGAGGAAGAATACGTCCCGCTGGCGCACCTGGCCGAGGATCAGGCGCCCGTCGCGATCCACGACTCGACCTTGTCCGAGGCCGCGGTGCTGGGGTTCGAGTACGGCTACAGCCGCGACACGCCCGACGCGCTGGTCTGCTGGGAGGCGCAGTTCGGCGACTTCGCCAACGGAGCGCAGGTCATCATCGATCAGTTCATCGCCTCGGGGGAGGACAAGTGGGACCTTCTGTCCGGTCTCGTCCTGCTGCTGCCTCACGGCTACGAGGGGCAGGGGCCGGAGCACTCCAGCGCCCGGCTCGAGCGCTTCCTCCAGCTCGCCGCCGAGGACAACATCCAGGTCTGCCAGGCCACCACCGCGGCGCAGTTCTTCCATCTCCTGCGACGCCAGGTGCTGCGGCGCTGGCGCAAGCCGCTCGTCTCGCTGACCCCAAAGAGTCTGCTGCGCGCGCCCGCCGCCGCGTCGCCTTTGCGGGATCTGGCCGAGGGTCGTTTCGCGCCGGTGATCGGCGATGACCGTGTTGAAAGTGCGAAACGGCTGCTGCTCGCGTCGGGGAAGATCGTCCACGATCTGCGCGCGGGCAGGGAGGCGCGCGCCGCGCTCCAGATCGCCATCGTGAGTCTCGAGCAGTTGTATCCGTTCCCCGAGAAGGAGGTCGCCGAGGCACTCGAGGTCCATCCGGACGCGGAGGAAATCGTCTGGGTCCAGGAGGAGCCGGCCAACATGGGAGCGCTGACTTTCGTCCGGCCCCGCCTGGAGCGGCTGACGGGCGGCCGCCCCGTGACCACGATCCACCGCAGCCCGAGCGCCAGCACCGCCACCGGTTCGTTCGCCGCACACCGCCTCGAGCAGGAGGCGCTGCTGAACATCGCCCTCAGGAAAACCGGCTGACGGATCCCGTCGTGATGGGAATCCAGCCCGAGCACATCAAGGTGGCGCCGACGCAGGACGGGTGGGGCTATTACAGCCGGGGTGTTGCGCTGGTTTGGCAACGGTGGGAGAATCGCCGCATCGCTGTCAGCCAGCGAGTACCGTCCACGCATGGACACGACTGGGAGCTTCTCGGTTCAACCTCCGAGGGCGACGCTGCGCACGGCCGGCTGGCCACTCGCCTGTTGGGCCACCCTCGTGCTCCTGGCTCCGGCAGCCTGGCCCGCCGATAACCCGGCGACCTCGGCGACACTGACCGGGCGCGTGACCGACTCCCGGGGCGAGGGGATCCCGGGGGTGGTCCTGACGCTCACCAATACGACTCTCTCTCTTCCTGCGGTCTCGGCCCGCACCGACCTGACCGGGCAGTTCACGTTCGAGTCGGTCATTCCCGGCGACGGATACGAGGTCAAGGCGAGCCTCCCCGACTACGCCACGGTGGTGGCAGGGCCCTTCCGTCTGCGACAGGCGGAGCTGAAGCGAATCGTCCTGACGCTCGAGCCTTCCGCGCAGTTGGAGGAAGTGGTCCGCGTGGAGGCGCGGGGCGCCGTCGTGGACCTCGAGTCCACGAGCACTGAGCTGACCTATGACTCGGAGTTCATCGAGGGAGTGCCGCTCGTGGGGCGGCAGTTCACGGACCTCCTCACGCTGGCTCCGGGCGTCAGCGACACCGATCAGGACGGCTCGCCCAACGTCCACGGAGCGCGCGAGACATCGTTCCAGCTCCGCCTGGACGGAACCGACATCACCAATCCGCTCACGGGGCTCGTCGGGCAGACCATCAACCTCGAGACGATCGAAGAGGTCGAGATAGTCACCACCGGTGCGTCAGCCGAGTTCGGCGGGGTCAGCGGCGGGTTCGCCAACGTCATTACGCGTTCGGGGGGGAACGACTTCCAGGGTTCGCTGAAGCTCTTCTTCCGATCCGACTTTCTCGACGGCGACGGTGCCAACGAAGTGGACCCACGCCCCGAGTTCACCAGCACGAATGTCTTTCTCACGGTGGGGGGGCCCTTCGTGCGTGACAAGCTGTGGTACTTCGCCTCGCTGGAAGGGCTCGACGAGGAGTCTCCCGTCGTCTTCATCGCCGGGGGGCACGCCATCAGGACGGTCGAAGGGTCGCGCCTCTTCGGCAAGCTGACGTGGCAGCCCGACGAGCAGAACCGTCTCGCGCTCCAGATCAATTACGATCCGATCGACGTCACCGGGAACAACATCGGGGCCTTCACCAGCACGGAGACAGATTTCCGGCTCTCCACCGGGGGACCCTTGGTGCAGCTCACCTGGAGTCTGGTCACTCCCCGGCTTCTCCTGCACAGCGTCTTCTCCCATCTCGACGGCCGGCTCGTCGTCCAGCCCCTCTCTCCCGCGTACACCGAGATCGGCACTTCCATCGTCTCGTTCGACGACGACGTCCGCCACGCTGCCCTCGACCCGTGCGACGTCCCGGACTGTCTTGCGAGTCTTCGCCGCTTTACCGCGCAACCGACCAGCCCGAGATCGAAGGAGCCGCCAGTCTTCAAGGAGTTCGGCGCCTGGAACGAGCGCGGCACCGAAGACCTCGACCGCACGACGATGCGGTCCAACCTCTCCTACACCATCGAGGAGGTCGGGGGCCAGCACACGATCAAGAACGGCTTCGAAGTCAACGTGGAGACATACGAGGAGCTGGCGCACTTCAACCCAATCCTGACCGGATCTCTGACGGACATTTTCGACCCGGAGGAGGTCGACTCCGCGGCGGAGGGGCTCTCGCTCGGGGTCTGGGCCCAGGATAGCTGGAAGCCCCGGCCCGGGCTCGCGATCAATTTCGGTTTGCGCTACGACGGGCAGAACATCGAGACCTTTGCCCGGACGCACATCGATCCGGTGGAAGAACTCGAGGAAGTCCTTGCGATCTGGGACCTCTGGTGCGACGCCGCGGGGCACCGCTGCACCAGCACGCACACACCGGGACGCCTGAACGGGGACATGCCCTACGTCTTCCCGCCACCGCCGGGGCATCCCGCCCTGGCGTTCGATCTCAACGGTGACGGGCTGCTCGAGCGGGCGGGAGAAGAGGGAGACCAGATCAGGAATCCCTTCACGGAGCACCACGAATGGACCCGCAGACCCTTCGAGGTGAGCGACTCCAACGTGGCGCCACGCATGAGCGTGTCGTGGGACCCCTGGACCGACGGCCGGACGAAGTTCTTCGGCACCTACGGTGTCTTCTACGATCGGATCTTCCTCGGCGCGGTCACGCAGGGACAACTCCCCGAGAGACTGACCGCACGGTTTCCGATCCTGGCTCCCGGGGGATTGTCGGAGCCCCTCATGGGATCCGCCATCAACCAGGTCGATCCGTTCATCCGGACCCCGTACACGGTCGAATGGACAGCCGGGTTCGAGCGTGAGCTGGCTCCCGAGTGGTCGGTGGGAGTGACCTACATCAAGCGGCGCGGCGAGGACCTGCTACAGGACGTCGACATCAACCACATCACCTGCGATCAGTTCGACGAAGCCCTCGGTGCTGACCCCTACGCCGTCTGCGGCGACGGCGGTGAGCTCGAACAGGACAAGTTCGGGCGAGTCGTTTTTGGGCCAGCGGGAGGTCACAATGTCCCCAATGGCGCCCCGGATCTCTACGTCCACAACCCTCGCTTCAACCAGATACTCGAGGTGGGGAACTACAACGAGCTGGACTACACGGCCTGGGAGCTGATCCTGCGCAAGAGACTGCACAGGAACTGGCAGATGATGTTCGGCTACACCTGGTCCAAGGCGAGGGGGGAGGCCGAGTCCTTCGACACCCTGAGCGGCAACGATGCCGCGGTCTCGGACCTCTCGAGCGGGTATCTCGACTACGACCGGCGTCACGTCTTCAAATGGCAGGGGGTGGCGCACCTGCCACGCGGGCTCCTGGTCGGGGGCACGATCGAGTGGGCCACCGGGCTCCCCTACACCTTCCTGGGGATCGCGGATGGGGACGTCGATGACATGGGCAACATCACATCGCAGCGCATCTTCTCGATCACCGGCAGCAAGAACGACCAGCGCAACAACTCCGTGTTCACGGTGAACGGCCGGCTCGAGAAGCGCTTCGCCTTCGGGAATTTCCACGCCTCGGCCTTCATCGAGGGGGAGAACCTCTTCGACTCGAACGACCTGCATCTGCTCCGCGTGGATGACGGAAACAGGGACCTCGGCACGGGGACCGCAGACTCCGACCACGCCATCGTGACTGAGGGCGACTACAACTACGGCCGCCGCTGGGAGATCGGCGCCTCATTTCTGTTTTGAGTGATCAGGGCCAACACGGAGCCGCGCCTCTCTACGGCGCGAAGTGTCGAATGGTGGAGTCTGGTTCCTGGAAGCCGTCAGGCGGGGTGCGGGAAGCAGGTCCGCCTCGCAGCCTGGCAGGAAGATAAATAATCGCGAGGCGGACCCTTTGGTGCTGCTGAGGGAGCGGACGCATCCGCCCCGTCAGATGGAAAGTAGAGACTTGCTAGTCCGGTTGGAACCGGCTCTAGTTCAGGCAGCCACTGTTGCGGCGATCTTGTGGAAGGTCGAGTTGGAAACCTGGAAGGTCTCCACCGAAGGTGTTCCCTCGACGTACTGCGACAGGATCTTCACGACCTGCGGGTACGTGTCGCGGTTGTAGGCTTCCGCGCTCTCGGTCCTGTCCCACAGGCTGATGGCGATCGCTTCCCTGCCGGCAGGGGTCGTGAGCGTGATCTCGTCCTGGAACCCGTTCTGCTTGCGAAGCATGGGGATGATTTCCTTCTCCAGCCTCTCGGTGAACGCTGGAACGCTATTGGGCTTCAGGTGCATGGCGACTCTGCGTGCGAACATGAGAAACCTCCTTGTGTTGTGGCCACAGGGGGAATCTCAGAGAACCCAGGAAGGTTAAGATAATCTGATAAGACCCAATGCGACATGACCAACTTAGATTAATTCACTTGACCTGTCAAGCGATTGGTCAGATTATTTAATCTATTATGGTTAACTCTATGGGGCGTCTGAGAAAGTCCTGAGAAGCATCGGCCTGCGAACTGATGGGAGGTGGGGGAATGGACGTCAGCGGAATCGTCCGGCAGCGGCTCGATGAGCTGGGGCTCGAGCAGAAGGACTTGGCGGCTGCGGCCAAGGTCACCGAGTCGTACATCTCACAGTTGCTGACGCGCAAGAAGTCCCCGCCCTCATCCGGTCGAACGGATGTCTACCAGAAGATGGAGCGATTCCTGAAGCTGGGTACCGGCACGCTGTCGCAGCTCGCCGATCTCCAGCGCAAGGATGAGCTGAAGCGAAGGCTGGGGGACCCGCCCACACCTCTGCTGAAGGAAGTCCGGGACCTGGTCCTCGGCAAGTGCGTGCCCGCGAAGCAAAAGGAGATGCGCGCGATTTTCGAGAAGGATCCCTTCGGTGACCTCGAACGCCTCGTCACACAGAGGCTTCTGACCGTGGTCAAGGGCGTTGCCAGGGAGGAATTGGACAATGAGAACTGGCTTCACCTCGTGGCGCGCCTCAGCGGCCGAAGCTATGAACGCATGCGCGTCATCGTCCTCGAGTTCCTGGACACGGATATCTTCAGCGTGTCGGTCGAGAACTGCGTTTCCTTCCTGGATCCGCTGATCGAATCCTGGGATATCGATCTCGCGAGCTTCGGCATGGACATCGTGTTGAATCGGCGACTGACTGATGAGCCCTCGAAGCGATTCGCGTTTGTCGAGCGCGAGCCTGATCAGCCCCTCGATGACGAGCCGGGGCTCAAGGAGTTCCTCGGTGACCCTGCGCTGTGCGATGCGTCCCAGGAGGAGATCCAGTTCCTCAGGAAGCTGCGATTCAAGGGAAGGCGCCCGAACGAGCTGTACTACTACCGGGAGCTGCAGAACCTCCGGGACCCGCTCCATTTCCAGGTGCCCGGCAAGGGGGGCAGGCCCCGGCGCCCCTGACCCCGCGTCTGTTCGTTTCCATGTTATAAGGGGTCATCCGGATGGTGGTCTGAGGCGGCCACCAGCCCCGGAGGACCCCGGTCATGTCAGGTTCCGTGCGAGGCGACATCAGGAAAAAGCTCACATGGCTCATCCTTGGCGCGCTCGCCGCCGCGGGGCCGTCCGCCGCCGCGGCCGCCACGCCGGGCTCCGCGCGCGAGCAGGTGGTCCGCGACGCGATGATGCGGCTCTACATCCACGGCGTGACAGAGGAACTCGCGAACCAGATCCTCACACCGGAGGATTTGCCTCATCTGAGGGCTCTGCTCGCCGATCCGGCATTTCCCCGCCGGGACAACATCGTCGCTTTTCTCGCGATGCTCGATCGGGGGGAGTCCACCGTCGCGCTCCTGGCCTTTCTCGCTTCGGGGACTGCCGATCCCGGGATCCCCGAGGAAGACAGGGCGCTTCTCATGGCACCCCAGGGCCTGGGAGTGATCGCCGGACGCGGAGATCGCCGGGCTCTGGATGCTCTGATGGCGATGACGGAGCCCGGTGGGGGAGGAGGGCCGCTCCAGATCGCCGCCGCGCGGGCGTCCGACGCCGCCTCGTACTTCGACGATCTGCTCGAGCAGGCGCTCCGTGGGCTCGGCTACTCCAAATCAACTGAAGCACGCCGCAGGCTGGAGACCATCGAGCGCGGAGCGTCGCTTGGCACCGGCCGCGATCTCGTCCCGGCCGCGCGCCGCGCTCTCCGGCTGCACCGCGAGCAGATCCAGGGGTCCTCGTCCTCCCCCGGCCCGCAGGGTGTCAGCGGGACCATGCCGGCCGCACCTGCACCCGCGCCCATGGCGCTGCAGGCGCCCGGCGGTGGGCAGAGCCTCTTCGATACGCAACCGCGCGCCCACGATCTTTCCATGACCTACGCCAATCATGTCAGCATCCCATCCCCGATGACTGACGCCAGCCTCGACCTGGCCCTGCGCGGCTCAATCCGGAAGGTTGCCCGGGAAGACTACGACGGTGACGTGGCGTGCTGCATCACCTTCAGCCGGTCGGGAAGCGCCCTGACGTTCGGCGCTCCGGGGGATGGGCTCGACATCCTCGACGACAGCAATGAACTGTTCACCGTATTCAATCTCACCGTGGCCCGCGTCAAGGTCGTGCGTCAGATCAACGCCTGCGGCGGGGGGCTGATCTTCGGCTGCGCCACCGGGAACTCCTTCGTCGTCGTACGGGTATCCCTGCCCATTGAGGAGGTTCTCTGGATCCACGAGCTCGGACACAACGTGGGGCTCGGTCATACCACCTTCTCGCGCGAGATCATGTACCCCTTCGTCGATCAGGGTAACGACGGGCTCCAGCAGTTCCAGTGCGACGCCTACCACATGCCGGCGCCATTCGCGCAGATCACGCCGACAGACGAGGGGATCTGCGCGGACAGCGACTCAGACGGGCTTCACGACGCCGCCGACAACTGCCCGCAGGACGTCAACCCCTTGCAGGCAGACAACGACGGGGACCACCTCGGCGACATATGCGATCCCGACGACGACAACGATCTGGTCCTCGACGTTTCCGATTGCACCTCATTGGATCCACTCTCCTGGGCCCTGCCCGGGGACGCCGAGAATCTGAATCTCTCGCATTCCCTCGCCGGAACGACGCTCACCTGGAATCCCCCCTCCGATCTCGGGGGTCCTCTTGCCGGGATCCGTTACGACACGCTGCGCGCCGGCACGTCGACCGGCTTCGCATCGGGTGCCTGCGTGGAGACCGACGACGGCTCCGACACCACGTCGAGCACGAATCCGCCCGCGACGCTCTACTGGAGCGCGCGGGGAGGGAGTCTGAACGCGGGGCTCGGCTCGTCGGTGGCAGTGGGGGATGTGAACGGCGACGGATTCGATGACCTCATCGTGGGCGCTCCGCGGTTCTACGGCGGGGAGGATCTCGAAGGGCGCGCGGTCGTCTACAGGGGGACTGCCATGGGGCCGAATGGGACGATCTGGTTCACCGAGAGCAATCACGATGTCGCCAATCTCGGAGCGTCGGTCGCGGCTGCGGATGTGAACGACGACGGCTACGACGACGTGATCGTCGGCGCACCCAACTTCGAGGACGAGACCTACCTGGGGGGCGTTGCGTACGTCCACTATGGCTCCGCGACGGGACCCGGGCTCGCCCCTGACTGGAGCGCCCAGGGAGCGGTGTCGGGGGCATCCTTTGGCGCGTCGGTCGCTTCGGCCGGCGACGTGGATGGCGATGGCTACGACGATGTCATCGTTGGTGCACCGGACTTCTCGGGTCAGGGGGGAGCCTTCGTCCACCACGGCTCGGCGGGCGGGCTGTCGACTCCCTCCTCCTGGTCTCCTGCGGAGGTGGGAGGCCGGTTCGGAGCCTCGGTCGCTTCGGCCGGGGACGTGAACGGCGATGGCTACGACGACGTCATCGTGGGAGCGCCGACGAAGAGCGGCGGTCAGGCGGGGGAAGGGCTCGCCTACGTCTACCTCGGCTCCGGCAGCGGGCTGGGGCTGACGCCGACACTGCTCGAGGTGAATCAGGCGGGGGCATCCTTCGGCATCTCGGTGTCTTCGGCCGGCGACGTGAATGGCGACGGCTACGACGACGTCATCGTGGGGGCTCCCAAATATGACAACGGGCAGACGAACGAAGGAGCGGCTTTCATTTTCCTCGGATCGGAAGCAGGGATCCTCACCACCTACTCCTGGTTCCAGGAGGGGAACCAGGCCAACAGCGACTTCGGTGCCGTCGTCTCCACCGCCGGGGACATCAACGGCGATGGATTCGCCGAGGTGCTCGTCGGTGCGCCGCTGCACAACAACACGGCGGGCGCGGACGCGGGGCGCGCGCTGCTCTACGCCGGGAGTCCCGTCGGGGCGGTTCAGCAGCCCCTCTGGGCGATCCAGGGTGGTCAGGCTTCAGCGCAGTTCGGGAGTGCGCTGGCTGGCGCTGGAGACGCCGATGGCGACGGAGTGGACGATGTCTTCATCGGAACGAAGTTCTACACGGAGGCCAGCGCCGGCGAGGGACGCGTATCGTATTACCGGGGACGGGTGGCCGACCCACCCGTGGGCGTTATCTTCTACTACGCCGTCCGCGCCGAGAACAGCTGCGGGCTCGGGCCGCTCGGCTTCGATTCGAGCATGACGCCGCTCGTGGGCCGGACATGTCTCTGAGTCATCGGTGCCTCCGGCTGGAGATCGTGTCTGTCGTGGTCGAGAACGGGAGTCTACTGCCAATCGAGCCGGATCCAATGATGTCGCGCCCTTTTCCTGCTCCTTGACGCGTGGCGTCCCCCCGCCCCATGTTCCCGGTGCTTTTCCCAAGGAGCAGGCGATGGTCCCATCCAATCAACCGGATCGCCGGATCGAGCCGGAGTTTCTCGGTCCCTTGGGGGACCGTCCGCTCGCCGCTGCCCCGGGTTCCGGTGGCGCGGAGGCTCTCTTCCCGGGGGCCTCGACCTTCCTGAGCGCGCGGCATCAGCGCCGCCGGTTACTGCAGTGGAGCGCGGCCTGGCCGCTGGCGGCGCGGCTGTTGCAGGAAGACGAGCACGTCATCTACGTCGCGCCCGCGATGCAGATTCCCCCGCCGCTGCATTTCGTCGCTCTGGGCGCGATGGCGCTCCCGTATCACCAGGTCGTCCTCATCTTCACCGACAGGAAGGTCATCGAGGTGTTGTTCGGCGTGCGGGGGATGACCGCGGGGACACGCGTCCGCTCCTTCCCCTGGACGAGCGTGCGCGACCTGAGGTTGCGCCTCGGCAAGCTGGTGATGTCTCCCGCGCGCGGGAAGAAGCAGAGCTGGAAGATCCCGCTGCGGGGCGACCGTTCGCTGCTGAAGATGCTGCTGGCGCGTCTGAAGCCGCGCTTGCTCGAGCAGGGAGAGGGACCAGCCCGGCCGTTGCCCCTGCTGCACTGCCCCGAGTGCGGCGGCGTTCTGGCCGACGCAGCCGTCGCATGCGATTCGTGCCGCGCGTCGTTCCGCTCTCCGCGGCTCGCTGCGATCCTTTCCATGGCGTTCCCCGGCGCCGGCCTGCTCTATGCCGGCCACCCTTTCCTGGCCGCCGGTGACTTCCTCGGCGAGCTGTTCCTCTACATGATCTTCCTGATGCTGATGCTCCAGGCCGAGCCGGGCACCGTCATGATCGCGGCGGGCCTGGGGGCCTTCCTCTTCATCCTGACGAAGCTGGAGAGCGTGCATCTGAGCCGCATCCTGGCGGCCAGAACGAGACCCGAACCGCCGGCTCGTCGCTCCCGGTATGGCCGGCTCGCGCTGGCTGGTGGCCTGGCCTCGCTGATCCTCATCGGCGTCACCTTCCCCCTGGCGGGAGCGGCCCGGCCGGTGGTGGACCGCGACCTCGAGGCCGGCGGTCCTGACAACGTCTGGGAGGGGAGCCGCGAGCAGACGGAATGGTCCTCCTTCAAGGACGATCCGACGACCCGGTCGCAATGGACGCATCCGAACGGCACGCTGATTACACTCTTCGCCTATCCCCAGGGCATGCTCGACGATGTGGCGGAGTTCCGATCCAGTGCCCGACAGGAATTTCTCGCGCAGGGGATGGCGATCCTGCTGGAGGACGATGACGTGCCGTCCCCCTTCAGCGGGTTCCGGTTCCTGATGAACAGTTGGACCGAGGACGGGGAGCCGCTCTCCCAGGTCCATTACTTCATCCTGGACGACTCGAACCGTGACATCCACCACGTGCTGGCGGCCGTGATGGGCGAGGACCCCACCTTCCCCGACGAGCTGACCCGGGATCTTCTGAGCCACGCCCACTGGATCGACGCAGTGTCTCCCGGCGGACCGGCCAGGGATTCGCTCACGCCTCACGGCGAGTGAGGGGAGGAGCTGGGAGAGGGGCTGGGAGCCGGCTCGAACGGTTGAGGCTAGGCTGGCTCCCAGGAAGAATGTTGCTACTCGTCGCGGTGCACTATGTCCTGACGATGGTCGTCCGAGTTCCCGGGGTATTCAGGCGCCGGAGGCGGTTCGGGGGTCGTCGTTCCGCCCCCTCCGCCGCCGTCAATCGGACCCTCCACCGGCTCCTGATCGACTGGCGCGCTCGCGAAGGGTGCCGTGCGTCGCTCCAGTGGCTCCTGTGCCAGGTTCTTGATTTGATTCTTCATGACCTTCCTCCTTCCCTGAATTGGCTCCCCTTCGGGGGGCCTGGTTAACGACTCTCGGACGAAGTGAAACGCAAGGCGTGTGCCATCTTCTGTACGGATGGCGGAGAACGGTGAAGGCGCCGTCTCTCAATGGCTTTGCCGGTTCAAGCCGGCGGGGGCAGGGCCCCCGGCGGGAACGGCGAGGGGAATGATTCCTCCCTGCAGGGAGGTATTTCTCGAGATGCGGTCGTGAGGTCGCGCTGCCTGGCTGAGTCTTCGGGTCGAGATCAGCCGCTCTTGCCCTTCATCGCCACGACGATCGCCGAGAAGCGCGGGTCGTCCCGCAGGCCCTCGAACCAGGGATCGGCGGAGAGGTATTCCCAGTCCGTATCGCCAAGCTCCAGATCCCGCGTGAGCGCCGCGATCGCCTTGTCCCGGTTGCCCATGAGGGCATGGGCGCCGGCGAGGTTGTAGAAGCCGACCGGATTCTCGGGGAACATCTCCGTGATCCGGCTGCAGGTCGACAGCGCCTCATCGAGCCGCCGTATGGCGATCTCCGCGTCGCACAGATTCGCCTGGGCCGCGACGTATACGTCGTGGGACACGCCCCCCGCGGGAACCGTGGGAAACCCGTCGAGCACTTTGCGGTACATGGCGATCGCCTGTGCCATCAGGCTCGCATCAGGTGTCTCGGACACCTTGGCCTGCTCGGCGAGGGTCGTGGCCAGGTTCAGTCCGGCCCAGGAGAGAGCGGGAGAGCTTTCGAGGGCGGAGCGCGTCGATTCCTCGGCCCGCTCGAAGAGCTCGAGGGCCTGCGATGATTCGCCCCTGACCTTCGCATCCTGCCCGCGTCTCATGAGAATCATGCCCTGAGTCTCCAGCGCGTAGGGATTCTCAGAGTCCACCGCGAGGGCGCGTTTCAGATAACCCTCGGCATCTTCGAGCTGGCCGGAGTCGGTGCTCAGGCGCGCGAGATCGATGAGCGCCCAGTGGAAGCTCGGGTCGAGGCCGACGGCAACCCGGAGATCGACCAGGGCCTTCTCGCGCTCTCCAATCCGTTCGTAGGCCAGGGCTCGCGAGGAGATGGAGCGCACCGAATCGGGATGGCGGCGGATCAGCTCGGAGTAGAGGTCGATGGCCAGCGCGTGCTCCGCGCGCGCGTCGGCCAGACGAGCTTCCTCGCCGACATCCTCGTCGGTTGGAGGATCGGCGCGCAGCGCGGCGGCCCGCGCCGCCTCATCCGCGGCGGCATCGTTTCGCCCCATTTGCGTCAGCATCCAGGCCTTCAGAGTGCGGGGCCACGCCTCTCCGGGACGCGCGGTGATGATCGCCTCCACGTCTTTCAGCGCCCCCTCGCGCAGCGCGTCGCCGCGGTCCGGCGACGCGGCCGCCATCTGGAACTGGGCCATCGCGCGATGACGCATCGCGATGACATTGCCGGGTTCCAGGCTGAGCACCGTCGTCGCCCGCTCGAGCATCGCGTCGAGCTCCTTCCGCTGACCCAGCCAGCGTGCCTCGTCGAGGAGGTTGGCGATGAGGGTCCTGCGTGCCTCGGCGCGTTCGCGCAGGGCGCGCGCGCCGACGTATCCGGCCGCCGGCACGCCGACGATGAGGGTGGCGACGAGGGCCGCGTGGACCGGTCTGCGCCGGACCCACTTCGCGACCCGCCGTACGCGCCCGACGGGGCGCGCGGCGATGGGCCTCATGTGGAGGACGTTCTCGAGATCGTCGGCGAACGCCGCGGCCGTCTGGTAGCGGTCCCTGCGCGCCTTCTCCATCGCCTTGCGCAGCACGGTGTCGAGGTCGCTGCTCACGCGCGCGTTGATCTTGCGGGCACGGCGAGTCTCGGCGGTCAGGACCTGGCTCATGTAGAGCTGCTGGGTCCTCCCCGCGTAGGGCATCTGCAGCGTGATCAGCTCGAACAGGGTCACGCCGAGCGCGTAGACGTCGGTGCGGGGGTCGATCTTCTGCGTGTCGCCGCGGATCTGCTCCGGGGCCATGTAGAGGACGGTGCCGAGCACCGTGCCGGCCGTCGTCATGCGGGTGGCCTCGAGGTCCATGGCGATGCCGAAGTCGGCGAGCTTGACTGACCCGAGCGAACGGCTCAGGAGGAGGTTGACCGGCTTGATGTCGCGGTGGACGATCCCCTGGCGGTGCGCGGCGTCGAGCGCGCGCGCCGCATCGATGACCGTACGCAATGCCCAGTGGACGTACTGGCTCGACCCGAACTCGAGTCCCCGGGCCGCGTCGCGTCCGGTGCGTTTCATGCTCTCGATCACGTCGGCGAGCGAGCCGCCATCCACCAGCTCCATCGCGTAGTAGGAGAGGTCCTCCCACTGGCCTCGCTCGTAGACCTTGACGATGTTGGGGTGGTCGAGCCTCCCCGCGAGCCAGGCCTCCTGCTCGAAGCGGCGTCCTGCCTTCTCCGAGGACTGGTGGCGCGAGAGGATCTTGAGCGCGACCTCCCGCTTCATCCGCTCGTCGTGCGCGAGGTACACGGTCCCCATCCCACCTGCCCCCAGCTCGCGTCGGATCTCGTAGTGGGCGATGCGCTTGAGGGCCGGCTGCTCCCGTGTCTCGCGCGGCCCGAGGGTGGTGGCGTCTTCGACGTTCTCGATGACGGTCGGCCGACCGGCGAGAGCGGGAGGGTCGACCAGCGTGACGCACCGCGGGCAATCGGCGTCGGCCGGAGCCAGCTCCGCACCACAGGTCGTGCAACGGGGCATAGGACTGAAGTCTACGCGATCACGGGCACTGGGCGTCGTTGATCCGCGGGGGCTGGGCGCCGGGTGGTCCGAGCGGGCCTTCGCCCTGGAAGTTCGATGCCGTGACGAGATAGAGCCTGGCGTCGCCGAACGGCGGGAGGGGACCTGAGTCGTCGTAGTCCGGGAGCTGATCCGCGTCGGCGTCCGTGGCGATGCCGCAGGCGAGCTGCGTCATGGTGGACGTTTTCACATGGCCGGTGATCTGCAGGCCGCTGATCATCGAGGAATAGATGTTGTAGGTGGCGCCCTGATCCGGCACCGACCACTCGAGGCGCGTGACCCCTCCACCCATCGGGTAGAGCATGAGGGAGACCACCTCCTGGGGGCGCAGCGGCGAAATCACGTAGGTTTCGCCCGCGTCCACCGGAGTGGCCGGATCCGTATCGGCGAAAGGAGCTCCGGCGAGAGCGTCGTCCACGCCGTCGCCATTCACATCGTAGCCTCCTCCCACCGAAGCGCCGAGATTGTCCCCCGGCGCGGCGCCCTCCACGATGAAGCCGGCGATCACGTCTCCTACGTCGTCGAGATCAATCACCTCGCCGCCGGGCGCTGGAGTCCCCAGCACGACGAAGGCGCGCCCCGCGTCGGTGCCCGCCGGGCCGTCGGCCAGTGGCGCGCCGATGATGAAGTCGTCGTATCCGTCGTTGTTGAGATCGCCGGCCGGCCCGATGGTGAGCGGG
>Ga0137432_1000136_pt1 | contig 52500 bp, 50 predicted proteins | sample EasRivERMZT820_2_FD_102337 | JGI IMG/M metagenome (GOLD analysis project Ga0137432, IMG submission 102337) | Soil microbial communities from meander-bound floodplain in the East River, Colorado, USA - East River MetaG ERMZT820_2 | ecosystem: Environmental > Terrestrial > Soil > Floodplain ... | reverse complement strand
CCGATGGTCGCGTTGCTGCTCAACACCGTCGCGCCGTTGCTGGCGATCAACACGTTGCCGTGCCCGCCCTGGCCCACGGTCAGGCCGCCCACATTGTTCCAGCCCGAACCGCTGCCGGTCAGCACCACCGTGTTGCTGTTGGCGCCGAAACTTGGCCCGATGCTGCCATCGTTGCACGCCAGCCAGCCGCCGTCGCTCACCTCCACGCGATTGCTGGCCCCGCCAACAAACAGGAATGTCTGATTGCTCCACACGGAGCCGATGCCCGTGACCACGACTTGATTGCTGAAGCCGCCCACTCCTCCCATCCCGCTCTTGACGGCGGCCCCGTTGCTCACGACGAGCCGGTTGCCGCGCGCCTGGCTCCCGATCGTCAGAGAGGAGAAGCTGGTCCAGAGCGAACCTGGTCCGGTCACCAGCGCCTCGTTGTTGCTGGCGCTGCCGAAGTGGCCGACAAAGCCGTCGGAGCAATGCGCCTGTCCTCCGGCTTCGATCACGAGCCGGTTGCCGGGTCCAGACACGCCCACGTCCAAAAAGCTCGTGTTGCTCCAGACCGAGCCGCTGCCAGTGACCAGCGCAAAGTTGTTGCTGGCGTTGGCATTGTTGCCCAGGGAACCGTTCCGGCTGGCCACCCAGCCGCCGTTGCTCACCACCAATTGATTGCCGCGACTTTGGGAACCCACCGTCAGGTCCAGGCGATTGCTCCAGAGCGAGCCGCCGCCGGTGACCAGGGCGAAGTTGTTGCTGCTGTCCACGCGGTTGCCGAGGAAGCCGCTGTTGAAGTTGTCCACCAACGCGCCGTTGCTCACGAGGAGCCGGCTGGAAGCGCCGTTGCTGCCGACGAAAAGAAAACCACCCATGCGCCAGCGGGCGGTGGGGCTGATGAGCCGCACTTCGTTGGACCTGGCGGCGAGGTTCAGTCCGATCACGCCGTTGGCCGAGTTGGTCAGCAGCGCGTTGTCGGAGAGCGTGAGCAGCGTGAACGAGCCGTTGGTGCCCACGGTCAAGGCGCCGGTGATGGTGTTGGTTTCGTTGAGCAAGGTGCGGCTCGCGCCGTCGTTGACGACTTGCGCGCGCAGGTTCGCGGCGGCAAGCAGCAGTGCGGCGAAGAGGCCTATGGCGGCAGCGAAGCTCCGCCAGGTTTTGGACTGCGCCAGTCCTCTGGCGTTTTTGGAGACGCAACATGGCTGCGATTGTGGAAAAAGCGGCAGAGGGCTGCCGCACTCCAAGACGCTTCGCGTTTTCATCGCACGCCTCCTTCAGACTTCCGCGCCAGCGCTTCCACCAGCGTCTTGAGGTCCTCCACGCTGCGCTTCAACTCTGCATTCTCCGCGTCTCTGCGTTTCAATTCGTCGGCCAGTTTTTCGTTCTTGGCATCCTGTTTTTGTTGCAGCTCGCGCAACGCTTCCACCACCAGCGCCTCCAGCCCGCGCACGGTCACGCGCTTGTAGCCGTCCGGGCCGGTCTCGACCCAATCGGGGAAAACACTCTCCACTTCCTGCGCAACGAGACCCATGCGTTCGCCGGACAACTCGTGGACTTTGGCCGGGTCAATGTATTCGAAGTTCACGCCGTGCAACGCCAGCAATTTGTCCAGCGCGCCGGCCAGCGGACGGATGTTTTTCTTGAGACGCTCGTCCGACGCCACGCTCCAGGAACCGCCGCCCGGTTTGCCGGCCTCGCCGTTGACGTGGAGCGTGAAGATCGGATTGGTGGTGCCGATGCCCACGCCGCCGGCGGCACGGATAAGGAATTGATTGTTCGTTGTTGAGCCAAAGGGCGTGAGTGCAGAAGCGTCCGCCCAGACGAAGCTCCCGTCGTGTAGCGCGCGCGCCTGGCGTCCGGCAGCGAAGCTGAAGTCGCCACCCGCGACGTTGGCGCCGCCGCCGGGCACAGTGGCGTAAACGGCGTTGCTAATGACGTTGTTCTGCCCGCCGCCAATGATCGAGTAATTGCAATTCGGCGCCACGACATTGAATTCGCCGCCGGCGATGACCGCGTACTCGTTGCTGGACTGAATGCGATTGCGCCGCCCGCCGCCGATGACCGAGTAATCCGCGCGACTCTGGATGGAGTTTTCGTTGCCGCCGCCTATGGCGCTATAGGACACGAGTGGCCCGATAGAATTCGTGTGGCCGCCGGCGATGACGGAGTGAACGGTGTTGCTGTGAATGACATTCCGAAAGCCACCGCCGATGGCGGAGGAATTCGCGTCGCGCTCCATGCGGTTTTGGATGCCGCCCGCGATGACGACCTGCTGGGCGCTGAAATCGAGGAAGTTGTCCTTGCCGCCGCCAATGGTTGAATAGAAGCCCCCCGATTGAATGAGGTTGTTATGCCCGCCGGCGATGGTGGCGTATTGCGCGCCGAGGATTTGATTGGAGACGCCTCCGCTCACGGTCGAGAAGCTGCCGAAGTTCTCGATAAGGTTCATTTCACCGCCCGCTATCACTGCGCCGTTGACCAGGAGGGCGCCGACTGTGTTCGAACCGCCGATGATGGTGGGGGCGGCGCCTGAATTGGGCTGCAACCGGAAGGCGCGCTGGCCGTTCACGCGCATCTCCAGCGGCTGATTGTCTGTTGTGCCGACAAAGTTCGCCGCCGTCGTGCCGCTATTGCCCGCTGTCCTCCAAAACTGATTCGCGTTCAACCCGCCCAGCGTCGCCGCATTTACGCCGGTCAACCCCGCGCCGTTGCCGGTGAAGCTGTTGCCCGCGCTGTTGAGCGTGACGGCGCTGGAGTAAGTGCCGGACAGACTGGTGCTCGGCACGACGCCTGTGATGTTGCGGGCCATCACGGCGTAGGGCGTGGCGGTGAGCTTCTGTCGCGGCGTCAGCGTAGTGAAGGCCCCGCCGCCATTCGTGCGCGCGCCGATCTCGAGGAAGCGGTCCGCGCCAGGAAACGCGCTCGTCCCGAAATCCAGCGTCACCGTGAACAGGCCGTTGCTCACGGCCACACTGTTCGTGGTAAGCGGACCGGAGACGGGCGCGCCGCCGCTGCTGGCCGCGAAGAGCGAGAAGCTCAGATCATAGATGCCGGTGGCGGTGTCTGGACCGTCGGTCAGCCGGCCCTGGTAGGTGAAGGCCGTGCCCTGGGCGAGCACAGTTGAGAGTTGAGGGTTGAGAGTTGAGAGCAGTGCCAACCCAACGAGAAGAGTTCGGAGTCTTGTTTTCATAGATGCATGATCCAGGTTGTTTGTCTTCATAGCCGGGCCTCGCTATCGCTCCGACGCAGGCTTCTACTAAGCACTCCTCTTTCTGAACGGAAATGTTACACCAAAAAGTGAGAAGCTATCTTTTACAGAAGGAAAACGTGGAAAATCTTCCTTTTACAGAAGGCAGCGAAGGAAGCGAAGGGAGGAGGGAGAACGGGAATCCCTACACATCAGGGAGCTTTCTTCGCAGCGAAGGTAGCGAAGGAGATCTTTACTGGCCGGCGCCAGGCAGAATTAATCGGCTAATGCCATCGGTAAGTTTGGCCTCGTGAAAGTTGATGAGCAGCCCGATCGGAAGGTTCAGCAGCTTCATGTAGCTGAGGAGTTGGGCCTTGTGAATGGGCAATACTTGCTCGACTGACTTTAACTCGACCAGAAGGCAGTCTTGGACTAGCAGATCGAATCGGAGTGGTTCTTCGAACGTGTAGCCTTTGTATTCTATGAGGGCTGCCCTTTGGTTTACACAGGAGATGTGGCGCAGCTCAAGTTCGCGGAGGACGCATTTTTCATAGATGGACTCGATAAGGCCTGGGCCTTTGTGGCGGTGGACCTCGATGGCAGCGCCGATAACCTCGTAGGAGAGTTTGTCGGCTTTAAGAAAAAGCGGATGCATGTGGATTCTTTACAGAAGCAAACGTAGGCAACAAAGAAGATTCTTGTTTGAACCGAACGATATCGACCTCAGATCCGTGATGCATCGGGGACCTCCTTCGCTACCTTTGCAGCCTTCTGTAAAAAATCCGGAATCTCCGTGTCATTTTGGTCGCTCGTGATGCCAGTCCAACCCAATTGCCCGCAATTGATTCCGCACTTCAACCAGGTCCCATACTTGCATGTGGCGCCCGTCCACGCTTACAGCGAGGCGGCGGCCGTCCGGGCTGATGGCCAGCGGGAGTGCGCCCTTGGGCAGCGGCAGAAGTGGCTCCAGCGTACGGGCGTCGTGAAGGCCGGCTGCGCGGAACTTTGTGTAGAGCCAGGCCGTGTGGGCGTCGGGCGAGTAGAGGATGCCCGTGAAGTTGGTCAGGTGGCACGTGCGTTGCCAGGTGGTCGTGCTCCAGAACTCGACTCCTCCCCGGCTGGAGACGGCGACTTCATCGCCGCGCGGTGAGAACTCGAACAGGCTGATGCGCGCCTCGTTGGTGAGCTTGGCCACACGCTCAAATCCCGGCAGGCGATAAATGTAGAGATACGGCGAGAACGAGCGAAACATACCGAGCCAGCGCTCATCGGGCGAAACGCTGTTCAGTCCGTGAGTGGTCATATTCCAGGCATCTTGATCGGTCGCGAGATGATCGAAGTCGGCCAGTGCTGAGCCGTTGGTCGTGGTCAGCACGACGCCATTGGACACCAGGCAGAGCGACGCGAAGCCTGCGGGCCTGGACATGGCCAAAGGTTCCAATCTGGGTGCGCCGCCGTTTGTTCCCGCAGTGACGCGCCAGCGAAAACAATCGCCGGGCCGGTTGCCAAATAATTCACCATTCGAAGCAAAGTTGACCCTTAGATTCCCAGGGTCGTCCACCACCGCTCCGGGTCTATCGCTGTCTAAATCCCAAACCACCATGCGTTCTAGCCCGTTTCCCGTAAGCCAACGGCCGTCGGAGGAAAATGCGGCATAGTTCCTCCCCCCGCCCAGGTCTTCGGCAAATTCCCGACCGAGGGCCGGCCGTTCAAAGGCATAGACCTGCACGCGCATGTCCGGCCATACCAGAATCACGCACCGGCGTCCGTCGGCGGCAAACTGCACGTGATAACTTTCCACGCCCACCGCAAAGGCGCGCCGCATCGACTTCACGTCCCAACAGATAAGATCGCGATCCCAGCCGCCGCTGAAGACGTATTTCCCGTCGGGACTGAACACAGCCATTATCGCCGCGGCCTTGTGTCGCCCCAGCACACGCGTCTCGCCCGTCTGCGCGTCCATCCAGTGGACCACGCCTGCGAAGTCGGGCACCACGATCCAGCGTCCGCTCGGATGCCAGTCAAGGTGACGCACGCGCTGGGCAAACATGTGGCTCGTGTGGATCGTCCCGTCGATGGTGTCATGGATCGCGGCCATCCACTCCTGGCCAACTTTGAGCAGGGCTCCAAAGCGTTCGCCGTCGGGGGCAAATTTCAAGGCAACCGGTTTCCCCTGCAGCGGATGGCGCTTGAGTTCCCGGACGGTCTCTAAATGCCATATCACCGCGCTGTTATCGAGGCCGATCACGATTTGGGGCAAACGCGGATGAAACGACACCACCCCTGACGGAGAACCGCGCACGAGCAGCACTTGCCTGGCGCCGGCCACTTCCCAGACTTCCATGTCCCACTCCTGATCGTCCGGATCGTGGCGACGGTTTACGGCAAGGAAGCGCCCATCGGGACTCCACACGCCGAGGGCCGGCAAGTTGGTGCTGGCCGGCAGCGTAGCCAGAAGCCGCTGGTCGCTCACGGCACGGATTTCGACCGGGCCATCGTCGTGGCAGAGCGCGATGCGCTCGAAGGCCGGGTCCAGGGCCGCGAGGGTCGTATCCGGCGTGGTGGGCCATTCCCGTTCAAGTCGCAAGTCGGGCAGCGCCAGCGCCGCGATCGCCACTCCGCGGAGCGCGGCTGAGTTGCTTATCGCGCCTGCGCGGCGCACGGCGTCGAGGGCCCGGACGCGATGGCCGGCTTCGCCGGTCAAGACGGCAGCGCGGGCTTGTTCCAGCAGGGCCATATAGAGCTGTTGTTCGGTTTGCCGCTCGGCGGCCTGCGCCATCTTGCGCGCCGTATCGATCCGAACCAGGGCGATGGGAGAACCAATCACGACGAGGAGCAATAACACCGCAGCAGTAGCAATCGAAAGGGCCGGGGCCGGTTTGCGGCGGCACCAGCGCAGCAGTTTCGCGGGTGCCCGCAGCGGTCGCGCGCGAATGGGTTCGTCCTTCAGAAAGCGGCCCAGCTCTTCGGCCAGTTCCGTTGCCGAAGCATAACGGCGCTGCGGATCCTTCTCCAAACACTTCACGCAAATCGTCTCCAGATCGCGCGGTACATTGGGATTCAACAGCCGAGGCGAAATCGGTTCGCTCTCTATGACGAGGCGCAACGTTTGCGTAAGCATGTCGGCCAGGAATGGCGCCCGGCCGGTCAGCAATTGGTAGAGAATCGCCCCGAGCGAATAGACATCGCCCGCGACCGTACTGAGGCCGCCTTTTGCCTCGGCTTGTTCCGGCGGCATGTAGCTTGGTGTGCCGAGCACCTGGCCCGTCAGCGTCAGATCGGCGTCGCCATCCGAGCGTTTGGCCAAACCAAAGTCGGTGACGTGCGGCGCGCCGGAAGCGTCCACGAGCACATTGGAAGGCTTGAGGTCGCGATGCAGCAAATGCCGCTCGTGCGCAAAGTGCACCGCCTCTGCAATGGTTTTCGTCAATTCCCCCGCCCGCCGCGCGCCCAGTGGTTGATCGCGGGACAGGTCAGCCAAACTGCGGCCCTCGATCAGTTCCATCGAGAAATAAGGCTGACCATCGTGCTCGCCCACTTCGTAAATGGAAACAATGTTCGGATGACTGAGGCTCGCAGCCATCTGGGCCTCGCGGTGAAAGCGGAGCGTGTCGCGGGCGAACTGCGCCGCCAGCAAAACCTTGACCGCCACGAGGCGATTGAGACTCACCTGACGCGCGCGATACACCACGCCCATGCCGCCGCGGGCGATTTCCTCCAGCAGCTCGTAATCGCCGAGCGAGCGGATGATTCCGGCCCGCAGGCTCGTCTCCGGAGCATCACGAACAGTCTTGCCGAGCGACTCGGGAGCGCCCAATCGGATGAGACAACTCGGGCAGTTATCCTCGAGCCAACCGGATCTTGGCGCGCCGCATTCCAGACATCTTTCCGGGTCGTTGACCATGCCATCAGTCACAAGCTTCTACCTGTTCTCCTCCAAAACGCGGGCGATGTTACAAGTTGGTTCCGCTCGGTTCATAATCGTAATCGTAATCTTAATCCTGCTCTCAGCCGGAAAGATTGAGATTAAGATTGAGATTATGAGTAAGAGGTGCACGCGCTTACGGGCCCAAGACTTGAAAAAGGTAACGCAGCTCCTCATCAACCTCTTCTTCCTTGGCCACCGTGTGCGCGACCTCGCAGCGCAGCAGTTCGCCATAACGTTGCCGCAGCCGATGCACCGCGACCCGCACCGCGCCTTCGCCCATATTGAGGCTCTTGCTGATTTGCGAATAAGCCGCTCCGTGGCGCTCGCCTGAAATCAAGTTCTTCGCTTCCCGGAACAAAGGCGCTTTGTCATTGGCTTCGCACTCCTTTTGCAAGGCGTTCATCGCCTGCTTCAACACGGTGAAGGCCCATTGCCGAAGGAAATTCGTTTCCGGTGTTTCCAGATCCGCGGGCTCCAACTTATACCGCTCCTCGGGAGAATGGTCGTCCATCGAAATGAAAGTGAACTGCCCGCCACGTTTTTGGCGATGCGCGCGGCTCCATTCCCGCGCCAGGAAATAATCGAGCGTCGCCAGAAGGAATCCGCGGAACTTGCCCTTATTACGATCCGCCAGCCGAAAATGATCCTTTGCGATGAGTTGAGCAAAGAACTCCTGCGTCAGGTCCTGCGCCTCTTCCGGTTTATACCCTTTCCGGCGGACGTAGGCGTAGAGGGGATACCAGTAGGCACGGCAAAGCGTTTCCAACGCGCGTTGCGCCGGGACTGATTGTCCCTGACCGGCTGCCACCACCACGCTCCAATGCGTGGTGGCGAAGACGCGCGGAGCCGCTGCATCTGATTCTTGCTCTGATTCCGGCATATCGGGGATGACAGGTGCCAGAATGGCAGAAAAACCCTCCCGATGGTAGGAAAATGGAGAGCAAGTTCGCGATGTTATTCGATGGCCCTCTGTCTTGGGCCCAAGCAGCCTGCGCAAATCGGTCCCTGCGTTTCCGCGGCATCAACTTGCCTCGCAAATAACCATGAAGCAAAACGAGGTTGCTTCGCTACTTGCCGACATCGCGCGGCTGGAAATGCGCAAAGTGCGTCAAGGCTTGAATCCTAAACAGCGTCGCACTGTTCTCCGGCCAGACGCCAAGAGTCAGCGTGACGTGATTCGCCTGTTCACCGCACTTGTTCCCGCTCACGGTGCGGTAAAGAACGTCGTCTCCACGAACGTGATGTTTCCGGTCGCGGTTCTCACGCCCACCGCGAATTGATATTCGGAGCCACGCTGGAGGAACTGGGCTGGAATGGCCATGCTGGTGGTGGGAGGGAACACTTCAAAGGTGAACTCGCTTCCAGTGGTTTCATTGTTCAACTCCACCACGTACCGCTCCGCGCCGGCAACAGCACTCCAACCCAGAACGAGTTGATCGACGGGGACGACTTGGTCCTCCTGCGGACTGAGAAGCGTCGTGGCAGGCGCGATTTGGTGCGACAAAAAAACGCTTCCCGTGATACACTCTCCATTGACGGTCCTTCCTGCGACAAAATAATTTCCTTCCGGGAAAGAAGCGAGCACCGCATCGAGGTCAGGCGGTTCCGCGGACTCAAGGTTGAATTCCCGGATGCCGATCCCGCCGTGGTCACCTTTGAACTCGGCCACGCGACGCCCATCAGGTGCCGTGATGACGAGCCGGCTGAGTCCATCGTCCTGTCCTTTGGCGAAGAGAACGACTTCGGTGTCGCCATCGGTGGCGTTTTGTTCGAGCGTCATGCGCAGCTCGGAGAAGCTGAGGCAGGGCTTGTTCTTAGCAAGGACAGGCTGTGCCAGGATCGCGGCCAGCCCGACGACGACAAACAGTGGAAGTGCGATTGGTCTTTTCATAGTTTTTGGAGAGTTGGATTTTTAATTGCAGCTGCAGCATGGCAGAAGTCACATTATGAAATGATTACGCCGCCTGATTTATTTTCGGACGGAAACGCCCCGGCCGGCGGATGACCGTAATGTTGCCGTAATGTCGCTTATGGTGTAATACCTGGACCAATCCATGAGAGTGCTGCTCGTCGAAGATTCGGATCATTTGAGGCATTCCGTCTCGACCGCTCTGCGCAAGGCGGGCTATGCCGTGGACGCCGCCTGCGATGGCGAGGAAGGTTTATGGCAGGCCTCATCCAATGCCTATGACGTGATCGTCCTGGACCTGATGCTGCCCAAGTTGGACGGGTTGACGCTTCTCCAGAGACTGCGACGCGACGGGCACCGGACGCAGGTCCTGCTTCTTACCGCCAGGACCAGCGTCGCCGATCGCGTGCGTGGATTGCAGACCGGGGCGGATGATTATCTGGTCAAACCGTTCGCGCTGGAGGAATTTTTGGCGCGCGTCCAGGCGCTCTGTCGCCGCCACTACCAGCAGAAGGACCCTTGCCTCATCATTGGCGACCTCGAAGTTAACACCGCGGCGTGCACCGTGACCCGGGCGGGGCGCGCCCTGGAACTGACCCCTCGCGAATATCGGCTGCTGGAGTATTTGGCCCGGCGAGCCGGCGAAGTCGTGTCGCGCACGGAGATCTGGGTCCACGTTTACGACGACCAGACTGAGCCCATGAGCAATGCCGTGGACTCGGCCATATGCAATCTGCGCAAGAAGATCGATCCACCCGGCGCGGTGCCGCTCCTGGTCACGCGTCGCGGCCTTGGCTACGTGTTGGAGCGCCCATGAAATCCATCCGGCGGCATCTGGTGTTCGGTCTGATGATCGGCGCAACGATGCTGCTGGGATCGACCAGCGTCGCGCTCTATCTTTACAGCCGGGCCTTTCTGATCGACGAGTTCGATGCCGCCCTGCGTTCCAAAGCCCTCGCGCTGGTGACACTCACTGAGGAAAATCGCGGTGAAGTGAAGCTGAATTTTGCCGACGAATTCATGCCGGAATTCGAGCGGCGAGAACGGCCCGAATATTTTCAAGTGTGGCTCGACCACGGGGCGACTCTGGAACGTTCCCGTTCGCTTCGCGGTGTCGACCTTCCCCGCCGAGCCGGCGTAGTGGCCCAGCCTGCTTTTTGGGACGTGACGCTGCCTGATGGGCGCGCGGGGCGTGCTGTCGGCATTCAATTCGCGCCCCAGCGAGACGCGGCAAACCTCAGCGCCGATCCATCCAAAGACTCTCGGAGCAAACCGGAGGTGGCGCTGGTGGTCGCCCGGGAACGCACCGAATTGAACCACACCCTGTTCGTTTTTCGGATCGCACTGCTACTCTTTGGCCTCCTGTTGCTGGCGGCCCTGGCGGTACTGGTCACAGTGGTTGTCCGTCGCGGACTCGATCCACTCGGAGTGGTCGGTGAACGGGCCGCCGCCATCAATGCTTCTTCGTTAGGAGCGCGGTTCCCGACCGAGACAATGCCGCAGGAACTGCATCCCATTTGTCAACGGCTCAACGACCTGCTCGCCCGGCTGGAGGAAGCCTTTCAACGCGAGCGGCGCATCAGCGCAGATATTGCACACGAACTGGGCACGCCGCTGGCGGAGTTGCGCACCCTGGCTGAAGTCGCCATCAAATGGCCCGGAGGCGCCACGGAAGCCACCGCCACGTTTCGCGACGCGCTAGCCATCGTTGAGAAAATGGAAACGATGGTGGCCGGGCTGTTGGCGCTGGCCCAGAGCGAGGAAGGCAAACTCTCTGTTCGGAGCGAGCCTGTGTTGGTCGCCAGGCTGGTGGAAGAAATCTGGCTGCCTTTAAGAAATCCAGCGCGCGGCAAACAACTCGAATTGGCTATGGACATTCCTCGCGAGTTGCAATGGCACAGCGACCCTGAACTCCTGCGCCACATCTTGAGGAATCTGATCCACAACGCGGTGGAGTATTGCCCAGTTGGAGGACGGGTGCGGATTGCAGCCACCACGCGAAACACCCAACTGGATTTTCTGGTGGAGAACACGACGGACAACCTGACCAGGGAGGACTTGCCGCGCCTCTTCGAACGGTTTTGGCGAAAGAACGCCGCCCGGACCAGTTCAGGCCACAGCGGACTAGGACTGACCTTCGCGCAAAGCGTCGCTACGGTACTGGGGTTGACTCTCACGGCGGAGATGCCTGCGCCTGGAGTGTTGCGCCTGCTCTTGTGCGGCCCTTTGTAAAGACTCCTCCTTGGAGACGCTCCGAACCTGGATCGCGCATGGCCCTCTAAGGAACGCATCGCTGGTTCGTCGTCATCACTGAGCAATCCGGCGGGGCACTGCGGAGCAACTGGCGCACGTTGAACGTGAGGCTATCTGTCAAATGCCGAAGGTTCGCCTGTGCGCCGGGCGCTTCACCGTCCTTCCATTGCTTTGCCTCGCAGTCTGCGGATGCAGTTCGCGTGTTACGCAACACGTCCTCAACCGCGGCGCGAAAGTCCGGGGCACGAACGAGGTAAATGGTGTCCTCGGCATCTGCGTTTCCGCGTGAACCCAGAAGATGACCTCGTAAAGTTTCATGCGCGCGAATGCCGCCCATGGTTATGCGTTTTCATTTGGTGGTTGCAAGACGGACGCCCAAGAAAACAAAGAGTGCCCCTGCTGTCCGGTGAAGAACCTCCGCAAATGTGGTGCTGCTTCGGAGGCGGTCGCCGAGCAACGAAGAGAACCACGCGAGACACAGGCACCAGAGGGTTCCTGTGATGGTGAAGCAGAAGCCAAGCGTGATAAATGCAGCAAACTTTGAGGGGCTATCAGCGGCGATGAACTGTGGCATAAAGGCAAGAAAGAACAGGGCAACCTTCGGGTTCAGAACGTTGGTAAGCAGACCCTGCCGATAGACCGCGAGAAAACCGGACGAGGAGAAACTCGCAGGAATCGTAACTGTGGACGCCCGGCTAAATAACATCCGTGCGCCGAGATAGACCAGATACGCCGCACCAGCGAGCTTGACGGCCAGAAAGGCTGAAGCGGACGCCGCCAGCAGCGCAGACAGACCGAGGGCGCCGGCAAGGGTATGGACTAGCGAGCCGGTGGAAATGCCAAGCGCGGAAGCGGTGCCCGCACTGCGCCCCTGTGCCATGCTACGACCGAGAATGTAGAACGTGTCCGGCCCCGGAGTGAGGTTCAGAATGATGCCGCTGGCAACGAAAACGCCGAAGTCGTGGATGCCGAACATTAGTAGATACTGTGGTTGATAATAAAACGCCTGGCGACCCACACAGAACGCTCACGAAGATGGCGACGTAGATTATTTATTCACCTTCCCGATGCCATAAAGCCCATTGACCCTCTGACGGTCTGAATCTCGACGCCGTTCTTGTTGAGAACGAATGAGAGCATCCATTCGGGCCGCCGTCAATGGGCCAAGTAACCGGGTTAGATCTCGCCAAATTGTTTCCACAGGGGCTCCAAGTCCCGATCTTCAAGTGCCTTGGTCTTAATCTCAGCCTTGCCGCTTACGGCAAAACCCTTTCCAGCGATTCCCAGGTTTCTTTCACCTTAGTTTTTCATTCCGATTTGCAGCGAAGCTCCTAAAATGCCCAGTGAATGCAACTGGAAACCGCTGATGGCGAAAGTCGAGTTTGCGTGACGTTGGTCACATGCCCCGTGCAACGTGGCGACGTTCGTTCTGTTGTAACGTTGGGAGTTGAAACGAAAATCATCAGCGACGGCCGGCGCCCCGAGATGATCTCGCGCCTGCTCCCTACTGAAGTCGAGGGGCAATGAGACTTCCAGCACAGTTCGAGGGCTGGGTCGCCTGCGCGCTCTTGCTGATCACTCACGGGGCGCTTGCAGAATACCGCTTCGACGTTTGGACGGCGGCAGACTCCGGCCTGCCACAAAACAGCGTCCGCGCTGTTTTGCAATCGCGTGACGGCTATCTCTGGGTGGGCACGCTCGATGGGCTGGCGCGATTTGACGGGGTGCGCTTCACGGTCTTTACCAAGGCCAACTCACCGGGTCTTCCCGGCAATCGCACCACTGTACTCTACGAAGACGGCGACGGCGACCTGTGGGTCGGCCTGGAGGATGGGGGACTGGCCCGCTATCGCCAAGGCAGCTTCACCTCGTTCGGCGCCCCACACGGCCTGCCCGGCAAGCCCATCCGAAGCATCTCGCGAGACGAGCAAGGCAACCTCTGGGTCCTGACGGGTTATCAGCTTTTGCGATGGGAGGAGGGCCAATTTCGACCGCGCCTGCCCCAAAGCGCGATCGGTCCGGCCAGCAGGCTAACTGGCGGGAATCGGCCCGGGGTCATCTGGGCGACAAACGAAAACGGGCTGCAAATTTTCTCCCGCGGAAAATTAACGACGCTCAACTTGTCCAACGGGCTGCCCAGCTTGCGCATCAACCAGGTGGATGAAGACCAACACGGGAGCTGGTGGCTGGCAACAGAGGATGCCGGACTGGTGAAACTGCGAGACGGCAAGGTCGTGAGGGTCTACACGGAACGCGACGGTTTGCCGCGCAATCGCGTGAGCCCCGGACCTGGCCCATTCTCATCGCCCCTCGCACGCGAGGATCGGAAAGGCAACCTTTGGGTGAACGGAGTTGGGCCGTGGTTGGGCCGCTTGAAGGACGGTCTCTTTACCGCCTATCCATCGTCGGACTCACTGTGGCCGCACTCACGCCCGCCTGTGCCGGGCTTGCCGGCCAGTCACATCAACGCGCTGATCGAAGATGAGGAAGGGAACCTGTGGATCGGGACGGAGGGCATCGGGCTGATTCGCGCCCGCGAGCAAATCGTGAACGTCCTCTCGACCCAGCATGGGCTTCAGACGGGCAACATCTATCCGATTTGCGAAGACCATACGGGCGCGGTGTGGCTTGGCACCTGGGACCAAGGGTTGACGTGCCTCAAAGCCGGCGCGGTGACGAACTTCACGCTGCCGGAGCCCCACCGCTTCGCCACGGCGCTTTGCGAGGATCGCGCCGGCCGTTTGTGGGTGGGAACGTTTGGCGGGACCGTCATTTTTGAGAACGGCGCAATCAGCAAGGCCGAAGTTCCAGCGGGTTTAAGCAACCAGAGTGTCAGCGCGATCTGCCAGGATCGCTCTGGCACGCTCTGGTTCGGAGTCGAGCGCGGATTGTTCGGCTATCAGAACGGTGAGTTGTCATTCTACAGCGAGCGGGATGGCCTTGCCGCGGGATCCATTTCTGTCATTATCGAGGGCCGGGCGGACAGGCTTTGGATCGGAAGCCTGGGCGGCCTGACGCAGCTTGCCCATGGCCGCTTCAGGACCTGGACGGAACGGGATGGTTTGCCGAGCAATCATGTGCGCGCGCTCTACGAGGATGGAGAGGGCATACTCTGGATCGGCACTTATGATGGCGGATTGGGGCGCTTGAAGGAGGGGCGGTTCACTCGTTACACGACCAAAGAAGGAATGTTCGATAACGGTGTCTTTCAAATTCTGGAAGACGGGCGGGGCAATTTCTGGATGAGTTCCAACCGTGGCATCCACCGGGTCAGCAAGCGGGAGCTGAATGAATTGGCCGACGGCCGGCGGCGAACGATCACGGCCATTTCCTACGGCAAGAGTGACGGGATGCTCAACGTTGAGTGTAACGGCGGGCGCTGGCCCGGCGGCGTGAAAACAGGTGACGGCAAGCTCTGGTTTCCGACCCAGGACGGCGTAGCTATCATCAATCCCGAGGCCATGCCAACGAATCCGCAGCCGCCGCCGGCTGTCATCGAAGCCTTCGTGCTGGATCGCGAGCCGCAATCGCTCCAGCGTCCGGTGCGCGTCCCGCCGGGTAAATCCAACATTGAAATTCAGTTCACCGGGTTGAGCCTGGTGAACTCGGAGCGGCTCCAGTTCAAGTATCGACTGACGGGATGGGACGACGATTGGGTCGAGGCCAGCACGCGGCGCACAGCTTACTATTCACATGTTGCGCCCGGCCGCTACACTTTCACGGTGCTGGCGGCCAACAGCGATGGCGTGTGGAACGAGAGCGGCGCCTCACTGGCGTTGATTGTTCTCTCCGCATGGTATGAGACCTGGTGGTTTCGCGCGCTTGTCGTGGCGGCGTTTGCGAGTGTCGCGTTTGCGTTTTATCGCGCCCGCATTGTCCGGCTGCAACGAGAGCAGGCGGCCCAGCACGAATTCTCGCGCGGGCTGATTCAATCCCAGGAACAGGAGCGCAAGCGGATCGCGGCGGAGTTGCACGACAGCCTTGGGCAAAACCTGCTCGTCATCAAAAACCGCGCCGCCATGGCCAAAAATCCCGGAGCCTCCGCCAGTCAGGAGTTGGACGAAATCGCGCGCCTGGCCGGACAGTCGATCGAGGAAGTGCGTGAGATTTCGCAGAACCTGCGGCCGTACCAATTGGATCGGCTTGGCCTCACGCGCGCGCTGCACGGGTTGGTGAAGAAAGTCAGCTCGTCCTCCGAACTTAAATGTGCCGCGGATATCACGCCCGTGGATCGCGTGTTCTCCTCTGAGGCGGAGACAAATCTTTTTCGCATTGTGCAGGAGGCCCTGAACAATGTGCTCAAACATTCTGGCGCGACCGAGGCGCGCGTCGTGGTGGAACGCAATGAGAAGCAGGTGCGCCTGCTCATCGAGGACAATGGTCGCGGCTTCGACTGGCGCGCGAAGCAGAGCGAGGCGGCGCATGGCATGGGCTTGAGCGGCATCGCCGAGCGCGTGTGGATTCTGCACGGGCATCTGGCCATTGACTCCGCGCCCGGCCAGGGGACGCGGCTGAAAATCGAAGTGCCCATTCCCGGCGAGAAGAATTGAAAAAGGTACTGACCATCCTGATGGCCGATGACCATCCGCTGTTCCGCGGCGGGCTGCGGCAGATTATCACCGCGCAATCCGACTTGCGGCTGGTTCACGAGGCGGGCGATGGCGAGGAGGCGCTGCGCGTCGCGCGCCAGTTGAAGCCGGCGGTGGCCATTCTGGATCTCGACATGCCGAAGTTATCGGGACTGGAAGTCGCCGCGGCAATTCAGCGCGAGCGATTGCCGGTGCGCATCATCGTGCTGACGATGCATCGCGAGGAGGACCTGTTCAACGAGGCGCTCGTTCTGGGCATCCTCGGCTATGTGCTGAAGGACAGCGCGGCCGAGGACATTCTCCAAGGCATCCGAGCTGTGGCGGCGGGGCAGCATTATCTCAGCCCTTCCATTTCCGGTTTTCTCGTCAACCGCAACGCACGCGCTGAGACGCTGCGACGCGACAAACCCGGTCTCGCCGACTTAACACCCGCCGAGTTGCGCGTCCTTCGACTGATCGCGCAAAGCAAGACGAGCAAGGAAATCGCGGACGAACTGGACCTGAGCACGCGCACGGTGGAGAACCACCGCTTCAACATCGGCACGAAGCTGGACCTGCACGGGGTTCACAGCCTGGTGAAATTTGCGTTCGACCACAAATCGGAGCTGTAACGGCGCGCGCAATCCTCATCGTAGCAGCCGACGTGAGGAGGCTCTCAATTCTCTCCATTTTTTAAAGTGAGCCTCCTCACGTCGGCTGCTACGAGCCTGAGTAATCGTACTCAGGCCCATTGAGTAGAGCCTTCTATTCACAGTATCGCTTCGGACTGTCACTGTCGCCGGCATGTCAGCGCCACTGCGCATTCTGATTGCCGATGACCACGAGCCGTTCCGCGCGATGCTCAAGTCCATGCTCGGAACACTCGGCGCGGAAGTCGTGGAGTGCCGTGACGGGCGCGAGGCGGTGCAACACTTCAGTGAGTTCGCGCCCGACTGGGTGTTGATGGACATTGAGATGCCTCAACTCGACGGATTCAGCGCCACGCGCCAAATCATTGCCATGAATCCGCGCGCCCGTGTCGTGATGGTCACGGACCACGACGATGCTGACCTGCGCGCAGAGGCTGGCCGCGCCGGCGCGGCTGCCTATGTCCGCAAGGACAATCTCCAAGTGCTGCCGGGGCTGTTGCAGCGGCCCACGGATCAGGTTCTGCCGACTCAATGACGGTTTCATTAGAAAAATAATTGTGAAGTCTAACTCGAAAATTCTTTCCGGCGAGCTGCTGGTTGCCGCGTTGCTGGGCTGCGGCCTCGCGGCGCAGGCTCAGTGGCTCACCCAATCCATCAGCCTCTCGAATGGCTGGAACGCCGTGTTTCTCCATGTGGATGCCTCGCACACCAATCTGAACGGACTGGTGACGGGGGAGGTCGGAAATCCGATCCTGGAGGTCTGGCGGTGGAATCCTCCGTCCATCGCGCAATTCACCGACAGCCCCGCGCTGCCGAGCGCCGCCGCCGAATGGACCAGTTGGAACCGCACCAATGCTTCCAGCGTGTTGCAGCGGCTCATCGGTGATTCTGCCTACCTGGTGCGCATACCAACGAATGTCGTCAGCTACAACTGGAGGGTCAAAGGCCGCCCCGTCCCCCCGCGACACAGTTGGACCTCCTCCGGATTGAATCTGATCGGCTTCTCCACCGTTACAAATACGCCTCCTAATTTCCGGGACTTCCTTACCAAGGCCACCGACTTCCAGTCTCTTAATCCCGAGATCTACTACTACCCGGGCGGCGACTTGAAAGATAAGAAGAACCCGATTCTGCTTCCGTCTCTTTTGTGGCCTACGTTCCCTGTCAAGCGGGGGCAGGCTTTCTGGATGCGGTCCGGCACCGTTTTCAACCGATACTTCGGGCCGTTCGAAGTTCTGCAAGTCGGGGCCGGCGGCGTGGACTTCGGCGATACCTCCGGCATCTCCACCTTCCGGTTGCGCAACCTCACCGCCAGCAATCTCACCGTCACGTTGCGGTTGGTGAATTCCGAGCCCATTCCCGTCGGCCAGACGCCCATCGTGGCGGTGCCGCCCTTGCTGGTCCGGGGGGACCTCAATTCGACCAACCTGACTTACGGCTACACCCACCTGCCCGCGAACACCCCGCGCACTTGGACCCTGGCCCCGCACAATCAGTCTGGCTCCGAGGTCGAAGTAGTGCTCGGCCTCAACCGCCCGGCCATCGCCAACGCGCCCGGCTCACTGCTGGCCGGCATCCTGCGCTTCACCGACTCGCTTGGGTTTTCACAGGTGGACGTACCTGTGTCCGCCAGGGCGGGTTCCAGCGCCGGCCTATGGGTAGGGGCGGCCACAATCGACCAGGTCGGCCAGTACCTCGTCCAATATGCCCGTGGAAATCAAACCAATTACCTCGAGGCGGCAAATGGAGATCGGAGCATTTCGAGCGTGGCGACAAACCAACTCGTGCAGGATACTCAGGGTCGCTACCTCGCCACTGCTACTAACACTTCGCTGGCGCCGGTGAACCGGTCCTATTCGGGACGCTTGATCATCCATAATTCCACCAATGACAACGCCGTCCTGCTCCAGCGCGTTTATCACGGCTTTGACCTTGCCACAAATGTCGTTGTCGCCAGCGGCGAGTCCGCACTCCATCCAGCCTATCTGGACGCAGCCCGGCGAATCAGCTCCACGTTTCTGCCCTGGACCGCCGCTAACACGCGCTGGCCCCTAAGCGGCAATCTCGGAGCGGCGCAGACGCTTTCGAACGCGCTGCCGGTGACGCTGCCCTTCAGCGACCAGGCCGCGAATCCCTTTGTGCACACCTACCACCCGGATCACGACAATTTGAACGCCACTTTTGATGGCCCGCAACCGCAAGGTGTCGAGTCCTGCACTGTGGAGCGCGTCATCCGGCTCATCGTCCAGCCGCCCGCGAATGACTTTTCCAGTATCGTGACCCGAGGAGAGACGCTCAATGGCAACTACGAGGAAACGATCACTCTCAAGGGGCTTGTCAGCAACAGCCGCGAATTCCGGGTGAGCGGCGGCTTCACACTCAAACGCATCAGCCCGGTGCCTACGTTGACCATCGCGCCATGAAAAAACTCTTTCTGCAAACACACTCTCACCATTCATCGCAAATCAAACCCACCAGGAAAATTACTATGAGCAGAACCTCACCTCTCCCGATCTGTGCGCGAGCCGTTGTCAGCGTCTTGCTGCTGGCACTGGCTGGCTTTTTGGCCGCGCCGCGAGCGCTGGCAGCCAACTCCAGTCCGCCTGAGCGCCTGACCTTCCAAGGTTTTCTGGCGGACGGCAACGGCGAACCGCTTGGCAACACCAACACCGGGCCCAGGAATTACGACGTGATCTTTCGCATCCTGGATGCGCAGATCGGCGGTGCCACCAACTGGACCGAGCAGCAGACTGTGACGGTGGATCAGGGCAACTTCAGCGTGTTGCTCGGGGAAGGCACTCCGGTCGGGGCCGAGCCGCGCCCCGTGCTTTCTTCGCTATTCGCCACCAACACGGCTTCGGATCGCTACGTGGAGATGACCGTCAAGGGGATTGGCGCGGCCAATGGCGATGTGACCATTCTGCCGCGGCTGCGTCTGCTCAGCTCGCCTTATGCCTTCCTGGCCAAAAGCGCCGTCAACGCCGCGAATCTCGTCAACGCCTCCGGCGGCCCTCTCGTGACCACCTTCGGCAACTCGGTATTCGTCGGCGGCCCAATCAGCGCGACCTCGCTTGCGGGTGCGATCGACGCCAGCCACATTACCAGCGGCACACTGCCTAACGCCCGTTTGAACCAAAGTCCGGTTGTGACGGGCACCGTGACGGCCGCCGGGTTCTCCGGGAGCGGCGCGCTGTTAACGTCTCTCAATGGCACCAATATCATCAATACATCCATTGAGTTGAACAAACTGGCGGCGGCGGTGCAGCAGGCTCTCTGTCCGGTGGGCACCATCCAGGCCTATGCGGGTGACACCGCTCCGGCGGGCTGGCTGCTTTGCAATGGCACTTCCTATCCCACGACCACATATCCCAATTTGTCCGCAGTCGTTGGGGTGCGCTTTGGTGGCACGGTTGGAGCAAGTTTCAATGTTCCCGATTTTCGTGGCCGCTTCTTGCGCGGGCGGGATGGTGGTGGCACTGCGAGCCGCGATCCGGATCGGGGAAGCCGAACGGCGATGAATCCAGGCGGCGCGACCGGGGATAACGTGGGCAGTGTTCAGGCAGATCAATTCAAGAGCCATACCCACAGCTGGCTTTTCGGCGATGAACAGGACGATAGCGGTACCGGCGGCTCCCACCGCGAATTCACCCGGACTCCGGGCCCGGTTCCCCTTCCGAATCCCATCGGAGCTACCGGTGGCAATGAAACCCGCCCCCTCAACGCCTACGTGAACTACATCATCAAGTATTGATTTGGACCAGAAGACTGGTTTCCACAACCGCTGAGTAATCTTGAAATTATGAGTCCCCTCTCTCGCCTATCGTTCAGCTGTGCGCTTCTGCTTGGCACTGCGGCGACTCTGCTCTCGCAACCTGTCAGTCTGCCGCTGGAATTCCGCCAGAGCGCCACGCTCTTCAATTTCCAATCGCAGCGCGGGGTCCCGATCTCCACCGTGACGAACGTGCCGCCCGGCTCCGATGGCCGGATGCCGACCGTCAATGAATCCGGTTCCGTCCTGCTCCCCACCACCAATCAGTTTAGCGGTTACCTCTCCTTTGGCGCGATTCCCGGGTTGACGAGCAACGCCTGGCGCACGGCGAGCAATTCGGTGCTGCTCCGAGGCACGAATGCCTTCTCCGGACCCGTCGCACAGGCCATGGGCCTTCCGGTGGGCACTTCCAACAATGTCGCGGGCGGACCCCAGGTGGCCATCATTCTGCGCCGCGGCCAGATCGGCGGGCCCTACCTGAGCCGGCAAGTGTCGTTTGCGTTCGGCAGCATCGTGGCGGCACCCGTCACGGATGAGAATGGGAATCTGCTGACGAATCTGACCGTCGCCTACTGGTTGCCCAAACCGTACCCGTACGCCCCTTCCGGCGAGACCAACTTCGGCTTTTACTGGAGTCCCCACGCCGGAGTCGTTTATGCCAGCCAACCCGGGCCGGTGCAGATCACTTGGATCAAGTCAGCCTATGTCACCGGCCGGCCTGCGGATTACACCAACGCTCTGACCGGGGCCACCAACTATTTTGAGAATGGCGGCAACTACTTCCGGCTCTACACCGTGGATTACATCGTCTCGGGCAGCCCGGTTAAGACGCCGCGCAATATCTACTGGACGGAGGGAAGATTCAACGGACTCGGCAAGCCGGTGACGGTGCCGAGCGCGCGGGTGGGCGCCGTGAGCATCGCCTACCACAAGGATTTTCCTGAAAGGGTGCCCAACTCCTACGTCGCCCCGGGTGACAGCACCCCTGGCGGCACCACAAACGCGGTCTTCCAGGAGTGGCGCACCCTTTGGTACGACACGGACCGGGATAGCATTCTGGCCTACAACCGCGAGGGCCGGGTCTTCATGGAGCTGCTTGGTAATTTGAAAGAGAATGGTGATGGTGTCGCCCGCGAGCCGCTGGGCTTTGAGATTGTGGATGTGGTTAAGGACCCCACACCACTGGATACGACCATCGAATTGGGTGAACGCATTCTACCGCCGTTGCCCGACCCGCTGGAATCGCTGACTCCCGAACCGGTCCTGCAGGTCGGCGCGCCGAGGTTCGCCTACCTGCAAAACGTGGGCGGCACCGGCCTGCGCAGGCTTTACGCGACGCGCGAGACCGCCAACCTGAATGACTATCAGATTCATTGGATGGAGACGAGCGTGGCGGGGTTGATGTGGCCCAAGCTCTTGGGCCGTTACCAACTTGTCTGGCCGACAGACGTGGAAAAATACAGCCACTACGTACGACCTTTGGTGGCCACTGAAGCCGAAGCCGCGGCCACTGCCGTGCCGCTGCCCACGGCCAATGCGCCTATCCTCGAATACCAGGACCCGCTGGATCAACCGCGCGGCAAGCTCACCGAAACGTACCGCTACTACACATGGTTGGACGAGGCGCATCCGGTCCACCGCGCCCTCCTGCGGTTCAACTCCTCGGAGGAAGTTGCCTTTGAACGAGTCTTCTCCTGGCTGGATGTGAATTTGAAATCAGGTGAGTTCACAGGCAATCCCATCGCGACCAACCTGAACGCCTGGAATCCCACCAACAGCACGCTGCAATTACCCGGTTCGCTGACGGCCCCGCGTGTGGTGAACCAAACGGTGAATGTAGGCGAGCGTATCAACGCGCCCGTGGGCGAGCCAAGTGCGGCGGGCCATTATTTGGCAGGTCATATCAATTTGTTGGCCGGCACGCTGTTCAACGTGCTGGCCTACGTGGACCCCTTCGAGGCCGGCTTCGATGTGGCGAACCGGGGCGCGATCATTCCGGTCAACGACATCCCCGGAACAAATTATCTCGAAGTCTGGTGGTTCCGCACCAATGCGCCGAACGCCGGGGTTAACGCCGCCAACACCGCCAGAGGCTTCCTGCCTATTCTCTGGCCGTCGGTCGTCGGGCGTTACACAATCGAATGGCCGGAGTTCGCGGACGAAATCGTGTTGGCCAGTAATGACGGCAGTGGGTCGTTGCCCAGCGTCGAAACCCGAGGGGCGATCTACTTCCAAAACGACCGTTCGCTCCCAGGCTTCAACCCGAACGAAGAGCACGCCCTGATGCAGGGGGGCCAGGCTTATGCGCTGCGCGATGACCTCAACATAACTGACCCCAACGATCCCAACGGTTACTCTTCCGCGCCCCACGTGTTGCTGGGCTACATTGCCACCGACGGCCGCCCGGCCATGCATGTCTTCAAGGTGCTGCGGGAAAAGGGCGCAGACACTTTCAACTACCAGGTCGAGGCCGGCACCGTTCTCCAGCCGCCCATGCCGCTGCCGCTGATGGACCTGCCCCTGGGACCGAAACCGACGGGCGCGCAGCCGCGTAGCCTGAACCAGGAAACTTATTTCCGCACGGTGGCTGGTTCCACCACCAACGGAGAACTTACGACTGTGGAGGCGCACCACTTCCGGCCTTGGTTCCGGGAACTGGCATTGCAATCGCCGGACCTGCAAACCCTTAAATGGTTCTTCGCCACAAACGTGGATTATCGCGCCAACACATTGATCGGCGTGGTGTCGGACAGAAAGGCCTCCGCGTTGGCGAATGGCGCCTCGCAACCGCCCCTGCTGGATTTGCAGTTGACTGACACGGATGTCGTTACGAACAGCGACGACACCAAAACTACAAACCGGACCTACCGATTAACGGCCACCGGCGTCTTCCGCTATGAAAATGTCGGCAGCGGTACGGCAATGGCGGGCCAAAATGTTTACCTGCTGGCACCGCCATTCAGCGGGAGTTGGGAATTGATCGCACTGGCGGATGCCGGACAGTATGTCGAGGTTGGGCGCTCCTTCACCAACAACTCGATCACCACGGAAGATCAAGAGTTGACCCTGGGAAGCCCGCAAGTGACCGCTGCCGTTCCGGATCTCCTTGAACCGTTTCCCAGTGAAAACGATCTGGCCAAAGCCACGCTGCTGTTTGTGGAGTCCACTGACGGTCTGGTCGCTGATGAATTCGCCGATTGGCGGTTGCGGACTGAGCCCGTCCCGGCCTCGGGCAATACCGACCATGCTTCCTTCGTCCTTCAGGATCGCAAGGGGAACCTCTGGGTCTATCGAGGGCCGCATGAAGCCGACGAGCAGCCTTGGATGGCGATGCAGTTTTACTACAGAACGCTGCCCGGCTTCTTCTTCCCCACGCTGCCGCTGGCGCAACAACCTCCGCCCGGAATCATCACGCCTTATCTGCGCGACCCGGGCACGAACGGCACTTTTGTGGGCGACCCGGTCTTCGGCAACCGCAACGATAGCGCGGTGGCGGGCGACAACAACGCGTTCGCCGTTCATTACCGTCCGGTCTGGCCGGCTTTTGCGCCGGTGCTGCAGATGGCCGAGACGCTCACGGTGCCCAAGCGCGGACTCCCCGCTGTGCGCGGCCAAACGAGCCTCGAAGTCATTTATCAACAATCACAGGTCACGAATATGGACCGTGTCGCCGTCCGGTTGCATGACCCGACGCGCGAGAAGGAGTACGAATTAGGAGAGCCCGACGGAACGGCCAGGCTCGGCCGCATTCCGGATTCTGTTAAAACCGAGACTTCGCGCGGCCAGACCTACTTCCCGACGCTGCCGCCACATTTGAGCCAGCGCTTCTTCCTCGACCCCAACCGCGGGAGTCATGGGAAACTCGTGTTCCAGGGCGAATTCGTGGATGAGATCGTAGGCGACAAATATCTAAACCTAAACGTCCTGAGTGTTAAGGATGCGACCACCCTCAGCAACCTGTGCCTGATCAGCGACCCGGCCCGCGGTCGTTGGAACGCCGCCATTGCTGGTCTGAGCACGAAGTTGGAACAATTCGTCGAGTCGCCGCAGCAGCCGGGGACTTACATCCCGGCGGAGGGGGCAATTTCTGTTGGCCCGCACGATCTGGCGGAAGTGACGGACGACGATGTGGCCGTGGATTCCTACGCTTTGACCGCCGTTGGCCCGGGGAGCGGCTACGTGTCCTTGATCGCGGGTAATGGCCTGGCGTTCACGCCGCGCGCTGAGCCGGTAAGCGTGCTCGTGCTGCGCGTGTCCGATGTTCTCTATCCAGGTGAACTCAAGATCATTCAGTCACCCAACCCGCTGGCCGAACAACTCACCATGCAACAAGTCGTGGACCTGGCCGGCAAAGTGAACGACTTCGGGTTCGAGTGGAAAATCGCCGCGCCGGTGGACGGACTGCCGCCCAAAGTCTATGAGAACACGCGGCGATTGCTTCTCGGTGACGGCGATTGGAGTGAGGTTCCCTTTCCGTTGGCCACCGATCAGGCGCCAAGCATTCACAGCACTCCGACGGCGCGAGTCGCTGGTTTCAATACCCAAGGCGGCGGCCTCGTCACGGTGAGCACGGTGCCATTCTCTGCCTTCGTCACCAACGACGGCAAATTCGAATTCACCGTGGAAGCGGAAACCCACTTGACGGTCGGCAACCAGGTCACCCTGCGGGGCGAAGCGCCCAGCAACAGCACGCTCGTCGTGAACGAATTCCTGGGAACCGTGCTGTCCGGCACGACCGCCACTAAAGTCGTGGTGGATTTCGGTCGCACCGATTTCCGGCCCCTCGACGACGCACTCCACGAGGCGGTGGTTCCCAATCAAGGTGGCAGTGCGCTAGCACAGAGCATCGTCTTCCGGGAGTTCACCGTGCCGTCCAGTTACTCCCAAGTTTGGTTGAGTCTGGACCTGAGTGATTTCCTCGGGGCCAATGTCTATCTGAACGGAGAGCGCGTGGTCGTGGCCAACCAGGCCACGGACAACACGCCCGTTGACGCACCGCCGACCGACTTTCTCTGCCTGCCCAAAGCGTATCGGCTGTCGCCAACCGTGCTGACCCGCGGTGGAAACGACCAGACGCAGCGCGTCGTCGTGGAACTATTCTCCCAGGCGGTGCCGGGGATCGGGCAGAGCTTTAATCTCCGTCTCGAGGCCTACGAAGCGGTGGATCGAACGGATCAAGATTGGGTGCCGCTGGCGGCGGAGAAATTTCCCGACGGCATCCGCACCGTGCTGGGCGAGTCGGCCGATGTCCGTGCGCTCACGGACAACTACGTCATCATGCGTTACCGGGCCACCAACTCGAGCTATGCCGCAGGCGCCACCAATTGGTCGCGTTGGACGACGCCCCAACTGGCGGAAGGTTGGATCAAGCGTGTGTTGGCAGGGATCAATCCCTTCAATCAGCGCGTCAGGGATCTGTTCAACAACCAGGTCAATACGGACGCAAGTCTGCTCACCTCGGCCGGCCACCGTTGGGAAGGGGACGTGGCCCTGAATCTGGAGAGCATCAACAGTTACGGCTTGATCGAGATTTACGAAACCGTTCTGCGGCGCGGCCGGATGCTGAGCGTGGACGGCGGGATCAACTACGGGCCAGCCAACGACGCGCTTCTGCTGGCCGCGGGTTACTTGCATGACCTTTACATGATGGAGGGCAACGAAGCATCGGCCGACGCGGCGAATCCCACCATCGGCTTCGGCACGGCCGACAACACTTACGGCGATATCGCCACGGCGCTGTTCGCTTTCAAGGGCCAGGTGTCGTCGCTGCTCGAGGAGGAACTTTCTTTGCTGCGCGGGCGCGATGACTTTTTGCAGCCCAGCGTGGCGATCCCACCGTTCTACAACCGTCTCGTCTGGAATTACACGCGGGGCATCGACGCGGGCGAGGTGGTCTATGCGCTCAACTACAACATTCAGGAAAACCCCAATCAAACACCCGATGGCGTGATCGACGCCGCCGATGCCGCGCGCCTGTTCCCGCAAGGCCACGGCGACGCTTACGGCCATTACCTCACCGCGCTCAAGGGTTACTATTCGCTGCTGCTGAACAATAGCTTCGAGTGGGTGCCGCGCATCGAGGCCGTGACGGTGCTGGGCGTTCCAGTGTCCGTGGATTACCAGGACGAGCGGAAGTTTGCCGCCGCCGCTGCGGCGGTGGCACGCGCGGGCCGGCAGATTTTCGACCTCACGTGGCGGAAAGACTATCAGCCCGGCCACAGCGCTGGCTGGTCGCATTTCTCGCCCACGCGCGTGAACACGGCGCCCCCGGGTCGTACCCGCCACTGGGGACTCGATCACTGGGCCAACCGAACCGGCCAGGGTGGCTTTATCAACTGGGTAGTTGGCAACGCCATTCTGCCTGCGGTGGATCCGGACCCCACCCACGAAGGGATCCAGAAAATTGACAGGACGACCGTTTTGGAACTCACGGAGCTGGCCACCATGGCAAGCGACTTGCAAGCCGCGCTCGATAATGCGGAGGGTGCTCTCACGCCGCTCGGCTTGCCGCAAGGGAGCCTGGCCATGGATATCAATCCCAATGTCGTGGTCGGGCCCGACAATGGCACGCACTTCGAGCAGATCTATGGTCGCGCCAAGGCCACTCTCAACAATGCCGTGGCCGCCTTTGACGACGCGAAGAATGTGACCCAATTGATGCGCTCGGAGCAGGACTCGCTGGCCGGAGTGCAGGCCGCCGTGGCGAAGCAGGAACTGGCCTACGACAATGAGCTGATCGAACTCTACGGCACGCCTTACACCGATGACATCGGGCCCGGCAGGACCTACAAGCAGGGTTACACCGGGCCGGACCTGCTGCATTACACCTACACGGACATGCCGCAATTGACCTTCCCGGGTCTGCTGACTAATACCGCGCCGCAGGAGTTCAGGATTGACATTCAGAATTACACTCCGGGCTACGAGGCCGGTGACAAAAGCCGGTTTAGTTTCGTCCGGCGAGCCGCAGACCCCAGGTATCTGGAGAATACCAATTACATCGCTTTCACCCTGGACTCTTCGGGCAACTTCCAAAAACCGGCCACTTGGACTGGCCGGCGCGCCTCGCCCGGCAAGATACAGGAAGCCATCGCCCGCATTCACCTCGCCCGCAACGGCGCTCTGGGTAGCCTGAGCGGACATGAAACCTTGAAACGAAGACTCGATCGGTCCATCGAATACTTCCAAGCCAGACAGGATACCGATGACGCCCTCCACTCATGGGATCTGGAGAAGGCAGCGATCCAGACCTCGATGGAGGGTGTCACCTTTGCGGGACAAATGGTCCTCTTGTACCTAAAGACTTGGGACGACCGTCTAGACAAAGCAGCGGAAACCGCTATCAAGGCAATTCCGGAAAGCACGATCGTCGGCCTCGCGAACGGCGGGGACATCCTTGCCGGAGCCCGCGCTGCTGTCTATGCGAATTATGCGATTGCTCATGAGCTCAATGGCGAGTTGAATTTCTACAGGGAGTTCGCGACCGGAGCCTTCACCCTGTCCAAGAATGGCTACATGCGGGTTCGCGAGGCGGAATTCATCGGCCCGCTGATGCGTTCGCTGGAACACCGGGAGGCGGTGCTGGAACTGGATGCGACGCTCGGCGAGTTGCAGCAACACCTCTACACCATCAATCAGCGGCTCCAGGAATTGGATGACGCGGTCCGCAATTATCAGACCCTGATCGCCCGTGGGGACCGCATCCAGGCGGAGCGTGAAGTCACCCGTCAGCGCACGTCCGCCGTGGTGCAAGGTTACCGCACGCGCGATGCCGCCTTCCGTATCTTCCGCAACGAGAAACTGGAGCGTTACAAGACGTTGTTCGACCTTTCCGCGCGCTACGCTTTCCTTGCGGCCAATGCCTACGATTATGAAACCGGCCTGCTCGACACCACCGCGGGCCGGAATTTCGTCAACCGCATTGTCAGCGCCCGGGCTCTTGGCGTCATACGCAATGGCGAGCCGCAATACGCCGGCAGCAACACCGGCGATCCCGGTCTCTCCAGCGCGCTCGCGGAGATGAAGGCGGACTGGGACGTGGTCAAGACCCGGCTCGGCTTCAACAATCCGGATGCCTACGGCACCATCGTCTCATTGCGAGTTGAAAACTTCCGGGTGCTGCCCACTACGAATAGCGACACCGCCTGGATGGATCTGCTCCAACAAAGCCGCCGCCGCGACGTGATGGTGGACGAGGACGTGCGTCGTCATTGCCTGCAAATCAGTCGGGGCGAGGGCCTGCCGGTGCCGGGCATCATTATTACGTTCAGCACCACCATCGACCATGGCTACAATCTCTTCGGCCAGCCACTCGCTGCTGGCGATCACGCCTTCAGCCCCTCGTCCTTTGCGACCAAAATCTTCGGTGTGGGCGCATCGCTGGAAGGCTATCGCGGCATGGATCAACCCGCAGCCAACGGGAATATCGGCGGCATCACGCCACCGGATCCCAACCTCTGGTTCCTCGATCCGCTGGCCCTCGCGGCCACGCCTTATGTTTATCTCGTCCCCGTGGGGGTGGATTCCATGCGCAGTCCGCCGCTAGGTGACGCCAGCGATATCCGCTCCTGGACGGTGGACGATGTGGCTATTCCGCTGCCGTTCAACATCGGCGCGTGGCAACTCTCCAGCGGCGGATTCTATCAGTCGGCGGACTCCTTGACCGAGCCGCTCTTCACCGTCCGCTCGCACCAGGCCTTCCGACCGGTGCCCAGCGCGTCGTTCTTCAGCACCAGTCTCTATGGCACGGGCGGCACGCTGCAACGTTCGCAGTACACCAACAACCGCCTCATTGGCCGCTCGGTGTGGAACAGCCGCTGGAAATTGGTCATCCCCGGCCACACCCTGCTGAACGAACCCGACGAGGGCTTGGACCGTTTCATCAAGACCGTCCGCGATATCAAACTGCAGTTCGTCACTTATTCGTATTCCGGCAACTGAGCCGCAAATCAGATGAGCCTTCCATTATGAAGATTTTGAAATCATACCTCGCCACTTGTCATGGGCTGCTCACCGTGGCTGCCGCTGGGATGCTGTTGCTTGCGCTGGCCAGCCAGGCTTTTCCTCCCGCGCCCAGCCACCTTATTTATGGCCAGGTGCGGGACGAATACGGTGTCCCGCTCGCCGTGACCAACGCGCTAATTGTTTTCCAATCCACCAATGGCGAGCAGGTTACCAGCAGCATCGTGCCGAACCTCCAACCCGGCGTGAACTACCGTCTCAACCTCTCCATGGATTCCGGGATCGCACCGGACCTTTACAAAATCACCGCGCTGCAGCCGAACGTTCCATTCCGCCTTCGCGTCAAGATCGGCGACGTGAACTATCTCCCGATGGAAATGGTCGCCAATTATGCCACCCTGGGCGAGCCCGCGGAAAGCACCCGCATAGATCTCACCCTCGGCGTGGACGCGGATGGGGATGGATTGCCCGATGCCTGGCAGCAGTTGCTGATTTCCATGCTCGGCACGGGTGCCAGGACCGGGCCCAATGACGATGCGGACGGCGATGGCATCAGCAATCTGAACGAATATCTCGCCGGCACTTACGCGTTCGATCCGGCGGACGGCTTCCGGCTGAATTTGGTGGCTAACCCTGGGGGCACACCGTTCCTGCAATTCATGAGTGTCAGCCCTCGCACCTATGTGATTTTCAGCTCCACCAATCTGCAAAGCTGGGCGCCCCTTCAGTTCAAGGTTCTTGCGGACGGCCCGGATGCTCCGAGCCTACCCAACTATCGCGCGACGGACATTCGCATCCTGACGGTAGAGCCTGTCCTGCCGGAGGGCATTCCGCCCTCACAATTCTTTTTCAAGGTCCAAGTGCAATAGCTGCGTTATGATCACTTCCCCCCATCAACCGGTCCCGGCGGTGTCTCGCCGACCGCGCCTCCTTTACACCGTCCTGCTCGTGTCGGCTTTGGGCGGAGCCATCTTTGTCGCCACTCGACCGCGGCCCCTTCCGCGGACGCCGCTCGCGGAAGTCCATCGCCAAAACCTGGAACTGCGGGCTGGGAAATGGTACGAGCCGGGACAAACGAATGGCTTCACAGGCTTCTTGCTCGACACCTACGACGACGGAGCGCGCAAGTCCCTCTCGGCCGTTCGCACCGGCCTCTTACACGGACGCTCCTTGGGCTGGCACACTAACGGCCAGCAACAGGTCGAGGAACACTTCGTCGCAGGTACATCGCATGGCGTGCGCACCAAGTGGCACCCGAACGGCCAGAAGCTTTCCGAGGTCACCATTGTCAACGGCCAGCTCCAAGGCGCGTTCCGAAGCTGGCACGAGAATGGCCAACCCGCCGAGGAAATGGAGTTGAAGAACGGCCAGCCCGACGGACTGGCCAAGTCGTACTTTCCGAGCGGTTGCCTGAAGTCGCAGGTCACTTTGCGGAACGGAAAAGTAGTGGAGCAGCAGTTTTGGAGGGATGGTGAATACCGGGAACCAACCCACGCGGAGGTCGAGCTCTCTGGCATGAAACGGCGAGCCCCTACTCTGGCGAACGGCGAACCAAGCGTTCGTTGACCAGGCGATCAAAGTCCCTTCATCGGCCCGGCTTTGACGGATTACGCCCAAGGCCGCGCCAGGGCCGAAAAACCGCGTCGGCGAGGATCGCTTTTCAACGAGGATGCTGCACCGTTCATGAAACTTCAAGGTGCACGGGCTGACACGACATCTATATCGATTGCCAAAAGTAATTTCCGAAAAGGTGGGCGACGCCCTGCTGGGCGTCGCGGCAAACCGGCAGGTTTGCCCCACCTTTTCGGAAATTACTTTTGGCAATCACTCTAACAATTACCTAATTGAAGCAGAAGGGCAGAACATCACGAATTATTCGATGGTCTGCCCAGCGCGCTTCTGCTTAACTCGTGATCGTTAGCCGCATGAAAGCGCTCGTAACTTTAGGCGTTCTATTGTTGCTCGTGAGTGGGTGTTCGCACTTGCGACCAGTGCACGATGGAGTCGCGACGATTGAGTTCGAGCGTCAGGAGGACAACGGACTAGTCAATATCGTTCCGTGTACTCTTGTTCTTAGCGATCATCAGACGATTACGTTGGGCGGCGGGGAGCGGGCATCGCTATCGGTCTCGGCCGGCAGTTTCCACATCACGGCATTTTCTATTGATCCTTATTCGCCACATTTCGATGAGAGAGCATGGCGTTCTCCGCGCACGACATTTCAGCTTGCGAGCGGAGAGACGCTTCGAGTGTTTGTCGAGCCTGCGTCTTCCGGTTCCACATACAACGGCGGATGGACGATACGTGCGGCTAACAAGCCCGCTGCAGGGCAACGCCGGTCGAGCCTCTTGGTTCGATTCGAGCGCTGTTGGCCCGGCGTGCCTGAGCGGGATCGTTAGACGGCGTTCGCGCGCCATGAGATTCCTCGCCCTCATCTTTGCAGTGTTCGCATTTGCCGGTTGCGCTGATCCATGCTCGAACACCACGAAAGCCGAGGTCACGTCACCTGACGGCAAGCATGTCGCGACAGCGTTCATCAGAGATTGCGGCGCGACCACCAGCTTTAGTCCACAGGTTTATCTCAGAACAGTCGGCGAGAGCGCAGGACAGGTTGGCAATGTTTTTGTCGGCGATCACTCGGACAAGATTGAGATTGCGTGGTTGTCCTCTACACAGCTTGTCATTTACTCTGACTGTGCCGTGGTTCTGCACGAGACGAACTATCACGGCATCAGAATTGAGAAGAGAGAGTCGAGATGATTTCGCCGTCTAACGAAAGAAGGATAGCATTGACCGGAGCACGCGCGCCGAGGGCATGGGAATGGGTTGGGGCGGTATCGCGCGTGCGCAGCGTCGATGCTATCCAGGGTTGAACGAGCCCGGTGAAATTTCCCGCCATCTGAGAACTGAAAAAAGACGAAACGAACTTAAAAAGCCCCCCCTTAAACCGCGCAGCTTCGAGCGTCATCGCATGAAATTTCCCCTTCTGAAGTCCCAGCACACGAAATACCCGAGGAAGGCCGTCTGTCCGCAGTGCCGGAAGCGCAAGGTGCTCGAACCGCACTCGATGGCCATCTTTGAAGGCGGCGCAATGTTCATGGATCGCAAGCGACTCAATGGTGGTTTGCACGATCAGATGGACGGCTTTGCCAGTATTACATGGCACGGCGCACATGATACGGGCGTAGGCCAGGACCGAGACATTTACACTTCTGTTGACTTTGCCAGAGACTGCCGTGGCGGACAGTTCGAGGTTTATTTCTGTTCGATATCATGCCTCCGAGCATTCTTCAATTCGTGGGTAGATGCGCTCGAAGCCAAGATTCAGAAGGAGAAAAGACGAAATGCAAAGTGCCGCACCTAACAAGGCGCACACCCACTTCCATGACCAGACCAAAGATTGTCGTTGTGCTCCTGACGCTCGCTTCGGTAGCGGCCATCGGTTTCGCATTCTTCTACCGGGTCATGGCGGGCGTCTTCCTGCACGATTCCAACTTCGAGACGTTTCAGCATGTGCTCACGGCTGACCAGAAGCGCGGCATCACATGGTCACTCGATTCCATCACCGCTGGGTACTCTTGGCTGCTAGTGATTACGAACGTGCTCTGGATGGTGGGAGCATGGTATCTGTTATTGAGATTGAGAGCGACACATGAGAGAGCGGCCTAACAAATCGCCGCCAAGGCCGGGGAGCGTTTGTAGTTCCGCTGCGCGGTTCACGTCTCTTGGCCCGGCGTGGCTGAGCTGATCGTTAGGCGCTAACGATGATCCCTGGCGAGATCAACCGGCTTTGGGTAGATTACCTTGCGACCGAGCGCATTCGTGTCCGACAGCAATCATTGCAGGCGCTGGAGAGCTTCATCGGCGCCTTGGTGCAGCTTCCCGCCGAGGTTTGGCACCCATGGGCACGGCAACTTGCTCAGCATGTCGTGGATGACAACGACGACATACCGATTCGGTTGCCGCTATTCCGCTCCGTCATCTTTCCGGCCTTAGTCACAGGTCTTAACAGTTCCTCTTCGGGTTGCGCTCGCTGGCTGGCAGGTCTTGCTCAGTTGCTCTACAAGTCGCCATCCTGCCAAGATCAGTTACCTGAGAACCAACGCTCAGAATTCGGTCTCCTCCTGCGAGCTGTGCAAGATGACCCGAATGACACCCGCGCAAAGAAGCGTCTCCTAAGCCTGATGCGTTCGCGTTTCGATTACGCGCTCCACGAACTTCCGGCTGGAGTGCTCTACGGACATGACGGAGCCACCATCGAACAGTGCGATGAGTTGCTGGTGGAGCTTTCCGACTACGAACGACTCGCAATGGAATTCGGCGCAGAGGAAGAAGATCGTGAGCTAATCGCCCAATCACGCTTTCACATTCCAGCATATCGGCGCTATCTATTGGAGGGTGGGCGCGACGCCAACTATGAGACGTTTCTCTCAACACACGAACGCCACTAACCATGCGCGAGGCTGTGTGAAAAGTGCTGAGCGGCAGCCATCGCTCACCTATATTGGGTCGTTGATATGGCGGCACGCTGTGGAGGAATCAGCGTGAAACCTAAGCAAGCGCTGGCCTGGGTGAAGAGATGTGGGATCGCGGTCGAATCGGCGCGCGCCCGTGTTCCGAGCCTGGCTCGGATGGTAGCAGGCGATTCGCTGAGGGGTAGTTGGTGGGCACACCCGAAGGGAAACGACATATTCCTGCTCTCGCGAGTGATACGCGAGTCGCACGAGGTTTTGGTGTGCCGCCTTGTGGATGGAAAAATCACCTACATCCATCGGCGTCTCTGGCCTGCTCTGGTTTCGTTGGCCGGACGGTTTCCCAAGCAGAGGCTCGCAGCGTTAAAAGAGGTGCATACGCCTTCTGGCAAGCACAAGCTGCTGGTCACGCCGTTTCCCGACTGGGTGCCAAATGAAGTCCTGCAAGCCGCGCAGAAGCTGACCGAGAAAGAGGCCACTTCACAACTCACGCCCGTTCTGTCACTATCGAGTTGAATATGAAGACGCCGCCTAACACTGCTGGAGCCAACGCCGGGGAGCACCTGTGCCGCTGCGCGGTTCACGCCTTTTGGCCTGGCGTGGCTGGGCCTTTTGCGTTAGGCCGCTCGACCACGCCATGCAATCGTTCGCCAAAACCGCACTGATTACCGGCGTAGCCTTCGGTATTCCAATGGGCCTTCTTGCTGGTGTCGTGTTTGGAATTGTACGGGGACTTTCAAACGGAGTCGTTTTTGGCCTCGTGACTGCGGCTATCTCAGGGCTTGCGTTCGGGCTTGCGATGGCGGGTTTCATCGCGATTCAACGGCGGCGTTTCGCACAGGCACGCCCGGACTTCACAGGGGAGCAATTGCTGCACGATGGTCCGGCCAATCATTTCCTCAATGGCGAGGGAGTTGGCGGTTGGCTGTTTCTCACCAAGGAGCGGCTTCTCTTTCGCTCACATCGGTTCAATTTCCAGCGGCATGAGCTGTCCATGCCGCTTGAGGACATAGCCGAGGTTCAGCCAGTGCGGACGGCTAAGGTCTTCCCAAACGGATTGCGCTGTGTCACACACTCCGGGAGAGATGATCGTTTTGTGGTTGAGGCACACCGAAGGTGGTGCGGTGAGATTGTCAGAGCGCAGACAGAGATGGCGACGCGAACACCGGATCGTGCGCTTCACCCTGAGCGAAATCCTTCGCAACTACAGGTTTGTTCGACAGGCTCAGGGCAGGCCCGATTGGAGCCAGAGAGTCTATTCATTGTGCGTTTGTCTGATTCAGGGGTTGTCTGTGAGCGACCAGACGGCAAGGTCGAGCGAGTGGGCTGGGCTGACCTACAAAAGGTCGAGGTAGTCACGACGAGTGATGGGCCATTCGCCCCTGATGTGTTTTGGGTTCTGCATGGCACTGAGGGTGGTTGCGCCATTCCACAGGGCGCGACTGGCGACCGTCAGTTGCTTGAGCGGCTTCAGACCTTGCCGGGGTTCGACAACGGTGCCGTTATCGAGGCGATGTCCTGCGCGTCAGACAGACGGTTCCTATGTTGGCAGAGAGCAGCATGACCACCACGGGCAGCACTTGCGGACAAGCGATGCGCAGGTCGTTAAAAACGGTCCAGCCCTCTACCTTGACCAGCTCAGTGAAGAAGCAACGCAAGGCCGCCTTGGCGATGGACATGGCGCTGCGCCCGAATTCTTTGTGTTGGCGCAGGAACAGGAAATACTCCCGAATCTGATTTTGGTTGAGGGAGGCCGGGTCAGACTGGAAGTGATCGGAGAGCCGACGGATCATCCGCACGTATTCCTTTTTAGTGGGCGGGCGGTAATCTTTGAGTTCGACAAGTTGGGTGAATTGTTGGATAGAGAGATGATTGATCATAGGTGGGAGAGGATGCCTTCCTGGGAAGACAAAACCGCCCACCAAATTTTCACGCAGTGATACTCAACGGAGACAATATGGACAATCTACAGCTCAAGCAGGTGCCGATAGCAAAAACCGGAATGCTTATCCGCAAGCCTGTCGCCGATGTGTTCGAGGCCTTCATCAACCCGGACATCACTACGAAGTTCTGGTTCACCAAGAGCAGTGGCAGGCTCGAGCTCGGCAAGCAGGTTCAATGGGACTGGGAAATGTACGGCATCTCAATTCCGGTGACGGCCAAAGTCATTGAAGCGAACAAGCGCATCGTCATCGAGTGGCCGGGATATGGCAGTCCCACCACCGTGGAATGGATCTTCGCGCCCCAGGAGGATGGCACAACGTTCGTCAGCATCACGAACGCTGGCTTCACGGGCGACGGCGACGCACTTGTAAAACAGGCGACCGATTCGACCCAAGGGTTTTCGTTGGTACTCGCGGGCCTGAAAGCACTCCTTGAACATAACCTCAGACTGAATCTTGTGGCCGATCGCTTTCCCAAAGGGATCGAAGAACACTGACCCGTGTATTCTGTGATTCGCTTCGGAGCAAATCATTGAAAGGGACGCAGCATGCGCCTAACGCTGCAGCACCTAACCCGGCCATCACGCTGTGGTTGCAATCGACGCGTCTCGTGGGCCGGGTCGCTGAGCTGGGGCCGTTCGGCGGCTCGGCACGCGTGCAAACAATGAAAATGAGCCTCAAATGAATGACAAGATCAGCAACTGCCCTTGTTGCGGTGGGCCTCTTGTTCGAGGTTTTGGCGTCAAGACAGCCGGCCTCTCATTTGTGTTAGGCAGCGTTTGCGCATATGCATCCGACACCTACAATCCGTAAAGAGACAGCTGAGGACATTCCGAGCATTCGGGCAGTTGTTCAGGCAGCCTTCGCGAGTGCGGTGGAAGCCGATTTGGTGGACGGGTTGCGGCGTTCGGGCGCACTCACGGTGTCGGCTGTCGCCGTCGTCGGCAGCCGCGTTGTTGGCCATGTCGCCTTCAGCCCTGTCACCATTGGTGGGCCGCACCTGGCGTTGGCGCTTGCGCCAGTGGCCGTTGCACCTGATTGCCAGCGACAGGGCATCGGGTCGGCGCTCATCCGATGGGGCTTGGAGGAGTGTCAGCGGTTGGGACACGGAGTCGTCATCGTGGTCGGCGCGTCAGCTTACTATTCCCGGTTTGGTTTCAGGCCCGCTTCACACTTAGGCATCCAGTGTCCGTTTCCGGTTCCACCGGAGGCGTTCATGGTGCTTGAGCTTTCACCTGGAGCGGCGAGCGGATGTCGCGGGATGGTTTGCTACCGTCCGGAGTTCGAGTCAGTTTCGACCCGATGATGGAAACCACGTCGCCTACAAAAATCACTGGAGCGAACGCGGGCGGGCCATGTCCGTTTTTGCCATTGCGGACGCCTTGGGCCGCCCGCGTCGCTCCGTTCTGGCCTTAGGCCGACTATGCCGTCATGATTCATTCCATCGCTTTTCTGACCTACGCGGTGAGTGACATCAAAGCGGCACGTCACTTCTACGAAGACCTCCTTGGCTTGAAGCTGACGCACCAGGCAGGCGGTGAGTGGTTCGAATATGACCTTGGTGACACTACCTTTGCGATTAGCGCGGCCGATGCCGAGCATCCCGTGCCAGTGCGTGGCGCTGCGCTGGCTTTCGAGGTTTCGGATCTGGATGCAGAGGTTACGCGCCTCCAGAAATGTGGCGCGAGGTTTCGTCGAGGGATTACGGAGACGCCAGTTTGTCGATTTGCCATCGTTCTCGACCCAGACGGCAGCGAGGTTATCATCCACAAGAGAAAGACATCAGCATGACCCGTCGGCCTAATCTTGCGCTGCCGCAACGGCGGCATTGCGTCACTGTTGCAATCGCCGCGCCTGCTGGCCGCTATCGCTGAATCGTTAGGCCGATCATACAGCGACTAAATTTTTAACACGACAACACCCATGACCAAGACTGCGCCTGCAAATCAATTATGGTTTCAAAACTCACTCGTCACAATCAGGGTGTCCATGTCGGACGGCCAGGATGGCATCTCGGTCCTTGAGCATCGCGTGCCGCATGGCTTTTCACCGCCTTTACATCTTCATCGCACGGAGGACGAGGTCTTACACGTTCTGGAGGGGGAGTTTCGCGTGAGGGTCAAAGACCAGGAGCACCGACTGGGCGCGGGCGACCTCCTTCTCGCGCCGAAGGGCGTACCGCACACCTACCGCGTTGAGTCCGCGCAGGGAGGCCGCTGCCTTACGATCACAGCGCGAGGGGATTTTGAACGCTTCGTGCGTGCGGTGAGCCGCCCGGCGGAACGCCCGGAATTGCCTGAGCCGGCCGGACCACCATCAGCCGACGCCATCCAGGCGCTGAGGGACGCCGCAGCCAAAAATGGAATCGAGCTTGTCGGGCCGCCACTCCAATGAAGTGAAAACGACGATGAAAAGCGAAATCATCCGCGTCGGGCAAATAGAAATCAGTTTCTTACGCGAAGCTTGCCGACACGAACGGTTCCGTGCCGGCTCCCGTCGCTGACCTTTTGCGTTAAGCTCGCGCACTATGCAGCGTTCGCCAAGATGTCAGACGGCGATTGACCAAGCGAAAGAAGCGCATCGCCGCCTCGGACATCCTCACGTTACCAGTGCACATCTTGTGTTGGGACTACTCACACTGCGCGGAGGCGTAGGCGACACGGTGCTGAAGCGTGCAGGTCTGTCCGCTGAGTCAGTTGAGCGGCATTTATCCTCGAAGCACATCACGAGCGAGGAGACTGTCGAGCAGGAAGGAGCACTCTTTGGCAGATCAGCTACCGACGCGCTGGCGAGAGCCGAGCCGGAGGCGGCAGCTTTCAGTCACACGATTCTCGGTGTGGAGCTTCTCACCTTGGCACTTTTGTCAGAGGAGCGTGGGGATGCAGCCGACCTGTTCGCATCGGTGCATATTGACCGTGACAAGACGAGGCAGACGATTTTACATGAGATGACGTGAGGACGCAGCCTAACCATCTGCAGCGAACCCAGCCATCGCGCTGTGGTTGCAATCGACGCGTCTTTGCGGCGCGAGTCCTCCAAGCCCAATCGCTGGCAGCCCATGAATAACTTCGGATCACCTATATTGGATCGTTAGATGGTTCGCACATCCCATGACCACGCGACGCAAAATCACTTTGGCTCTTGCTGTGGTCCTCGTGTTACTGATAGCTGCGTTCCTCGGTCACGATTTCGTTTATGAGCCTTTGAAGTTTCGCTACGTCATTTTGCGCGTGGAGTCCGCCAAGACGCCAGCCGAGGAGAGAGAGGCATTCGCTCTCGCAGCATATTCAGGTCGTGTGTGGGAGTTAAATCGGCTGCTGCCTCAGGAGTTGCCGGACAGAGCACGACACATCTCTGGCGATTGGGTGCTTGAGTTGGAGTGGATGGAGTCATCAGCCTGGACAGGCCAGCCATTCCGGGCGTATCGCCGCGTCTTGGACACAAACAATATGGAGAGTTTGTATGTTCGTTACGACAAGTGAGCTGCCTAACAAAAAAAGGAATGTAGCTCACCGGAAGTGAAGCGGCAGGAGGCGTCGCGCTAGATGGTCGGATAGTAATTCAGGCTTGGTGAAATGCGAGTTGGCGAACGAGAGTGCTGGAATTGGCCCGGCATCATGTGCACGAGAATTAGGCCGCATCTATGTATCATTGGTATTTACTCTGCAAAGATTTGACGCGCCCCGCTTCGCCAGCGGGTTCGGACATACAGCCCGGTTTTGTCGTCGGCGGGGGACCGAGGTGGTCCGATTTCACGCCACACAGGGTCCGGCTTCGTTTATTTATTCTCGGAGCAGTTGAGGCTTTACCTCTTGGCGGCGGCATCGGGCTTGGTAGCTACTTCGAGCCGGCGATCCCTTATTCTGCCACGGCTGCGGTCGGATTGGCGCTTTCGGTTTTGCTGTGCTGGTTGCTGCGAAATCAGACTCCAGAGACGGTGATTCATGTGGTCCAGGATAGCGCAGATGACAGCTAACGGGACAAATCGAAGGTCATCAGCTGCGAACCTCGCCGAACGTCATCGCGCCCAAAACGAAATTTTCGTGTCAGTAATTGTCAGTAAACGACGGGGCTCAAGTCCGTGTTTATCTTATTTCGCCTAGTTGCCAAAGGAGAAAGGCCCAGGTGTCCGCATGGTGTTGGTTGAACGAGGACAAAGTGGTATGGAAATGACCTTCGTCGTAGTTCACCGCGAGCAGGATGGGGCGATCGCTTGTGCTGGTTGCGCGGAGGCGAGCGGCCATCTTGGCAGGTTGCCACACATCGACACGAGGATCGTTGATGCCTGCGGTCAGAAGCACGGCGGGATACGGAGTTCCAGGAACCACATGTTCGTAAGGACTCATTGCGCGCAAGGCCTCAAATCCTTCCTGCGTCTTTACGCTGCCCCATTCGTGGACGTTGGGCGGTCCATTCCGAGTGACCTCGAACCGCAGGGCGTCGAGGCAACCCACCTCAATGATGACCGCTCGGAACAATTCAGACCGTTGAGTGAGAGCCCTTCCGACCAGCACGCCTCCCGCACTTGTTCCCTTCGCGGCAAGTTTGGCGGGTGATGTGTATCCTTGCGCTACAAGGTAGTCGCCACAGGCGATGAAGTCGTCGACGCCGTTTTGCTTTTTCGCCCCTTTTCCAGCACGCCGCCACTCATCGCCAAGTTCCCCACCTCCTCGCACGTGCGCCACCGCATATACACCTCCAGCCGCAAACCACGGATTGCGACTCAGATCGAAATTCGGTAACTGCGACATGCCATACGCGCCATAGCCAGTCAGGAGAGTCGGCCTTCGTCCATCTCTTGTAAGCCCTTTGCGGAAGACGATAGTCAATGGCACCAGCGTTCCGTCTTTGCTCCGCACCTCGACGCGCTCGGCCTCCAAAGGAATCAAACCCGAGATTTCCGTGGTGCCCATCCTGAGCTTCGAGAATTTAAGCGACTTCGGATTAAGCGCGTAATAATCGGTTGGTTCGGTCCATGAACCCAGGGGCAGAATGATACCTGGTTCGCGTGGATCGCGGATGATACGGTCTATCGAACCGACCACGGGCAGAATGATTTCCTCTGGGCGCCCCGGCTTATCATACGAGATTCGAATTAGACGAGGGACAACACCCTCGCGCAGGACAACGTAGATTCCGTCCTTAACTACGGCCACCTGTCGAACGGTGGCACTTCTCTCCGCCATCACGACTTCAGCGCGGGCAAGCTCCGGGCTTTGGCACGATACGCGGAGCAGTTTGCCGCGCGGTGCATTGCGGCGGCTCGTGAGAAATACTGAATCCTTGTGCAGTACGCAGTCCGACACTTCGTCTCCCGATCCACAGATCTTCCGCCAGGGAATCTCGGCCTCATCCACCGAGCAAATGGGCGCGACGTACACGTCGCGGTGGCTCCCGGTTCCCGAAACGATCCCCAGGATGTAATCGGAATCCCAAGAAGTCTGAACGGATACCGATTGCCCCTCGGCCACTGGAACATTCGGGCAAACGCCTATGCCGAAGACCGGCCGATCATCCTTGAGATCAGCGTTCAGGGCATGGATGTACACTCGCCGCTTTCGCTCCTGAGATGTTGCCCCGGTCGTCTCGCTCGGCAGTGGCAGACGTTTGTAGAAAAATGCGCGACCATTCGGATGCCAACTCGAGTTGCCCGACTCAGCGTGCTCGATGGGTTTGCCCACCAGTTGCGCCTTGTCGGTTGAGACGACATAAAGTGTGGTTTCCTCGGAACCGCCGTGCGAAACACGGCAAATCACATGTTTGCCATCCGGTGCCGCGTGGTACAAATCGAGGGAGTGGTGAGAACCATCTGGAGAGGGAAGTGTTTGCGGGTCGAAGATCAACCGCTCCGGACCATTCTTTGTGTCGCGCATGAAAAGCTGGAACACATCTGCGGGAGCAGGCGTCTGCATGTAGAAGAACTTTTTACGAACCGGATTCAATGCGGAGGGGAAAGCGTTCAAACTCGAATCGAGACGGCGCAGCTCCGTGAGCAAGTCCTTTCGCACCCGTATCCCATCGAGGGTCGCCCGGGCAAACGCATTCTCGGCCTTCAACCACGCTTGGAATTCCGATGACTTCCAGTCCTCCATCCAGCGGTAGGGATCTACCACCTCCACGCCGAAGTAATTGTTTGTCGCGTTACGGACAGGCGCAGGAGGAGGACTTGTCACCTGCGCCGAAAAGGCAGATACGCTCAGCGCTGCGATCACCCAAGCGATCACAATTCTCTCCTTGCCGCCATCGTTATGCATTTCCGAAACGGTCATCATCATCGTATCAGGACGCTACTCAGCGCCTGTTTTGTCTGCTCGAATCGCGATTGGTTGAGCCTTTTGCGGCTCGACAGAGTTGTGGGGTCGGAGTAGATAGGTTTTCATGGTGTCTGTTTTCCTTTCCATTGTTTTGACTAATTCACTCGATTGCGGCTCGGCTTCCCGACACACATCGGGGCGCAATCCATCCCGCCAACTGCGGGAGAGAGCAGACACCTTTGTCGCTTTCATCGCGAGCCATACTGTCTAGGCGGCTTTAGGCACTGTCGCAAAATGAGAAAGCAATACTACTTCCGGCCTTCGGAGCGTGGGCTAATGGCTTGGGACGTTGACCGGCTCATCAGGCTGACCAAACACTTTCCTCATATTCATGTCGCGTTGACCTCTATCCGAGAACTCGACGAGCCGTTTTGGTCTGACGATGATACTCCGACGTGGCGAGCCTTTATCGAGCACGCCTGCTTGATCGAGGCAGCAGATTTGAGTTTTGCCATCATTCTCTCCTCCGACGGCCGCGTCATGGACGGGATGCATCGTGTCGCCAAGGCAGTGTTGTTGGGGCGAGCCACTATCGAAGCAGTCCAGTTTACCAATGATCCCGAACCGGATTACGTCGGTGTGCATCCGAACGAACTCCCGTATGATCAGACTCCCAATAAATCGCCTGCTCACTTGACTAACTATGCTGGCTGCCAGATCCATCTCGTCACGAGAGCCGACGGCAAGAAACTGGTGAGTTTTGAGTTATGAATGAGCGGCGTGACCCTGCGCTGACTCGCAGCGCCGTAGCCCAGCGAGGGTGTGAGCGAACGGGGGCGGGCCGTTGCAGTTGCAATCGCCGCGTCTCCTGGCCGCCGTGGCTGAGCTTGGGTCGCTGAGGCCGATGAACATTCTCACCGCACTTCTATGTTTCTCGATTGGCGTTGTTGTCCAGAGCTTGGTGATTTGGGTCGCTACAAAAATAGTGCGGCTCATTTGCACGTTCCGTCAGGCAGTGCTCATCTCGGTCATCTGTAATCTTCTGGTTTTCATTCCAGTCGTTGGGATTTTTGTTTCTGTCATTACTTTCTTTGTTTTGCTAAGCAAATGGCTGGAGGCTGATGCGGTTGATGCAGTGCTCGTCGCACTGGTCACACTTGGCCTTCAGTTTGTGATTGGTTTTGGGCTGAGATGATATGGGTTTTGAAAAACATCGACCTAACCATGCGCGAGGCTGTGTGAAAACTCGGATTTGGTCATTCTGAGAAACAAAAAAGTGATTCGAATCACCCTCGTTGAAAATAAAAATGCGCTATAACCGAAATGTGAACGTCGATTTTTCGTCGTGTTGCTGCCGTGAGGAGTTTTCACACAGCCTCGCGCTGCAGCGCCCGGGGAGCGGTTGTAATTCCGCTTGCGCGGTTCACGTCTTTCGGCCCGGCGTGGCTGAGTCTTTAGGCCGCATTCACATTACCCGGCCAACATGCGTATGAACGCCAAATCCATCATTTATGTTCTTCTCCTGACGGGATTTCTTGTCTCTCAACCGCAGTTGTTCGGTCAAGAGACAGCGCACTACACCCTTGCGGACGATCCAGCGAAGGCATGGGCCGAGGTGGAAAAGGTGCATCAAGCACTCAGAGCACCGGATGATTGGCGGGCGCACGAGCCGACACCGGAGCAGGTGGCTGAGTTCCAGAAGCAGGTTCGGCAAACAGCGGTGTCCTTTGCTAAAAAAGCTCGTGAGTTCATTGAGCGGTTTCCGACCAATGAGAACATTGGGGACGCCCGCATTACGGTTGTTCACGCGTTGGGCCATGCTGTAGCGGCGGGAGATGCAGACGCGGAGAGGCAGATTGCGAGGTTTGTCTCCACGGTTCTGGCTGACAGCAGCATCCCGGAAGATGACCGCGTTGGGGTTTTGCTGTATTCAGGCAACGCGGCGTTCATGAAGAAAGTTGGGATGCGGTTGTTCACTCAAGGAATGAGCAAGCTGCACGAGGAGTTCGAGACGGTAGGCATCGAAAATATGCGAGCTGCGCTGAAGCAGTTTCCGACCAATTCCATGATTTACACGATACTCGTCGCTGTCGCCCAGCGTTCGACGGGTGAACGACAAAAGGAGTTGGCCATGGAGATTATCAACGCGCCCGGCGCGCCACCGGGCGCGAAAACTTTGGCGAATCATATTCTGAAAGGGACGAAGCCGTATCAGATCGGCCAACCGCTGGAAATTCGTTTCACCGCGTTGGACGGGCGCGAGGTGGATTTGGCGAAGCTGAAGGGCAAGGTTGTGTTAGTAGAGTTCTGGTCCACGACCTGCGGACCGTGCATCGCCGAGATGCCAACTGTGAAAGCGGTTTACCAGAAACGGCACGACCAAGGATTCGAGGTCGTGGCGATTTCACTAGATGATAAGGAGAGCGCCGTGCGGCGCTTCATCAAAGAAAAGGAGCTACCGTGGCCGCAGCATTTCGACGGCAAAGGGTGGGAGAACCAATTTGCTGTGCGGTATGGAATCTTTGGCATCCCGACCATGTGGCTGGTGGACAAGCGCGGCAATTTGCGGGACACCAACGCCCGCTTTGACCTTGAGCGGCGCGTCACGTCATTACTTGCGGACCAGACCTCTACAACTAAATGAGCGCGGACGAGTTTACCCATTGTTGGCCGAACAAAACCACTGGAGCGAACGCGCGCGGGCCGCGTCAGTTGGCAATGCGGACACGCCGGGCCGCCCGCGTTGCTCAGTTCCGGTGTTAGGCGGCTATGCCACTCACAAGTTACAGCTATTGCCCATACTGCACATCAGGCATTGAGCTTTCCCGCCGACGTGGGTTGTTTGTTTGTCCAGCGTGTCGCTGCGAGTTTCACCACAATCTTCGGAAGTGGTTTGTAGGTATCCCGCTGGTTATCGTCTTTGCCGTCATCTTGTGGCGAGTCCTACGCCTTCCAGGTTTTCCCACTGCTTTTCTTGCCACGGTAGCTGCCACGATCATTATCTCGCGGATGCCGACTTACATCATCGTTTCCGCTGGCACAGAGCCGCCCCCCAGCGAGAGAGGAGAGATTCCCACACCCCGCAAGGAGAGTCGTTGGTTTCTAGTCATGCTCATTTCGTTGGTCGCAGTGATTTTGGGGATTCTGGTATATTCAATTTGGAGTTCGTTATGATAGTGACGCCGCCTAACGCACAAAGGATAGCATTGACCGGAGCACGCGCGTCTATGAGAAGGGAATAGTGATCACACAGTTTTCGATGGCACACGCAGACGACATAAGTTCGATGGAGGCGACGCGCCCAACCATGCCAACGAGTGGGTTCAAAGATAAGGTCGCATTAGTCGTCGGCGGAGCATCCGGCATGGGCAATGCCGTGGTGCGGTTGCTGGTCCGCGAGGGGTGTAGAGCGCACGTGTTTGATGTCAAGGATGCGGCGGACGTGTCGTTCCAACGATGTGATATTCGAGACTACAGCCAGGTTCGCCGGTGCGTCCAGAACGTGGTGGACCAGGAAAGCAGGATTGACTTGTTGTTCGTTGCCGCAGGTGTTCATTTGTTTGCCAACATTGAAGACACCAGCATTGAGGAGTTTGAACGCGTTCTATCTATCAACTTGAAAGGTCCTTTTTATGTCCTGAAGGAGGTTCTCCCCGTTATGAGGAAGCAACGATACGGCAATGTTGTTCTCATGGGATCGGACCAAGTGTTGATCGGCAAGGGGTGCAGCACGGTGTATGGGATGAGCAAGGCAGCTCTGGGCCAGCTCACCAAGAGCAGCGCAATAGACTACGCTCCCTATAATGTAAGAGTGAACTGCATCTGCCCCGGCACCATCGACAGTCCGATGATTGGACCTTCGATCGAACGATTCCATCAGATGAGTGGCATGCCCATCGAGAAGATCTATGAAATGTTGCGAACGGCCCAGCCGATCCAACGACTTGGAACGCCGGAGGAGATCGGCAAGGCGGTTCTGTTCTTGTTGTCTGATGATTGTCCGTTTATGACCGGGTCGCTGGTCAGCGCCGACGGCGGGTACACCTGTCAGTAAAGAATCCGATCAATATGGATTGAGAACGAAAGAGGCTAACAAAATCACTGGAGCGAACTACGGGCAGCGATGAACGCTTGTTCTGAATGCGAGGCCGTGCGCCTGACCGTTTGGCCTTCGGCGACTACGAAGCTTTCGCCGAGTATCTGCGGACTCAGACACGTCCTGGCGATGCGATTCACGTTTGGCGTTACGACTCGCTCTGCCGCGATGACAACGCGCTCAACTCGGCAAGTGTCCAGACGCAGACGGACTGACACCGAAAAGAGGAGCCTATTGAGATGACAACCACGACACCTAACAAATCGCTAACGCCGGGGAGGCGCTTGCTTTCCGCTGCGCGGTTCACGTCTCCTGGCCCGGCGTGGCTGAGCTCACGTATATCTGGTCGTTAGGCATATGAATGCTTCGATTCCACAACCTCGACGAAGTCTGCCAGTTTGGTTAAGCACAGTCGTTTGGTTGTCAGCATTCCTCAGCCCGACTGCTTATTTTTTTCTGATGCTTCTTGCCAATAAGTTTCAAATCAACTTGCCGAAGACATTTGCTTTGTCGCTGTTTTTTCTCATGCCAGTGGTTGCTCTGCTGATCTGCGAGTCGGTAGTGTGGTCTTGCAGCAAGACAGTTGGCCGCAGAATTGGTTGGATGCTTTTCACGCTGTTAGCGATGTTGCTCCAGTTCGCAATCATACTTGCGATTCTACGTGCGATTCTTGTGACGACGATTGGATATGTTCAGTAGCCATATGCCTATCCATGCGAAGCGAACCCGGCCATCGCGCTCGGGTTGCAATCCACGCGTCCTGTGGGCCGGGTCGCTGAGTGTGAACAAACCATTTACAACCTTCTCACAGTTACGTGACAACCGAAGATGCAACTCGTTTAAGACTTAATGCCATGAAACTGTTTCTCACCTCCGTCTCGATGTTCCTGGTCTTCGCCGCAACCTCGATTCACGCTGCTTCAGACGCAGATGTCACCCTCTTGAAAGTCGAGAAAGTCGTCATCGAAGAAAGCGTGATCACGATAGTCGTCGCAGAAGCGAAGACACGCATCACCTTAATCCGGGACGATTACGATCCAAAATACGCTGGGGATAACTGGCACGGAATGCCGGTCACGAGAGTTCAAGTCATATCCAACAAAGCCACATTCCTGATCAAGCGGGGCGCTGAAGCCGCACCGGGTGGGCGGTTGGCAAACGCGTGGCAGGAATCATTGAAGGCGGCCAAAGATTTGCAGGAGGGCAAGGAAGTGGGACGCATCGGTTTCTACGCGCCCGACATCGTCATCAAAGGCAACATGATTGATTCCATCACTGGTTTTGGCTACCTATACCCGAAGGCGAAGTGAATAGAACGCTGCGTCATCGCGCATCCCATGACTACCACCACATCGAAAGTTCTAGCCGCAGTGATTGCCGGTTTGGTCATCTCTGAGATGGGTTGCTCTCAGTCGCCGACGCACGGTGTTGGTCAGTCACCAGTGGCGACTGCACGGCGAATCCTTTCTGCCGATGAAGCAGCGCAGTTGGCCGCGAAGCTGGCCAACGACCAGTGCGAACGCCAGTATCGCAAACGTCCATTTACAGCAGAGCAGCATTCGGTGCTACTGGAGGATGGCATCTATCGCTGGGGTGGCTTAGACGTTGGCGGGCCAAGCGGGTTGTCTGCCCTTGTCACATTTCGGCAAGACGGCGGCGAGCCTCACGCAGAGGTTTATTTTTCGACCGATGTTCGCAGCCCGCCGGAGCGCATCCCCATCAAACCACCGGAACCGAGACGACCGTGACACCTCTCCATGCGCTGCAGCGCCTAGCCATCGCGCTCCGGTTGCAATCCACGGGTCCCGTGGGCCAGGTGAGATCACCTATATTGGGTCGAGGCCGCTCGATTGCTCCTTGTCACTCATGAAAACGAGACTCGCGGGAAGCCGGCTCTGGTGCCTCTGTTTCATTCTGGCTTGTTGTGGCAGCGCCACGGCTGAGGTCGTCCGCCACTACGCGTTTTTCAGCAGAGACCGAGAGAGAATATTCGATACCGCGTTCCTCGAAACAAAAGCTTTTGCAGGCGCGCAATTGAAATACACCTGGCGCGAACTGGAGCACGGAAAAGATGGGTACGACTTCAGCGCCATTCGGCACGATTTGGCGTTCCTCGGTTCAAAGGGCAAGAAGCTGTTCATCCAACTTCAGGACGCTTCCTTTGACCCAAACCTGATCCACGTTCCCCGCTACCTGCCGGACGACCCGCGATACAATGGAGGCGCGGACAAGCAGTACAGCATCAAAGACGATGACGAAGAACACGCGGCGCCAGAGGGCTGGGTGGCGAGGCGCTGGGACCCGGCAGTGCAAGAGAGGTTTCACAAGCTCCTTTCCGCGCTCGGCAAAGAATTCGACGGCAAAATCGAGGGAATCAACCTGGCGGAGACGGCCGTTTCTTTTGGCGAGAGCGGGCGGTTATTTCCCAAGGGCTTCACTCCATCCATTTATCGCGCCGCAGTCATGACGAACATGACCGCGCTCAAGCGGGCGTTTCCGAAGTCGGTGGCCATGCAATACGCCAACTTCATGCCGGGAGAGTGGCTGCCGGGCAAAGACGCGGGCCACCTTCGCAGCGTGTATCAACACGCCAAAGCATTGAAGATTGGTGTCGGCGGTCCTGACCTGTTGCCTTACAAGCCCGGACAAATGAACCACTGCTACCCACTCATCAGGGAGTGTGCTGGAATCACCCCCACAGGAATCGCGGTGCAACAGGGCAACTACACACATAAGAATCCGAAAACCGGCCAGCGAGTTACGATTGGCGAGTTGGTCGAATTTGCGACGGAGTATCTCAAGGTGGATTACATCTTCTGGTGTAATGAGGAGCCCTTTTACTCCAAGAAATTGATGCCGTTCCTCCACTCCAAAGACGAAGGGACAAAGTGAATTGGGTTTCGCGGTCTGTTCCCCGGCTCATTCGCGACGGGGTGGATGTTCCCCTGGCAAATCTTTTCGTCCACGCAACCCCATCCCCATCTGCTGCCGCCGCAGGTGAAGATCGGGCCAGAAGCGCCAGCGAAGCGTTCCTGTTTCGCCGACTGGAAACATTGCCGGAAACGAAGGGTTGCTTTGGCCTTAACGTGGAGTTGCCGATCTGTTTTGACAGCCTGGGACGAATGGAGGTGGATTTCCTGTGCGCAGAGGCGGGCGTCGTCATCGAGTTGGACGGCGCGCAGCATCTGGCCGACGCCGAAGCCTACCGCAGTGATCGGCGCAAAGATGCGCTGCTGCAACAGAACGGATATTTCGTATTGCGATTCCTGGCGGAGGATGTGGGCAAACACCTTGATCTGATTCTCGATGCCGTCCTGACTGCGCTCGCGCATCGTGAGAAGAACAGAGCATGCGGCACAAAGCCAAAGTCGATTGTTTACTAAAACATCATCTTAAGGATTTGCATGGTGTGAGCACGACAATACAGACACAGCAATCTCCTGTCGCCTCGCGATTGGCAGACAAAGTGCAGCGGCTGGGCCTGTCATTGCCACTCGATCTGGAACGGCTGGCGGTGATGCGCGGATGCGACTACTACGACCGCGATCTTGGCCCTCGCATTCCGCCGCTTGGCGAAGTCCCGCTTTCCAACGCCGAACTTGCGATTGCACTGATCGTTTCTTCGTTTCGTTCCTCAGCAAGGGAAATCCGGCTGGCGGCTGCGCTGCTTGGCGCACCTGCCACTACCCGACCCAGCACTTTCTCAACACCTTTGCTGACGTTTTTGCTGACGGTGTTGGCAAATGTTTTGGGCCGATCGAGTGAAGGAAATCAAGACCTCATCGCTATATTGGCCGTACGAAGATTCATTCGGTGAAACGAGCGTAGCGATGAATCGCGTGCGGCAAGCTGGAGTGTAATTTGAAGAACCAGCTCACGAGTTTCTCACCATTCACCCTGCAACTTCGCTGCGCCATATCCCAAGTCAATACGACGGTTCTGAATTCAAACTCGATGTGCAGCATTGAAAAACCGGCGCATAAATCTCTTGGCTTTATCTCGCGCTGAACTAGATTTGCTGGGTTCTGGATGAAAACATTCACCTGCTTTGTTTGCAAATCGTTCCTGCTCGGTCTGGCGTCGATCGCTCTCTTAAGCGGTTGCTCGCTCTTGCCGAGCCTCCACCCCCCGCTCCTCACCGGAAATCGAGCCTTCATCGCCTACTGGCCTCCCACACAGACCAACCAGTTGAAGCTGGCCGTGAAAGACAATATCGACGTGAAGGGCGTGGTGACCACGGCTGGCTCGGAGCTTCTGGCCAAGACTCGCGCACCCGCGGAGAAGGATGCTTCGTGCCTTGCGATCGCGCGGCAACGCAACGTCCAGATCGTTGGCAAAGCGAACTTGAGCGAATTTGCGGTCGCTCCCTCCGGCTTCAACGAATATTTCGGAACGCCCGCAAGTCCGCTCAACATCTGGCGCAAGCTGCTCCCGGGAGGTTCAAGTTGCGGTTCGGCCGTGGCCGTGGCGAGTGGAATGGCTGACGTGGCTTTCGGGACGGACACAGCTGGTTCGATCCGCGTGCCCTCCGCTTGGTGCGGCGTGGTTGGGTTGAAAACGACGCATGGTTTGGTTCCCATCGACGGCGTATTCCCGATCGAACCGGACCACCTCGATACGGTCGGGCCGATGGGAAAGGACATCGCCCACACCGTGCAAGGAATGGATCTTCTGCAGGACGGGTTCGCCGCCCTTTATGCCGCGGCCGTGGCCGCCAAACCGTCCGCACAAAAAATTCGGATCGGACGTCTCACGCTCAAAGGCACCGACCGGGAAGTCGATCGAGCGGTGGACGAGGCTCTCGCCAAGGCGGGTTTTCAAGTCATCCCGCTCGACGACAGCTTCCGGGAGGAGTGGGAGCGGGCCAAGGAGGATGGCAATATGATCGCCGCCGCGGGCGCTTGGATCAGCGACAAAGAATACCGTTTTGAGATGCGTGTAGCCGCCCGGACAAAATCGGCAATCCGCGCTGGCCAGATCGCCTACGCAACCGGTTACGAATCGGCTGTCGCGAGACAAGCCGAGTGGCAGAACACGCTCACAGGCATCTTCACGAATGTGGACTTCATCGCTCTGCCGACCGTGCAGACGCCGCCGCCGCCGATTCCGCCGAATTTGAAAATCGGCGTCATCGAAGCGCTCGTGCTCCAACTGCAAAACACGGTGGCCGTGAATTTTGCGGGCAACCCGGCGGTGGCGCTGCCGATTCCCCTGCGTTATGATGTCAAGGTGGCCGTGAAGCGCGTGCAATCGCCAGCCGGAGCCGCCCGAAATTCGTTGGATCGGCAAATGCATGATGCCAAGGTGGCAGTGACGAGCCTGCAACTGATCGGGCCGCGGCTCAGCGAGGCGCAGCTCCTCAACGCGGGCCGGTTGGTTGAAGCCGCGGTCAAAAATGAATGGGGAAAACCTCGCGGCACCATGAAGTCCGCCGGGCGAGCCGTTCCCAATTTGCGATGAATACAGATGTTTCTCGACTTCGTTGACGCGATGCAACCCTCCCTTCTTCTCAACACGCTCTCGGCAGCACTGGCGCTGGCTCTCGCGAGCACGGGGATGGGTGCGGAATCGGCGGAGGAACTGATCCAGAAGGGCGATGTCTTTTACGACAAACTACGGGCCGCCGAGGCGCTGAAGTTTTATCTTCCGGCGGAAAAGCTGGATTCGAATAACGTCAGACTCCTGGTGCGCATCGCGCGACAGTATCGGCACCTGATGAGTGATGCCACGAAGACTAGTGAGAAAAAGCAGCTCGGCACCACGGCGGTGAACTATGCGCAGCGGGCGGTGGCTCTCGAGCCGAACGATCCGGAGACGCACCTCGCCCTGGCGATCGGCTACGGGAAGCTGCTGCCGCTCGAGGAAACCAAGCAGAAGATCGCCACCTCGCGTCTTATCAAGATCGCGGCGGATAAGGTGATCGCACTCGATCCGAACAACGATCTGGCCTGGCAGGTCTTGGGCCGCTGGTATCTGGCGCTCGCCGATGTTGGCGGCGTGGAGCGCGCCTTGGCCCGGGTTGCTTATGGCAAGCTGCCGCCCGCAAAATACGAGGACGCGGTGCGTTGCTTCGAGAAGGCCATCGCGCTCAATCCCAATCGCCTCATGCACTACATCGAGCTCGGTCGCACCCACGCGCAAATGGGCAGAGATGCGGACGCGCGAAAGTTCATCACCAAGGGGCTCGCGATGCCCGAGACGGAGAAAGACGATCCGGAAACCAAGAATCTCGGACGGCAGATTCTCAAGAAGCTCCGCTGAAACTCTCCGGCAGTTCCGCCAGGGTCGCGTCAATGTAGAGGTGGTGCCAAAGCTGCGTGGCCACTACGGCGGCGAGGCCGCCCTCCACGGAGAGACGCGGGAGCGAGCCCCGCGGCATCTGGCGAAAAGCACGCCGCCAGTGGTGCACCGCCGCTGCGTCGAAATAGCCCGTGCGGCGCAAGGATTCCTTGCTCAAGAGTTGGCCGACGAACGTCGGCTCCGGATCCATGTGGAAGCTGTCTAGCGGCGCGCGGAATATCACTT
>Ga0137432_1000135_pt1 | contig 52890 bp, 41 predicted proteins | sample EasRivERMZT820_2_FD_102337 | JGI IMG/M metagenome (GOLD analysis project Ga0137432, IMG submission 102337) | Soil microbial communities from meander-bound floodplain in the East River, Colorado, USA - East River MetaG ERMZT820_2 | ecosystem: Environmental > Terrestrial > Soil > Floodplain ... | reverse complement strand
GTGCCCGAATGCGCCGAGCGCAGCGAGCCCCCCGTTCAACTTTTGGTTTGGGGCGAGCGTGTCCCGTCCATCGAGCCTTTTTCCCCTCCGCCCTCTCGACCCGCTCCCGCCCGTCGCGCGTTCTCGCACGAAGCCCTGCTCCCCGCGCCCTCTTCACCCGCGTTCTCGACGTCCGCTCCAGTCAGATCAAGCCGTACCGCTTGAGCCGGTTGTAGAAGGTGCGGCGCGGCAGGCCGAGCAGGCGCGCCGCCTCGACCCGCTTGCCGCGCGCCGTCTCGAGCGCCTGGCGGATCGCCTCCTTCTCGAGCTCCTCGAGCGTCCGCCCGGCGAGCCCGATCTGCACCGGCCGGACCCCCTCGCCGAGGCTGCGCAGCTGGCGCGCCTCGATCTTGTCGGGCGCGAGCGCGGCGAGCTTCACGACCTCGTTGCGCAGCTCGCGGACGTTGCCGGGCCAGGCGTAGTTCAGGAGGATCGCCATGGCGTCGTCGGTCACGATCGGCGCGGGGCGGCCGTTCTCCTTCGCCGCGAGCGCGAGGAAGTGGGCGACCAGCGCGGGGATGTCGCCGCGCCGCTCCCGCAGCGGCGGAACGCGGACGCTCATCACCTTGAGCCGGAAGTAGAGGTCCTCGCGGAACGAGCCGTCCTTCAGCCGCTGCGCCAGATCGGCGTTGGTCGCCGAGAGGATGCGCACGTCGATCTTGAGCGGCTCGCGGCCGCCGACGCGGCGGAACTCCCCCTCCTGCAGCACGCGCAGGAGCTTGCGCTGCATCGAGAGGTCCATGTCGCCGATCTCGTCGAGGAAGAGCGTGCCGCCGTTCGCCTCCTCGAAGAGCCCCTTCTTCTCGCGGTCGGCGCCGGTGAAGGCCCCCTTCTCGTGGCCGAAGAGCTCCGCCTCGAGCAGCGTCTCGGCGATGGCGGCGCAGTTCTCGGCGACGAAGGGGCGCTCGCGCCGCCGGCCGAGCCGGTGGATCGCGCGCGCGACCACCTCCTTGCCGGTGCCGCTCTCGCCGAGGATGAGGACCGGATAATCGGTCTCGACCACCACGTCGAGGAGGCGCAGCAGGTCGAGCATCGCCGGCGAGCGGCCGATGACCTCGGGGTAGTCGTGGCGGATCGGCACCTGGTCCTGCACCTTGACCAGCGCGTCGCGGATCGACTGCAGCTCGGTGTCCTGCACGTCGACCTTGCGGCGGAGCTGGCCGTTGGCGGTCTCGAGCTCGGCGCGCGCCGCCTCGGTCTGCGCGTGCAGGCGGGCGTTCTCGACGGCGATCGCCGCCTGGTCGGCGAAGAGCTCCATCAGCTCGCGGTGCTCCTCGCTGAACTTCCCCTTCTGGAAGCGGTTGTCGAGGTAGAGGCAGCCGGCCACGCGGCCGCGCGCGCGCAGCGGCAGGGCGAGGATCGAGACGAGGCGCATCTCGCTGATCGACGAGGAGGGGCCGAGCGTGGTGTCCTCGAGCGCGCTCTCGATCAGCTGCGAGGCGCCGCTCTCCACCACCTTCTTCACGACGGTGCGGCTCACCTTGGCGGCGGCGTGGCGCACCTCCTCGTGGTCGAGGTTGCGCGAGGCGGCCACCTCGGGGTCGGCGTCGCCCTCGCGCACGAGCAGGAAGGCGCGCTCGGCGCCGGTGAGCTCGACGGCGGCGTCGAGGATCTTCGCGTAGAGCCGCCGCGGCTCGAGCTCGCTCGCGAGCGCGCGGTTCACCTCGAGGAGGCGGCGCAGCTCGGAGCCCTGCGCGTCGGCGCGGCTGCCGAAGTGGAACAGCGCGGAGAGTCCGCGGCGGCCCTCGTCGTTCACGGCCATGCTCGAGCTTCTCCGCCGCCGGAGCCGATGATCCCGTCTCGACGTTCCGGCGCGGCCTTCGGATGAGTTCCAGGCCGCGCCTCGCGCGACCTTCCGGTGAGTTCCAGGCCGCGCCCCGGCGCGTCCTTCCGATCAACTCAGGCCGCGCCCCGGCGCGTCCTTCCGGCGAGGGGGCGGGTTTGCTTGAATCTTCCCCTTCGAAACCTGGACGCGGCCCCCCCGGTTCCCCGGGGAAACGGGCCGCGGATCATAACGCGACACGAACAGGCGATGCCCCACTTCATCCTAGAGACCTGCGTCGGCTGCACGCTCTGCGCGAAGAACTGCCCGACCGGCGCGATCTACGGGGAGAGCAAGAAGCTCTTCGTGATCCAGCCCGAGCTCTGCATCGACTGCTCGATCTGCGCGAACGTCTGCCCCGTCGCCTGCATCACCGACCAGCTCGGCCAGATCCCGCCCAAGATGAAGGTGCCGGAGAAGCCGAAGGCGATCATCATCGAGTCGGGCTGCACCGGCTGCGAGGCGTGCATGCAGGTCTGTCCGGTCGACGCGATCTACAAGCCGACCGCCGAGAGCGATCCCGACATCGTCGCCGAGACCTCCGGCGTCTTCAGCCTCTGTCGCGTCGATCCGGTCAAGTGCATCGGCTGCGAGCTCTGTTACAAGGTCTGCCCCTGGGACACCATCGAGATGGCGGCCGAGGCGACCGCGACGACCGCGTACCGCGAAGGCGGCTTCGTCTCGCGCCAGACGACGTCTTGACGTCGTCGTGATTCGTCCGACGTCCTGAAGGCGCGCGGCGCACCGGCGCCGCGCTTCAGCTCGAAAGCCCCGTCTCCGGGGCGAGCAGGTCGTCGATCGTCTCGCGCCGCCGGACCAGGCGCACGTCGGCGCCGTCGACCAGCACCTCCGCGGCGCGCGGCCGCGAGTTGTACTGGCTCGCCATCGCGAAGCCGTAGGCGCCGGCCGTCTCGATCGCGAGCAGGTCGCCGCGCGCCGGGCGCGCGAGCTCGCGGTCGCGCGCGAGGAAGTCGCCGCTCTCGCAGACCGGGCCGACCACGTCGGCGCGCAGCTTCTCCGCCGAAGCGGGCGGCGCGATCACGGGCGTGATCGGGTGCTCGGCGTCGTAGAGCGCCGGCCGGATCAGGTCGTTCATCGCGGCGTCGACGACGACGAAGGACTTCCCGTCGCGCTCCTTCGTGCCGGCGTGCGGCCCCTTCACGGTGAGGACGCGCGTCACGAGCAGCCCCGCCTCCGCGACGACGTAGCGCCCCGGCTCGAGCAGGACCTCGACGTTCAGCGGCGCGAGCACCGGTACGACGGCCGCCGCCACCGCCTCGATCGCGGGCGGTTCGCGTTCGTAGCGCGCCGCGAAGCCGCCGCCGACGTTCAGCAGGTGGACCGCGAACCCGGCCCGGCGCGCCGCCTCGACCCGGCGCGCCGCCACTTCGGCGGCCTCCTTGAAGCGCGCCGGGTCGGTCACCTGCGAGCCGAAGTGGACGTGGAAGCCGCGGAACTCGAGCGCCGCGTCGCGGTCGTGCCGCGCGAGCAGCTCCATCGCCTCGTCGAACGGGACGCCGAACTTGTTGCGCTTGAGGCCGGTGGTCACGTATTCGTGCGTGCCGGCGTCGACGTCGGGGTTGAGGCGCAGCGCGAAGCGGACCGCCCGCGCCGGACGGGCCGCGCGCGCGAGCCGGGCGAGGTCGGCGAGCTCGTCGGCCGACTCGACGTCGATCAGGCCGACGCCGGCCGCGAGCGCGCGCTCGAGCTCGCGCACCGTCTTGCCGACGCCGGCGAAGACGATGCGCTCCGGCGCGACGCCGGCCTTCAGGCAGCGCTCGATCTCGCCGCCGGAGACGACGTCGAAGCCGGCGCCCTCGTCGCGCAGGAGGCGCAGCAGCGCGAGGTTCGAGTTCGCCTTCACCGAGTAGTGGACGTCGGCGCGCAGCGCCGAGTAGGCGGCGCGCACCCGTGCGTAGCGGTCGCGGATCGTGCGCGCGCTGTAGACGTAGAGCGGCGTCCCGAAGCGGTCGGCGAGCGCGGTGACGTCGGCCCCCTCGGCCTGGAGCCGCCCCTCCACGTGGCGGAACGCGCGGTACGGCGCGCCGTCCGGCGCTCCCTGCGACGACGCCTCCATCGGACCGCTCCTCGAAGCCCCGGCGCGCCGGCTCACGCCTCGGCGGCGAAGCGGCGGTGGAGTCGCAGCAGCAGCCGGGTGTGGAGCTGGCAGACGCGCGACTCGGAGAGGCCGAGGCGCCGCCCGATCTTGCGCATCGTGAGGCCGTCGCGGTAGCGCAGGCGGATCAGGTCGCGCTCCGCCTTGGTGAGCGAGCCGGCGATGCTCCCGAGGAGGTCGTTCTTCAGCGCCGCCTCGGACGGCTCGGGCAGCTCGTGGTCGACGAGGTCGTCCCCGAGGAGGAGCGTCTCGTCGTCGTCGACCACCTCGGAGATCGCGACGTCGAGGGAGAGCGTCTGGCGCGTCGCGACGCGGGCGAGGATGTGCTCGAGCTCCGCGGTCGTGAGCTGCGCGCGCTCCGCGAGCTCGTGGTGGTTCGGCTCGCGGCCGAGCTCCTGGCGCAGGTCGAAGCGCGCGCCGAAGACGTCGCGGGCGCGCTGGCGCGCCTCGCGCGAGAGGCGGTCGTGCGTGCGCAGCTCGTCGATCATCGCGCCGCGGATGCGCATGCGGCAGAAGGTCTCGAACTTGACGTTGCGCGCCGGATCGAAGCCCTCGATCGCCTGCAGCAGGCCGAAGACGCCGACCGAGACGAGGTCCTCGGCGTCGATGCTCTTGGGGACACGGCTCGCGATCTCGTCGGCGACCATGCGCACCAGCGGGACGTAGGCGACGGCGAGGTCGTTGCGGTGCTGGCGGCGGCGCGTGCGCAGGAACTTGCGCCAGAGCTCCTGGCGCGGCGCGTCGCGCGCGGCGGTCACGAGCGGGCGCGCCAGCGACGCGCCGTCGTGCGCCGGGAGCGGCAGGCGGACCGCGTCGTCGGGCCGGATCATCGCCCGCCCTCCGGACGGCGCAGGAGATCGCGGATCTCCATCAGCGTGTGCGTGCGGCGGAGCTGCTTGATCCGCTCGAGCAGCTCGAAGGACGCCTCGTCGTAGAGACGGTGGCCGCTCGGCGTGCGCGACGCCGGCTCGATGAGGCCGAGCATCGTGTAGTTGTGCAGCGTCTGGCGGGAGATGCCGCTGCGTTCGATCAGCTCGCCGATCTTCCAGAGCTTGCGGACCGGGCCGGGCTTTTCGGGACGCCTGCGCTCGCTGGCCATCCGCGGCTCCGCGCGCCCGAGTCCCGGCGCGGTTCCTTTCGGCTTTCCGCCGGAAGTCCGCCGGGGGCCTCCGTCCCGCTCCCCACCCTCTCGTCCCGTCCGTCGTTGCCGGAGGCGTCCACGCCGCGTTGACTGCCCCACCGGAGTCCGCCGACTCCCCCCATGCGGTCGTGGTGGGGCGGAAGCGTATCCCCACCAATGGCGTAAAGTACACTTTATATTTTATGTTCATGGATGGTTCGGGGACCGCGCCTTTCCGAGGCCCTTCCCTTGGAGGTCGGCCCCTTCAGCGGTCTCCGGACGCCGGTGCGTCGGCGGACGCCGGACGCGGCGCCGGCGCGGCGGTCCAGCCGTCGATGCGCCGGTCGGCGACGGCGAGTGCCGTCCCCGTCGTCGGGTCGCACGCGATCGAGTGGGCGTCGCCCTGCAGCTCCTTCGCCACTTCGAGGACGTGGCCGCGCTTCGCGAGGTCCGCGCGCGTCGCCGCGTCGACGCCCGCCTCGACCCGCAGCACGTCGGGGAACCAGCCGTGATGCTGGCGCGGCAGCGCGACCGCCTCCTCGAGCGGCAGGCCGTACTCGCAGACCGCGAGCACGACCGTCGCGACGGTGTTGATGATCGAGCGGCCGCCCGGGCTGTCGGTCACGAGCACGGTCCGCCCGCCGCGCTGCACGATGCACGGCGTCATCGAGGAGAGCGGCCGCCGTCCCGGCCGCACCACGTTCGGCGCGGTCCCGACGTGGCCGGCGCGGTCGGTCAGCCCCGGCTTCAGGTTGAAGTCGTGCAGCTCGTCGTTCAGCAGGAAGCCGGTCCCGGGCGCGACGAGCTTGCTGCCGTACGAGTCCTCGATCGTGTAGGTGTTCGCGACCGCGTTGCCGTCGGCGTCGACGACCGAGAAGTGCGTGGTCGAGTCCTCCTCCGCGCCGGTGAGCGGAGGGCCGAGCTGCCCGCTCGGCGTCGCGCGCTGCGGGTCGATCGTGGCGCGCAGCTCGTCGAAGTGCTCCTTCGAGAGGAGCCGCGCGAGCGGGACCTCCGTCGCGTCGGGGTCGCCGAAGAACTGTGCGCGGTCGGCGAAGGCGCGCCGCTGCGTCTCGGCGAACTTGTGGCGCGCGTCGGCCCCGAAGGCGCCGCCCTTCGCGAGCTCGAACGGCTCGAGCACGCCGAGCATCTGCGCGAGCGCGACGCCGCCCGACGACGGCGGCGGCATGAGCAGCAGCTCGAAGTCGCGGTAGCGCGCGCGCAGGATCGAGCGCTCGACCGGCCGGTAGGCGGCGAGGTCGCGCGCGGCCATCGGCGCGCCGGCGCGCGCCATCTCCGCGGCGATCAGCGTCGCGATCGGCCCCTCGTAGAACGCCCGGGCGCCGCCCTCCTCGATCCAGCGCAGGCTGTTCGCGAGGTCGGCTTGGACCAGATGCTCCCCCACCGCGTACGGCCGCCCGTCCGCGTGGAGGAAGCTGGCGGCGGACGCGGGGAAGCGGCGGAACGCCTCGGCGTTCTTGGCGAGCCCTTCGCCTAGTACGGCGTCGACCTCGAACCCCTCGGCGGCGAGGCGGCGCGCCGGCTCGACCAGCTCGGCCCACGGCCGCCGCCCGAAGCGGCGGTGCGCCGCCTCGAGACCGGCCACGGTCCCGGGCACGCCGACCGTGAAGTGGCCCGAGTCGCTCTTCGAGCGGTCGATCCGTCCCTTCGCGTCGAGGAAGAGGCGCGCGTCGGCGGCGGCGGGCGCCGTCTCGCGGTAGTCGATCGCGGCGGTTCGCCTGTCGGCGAGCGCGACCAGCATGAAGCCGCCGCCGCCGAGGTTGCCCGCCGCCGGATAGGTGACCGCGAGCGCGAAGGCGACCGCGACCGCGGCGTCGACCGCGTTCCCGCCGTCGGCGAGGACGCGCGCGCCGACCAGCGCGGCCCGCCGCTCGACGCACGCGACGGCGCCGCGCTGCGAGGTGACGGCGCGCCCGCTCACCAGCTCCGCCGCCTCCTGCGCGTGCAGCAGGGGCGCGGCGAAAAGGAGCGGGGCGGCGCAGACGGCGAGCAGGAGGGCGCGCGGCGTCATGCGCGCCGAGTGTAGCTCAGCTCCCCCGCATCGACTTGAGGCGCGCCGCCGCCGCGAGCAGCGGATCGGACGGCGAGTCGGTGGCCGGCGCCTTCTTCGCGGCGGGCCCGGGCTTGGGCGCGCTCGTGCTCTCGACCGGCGCCGCGACCCTTTGCGGTGCGAGCGGCTCGCCGCGCTGCATCGAGCGCAGCCGCGCCGCCGCCGCGAGCAGCGGATTGAAGCCGCCGCCGCCCTCGGTCGCGACGGTGCGCTTCGGCTCGACCGGATTGCCGAACGTCGGCAGCGACTCGCTCTCCTCGCTCGGCGGCGCCACCGGCATGGGAGGCGGCGAGGCCGCCGGTCGCTTCGCCGTCTTCGGAGCGGGCGCGCTCGCCTTGGCCGGCACGGCGCTGGGCGGTGCGGCGGGTGGCTCGATCTCGATGATCCCGTCAGGCGCCGCGTCGTCGCCCGCGCTGCCGTTCACGGCCGGCGGCTCGAAGTCGTGGTGCGCCGGGGCGAGCTGCCCGACCATCGAGTTGAAGTCCTCGACGGGCTCCTCCGCGTCGGCCTGCAGCGCTTCGGAATCAGGCGCCTCGGCCTCGAACGTCTCGGCCGGCGCGTCGTTCAGCGTCTCCTCGACCAGCGCGTCGACATCGGGGACGGCGGGTGCCTCGGCGTCGGCCTCGGTCTCTTCGTACGCGGGCTCCGAATCGGACTCCGGATCGGCTTCGGGCTCGACGGACTCCTCCGTCGACTCCTCCGTCGACTCCTCCGTCGACTCCTCCGTCGACTCCTCGGCCGGCTCCTCGGCCGGCTCCTCCGCCGGATCTTCCGCCGACGATTCCGCCTCCGGCTCCTGCTCCTCGTCGCGGGTCGCCAGGTCGGCGTCGTCGGCCGCCTCTTCCACGGGATGTTCCGCGTACTCTTCCGGCGCGGCGTCCCCGTCCCCGCCGAGGTTCTCGGCGACGACCGACTCGAACGCGCCCGACAAGGCCGAGAAGTCGGCGCTGTCGTCGTTCTGCGAGAGGGCCTTGCGGCGCGCATCGGCGGCCTTCGCCGGCTCCGCCTTGGACTTCCCGGACGGCACCTTCTCCTTGTTCGCGCCCGCACCGCCGGCGGCCTTGGGTGCCTCGGGCTTGCGGTCGACCACGCAGGTGACCGTGTAGGTGTCGGGGTCGATGCGCCGCGTCACGGCGGGATCGATCATCGAGAGCTGCGAGCCGCACAGCACGCGCAGCTCGGCGAGGCTCGGCGCGCGGAACTGCCGGCGCCCCTTGTCGATCACGGGGACGAGCAGCGGCATCCCGCCCGGCGGAGGCGGCTTCGACTCGGCCTGGACGGTGTCGCTCTTGAAGCGGCCCGCCTCGCGGCGCCGCCAGACGCTCCGGCGGCCGACGCCGCCGTCCTTGCGCGGCAGCGGGATGCGCTGGCCTTCGATCTCGCGCTCGACCAGCTCGTAATCGAAGGCGACGCAGGGCGAATCGGCCGCGACGATCAGCTCGCCGCCGACGCAGTAGCCGTCGACGTCGACGCCGGTCTTCTGCATCGTGTCGATCGCCTCCTCGTCGACGCGGCCGCCCACCAGCAGGCGCGTCGTGCGCCACCCCATCGCCTGGATGCCGGCGCGCATCGCCGCGACGCGCGCGGCGAGGTTGCGCGTCCCGGCGTCGAGGATGAGCGCGCGCGGCGGCGCCATCACCTGCATGATCGCGGCGTCGCCCTCGTTGGCGAGCGCGCCGTCGATCATCACGCCGCACGATTCGAGCCCCGCGATCTCGCCGCCGAGCGCGGCCAGGAGCGTGAGCGGGACGATCGGCATGGTCGGCAGCCCGAACTGGATCGCCGCGCCCGCGTTGGCGGTCGCGCTCGCGCCGCCGACGTGGGCCGAGCGCGCCGCCTGCGCCGTCGTCTCGCGCACGCCCGACCGCACGCCGATCTCGTAGACCGGCTTCCCGCCGGCCGCGAGCACGAGGCGCGCCGCCTTGGTCGCGACCGCCGTCTGCGAGCGCAGCGCGCCGACCAGCGCCGCCCCGACCAGCACCGCCTCCGCCGCCGGCGCACGCAGCCGGAGCACCGGCTCGCCCGCGAAGACGACCGTCCCCTCCGGCACCGCCTCGACGCTGCCGGTGAAGCGCATCGACTCGACGTGCTGGAGCAGGGCCGTGTCGAGCGGCGCCGGCAGCCGCGCCGGGTCGAGGTCGCTCAGGTCGGGGCCCTCCTGCGCGAGCCGCACGAGCATCGCGACGGCGTGCTCGAGCCCGGCCGCGATCAGGAACGAGCGGCGCGGCGGCAGCGACGGGAGCGAGATCTCGAAGGTCCACGTCTCTTCGCTGCCGGCCTGGCGCAGTCGCCCGGCAAGCAGCAGCTCGGCGAACCCGAACGGAAGCGTGGACACCCTGGACCTCCCCGCGAATGCGCGCGCCGGCCGCCGGGGGCGACGGTGCGTGCATCCCCACGTCAGGATCGACCGGGGGGCGGCGCGCGCCGCTCCCCCGGGTCGCCGCGCTCACGGGAAGAGGTTTCTCGACACTCCGGCGGCGCGCAGGGCCTTCCGCTCGGCGGCGCGCATGCGGCGGCGGTCCGCGGGCGCATGGTCGTCGAAGCCGAGCAGGTGGAGCACGCCGTGGACGACGTAGAGCAGGAGCTCGTCGCCGGGTGCGAGGCCGCGCGCGGCCGCCTCGCGGCGCGCCGTCTCGGCGGAAGCGACCACCTCGCCGAGCGCGCGGCCGGGCGCGCCCTCGAGCGGGAAGGCGAGCACGTCGGTCGCCGAGTCGAGCCCGAGGTGGTCGCGGTGGAGGCGGCGGATCGCGCGATCGTCGACGAGCGCGATCGAGAGCGCGCCGCCCCGCCGCGGCCGCAGCGCGCGCGCGGCCGCCACCGCGCGCCGGATGCGGGCGCGCGCGAGCCGGACCGCGCGCTGGCGGACCTCGATCTCGAGCGGCGGCATGCTGGGCGGCGTGCGCGGAATGTCACGGCGCGCCCGGACCAGCCGCCTCACGAAGCGGCGCCGCGCTCGGCTTCGCCGGCTCCCGGCGGCTCGGGTGCGCGGCCCGTCTCGATCTCCGGCACCAGCTCGACCTCGGCGAGCGGCACCGAGAGCCGTCCGGTCGGGTCGCGCGGATAGGCCGGGCGGCGGTGGTGGATGCCGACCAGCACCTGCAGGAACGCGACCTGCACGCTGGTGAGCTCGCGCATCGTGAGCGTGCAGTCGTCGAGCTGCCCGTCCTTCATCTTCATCTCGACGATGTCGCGGATGAGCTGCTCGAGCCGCGCCGGGGTCACTTCCTTCAGCGTGCGCGAGGCCGCCTCGACCGAGTCGGCGATCATCACGATCGCGGTCTCGCGCTTGTTCGGGCGCGGGCCGGTGTAGCGGTAGCTGTCCTTGCTCACCTCGCCGTCGGGCCGCTGCGTCGCGGCGAGCCGCCAGAAGTACTCGACGGCGGTCGTGCCGTGGTGCTCCTCGATGAAGGCCTGGATCGGCTTGGGGATCTTGTAGTGCTCGGCCAGCTCGATCCCGTCCTTGGGGTGGGCGGTGATGATGAGCTTGCTCATCTCCGCGCTGATCTTCCCGTGGCGCGCGCGCGCGTCCTGGGAGTTCTCCGAGAAGTACTCCGGCTTGTTCATCTTCCCGATGTCGTGGAAGTAGGAGCCGACGCGGCAGAGCAGCCCGTTGGCGCCGATCGATTCGGCGGCCGCCTCGGAGAGCGTGCCGACGATGAAGGAGTGGTGGTGGGTGCCGGGCGCCTCGACCTGGAGGCGGCGCAGCACCGGCTGGTCGTTCTGGTTGCTGTACTCGAGGAGCGTCAGGTCGGAGAGGCGGTCGAGCAGCCGCTCGAAGATCGGCAGCAGGCCGAGCACGAGGAAGCCGGTGGCGAAGCCGTGCGCGAGGCCGAGCAGCAGGCGCCAGATCAGCAGCTGGTTGGCCGGGAGGTCGTCGCGGAAGAGCGCCACCGCGGCGAGCACGACGACGTGGGTGAAGCCGACGATCGCCCCGATGCCGAGCAGCCGCGACGGGCGGCGCACCCGGAACGAGTAGAGCGCGCCGGTGAGCGAGCCGGCGCCGAGCGTGAGCAGCGACGGCAGCAGCTCGACCGCCCCCCACGCGACCAGCGCGACCAGCGCGAGCAGCAGGCTCACGAACGCGATCGCGAAGCGCGGCGAGAGCAAGAGCGAGAGCAGGATCGCGAGCGACGGCACCGGCAGCAGCAGCAGCGAGAGGCGCTCGGAGCCGCGGGCGAGGCGCGCCAGCGCGAGCAGCGCGAGCGAGACCAGCAGCAGCGCGGCGACGCGCCGCAGCTTCGCGACGACGTCGCGCTCGAACTTGAGGAAGTAGCGGCCCGCCAGGAAGACGATCCCGGCCGCGACCACGGCGAGCCCGAGCATGCGCGTGAAGCCAGCGCCCTCGTCGGCGGCGAGGAAGACGACGCCGCCCGCGAACGCGACCGCGAGCAGCGCGCGCTCGTAGGGCGAGTCGTCGTAGCGGCGGTCGGCGCCGTGGCGCGGCAGCGGGCGCACCAGCTCCGGCGCGACGCGGCGCGGGCGGCGGCGCAGCAGCGACGGCATCGTCAGCCGCCCCCGTTGCCGCGCGGGTCGGCGCGGTCGTAGGCGTCGACGACGCGCTGGACCACCGGGTGGCGCACGATGTCGCTGCGCGTCATCCGGACGATCCCGATGCCCTCGGTGCCGTCCAGGATGCGCACCGCCTCGGAGAGGCCGCTCCCCTGGCCCTGCGGCAGGTCGATCTGCGTGACGTCGCCCGTGACGACGATCCGCGAGTGCAAGCCCATGCGGGTGAGGAACATCTTCATCTGCTTGGGCGTCGTGTTCTGCGCCTCGTCCAGGATGATGAAGGCGCGCTCGAGCGTGCGGCCGCGCATGTAGGCGAGCGGCGCGATCTCGATCACGTCGTGGTCGATGTACTTGCGGACCTGCTGCGCGTCGAGCAGCGCGAAGAGCGCGTCGTAGAGCGGCCGCAGGTAGGGGTTGACCTTCGCCTCGATGTCGCCGGGCAGGAAGCCGAGCCGCTCGCCCGCCTCGACCGCCGGCCGGCAGAGCACGAGCTTGCGGAAGTTGCCGCGCCGCAGCTCCGACACGGCGACCGCGACCGCGAGGTAGGTCTTGCCGGTGCCGGCCGGCCCGATGGCGAAGGTGATGGCGTGGTCGCGGATCGCCGCGACGTAGAGGTCCTGGCCGGCGGTGCGCGGGTGGACGCCGTCGTTCTGCTGCGGGCGGGGCGGCGGCGCGCCGACGCCGTCGTTCCCGGCCTCCGGTTGCGCGTCCGACTCGGCGACCGGGCCGCCGTCGTCGACGACGCGGCGCATCGCCTCGTCCGTGAGCTGGTGGTCGCGCCGCCAGATGCCGATGGCGCGCCGCACCGCGGAGGCGGCCTCGATCACGGCCGCCTCCTCGCCGATCAGCTTGACCCCCTGGTCGCGCAGGACCACGTCGACGCCGAAGCGCTGGCGCAGCCGCCGCAGGTGGCGATCCCCCGGCCCGAAGAGGGCGCGCAGGAGATCCTCGTCTCCGATCGGGATCACCTGCTCCATGAGGTACCGCAGGCTCGCTGGACGTGGCTCGTACGGGCTCCTCCGATGCGTGGAGGCGGCATCCTACCCCTGCAGCGCCGCCAGGAGCCCCCACCCGACCGGCATGGCCAGGAAGAGGGAGTCGACGATGTCGAGCGCGCCCCCGAACTCCGGGAGGAGGTGCCCGGAGTCCTTCACGCCGCCGGCTCGCTTCCAGAGCGATTCGTAGAGGTCCCCCACCTGGCTGGCGACGTTGACGGCGCCGGCCACGAACACGATCTCCACCGTCGTCCAGCGCCCGCCGCCGAAGACCGCGAAGAGCCACGCCCCGACGGCCAGCGAGCCGAGCAGCCCGCCGATCGCCCCCTCGACCGTCTTCTTGGGGGAGACGTGCTCGATCAGCTTGTGGCGCCCCATCGACCTGCCGACCAGGTAGGCGGCGCTGTCCCCCGCCTTGGCGGTCAGCACCAGCGCGAAGAGCACGTCGGTGCTCCAGTCGAACGAGACGTCGACCATCGAGGAGAGCAGCACCGCCAGCACCAGCCCGAGCACGAGGCCGGCGGCGCGCGCCGCCCCTGACTTCAGATCCCGGTCGCGCAGCTGCCACGCGGCGAGTGCCACGAGCGTCGCGACCGCGAGCGCGACGAACCAGGCGCCGGGTGCGCGCACCGCCTGCATGCGCAGCGCCGTCTTGCCCGCGAGCAGCACGAAGCCGGCGATGACCAGCGGGCGCGCCGGCGTCGGGAGGCCGGCGGCGGTCAGGATGCGCGCGAGCTCGGCGAGCGCCGGCAGCGTGAAGGCCGCGATCATGAGAGACGCCGCGATCGGCGGCTCGCCGCGCTGGGCGCGCCCGCGGTCGAACCAGAGCCCGAGCCCGAGCATCCCGACCAGGAGCGACCCGAACAGGAAGCGCTTGGCGATGCGCGATTCGATCACGGGGGCTGCGCGCTCAACGCCGGATGGTCTGGTCGCGCGCCGGACCGACGGAGACGATGGTCGCGCGCACGCGCACGAAGTCCTCGATGAAGTCGATGTAGTCGCGCGCCGCCTCCGGGAGGTCGTCGAAGCGGCGCAGCCCGGTCAGCGGCTCGCGCCAGCCGGCGAGCCGCTCGTAGACCGGCCGCACCCGGTCGAGCGGGACGTCGCCGCACGGGAAGCGGTCGGTCGTCCGGCCGTCGATCTCGTAGCCAGTGCAGACCTGCAGCGCGTCGTAGCCCGAGAGCGTGTCGAGCTTGGTCAGCGCGAGCGCGGCGACGCCGTTGACCTCCATGGCGAAGCGGGTCGCCACGCCGTCGAACCAGCCGCAGCAGCACGGCCGCCCCGTCGTCGCGCCGAACTCCTCGCCCTTCTTGCGCAGCGCGTCGGCCTCGGCCGGCGGCAACTCGGTCGGAAAAGGTCCCTCGCCGACGCGCGTCGTGTACGCCTTCGCGACGCCGATCACCTCGCCGATGCGGTTGGGCGGGATGCCGGTGCCGGCCGCGATGCCGAGCGCGGAGGAGTTGCTCGAGGTGACGAACGGGTAGGTCCCGAAGTCGACGTCGAGCAGGATCCCCTGCGCCCCCTCGATGAAGAGGTATTCGCCCGCGTCGAGCGCCTCGCGCAGCAGGTGGAAAGTGTCGCAGACGAACGGCTTCAGCCGCTCGGCGTAGCCGACGTACTCGTCGAGGATCTTCTCGAAGACGAGCGGCTCGGCGCCGTACATCCCCTGCAGCATCCGGTTCTTCTCGGCGACGTTCGCCTCGAGCCGGTCGCGGAACCGCTTGTCGTAGAGGTCGCCGACGCGCAGCCCGGTGCGCGCGATCTTGTCGGCGTACGCCGGCCCGATGCCGCGCCCGGTCGTTCCGATCTTCGTCCCCCCCTTCACCCCCTCCGACGCGCGGTCGAGCGCCTTGTGGTAGGGGAAGACGAGGTGCGCCGCCGCCGACACGAAGAGGCGGCCGCGGATCGCGATGCCGCGCTTCTCGAAGCCGTCGATCTCCTCGAGGAGCTGGCCGGCGTCGAGCACGACGCCGTTCGCGATGACGTTGCGCTTGCCCGGGTGGAGGATGCCCGAGGGCAGCAGGTGGAAGACGAACTTCTCCTGCCCGACGACGACGGTGTGGCCGGCGTTGGCGCCGCCCTGGTAGCGCACGACGACGTCGGCGCGCTCCGCGATGAGGTCGAGGATCTTGCCCTTCCCCTCGTCGCCCCACTGGGTACCGATCACGCTGAGGACGGGCATCGTCTCGCGCAGCTCCGGCGCAGGCCCGCGCGCACGCGCCGGGCGGGTTTCCATCCGCGCGTCGCGCGCGGGTTCGTCGAGGCGCCGGATCCTATCAACGATCCCCGGTCCCGCCCTGCGCGTAGCCCAGCTTGCGCAGCACCTCGCGGACATCGGGCGCCTCCTCCAGCGTCGGCAGCGCCGCGTCGCACTGCCGCTCCTTCGCGAGCCACGCCGCGAGGAGCGCGAAGCGGCCCGCCGCGCCCTCGTCCCACGCGAACCGCTCGGGCGCGAGCTCGCGGGGATCGCGCGCGAGATCGAGGAGCTCGAGCGCGTCGCCGGCGCCGAGCGGCGCGCTCCCGCGCCCGACCGGCCGCGCGAGGATCGACTTCTTGTCGCCGACGCGCACCACGCGGCCGGCGCGCGGGGCGATGCGCGCGACGAAGCCGTCCTCGTCCGCGGGCCAGCCGGGCCCCTGCACGTCGATCAGCTTCTCGGTGGTGGCGATCACCGGCTGGCCGGCCCACTGCTCTTCGAGCCGCTCGGCCACGAGCGGCCATTCGGGGGCGGGCAGCTCGTCGCTCCCGAAGTCGCGCGCGCCGAGCGCCGCGGCCGCGATCCGGCTCGCGAGCAGCGACTCGACCGGGACGTCGACGCGCCCGGCCGGGACGCCCGCGCCGTACAGCAGCAGCGGTACGTGGAGCGACTCCTCGTAGAGCTGGCTGCCGTGGCCGAACCAGCGGTGCTCGCCGAACTCCTCGCCGTGGTCGCCGGTGACGACCACGAGCGTGCGGTCGAGGAGACCGCGCCGCGCGAGCTCGGCGAAGAGGCGCTCGAGCTGCTCGTCGACGCTGCGCACCTCGCCGCGGTAGCGGCCGCGCAGGAACTCGAGCGCCGGACCGGAGTCGCGCGCGTCGCCGCAGCGCCGCATCGCCCGCTTGGGCGCGCTCTCCTCCTTCGCGTACGGGAGGCCGCGCAGCTCGGGGGCGACGAACGCCTCGCGCATCCAGCCGGGTGCGTTGAGCGGCGCGTGCGGCTCGAACCAGTGGAGGTAGGCGAAGAAGCGCGACGACGGCTCCTCCGACTGCCAGTCGAGGAAGAGGCGGCGCACCGCGGCGGCGTTCGCGTAGGCGAACGGGGCGAAGCAGTCGAAGCCGGCGGCGAAGCCCGCCTCGCGCCGGATCAGGTCGTTGGTCACGCAGGCGAAGGTGCGCGCGCCGGCGCGCGCCGCGACGCGGGCGAGCGTCGGCAGCCGTTCGGGCAGCACGTCCTCGAGCTCGGAGCGGGCGCCGTGCTCGAAGGGGTGGAGCCCGGTGAGGTAGCTCGCCACCGACGGGAGCGTCCAGGGCGCGGGCGCGGTCGCCTTCGAAAAGACGAGCGCGCGCGGCGCGAGGCGCGCGAGGAACGGCGTCGTCGCGTGTGCGACGGCGGTCGCGGCGTCGGAGGCGCGGCCGAAGCCGACTTCGTCGGCGCGACCAAAGCCGACTTCGTCGGCGCGAAAGGTCTCGACGCAGATCCAGAGGACGTTCGGCGCGGCCGCACTCGCGGCGGCGCGCGCGACCGGGTGCGCGCGCACCAGGCGCGGCCGCGCCAGCCCGAACCACGGCCGTTCGAAGCGGAGGCGGCGCGAGCGCGCCGTGCCGTCCGCGGCCGGCGCGCGCGCGACGACCGCCTCGACCGGTGCCGAGTAGCCGGAGACCTCGACCGAGACGACGAGCTCGTGCGCCGTCGCGCCCGGGTCGGCGACGAGCGCGACGTCGACCGGCGCGCCCCAGCCGCGGTCGATCGTCCGGCGCGGCGCCGCGAGGTCGCCCGCGATCAGCTCGCGCCCGTCGAGGACAACGCGCCAGCGCGCGCGCGCGTCGGCAAGCGAATCGGCCGGAATGTCGCTCCAGTCGAAGAAGCCGGGCTCGAAGACGAGCCGCGTCCCGCCGGCGCACGCCTCCGAGGTCAGCTCGAAGCGCGCCGCGCCGTGCCCCGCGAACGCGAGCGCCGGTCGCGCGCCGCCGTTCGGGAGCTCGATGCCGAGCCCCGCCTGGAAGTGCGCCTCGACGGCGACGCCGGGCCGCACTACCGGCTCGGCGGGCGCCGTCGCGGCCGGCGCGGCGGCGCCGTCGCTCCGCGCGCCGAGCTCGACGCGCTCCGCGCCGGTGCGGCCCGACGCGAAGCGCGGGTCGAGCAGGTCGGCGACGAGCTCTTCCCTCGTCTCCATCGGCGCAGCCACCGCGGGACGTCCCGCCCCGTCGCGCGCGGGCGGCGCGTGCTCGACGCGCGGCCCCCACAGCGTCGGCAGGATCGAGAGGTCGGCCGCGGGCCCGTCGCTCCGCGTCACGCGGAAGCGCAGCCGCCCCTCGCCGCGCGCCGCCGCCGGCCAGGCGACCTCGAGGTCGACGCGCACCCGCCCGTCGACCGCGGTCGCCGGATCGAAGTCGACGTGGCGCGTCGCGACGACCACGGCCGGCGCGCCGGCGTCCGCCGCGACCCACTCGATCGAGAAGTCGTGCCGCGCGCGCGCCCCCGCCGGCAGCGGTGCGCCGCTCCCTTCGGCCGGCCAGACGGAGTCGTGGAACTCGCAGCCGACGCCGCAGGTGAGCCGGATCGCGTCGTCGCCGTGCAGCGGCGCGGAGAGCAGGCTCCCGCTCGGCGGCAGCCACAGCCGCATGCGCCCGTCGCCGTCGTTGCGGTCGGCCGATTGATCGGTGAGGAGGAAGCGGCGGCTGCCGTTCGGGAAGCCCGACTCGGGGATCGCCTCGTCGAGCCGCGCGAAGAGCGCGTCGACGCGCGCGACGGGAGGCGCCGGGGCGTCCGCGGAACCCGCCTGCCGCGACGGTCCGGGCGCGAGCGCCGCGATGCAGCAAAGGACGTCGACGGCGATCGCCACCCAGCGCTCCTCCGATCGGTCAGGCTACTTTTTTTCCGATCGTGCGCGCTCTTTCGCGCTGCGGCGCCTTCGCCGTCAAGTCGGCGCCGCTCCCCTCCCGAAGTCCGTTCCGACCCCCTTGGAGTGCGTGATGTCCCTAGGTTCAGACAAGCCGTCCGATGCGTCGACGAAGGACCCCCGGTCCTCCGCCGCGGACGACGACGGCGGGAAGGAGCGGCGCGGCCAGACGCGCGTGCGCTCGCGGACGTTCGCGAACGGCGGCGTGACGGGCGACGCGGCGCGCAAGGGCGGCTCCTTCCTCGGCACGACGGTCAACCTCTCGATCGGCGGCTGCCTGATCCGGACCTACGAGGCGCTCGAGTCGGGGATGGAGGTCTCACTCCAGTTCAAGCTCCCCGAGGGCGACATTGCGACCGCGGCCCGCATCGCGCACGTGAACGAGGACGCCGTCGGTTGCCGGATGGTGGGCGTGCAGTTCGTCGGACTGGCCGGCGAGGCGCGCGCGCGCCTCGTGGAGCACCTCGCGACCTTCGGCGTCGAGGCGGGCGCGCCGGACCCCCATCCCGCGCACGGCGTCACCGGCCGCTTCGCGATCGAGGGGAAGATCCGCTCGACCTGACGCGCCGGCGCCGTCGCGACAGGCGTCCAAGCGAAGAGCCCGACGGGGTCCTCCCGCCGGGCTCTCGAGTGCGACGAACCGTCTCCGCGCCGCGCGCTCAGACGTTGAAGCTGCTCCCGCAGCCGCAGTTCCCCTTCGCGTTGGGGTTCTTGACCGTGAAGCCGGCGCCCTGCAGCGAGTCGACCCAGTCGATCGAGCAGCCGTTCACGTAGGGCAGGCTCATCGGGTCGACGACGACTTCGAACTGATTGAAGTTCGTCACCTCGTCGCCCTCCTCCTTCTCGGAGAAGGTGAAGCCGTACTGGAAGCCCGAGCAGCCGCCGCCCTGCACGAAGATGCGCAGCGCCTTGCCCTTGAGCGACCCGTCCTGATCGATGAATCCCGCGACCGCCTTCTGGGCGCTCTCGGAGAGGGTGACCATGTCCGGACTCCGTTCGGTTTGCGACGCGGCGAGCGTCGGGAAGCGGGCGCTGTTTATAGGCGAGAGGGCGTCTCGCGCAAGCCGGGGCGTGCCGCCTCCGCGACGGGCTCGACCGGCCGCAGCACCGAGGCCATCGCGCCGCGGATCGACGCCAGCGTGAACGGCTTGTTCAGCACCGGCGTGTGCTCGCGCTGCGCGACCTGCCTCACCTCGGTGCCGATCGCGTCTCCGGTGAGGAAGACGAAGCGGCCGCGATAGGCCGGGTCGCGCGCGCACAGCGCGGCGAAGAGGTCGTCGCCGCTCCGGCAGGGCATGCGCCAGTCGCTGAAGACGACGTCGAATTCGTCGTGCTCGACGAGCCGCAGCGCCTCCTCGACCGAGACGGCGGTCGCGACCGCGTGGCCGTCGCCGCGCAGGAACTGGCCGAGCAGTTCGAGGATGATCGGCTCGTCGTCGACGACGAGGATGCGCGAGCGCGGCAGCTTGCGCTCGACCTCGTCGCGCGCGATCTCGCGCGCCGCCGTCGCGCTCGCCGCCGTCTCGGCCACGATCGGGAGCTCGACGCGGAAGGTGCTCCCCTCGCCGGGGCGGCTGGTCGCGCTGAGCGAGCCGCCGTGCTCCTTCACGATCCCGTACGAGATCGAGAGGCCGAGCCCGGTCCCCTTGCCGACCCCTTTCGTCGTGAAGAACGGGTCGAAGATGCGGCGCTGGATCGTCTCGCTCATGCCGCAGCCGTCGTCCTCGACCTCGACGACGATCTTGGTCGCGCTCGCGCGGCGCGTGCGCACCTTCACCACGCCGGCTCGCCCGCTCTGCTGCACGGCGTGCTGCGCGTTGGTGATCAGGTTGACCAGCACCTGCTGGATCTGGAACGAGTCCATCATCGACTCGGGCACCGTCGCGTCGAAGTCGCGCTCGACGCGCACGTTGGCGAGGCGCAGCTGGTAGCCGAGCAGGTCGAGCGTCGACTGCACCACCTCGTTCAGGCTGGCGCGCACACGCTCGGCGCCGTGGCGGCGCGAGAACTTGAGCAGGCCGTCGATGATCCGCTTGCAGCGCTCGGCGTGGGTGTAGATGTGGCGCACCTCCTCCTTCTGCTCGCCGGGGAGGTCCTCGGCGAGGAGGAGCTGCGCGAAGCCGAACACTGCGGTCAGCGGGTTGTTCAGCTCGTGCGCGACGCCGGAGACCATCTCGCCGAGCGCGGAGAGCTTCTCGTTCTGCGCGAGCTGCACCTGCAGGCGCTTCACCTCGGTCAGGTCGCGCACGATCGCGACGGTGCCGAGCAGGCGGTCGTCGAGCGCGCGGATCGGCGCGAGCGAGAGCATCGCCGTGCGCTCCGCGCCGTCCTTCCCGCGCAGCGTGACCTCGCGCTCCCACGGCGTGAACTCGCGCAGCGCGGCGACGAAGGCCTCCTCGTCCTCCGCGCCCGCGAACGGGATCAGGCCGCGGCCGGCCGCCGCGGCGGGCACGCTCGGCACGAAGGCCGCCTCCGCGGCGCGGTTGCGGTGGCGCAGCTCGGCGCGCAGCCCCAGCGTGAGCACCGGGTCGGCCACGCTGTTCACCACGTCGCGCAGCAGCGCCGCTCGGTCCTCCGACTCGGCGTGCGCCGAGACGTCGCGGATCTGCTGGATCAGCTTCCCGCTGAAGCCGTGCGGGCCGAACAGCGGGAAGGTCGTGACCTCGTAGCGGCGCGCGCCGAGCTCGTCGCGGACCAGCTCGAAGCGGGGCTTGCGCTTGTTCCACGCCTGCGCGACGGTGCACTCCTCCGCGTCGCAGTCGTCCTTGTGGCCGAGGTACGCCTCGCAGCAGGTCTTGTGCAGCACGCTCTCGCCGAAGGTCGCGATGGCGACGCGGTTGCCGGCGACGATGCGCCGCTTCTCGCCGATCACGACCAGCGGGTCGGGGATCGACTCGAAGACCGACTCGAGGTACTCCTCGGAGCTGCGCAGCGCGGCGACGACCTCGCGCCGCTCCATGCGGTCGAGCGCGAAGAGGATCAGCACGGTCCCGATCGTCTTGAGCATGAGCTCGGGGGTCGGATCGTCGCGGAAGAAGCCGAACAGGCAGCCGCCCGCGCCGACGGTGAGCACGATCGAGCCGAACAGGAGCAGCGGGTCGCGGCTGTCGAGCGTGCGCCGTCGGATGCGCGCGACCGCCCAGCACAGGATGCTCGCCACGGTGGCGAAGTTGAGCGCGAGCTCGGCCAGGCGCGCCTTGTGGAACGCGAAGAAGCTCTCGAAGGCGAGCCCGGTCAGGAAGACGAGCGGGAGCGAGACGGCGTGGAGGGCGTCGTTCTCGCTGCGGAGGATCGACTTGAGCCGGCCCGGGTGCGAGCGCAGCTTCTGGGCGATCTCCCAGCCCTTCTCGGCTTCGTCCTGTTCGCGCGGGCGCATGCGTCGGGAGCCTTCGGACGGGCGCGCGCGCGACTTGACGGTGAATGGAGCGGCGGGAGCCGCCGGAAAACCTTTCGGAGCGACGGCTCCTTCATTTCGGCGTGGTCGACGGCGGCAGCGTGTGGGCGACCACCTTGGCGTCGTTCAGGACCGAGAGGACGCGCCCGATGATCTCCTCGCCGAGCCGCCCCTCCACCTTGCGGTCGGAGGCGTAGACGCGCCACTCGACGGCCGGCTGGCGCGACGGGTCGACGTCGATCCGCGCGAGCGTCGCCATCAGCTCGACCTGCACGCGCCCGCCCTCCGCCTCCGCGACGGTGACGTAGCACTGCTGGCGCAGCGACTCCTGACCGAGCGTCTCCTCGACCGGGTCGGTCACGATGCGGCCCGCCGCCTCGTCGACGCCGATCCTGGTCGAGTAGTAGTGCGACGCGACGACCTCCTTGCACGCCTTGAAGACGACGTCGCGCGGCGCCTTCTCGAATGTGATCGTCTTGAAGGAGATCTCCTTCGACGTCGCGCAGCCGGCGAACGCGAGGGCGGCGAAGGCCAGCAGCGCGCGCCGGGCGATGTCGCGCGCGCTCATGGCCGTCCTCGCGCGCGGCCGTAGCCGCCGCCGGCCGGCGTGCGCATCCCGATGCGGTCGCCGGCGGCGAGGTCGACCGCGAACTTGGCGGGCATCGCCTCGCGCCGGCCGCGCCGCACGATCCAGTTGGCGCCGCGCGCCCCGTCGCCGCCGCCGGCCGCGCCGCGCGGCGCGCTCCGGCGCCGCTCCGAGAGCACCGCCGCGCGCGCCGGGACGAGGAGCTCGAGCTCGCGCTCGCAGCCGTCGCCGCCGCGCCGCGCTCCGCGCCCGCCGCCGCCGCGCGCGAGCGTCGAGCGCGTGACGCGCAGCGGATAGGCGATCTCGAGCGCCTCGATCGGCGTGTTGAGCGTGTTGGTCATGTGGACCTGGATCCCCGATGCGCCCGCGCGCCGCGCGCCGGCGCCCGCGCCGCCGCCCACCGTCTCGTAGTAGGCGAACGGCCGCGCCGACGTCGCGCTGCCGAGCGTCAGGTTGTTCATCGTCCCCTGCGAGCCCGCCGGCACGAGGCGCGGCGCCGCCTTCGCGAGCGCGCCCAGCACGACGTCGACGATCCGCTGCGACGTCTCCACGTTGCCGCCGGCCACCGCGGCGCCCGGCCGCGGCGAGAGCAGCGACCCCTCCGGGATCACCAGCGAGAGCGGGCGCGCCATGCCCTCGTTCGGCGGCAGCGTGCCGGCCGCGAGGCACTGGAAGCAGTAGAGCACCGCCGAGAGCGTGATCGCGGGATTGGCGTTGAGGGAGCCGTCGACCTGCGGCGCGGTGCCCGTGAAGTCGACGACGGCGCGCCGCCGCGCGATCCGGATCGCGACGCGGATCGGGACGTCGCGCGCGCCCATGCCGTCGTCGTCGAGCACGTCGGCGTTCCGCCACGTCCCCGCCGGCAGCCGCGCGAGCAGCGCCTGCATCACGCGCTCGCCGTGGTCGAGGATCGCGCGCGCCGCGCGCGCGAGGCGGCGCTCGCCGTAGCGGGCGGCGAGCGCGGCGACGCGCGCCGCGCCGCGCCGGTTCGCGGCGCACTGCGCGGCGAGGTCGGCTCTACGCTCGTCGGGCGTGCGCACGTTGGCGAGGACCAGGCGCAGCGCGTCGCGCACGAAGGCGCCGTCGCGCTCGATCACGATCGGCGGGATCACCAGCCCCTCGCCCCACAGGTCGCGGCACGGCGCCATCGAGCCGGGCTCGGCACCGCCGACGTCGGCGTGGTGCGCGCGCGTCGCGACGAAGAAGGCGGGCCGGCGCGCGCCGCTCCCGGGCAGGAAGACCGGCGAGACGAGCGTGAGGTCGGGCAGGTGCGTGCCGCCGCGGTAGGGGTCGTTCAGGAGCACCGACTCGCCCGGCGCGAAGGCGTGCTCGGCCATCGCCGCGCGCACCGAGAGCGGCGCCGAGCCGAGGTGGACCGGGATGTGGGCCGCCTGCGCGACGAGCGTCCCGGCATCATCGAAGAGAGCGCACGAATAATCGCGCCGCTCCTTGATGTTGGGCGAGAGCGCCGAGCGCTGCAGGACGACGCCCATCTCCTCGGCGATCGACGCGAAGAGGGCGCGGAAGACTTCGAGCTCGAGCGCTCCGGACGCCCGCGGCGCGGCGGCTCGCGCCACCGGTCACGCCTCGACGTAGAGGGTCGTGCCGTCGACGACGACCGGGTAGCACGACACCCCGACCGCCGCATTGCGCGTCGACTTGCCGCTGGAGCAGTCGAACTGCCAGCCGTGCCACGGGCAGGTCACGATGTTCCCGCTCACCATGCCGTCGCCGAGCGGCCCGCCGCGATGCGGGCAGGTGTTGTCCATGGCGACGAAGCGGTCGCCGAGGTTGAAGACCGCGATCTGCTTTCCGGCCACTTCGCAAATGCGGCCGCGACCGACCGCGATCTCCGAGACTTCGGCCACGCCGTGTCGAGCTGCCATGTCGTCCTCTCTTGAAGTCCGTCCGGGCCGACCGGTCTACCACGCCCGGCCGCCGTTCTCACCTTCCGAGCGCGCGCCCCACCGCGCGGACGAGCGCCGCCGGCCCGTCGCCCGCGACGCTCTCGCGCGCGAACGCGCGCGCCGTCTCGCCCGCGCCCGGCGCCGCCAGCGACCAGCCGGCGCCGGAGAGCATCTCCGCGTCGTTCGCCTCGTCCCCCACCGCGACGATCTGCGCCGGCGCGATGCCGTGGCGCTCGGCGACCCAGGTCACCCCCGTCCACTTGCTCACGCCGGCCGCCATCACCTCGACGCGGTGGCCGTCCATGACCGTCTCGCGCTGCACGAAGGCGCGCAGCATGCCGGCGTGACGGCGCGGGAGCTCGCGCGCGGCCTCCTCGAGGAGCTCCTTGGGTCCGTGCGCCGCGACGCGCAGGACGTCCGCGAGCGGCGCGGCGCCGAGGTCGGGGAAGAGGGAGAAGTGGCCCGACGCGTAGTGGAAGTACCACGCGAGGTACCCGGAGGGATCGGCGCCGCCCTCCTCGGCGAGCACCTCGCCCGGCCCGCGCGGCGCCGCCGTGAAGAGCAGGACGGAGAGGCCGCGCGACTTCAGGTATGCGGCGACGTCGCGCACGACCGCGGGCTCGAGCGGCCAGGTCCGCACCGGCGCGGAGTCGGGCACGCTCGCGACCATCGCGCCGTTGTGGACGACGACCGCGCCGCCGAGCGCCAGCTCCTCGAGCACCGGGAGGGCGCTCCAGAGGCGGCGGCCGGTCGCCGCGAGCAACTCGACGCCGTCCTCGCGCAGCTTCGAGAGGAAGCGCGCCGTCGCGCCCGCGAGGCGCCCGTCGCGCTCGAGAAACGTCCCGTCGAGGTCGAACGCGAGCATGCGGAAGCCGCCGGCGGGAGGCACGGCGCGCGGGCGCGAGAATAGTCCCATGGGGCGGAGCATCTTAGAGCCGCCGAGCCGCTTCCCCCCGTCGCAGCCATCGAGTAGATCGTCGCCTCCTCCATGAGCGAACCAACGCCCGACGCGCGCGTGTCCCCGATGCTCCAGCAGTACTTCGGGGTGAAGCGGCAGCATCCCGACGCGCTGCTCTTCTTCCGGATGGGCGACTTCTTCGAGCTCTTCTTCGAGGACGCGAAGGTCGCGTCGAAGGTGCTCGGCATCGCGCTCACGTCGCGCAGCAAGGACCAAGAAGTCCCGATGGCGGGCGTGCCGGTGCGCACCGTCGACGCCTACCTGCGCAAGCTGATCGTCGCCGGCCACACGGTCGTGGTGTGCGACCAGGTCGAGGACCCGAAGGCGGCGAAGGGACTCGTCGAGCGCGCCGTCACGCGCGTCGTCACGGCCGGGACGCTGCTCGAGGACGCGCTGCTCGAGAGCGGGCGCCACAATTGGCTGGCGGCGGCCGACGTCGTCGCTCCGGGCGAGGTCGCGCTCGCGTGGCTCGACCTGTCGACCGCGCGCTTCGAGGGGGCGACGGTGCCGGCCGCGGAGCTCGCCGACGAACTCGACCGGCTCGCCCCCGCCGAGCTGCTGCTCCCCGAGCGCTTCCGGGACGCGCGGCCGGCCGAGCTCGCGCCGGTGCGGGGCGTCGACGCCGGGGGGCCGGCGCTCACGTTCCGGCCGGCGCACGAGTTCGAGGACGACGTCGCGCGCCGCGCACTCCAGGAACATCTGCGCGTCGCGGACCTCGCGGGATTCGGCATCGATCCGGGCGATCGCTTCGTCGGGGCGGCCGGCGCGATCCTCGCCTACGCGCGCGACACGCAGCGCGGCCTCGTCTCCCACGTGACGAAGCTGGTCCGGCGCGAGCGCGGGGGCGCGATGCGGCTCGACCGCGCCGCGGTCCAGGCGCTCGAGCTGTTCGAGACGGCGCGCGAGCGGCGGCGCGACGGCTCGCTCCTCTCGGTCCTCGACCGCACGAAGACGGCGGCCGGCGCGCGCCTGCTGCGCGACTGGATCGGGGAGCCGCTCGTCGAGCTGGACGCGATCACGCGCCGCCAGGAGGCCGTCGCCGAGCTGCACGGGCTCGACGCGACACGCGCGACGCTGCGCGGCGAATTCGAGGGCGTCTTCGACCTCGAGCGGATCACGGCGCGCCTCGCGGCGAATCGCGGCCCGCCGCGCGACCTCGCGCAGCTGCGCGACTCGCTGGCGCGCCTGCCGCGGATCGTCGCGTCGCTCGCCGACGCGGGGAGCGCGCCGCTCACGGAGCTGCGCGCGCGCCTCGTCGCGCCGCCCGGCCTGCACGAGCTGCTCGCCGCCGCGATCGAGACGGCGCCGCCGCTCTCGGCGAAGGAGGGCGGCTTCATCAAGGCGGGCTTCCGCGCCGAGCTCGACGAGCAGCGCCGCCTGCGCTTCGACGTCGAGTCGATCCTCGCCGACCTGCAGCGGCGCGAGATCGGGCGCACCGGCATCGCGACGCTCAAGGTCGGCTTCAACTCGGTCTTCGGGTACTACCTCGAGATCACGCACGCGCAGCGCGAGCGCGTCCCGGCCGACTACGTGCGCAAGCAGACGCTGAAGAACGCCGAGCGCTACATCACGCCGGAGCTGAAGGAGCTCGAGGCGCGCGTGCTCTCGGCGGAGGAGCGCTCGCTGCGGCTCGAGGCGGAGCTCTTCGAGGAGGTGCGCGCGCGGGCCGGCGAGCGCACGCGCGAGCTGCAGGAGCTCGCCGCGCGGCTCGCGGAGCTCGACGCGCTGCAGTCACTGGCCGAGGCGGCGCGCGAGCACGGCTGGCGGCGGCCCGTGCTCGAGGCGTCGCGCCGCCTGCTCGTCGAGGAGGGCGCCCACCCGGTGCTCGCGGCGACGCTGCCGCCCGGCACCTTCGTCCCGAACGACACGCGGCTCGGCGGCGACGGGCCGTGCTTCGCGCTCATCACCGGCCCGAACATGGCCGGCAAGTCGACCTGGCTGCGGCAGAACGCGCTGATCGTCCTGCTGGCGCAGATGGGCAGCTTCGTGCCGGCGCGCGCCGCGACGATCGGCGTGGCCGACCGCATCTTCACGCGCGTCGGAGCGAGCGACGACCTCACGCGCGGCGCCTCGACGTTCATGGTGGAGATGGCCGAGACGGCGAACGTCCTGCACCACGCGACCGATCGCAGCGTCGTGATCCTCGACGAGGTCGGGCGCGGGACCGGGACGTTCGACGGCATGTCGCTGGCCCGCGCCCTGGCGGAGCACCTCGCCGAGAAGACGCGCTGCCGCACCTTCTTCGCGACCCACTACCACCAGCTGACGCAGCTCTCCGAGGAGCTGCCGTCGGTGGTGAACTTCTCGGTCGCCGTGCGCGAGTGGGGCGACCAGATCCTCTTCCTCCACCGCATCGTCGCGGGCGGCACCGACCGCAGCTACGGGCTGCACGTCGCGCAGCTCGCCGGCATCCCGGCCGGGATCGTCGCGCGCGCGCGGCAGATCCTGCGCGAGCTCGAGTCGCTCACGCCCGAGCTCGAGCGGCGCGCGGCGCGCGACGCCGCGGCGTCGGCGCCGCCGGCGAAGGCGGACGACCGTGTCGCGCGCGAGCTTCGCCGGCTCGACGTCGAGCGGCTCACGCCGCTGCAGGCGCTGACGCGGCTGGCCGAGCTGAAGCAGCTGGCGCACGGCGGCGAGCCGACAGCGAAGCCGCGCGCGAAGGAGAAGGACGGGGACGCCCCGTCGCTCTTCCGCGACGCGGGAGCCTGACCCCGCTCCGCAGGCGGTCAGGGGTCGGAGCAGTCGCGCACCGCGCCGCAGCGCGGGCAGACGACCTTGCAGTGGCGGTCGAGCGACGGGTGGCCGCAGAACTCGCAGCCGGCCTCCTCGCCCGGGGCGAAGCGGCGACCGGGGCCGGCGGAAGAGAGCGACGCGACCGCCGCCACAAGAGACGGGGGCGCGGGGTCGAGCCTCCCCGGGGGAGCCGCGGCGGGCGTTGCGTTGCGCTCCGGCATGCGCCGAAGTGCCCGAGAGACCGCGCGGCGCCGCCTACTGGTCCGAGCCGCCGACGACGACCACGATCTCGTCCTTCGTCGGATCATCGCCCACGACCACCGTCGTGCCCTTCGAGGTGACGACGATCTGTGCGTCGAGCCCGCCGCCATCGAGGCCGAAGTCGGGGAGCTGGATGTGGTCCGACAGCCCGATCGCCGGCACCACGGCGAGCACGCGCGGGTCCTCGTTCATCCGGGCCGACCAGACGACGAGCGCGTCGGAGACGGCGTTGCCGGACGGATCGACGACGCGCACGCGGCGATCGCGCGCCGGCTGCATCTCGACATGAACTTCGGTCGCATTCGGTGTGAAGGAGAACGTGGTGAAGCGCAGGCCCGCGGAGCAGACGATCGCCGCGGTGTCGTTGTCGGAGTCGAGCCCGGAGAGCGAGAAGCCGACGGTCTCCTCGACGCCCGGCAGCAGCTCCTGGAGTCCGTAGGCGAGGACCGCCGCGTCGCTCACGGGCCGGCCGAAGGCGACGTCGTACGGGTAGACGGTGACGGAGCGATCGGTCGGGAGGTCGAGATAGAACTTGTCGGCGCGGCTCGCGTCGGGGTCGAGGAAGCGCGTCGCGATCTGGTAGCCGCGCGAGCTCGCCACCAGCCGGATGGCGACGCCCGACGGGATCGTGCGCAGCGAGAACTTGCCCTCGACGTCGACGTTGGTGCGCTCGACGTGCCAGACGCCGTTCACCTCGAAGCCGGCCTCGATGCGGCCCGCCATCGGCGTCCCGACGTGGTCGCGGATCACTCCGCGGATCGGGATCGAGCGCGAGAGCGTGATCGCGTTGAACTCCAGCGTGCTGAGGTCGACGTCGGTGAGCACGAAGTCGTTCGCGCGGATCGTCGCGCGGCCGTCGGTCGCCGAGACGTGCTCGAGCTTGAAGTTGCCGTTCGAGTCGGTGTGGATGGTCCGCGCGAGCCGCATCAGGATCGCGTTGGTGACCGGCCGGCCCTTCGAGTCGACGATGCGGCCGAAGGCCGTGGCGCCGTCGTCGAGGGCGAGCGGCAGCGCCAGTTCCTCGCCGGCGCGCACCTCGAAGAAGCGGTCGCGCAGGTCGGCGAACGGGCTCTCGTCGGGCGCCTGGACGTCGATCCGCCAGATCCCCGGGGGGAGCCGGGGGAGGTCGAAGCGGCCGTCCGCGCCGCTCTCCACCGTGAACGCCCCCCCGAGCGCGGCTCGGGCGGTGTCGAGGTCGCGGCGCGTCTCGAGGCGCAGTTCGGGGTCGTCCGGCAGCAGGACCTTCAGCGCGTCCTCCGGAAGGAGGTCGCGGACGAGCGTCACGACGGCGCCCGCGACTGCGGTCCCGTCGGAGGCCGAGGTGATCGTCCCGACCAGGTGGGCCGGGGCGAAGCTGCGGTTCATCAGGAGGGTCGGGTCGGAGTGCTCGCGTGCGGGCTCGGGGGCCACTTCGACCGGCGTCTCGGTGCGCGTCGGGACGGTCGCCGGGTCGATGAGCGGATTGCCGCTGACGATCGGATTGAAGCCGGCCGCCGACTTGTCGGGGCCGATCCTCACCGCGCCGTCGAAGCGCGTGAAAACGCGGCCGGTGAAGTCGTTCAGGCGCAGCGAACCGGAGAGGACCACGAACTGCCGGTCCTCGAACCCTTCTCCGGAGATCGCGAGCGACGCCTGGGTGCCGATCAATTCGAGGCCGCCGAGGTCGATGCGCGCCGCCCGTTCGCCGATCATCACGTCGGCGGCGATCGGGCCCGGCTCGATGCGTACGTCGCCGTCGGCGTTGAGCGACACGCCGCCGTTGCGCAGGTTGACGCGCAGTCCGTCGATGGCGCTCGCGACGACGCTCCCGCCGGAATCGGCGCGGATCGTCTCGTCGGCGGCGGCGGTCGAGCGGACCGCGGCGCCGTTCGCGTCGGGTCCGAAGCGGTCGACGACGATCGACGTGCGCGGGTCGAAGCTGCCGCGCGCGAACGTGGCGAGCAGGAGCGCGGCGGCGGCGGCGCGCACGTGGCCGCCGATGATCACGCCTTCGCGGCGCGGAGCGCGCAGCGAGGCGAGGCGCGACTCACCGAACTCGGGCCGCATTGCGAGGCCGCGGCCCAGATCCCTCACATCCTTCCAGGCGGAGTGAATGCGCGACCGTTCATCGCGCAGCGTCGGATCCCGCGCGAGCTCGTTTTCGAGCCGGCCCGACTCCTCGAGCGAAAGGCCGCCGTCGGCTTCGAGGAGGATCAGCTCGAGGATGTCTTCGCGCTGCATTCGTCTGCCTCCCACCCCTGTCACGCCTCATCCTGTGGGGCGAGCGCGGGGTGGTTCCGTATTTTTTGGACAAGCACCCGACCCCCGCGCGCGATTGCGTTCTTCACGAAATGGATGGGAACATCGAGAATGTCAGCGATTTCCTGGTAGGAACGCTCCTCGATCAGTCGCATGGCCAGCACGGTCCGGAACTGATCAGGCACCGTCCCGAGGAGGTGCTGGATCTTGCGCGCCTTTTCGGAGCGGACGGCGTCGGCGAAGGGGCTCGACGGCGTCTCGCGCGGGGGCGGCTCCGGGACGACCTCCATCGGCTGGGGCCGGCGGCGCTGGCTCTCCTTCATGTCCGCGCACAGGTTGCGCGCGATCGCGTAGAGCCACGGACGCAGCTTGTCGGGTTCGACGAGCGAACCGGCGGCGGTCCATGCGCGCCGGAACGTCTCCTGGACCAGGTCCTCGGCCTCGCTCGGGTCGCCGAGCTCGACGATCCCGATCGCGAAGATCGCGCTCTTGAAGACCTTGAAGACGGTCTCGAACGCAACGACGTCCCGCCGGGAGAAGCGTCGCGCGAGTTCTCGCAACGCCCCCGCGTCCAATTCCAGATCGCCTGCGCCTGCGCGCTTGCGCCAGACGGGACGGTCGGCTCCGGCGGGTTCCGGTGAAGTCATGCCGAAGGTCAATGGAGAGGTGCAGTCGAGCGATGCCCGGCAGACGGGCGGAAAGCGTAGGCAGTTCCGTTTTCGCCGCTACCCCAAAAATTGCCCCCGGGCGGTGTATTCGAATTCACACGCTGTCGAGGGAACTTCGAGCGGAGTCGCCCATGGGGACTTCGGTGGAAAAGTAGTCGATCCAACGTCGGGTCACTCTCTTGGCCGTGTCGGGATCGCAGAGGAGCTCCGCGGGATAGCCATGCTTCCGGCGGGCGTCGATCACGAGTGGCGGACGGCGCACGACCATTCCTTTCGCGATCGACGCTGAGCTTCCGCGCAAATCGCGCGCGGGATCGAAGCGGGTGAAGGTCGTCCACAGGAAGTTCATGGAGCTGGCTGAAGCACGGTCGGGTTCGTCGCTCAGTACCACGAGCGGCCAGTCGGCGAGCGCGGCGACCTGCGCGAGCCGCTCCGCGGCGTCGGGCTCGCGCGCGTGGTCGGGGCCGCCGACGACGAGGCAGCCGGCGCAGAACGGCCGCGCGCGCTCGAAGGGCGACGGGAGCTCCCCGCGGAACTCGCGCGGAAGCGTCCGGATCGGCTCCCCGAGCCCGAGCAGGAGCCCCTTGCTCCCCTCGTTCAGGCGCGTCCCCGTGTAGTCGAGCGTGTCCATCGAGAGGTTGGGGAAGACGAAGAGGTCGGTCTCGATGCGGGCGCGCGCGAGCACGTGCTCGAGCACCTTCTTGAAGTCGTGCAGGTCGACCGCGCCGTCGGTGAGAAGCAGGAACTTGGTCAGCGAGAGCTGCCCCTCTCCCAGGATCCGGAAGCCCGCGACCATCGCCTCGCGCTTGTAGCGGTCGCGCACCACGGCCGCGGCGAGCGAGTGGTAGCCGGTCTCCCCGTACGACCAGAGGTCGACCACCCCCGGCATCACCCGCGGGAAGAGCGGCGCGAGCAGCCGCTGCAGGAAGTCGCCGAGGTGGAAGTCCTCCTGGCGCGGCTTGCCGACGACGGTCGCCGGCAGGATCGCGTCGGCGCGGTGCAGCACCGCCTCGCACCGGAAGACGGGGAAGTCGTGCGCGAGCGAGTAGTAGCCGTAGTGGTCCCCGAACGGACCTTCGGGCCGACGCTCGTGCGCGCGCGCCCTGCCGACGAGTCAGAACTCCGCGTCGGCGAGCAGGCGATGCGGCGACGACGGATGGCGCGTCGTCTTCAACTTCGACCCGAGCAGGAGCGACGCGAGCAGGAGCTCGGGCACGTTCTCCGGAAGCGGCGCGACGGCGGAGAGGAGCGCGGCCGGCGGGCCGCCGAGGAACGCCGACACCGGCAGGTCGGCGCCGCTCCGCTCCGCCGCGTCGAAGTGAAAGCCGCCGCCCTTCTGGATCTGCCAGTGCATGCCGGTGGTCGCGTCGTCGAAGCGCTGCATGCGGTAGATGCCGAGGTTGCCGGCGCCCCCGCCCGGCGGCTCGGTGTAGACGAGCGGCAGCGTGAGGAACGCGCCGCCGTCCTCGCTCCACGATTTCGTGAGCGGCAGCGCCGTCAGCCGCGGCGGCGCGTCGACGACGTCGAGCACGGGCGCGCGCGCGACGTGGCGCGTGCCGAGGCGCGCGAGCCTCCCGAGCAGCGAGCGCGCGCGCCAGAGCGTGCGCGCCACCCCGCCCGTGGAGCCGGCCGCCGCCGGGAGCTCCTCGAGCAGCCGGACCAGGTCGCGCACCAAGAGCTCGGGGCGCCCGAAGGCGAGCTCGACGCGGCGCGCCGTCCCGAAGAGGTTGGTGACGACCCGGTAGGGGCTGCCGCGCACGCGCCGGAAGAGGAGCGCCGGGCCGCCCGCGGCGATGACGCGGCGGTGGATCTCGGCGACCTCGAGCTCCGGGTCGACCTCGGCGTCGACCTCGACCAGCTCGCCCGCGTCGCGCAGCGTGCGCAGCAGGTCGCGCAGGTCGCCGGGAGGCCGGAAACGCGGGTCGCCCTCCCCCACGGTCGCGCCGCGCCTCACTCGTGGCGCAGCGCGACCACGGGGTCGAGCCGCGCCGCGCGCAGCGATGCGATGAAGGCGAAGAGGAGCGTGATCGCGAAGGTCGCCGCGATGCCGAGCCCGATCACGCCGGGCGCGACGACGGTCGGGATCGTGTCGAAGAGGTAGGTGGTCGGCTCCCACAGCCGATGCCCGGTCGCCTGCGCGAACCATTCGTGCAGCCGGTTCACGTGGTGCGCGAAGAAGGCGCCGCCCACGAGCCCGAGCGCCGCGCCCACCAGCGTGACGAGGAAGCCGAGCGCGGTGAAGACCGACGCGATGCCGAGCGACGACGCGCCGAGCGACGCGAGCGTCCCGACGTCGCGCAGCTTCTCCGTCACGATCAGGTTGAGCGAGACGAGGAGGTTGAAGCCCGCCACGATCACGACGAAGAAGAGGATCAGGTCGAGCACCTGGCGCTGGTTCGCGATCGCGGCGAGGACGTTCTGGTTCAGGTCCTCCCACGTCGTGACCGGCGTCGTGAACCAGTGCGAGAGGTTGAAGGGCGGGCCGCCGAGCCTGGCGATCAGCCGCTCGCGCACGACGTCGATTTGCGCGACGTCGGCGAGCTTCACCACGATCTCGGTCGAGGTGCGCTTCGTCCCGATGAAGCGCTGCAGGTCGCCAAGCGGCACCAGCGCCCGCGTCATGTCCTCGAGGTAGAAGCCGGTGTCGAAAGTGCCGGCCAGGAGGAAGCGCGCGGTGCGCGGCTGGATGCCCTTCTCCCTCGCGTGCTCGACCGTCACGCCGTCAGGGAACGTCATCAACTGGAAGGTCGCGCCGCGCTCGAGACCGAGCTCGCGCGCGGCGCGCTCGCCGAGCAGGAGCGGGATCGCGGAGCGGTCGGCGTCGGGCAGGTCACCGACGTCGAACGGCCGCGCGAGGTCGCGCACGCGCCGCGCGGCGGGCGCTGCCTCGAGGTAGCGCCGGAAGTCCGTCGCGCTCGCCTCGCCGTCCGGCTCGATGCCGCGCACGTCGAGGAGCGAGCGGCGGCTGATGCTCCCGATCGCGACGATCTCGGGCAGCTTGAGCCCCTCCGGCAGCAAGCACGGCCAGACGAGGCGCGCGGTCGCGCCGGCCACCCCCTCGCAGCCGCGGATCTCGTCGAGGATCCGGTCGGTCGGGAGCAGGGTCCCCTCGGCGCGGCGCGGCAGGACCATCGGCACGTAGAGGTCGGCGGCGGTGCCGCGGTAGACGCCGCGCAGCTCGGCGAGGACGCCGTTGAAGATCGAGTCGACCACCAGGATCGAGGCGACGCCGAGGAAGACGCCCACCACCGACACCCACAGCATCGGCAGGCGTTTCAGCCAGCGCCACGCGATGACCCAGCGGTACATGCGGCGCCGGCGCTCCTTCCCGACCCGCGCTCAGCGGCGCGCGTCGATCGCCGGAACGTCGCGCGACGGCGCGCCGCAGTAGATCTGGCGCGGCCGCGCGATCTTCGTCTCCGGATCGCGGCTCATCTCCTCCCACTGCGCCAGCCAGCCCGCCGTGCGCGGGATGGCGAAGAGCACCGGGAACATCTCGGTCGGGAAGCCCATCGCCTGGTAGATCAGGCCCGAATAGAAGTCGACGTTGGGGTAGAGCTTGCGGTCGACGAAGTAGGTGTCCTGAAGAGCGATGCGCTCGAGCTCCAGCGCGATGTCGAGCAGCGGGTTCTTGCCCGTCACGTCGAACACCTTGTACGCCCACTCCTTGATGATGCGCGCGCGCGGGTCGTAGTTCTTGTAGACGCGGTGGCCGAAGCCCATCAGGCGCCGCTCGCCCGCCTTCACCGACTTCATGAAGTCGGGGACCTTCGAGACCGAGCCGATCTCGGTCAGCATGCGCAGCACCGCCTCGTTGGCGCCGCCGTGCAGCGGGCCGTAGAGCGCCGCGGTCGCGGCGCAGACGCCGCTGTAGGGGTCGACCTGGCTGCTCGTCACGCTGCGCATCGCGTTGGTCGAGCAGTTCTGCTCGTGGTCGGCGTGCAGGACGAAGAGGACCTCGAGCGCGCGCTCGAGCGACGGGTGCGGGTGCCAGTCGCCGCCGAGGTTGAACAGCATGTGGAGGAAGTTGCCGGTGTAGCTCAGCCGGTTGTCGGGATAGGTGACGTGCTGGCCGAGGCTGTGGCGGTAGGCGAAGGCCGCGAGCGTCGGCATCTTCCCGAGCAGCCGCACGATCGACAGGCGCCGCGACGCCTGGTTCTTCACGTCGCCCGCGTCCTTGTAGAAGGTCGAGAGCGCCGCGGTCGACGCCATCAGGATGCTCATCGGATGGGCGTCGTAGCGGAACGCGTCGATGATCTGCTTCAGGTTCTCGTGGATCAGCGTGTGGTGGCGGACCTCCTCCTCCCACGCCGCGAGCTGCGTCTTCGCGGGCAGCTCGCCGAACACCAGCAGCCACGCCACCTCGAGGAAGGTGCACTTCTCCGCGAGCTGCTCGATCGGATGGCCGCGGTAGCGCAGGATCCCGGCGTCGCCGTCGAGGTATGTCACGCTCGAGCGGCACGACGCCGTGTTCATGAAGGCCGGGTCGTACGCCATCAGGCCGAAGTCGGCGTCGTCGACCTTGATCTTGCGCAGGTCGTTGGCGCGGATCGCACCGTCGACGATCGGGAGCTCGTAGCTCTTCCCGGTGCGCGAATCGGTGACGCGGAGGCAGTCGGTGATGGCGCGCGGCTTCGCGGCCGGATCCTGCTGGATGTGCGTGTCGGCCATCGGTGCGGTCCTGCGGACTCGGGCGGGGAAAAGGGGGTCGCAACGATACCCGCGCCGACGGTTCTTATCCTGCCGCAATGACCCCGCGAAATCGGGCCGGACGGAGCGCGCCGCGGCGCGCGGCGAAGCGCGTGCGACCGGACGGCCTCCTGCGCGAACTGATCGGCGAGCGGACCGTCCTCTGCCTCGCCTCGTCGTCGCGGCGCGGTCCGTGGTGCGCGCCGCTCTTCTTCGCGCCGATCGACGGCGGCGCCCGCCTCGTCTTCGTCACCGACCCGAAGAGCCGCCACGGCCGCGAGCTCGCCGCCGACCCGCGCGCCGCCGCCGCCGTCTGGTTCGAGACCGCCGACGTGAAGCAGGTCCGCGGCGTCCAGCTCGCCGGCCGCGTCGTCGCGCTCGCCGGCCGTGACGCCGCGCGCGCCCGCGCCGCCTTCCTGCGCCGCCACCCGCGCGCCGCGCCGTTCCTCGCGAAGCGGCCGCACGAGCGCTTCTTCGCCTTCGCCGTCGCGCGCGCGAAGGTGACCGACAACCGCCGCGGCTTCGGCTTCAAGGTCGAGCTCGCGCCCGGCCGCGTGCGCGCGTCGCGGAGCTCGCGGTGAGCGAGACTGCCCAACCGGGCCGCGCGGCCCGCCCGCTCCTCTCGCTCGTCGTCCCGCTCTACGACGAGGAGGCGGTCCTGCCGGCGCTCGCCGAGCGGATCACGGCGGTCGCCGCCGGCCTCGACGCCGACGTCGAGGTGGTCGCGGTCGACGACGGCTCGCGCGACCGCACCGGCGAGCTGCTGCGCGACTGGACGCGGCGCGACCCGCGCGTCGTCGCCCTCGTCCTCGCGCGCAACTTCGGCCACCAGATGGCGCTCTCCGCCGGACTCGCGGAGGCGCGCGGCGACGCGGTCGCGCTGCTCGACGGCGACCTCCAGGATCCGCCCGAGCTCCTGCCCGAGATGATCGCGCGCTGGCGCGCCGGCTTTGACGTCGTCTACGGCGTACGGCGCCGCCGGCAGGAGGGGCTGCTGCTGCGCGGCGCGTACGCGCTCTTCTACCGGCTGCTGCGTAGAGCGGCCGCGATCGACATCCCGCTCGACGCGGGCGACTTCTGCCTGCTCGACCGGCGCGTCGTCGACGCGCTGGTCGCGCTGCCGGAGCGGACGCGCTTCCTGCGCGGGCTGCGCAGCTGGACCGGCTTCCGCCAGGTCGGCCTCCCCTACGACCGCGCCGCGCGCGCGGCGGGGTCGGCCAAGTACACGTGGCGCCCGCTCGTCGAGCTCGGCCTCGACGGCCTCGTCTCCTTCTCCCACCTGCCGCTTCGGCTGGCGAGCTGGATGGGCTTCGCGGCCGCGGCGCTCGCGCTCGCGGGGCTCGCCTTCTACTTCGTCTGGTGGGCCGCCGGCTTCGAGCTCGGCGGGCGCCGTCCACAGGACGTCGCCGGCTTCATGACGCTCACCACGCTGCTGCTCTTCTTCGCCGGCGTGCAGCTCCTCTCGCTCGGCCTGCTCGGCGAGTACGTCGGCCGCATCTTCGTCGAGGTGAAGCAGCGCCCCGGCTGGATCGTGGCCGAGCGCTTCGGCGGGAAGAACGAGACGTCGTGAGCGCTCAGCCGCCCGTCAAGTGGCGGGCGAGCGCCGGCACGTAGTAGGTCGTGAACCAGTAGGCGATGAGCACGCCGCCGACGCCGGCGGCTCCGTAGAGCGCGAGCTCGCCCGTCGCGCGCGACGCGAGCGGCGCCTGACGCTCGAGCGGGAACTCGCAGCCGCGGTAGACGCCCGCCGGCCCGTTGCCGGCGATCAGGTGGATCGGCGTCACGACCAGGTCGGCCGTGTGCGCCACCGCGAGCCCGGTGTGCGCCAGGAGGTAGCCGACGAAGTAGGCGGGCAGCAGGAGCTTCGACGACTTCCCCTCGCCGTCGCACGCGTCCCACGCCTCGCGGCCTGCGACCCACGGCACCTGGATCGGCGACGTGACCGCGACGAACGCATCGATCTTCGCGCGCTCGCCCGCCGCAGCGGCGCCCGGAAACGCCGCGCACCCCTGCAGCAGCAGCAGCGCGCCAGATGAGAGCGCGGCCGCGAGCGAAGCGCCGCGCCTCACCGGTTCACTTCGGCTCGGTCGCCTTGGGCTTGACCGGATCGCGCCGGTCGAACGTCAGCGACTCCGGCACCCAGAGGTCGTCGGTGGCGCGGTCGGCGACGAGCGCGATCTTCGCGCGCGCGAGCTTGATCCGGCGCGAGCGCTCGACGTTCCAGATGAAGGTGAACACCTGCTCGCGGCTCTTGTACTGGTCGCGCTTGAAGTCGAGGACGTACTGCGTGTCCTGGTAGGTCTTGTCCTTGGAGGGCACCGGGTCCTTCGGATGGAGCGTGTAGTCGTTGTTCGGGTCGAACATCGGCTGGGCGACGTTGTTCCCGCGCGCGCAGGTCGCGAAGTAGGAGTTGATGCCGGTCTCGCTGTAGTCGGGCGTCTTGTCGTTCTGCTTCTCGTCGTTGAGCATCTGGATGTCGTGCGAGATCTGGCCGACGCGGCGGCAGGTCGTCTCCGCGTTGCGGATCTGCGTGGTGAGCTGGTCGAGCTTCATGCCGAGCCAGACGTAGCCGCCGCCGAGCGCGGCCGTGAGCACCAGCGCGATCCAGAGCGTCAGCTTGACGAAGTCGAACTCCTTCACTGGGTGGCCCCCTTCTTGACGGCGACGGCGCTGCGCGGGTCGAAGTTCTCGACCAGCTCGATCTCCAGGTTGCTGATCTCCAGGCCGCCGTTCTTGGCGCCGGTGGTGGTCGGGTCCTTGGCGGCCTTCACCGCGGGGCAGGAGCGCAGCGCCGAGAGCAGCGCGTCGACCGAGCTGCTCGAGTCGACGTAGCCCTTGAGCTTGAGCGAGGTGCGGCCGAGGCTGACGTCGAGGTCGATCGAGAGCAGCTCGAGGCGGCCGATCTTCTCCAGGTTCTTGTCGAGCGAGGAGACGACGGAGTTCAGGTAGTCGAGCCCCGACGGCAGGCGCGGGATCGTGCCGGAGCGGCCGAGCTCGGAGGAGAGGGTGTTGAAGCGCAAGTCGAGGTCGGCCTTCGCCTGCGTCGCCGCGTCGGCGAGCGTGATCGCGCCCTTGTTCACGCGCTCGCGCAGGCTCAGGGTCTCGGCGTGGCCCTCGTACTCGTTCAGGATCGAGACGACCGCGGCGCGCAGCTCATCGGTCTTCACGCGCTGCTGCTTCAGCCGCTCGATGAAGGCGAGCGCGACCAGCACGAACGAGGCGATCGCGAGGCAGGAGAGCGCGACCTTCACCTGGTCGAAGCGCCGCGCGTAGCGGACCTCTTCCTGGCGGAACTCGACGCGGCTCCCGTCCTCGTAGCCCGCGAGCCGCAGCGCCACGCCGAGCGCCGCCGTCCCTTCCGCGTTCGCGTGCGCGAGCGCCTCGTCGTCGAGCGCGTGCGGGACGCGGTCGAACGGCTTCGCCATCTCCACCGGCATGCGCAGCTTGTGCTCGAGGTGGGCGCGGAACGCCTCGCTCGGCGCGACCGGGCCGAGCAGCAGCACGCGCTTCACATGGTCGCTGACCGGCCCGAGCTTGAAGAGCGTGCGCTGGACTTCACGCGCCAGCCGATCGAAGTAGTCGGCCGGGATGCGCCGGCCCGGCCCCAGCGCCGGCGCCTCGTCGCCGAAGTCGTCGACGACGACGAAGTCCTCTTCGTCCTCGTGGTCCCCTTGGTGCTCGTGGTGCTCGTGTTTCTCGGCGCGGCCGCCCGCCGCCTCGCCGGACGGGGAGGGCGGCGCGCCTTCGGCGGGCGCGACCGCGTCGCCCTCGCCGGTCGGGATCGACTTGCCGGCGAGCCCGAGCCGGATCGCGCGCGCCCCCACCAGCTGCTCGCCGCGCGCGACCAGGACGTGGGTCGCGTCGTAGTCGCATTCGATGGCGAGCACCGTCTCGGCCTCGGGCACCGTGTCGGGCGGCGCGTCGGCGGGCGGGGCCGGCGGCGGCGCGAAGTAGCCGGTGAACTTGAGCGCGGTGAAGAGCGCGGAGAGGTGGAGGTCGGCGAAATGCGGGTCGACGTTCACCGGCGCGAGGTCGGCGAAGACGCGCCGCAGCTGGTCCTTCGCGCACGCGGCCGCGAGCAGCCGGCTGCCGCCGCGTCCGTCGCTGTCGAGCTGCTGGTAGGTGACGACGACCGAGTCGATGTCGACCTGCTGCAGCTGGCTCTCCGCCTCGAACTTGATCACCTTGTCGATGTCGCCGGCGCCCGTGAAGGGCAGCTCGAGGTCGCGGAAGGTGCAGTCGATCGAGGCGACCGCGATGGCGGAGGGCTCGCGGACGAGCCGCTTCTTCGCGACGAGCTCCTTGGCGGCGTCGGCGAAACGCCAGGGCGGCGGCGGCTGCCCCTCGGCCGGCGCGGCGGGCGCGGCGACGTCGACCGCGACGAACGCCTTCACCTTGGCGCCCTTCGCGTGGCCGTCGATCTCGACGGCGCGCAGCCGGTAGCGGCAGAAGTCGAGCGCGAGTTGGCTGGCCATAAGGGGTCGGGATTGTAGTGAGGGGGGCGACTACTTGGGCGGCGCGCGCAGCGAAAGCTCGCGGTACTTCGCGCGCTGCGCGTCGGTGAGCAGCGCCTGGATGCGCGCGTCGGCACCGGCCGACGCCGCCGCGACGCGCTCGCCGTACGCGTCCTCCTCGGCCAGCACCGACCTGCGCCACTCGTCGCGGATCGTCTGCAGCGAGCTCTTCTGGTCGGCCGTGAGGCCGAGCTCGTCGAGCCGGTCGGCCGCCTCTTCGGAGGCGCGCTGGACCATCACCGCGAGCGGCGGCTGGCGGGCGCGCGCCTCCTCGATCAGGAAGGTCGCGCCGGCCCCCACCAGGAGCCAGAGCGCTGCCTGCACGCCCATCCACCACGCGGCCCCGGCGGGCTTCGCGCTCGCGCGCTCCTCGGCTCCGTTCACGGCTCCTCCCCCGTCGGCGCCGCCGCGCGCCGGCTCATTTCGCGTTCGGCGCCGGCAACAGCAGCGAGAAGAACGCCGGCTCGCCGCGCGCCGCGGCCCAGCGCACGAGCGCCCGCTCGAGCTCGGGGTCGTGCGTGCGCGGGTACGAATGCGTCGGGTCATCCTTGGCCCACGCCTCGCGCGGCATCTGTCCGACGTAGACGCCGCCGAGCAGCAGCAGCACCGCGGCGGCGACCGCGGCACTGCGGCGCAGCAGCCGGATCAACGGCGGCGGCGCGGCGGCCGCGACCGGTTCCGGCGCGAGCACGTGCGTCGCGACGCGGTCGACGAGACCGACGGGAAGCTGCACCGCCTCGTGCGTCCGCGCGGCGTTCCGGATGCCGAGCAGCTCGCGCCGCACGGTCGAACAGGCGAGGCACGACTCGAGGTGGTCGCCGAGCAGGATGCGCTCGCGCTCGCCGAGCTCGCCGTCGAGCTCCTTGCTGACCCACAGGAGCACGTCGTCGTGGGGTCCGGGACCGGCGACGCGCAGGCGGTCGGTTCCGGGTCGGTCGGTTCCAGGACGGTGAGGATCGTCGGGGTGGATCATGGCTCGAACTCCTGCGCCCGTTCCGGGCGCTTCAATGTTCTTTCAATGTTCATCGGGAAGAAGGTCGGCGGCGGTCTCGGCGCCGAGCCGCTCGACGAGCCAGTCGCGCAGCCGCATGCGCGCCCGGAACAGCCGCGACTCGACCGTGCCCTTCGGCACTTCGAGCGTCTCCGCGAGCTGCTCGTAGCTCAGGTCGCCGTACTCCCGCATCACCAGGATCGACCGGAACGGCTCCGGCAGCGCCTGGATGCCCTCGCGCACCAGCGCGACCATCTCCTCGCGCTGCCCTCCCGCCGCCGGCGTCGGCCCGTGCGACGGCAGAGTCGGTCCGAGCGGCGCCTCGTCGTGGTCGAGCGAGACGTGCGCGCGGCGCTTGCGCCGCTTGGCGAGGTCGACCGCGGCGTTCACGGCGATGCGGTAGAGCCACGTGTAGAGCGCCGAGTCGAACGCGAAGCGGTCGAGGTTCTTGTAGGCGCGCAGGAACGTCTCCTGCGTCACCTCTTCCGCGTCGGCGCGGTTGCGGACGATGCGGAAGACCACCTCGTAGAGGCGCGCGTGGTTGCGCTCGACGATCGCGCGAAACGCCTCGTGCGAGCCCTTGCGGGCCGCGAGGATCAGCTGCCGCTCCTCCGCAGGAAAGGTCATGGTGGCTGGCACGTCCGGCTTGGACGGGGGTGGTCCCCCGGTCTTCCCGCGTGGCGCCTCCCCCGACGCCGCCGGGGGGCAGGGCTACCATTCGCGCCCGGCCGATGTTAGGGCCGTACTCCGATCCGCCGCCGCCGGAGCCCGCTCTGCATCCCCTCCCGACCCCGAAACGCCGCGCCACCCGTCCAGGCCGCGGCCTCGGCCACCGGCTCTGCGCCGGGGCCGGCCTCCTCGCTCTCGGCGGGTGTCTTCCGGCGCCGGAGCCGGCGGCGGGCGAGCCTTTTCATGGTGAGTCCATCGACGCCTCCGCGCCGAGGCCGCCGGAGGCGGGCACGGAGCGCGTGCGTCGCCTGCTCTCCGGTCCGCTCGGCGACGGGGCGTGGTGGGAAGTCGTTTCCGATCGACCCGACGTGCCGCTGCGGACCCACCATCCCGAGGCGGCGCTGCCGCCGCCGGACCGCGACGACTTCGAGCCGAGCGCAGGGACGACGGCCGCGCCGTGGTTCTCGACGGCCGACCTGCAGGCGCGGCTCAGCGCGGGCAAGGGACGCGAGGCGCCGCTCGCCGCGATCGTCGCGGCGGGCGACGGCCATGCGCTCGAGCTCGCGACGCACGACACGCTCGCGGTGCGCGTCTTCTCGTCGACGCCGCAGACGCCGTACGTCGTGACGCTGTGCGTGCGCGGCGACGCGCATGCGGCGGGCGAGCCGCGGCTGCTCGTGTACGACCTCTCCGAGGACGTCTCGGCGGTGCGCGACGCCGAGCAGCTCACGCAGCGGATCCTGGGCGGGAAGCTCATCACCGCGCAGCGCGTGGTCGGCTTCGGACTGAAGAAACGCGACGACGCCGACCACAACGTCTACGTCGAGCCCGAAGTGGTGCGCGACGACGGGACGGGCGGCGGCTTCGAGCGCTGGCGGTTCGACTTCCAGACGCGCTGGGGCGCGCGCAGCGTCGCGGTGATCGCGCTCGGCGCGGCGGCGGGTCCGATCGCGATCGACGACGTTGCGCTGCGCGCGCTGCCGGTGCGCGCGCTGCTCGGCCTGCCGGAGAGCGCCTTCTCTTCGGCGACGCTGCCGCCGTTCGACCTGCCGCGCTTCTGGGAGAACCTCGACCGCGCGCAGCCGTCCGCGCCGATCACGAAGGTGCGGCTCGACTGGGAGACGCGGCGCGCGCTCCTGCTCGGCGGCGGGGCGAGCGCGCGCTGCGTCGTGGCGGCGCCTGCGGCTGGCGCGCGTGTCGAGCTCGGGCTCGGCCTCGTGCGCGAGGAGCGTCTCCTCGCCGAAGGCCCGGTGCGCGCGGCGGTGCGCCTCACCGCCGTGGTGCGCGACCGCGGCGACGGCGGCGGCGGGCGCGAGCTCGCGCGCCGCTTCGAGCGCGTCGAGGTGCGCCTCTTCCCCGATGCGGCGCAGCTCTGGCGCGACGTCGCCTTCGACGTGCCGGCGCTGCCGCCCGGCGTCGCCGCCGGCGAGATCGAGCTGCGCGTCGACGTCGAGGGGCCGGACGACCCGCTCGGGCCGCTGGTCGCGCTCGGCGACCCGCTGCTGATCGCCCGCACGCCGGCGCGCGACGAGCGCTGGAACGTCGTCTTCGTCTCGCTCGACACGATGCGCGCCGACCGGCTCGGACGGAAGGGTCCCGACGGCGCCTCGCTCACGCCGAACCTCGACCGCCTCGCGCGCGAGTCGGTCCTCTGCACGAGCGCGCTCGCGAACTCCTCCTACACGCTGCCCTCGCACGTCTCGATGTTCACGTCGCAGCGGCCGGGGGTGCACGGCGTCCTCTTCTACGACAGCCCGTTCTCGTCCGAACGGTCGCCGAACTTCGCGCAGCTCCTCGCGAAACGCGGCTGGATCACGGCAGCGTTCACGTCCGGCGGAATGCTGAACGCCGAGTTCTGCGGCATCGACCTCGGCTTCGACCGCTTCGGCGAGATCGACGCGATGCTCTCGCCGAACGACGCGTTGCGCGCGATCGCGCCGCTCGCCGACCGGCCGGCCTACAACAAGAACCTCGCCGAGGCGTGCCGCCTCGACGCGCACGTCCTGCCGTGGCTCGCGGCCCACCGCGACGCGCCGTTCCTCCTCTTCCTCCACACCTACCTGGTGCACGACTACCAGCCCGAGCCCGACTTCGCGGCCCGCTTCACGCGCGGGCTGCCGGTGACGCCGTTCGAGCTGCACGGGCCGATCCCGTACCGTTCGCTGATCGACGCGGCGAAGGCGGCGGAGCGCGGCGGCGACCCGCGCTTCGACTTCGATCCGAAGGTGCCGGGCCCGTACGTCTTCTCGCCGGAGCGCGACCTGCCCCGGGTCGAGGCGCTCTACGACGCGACCGTCGCGCAGGCCGACCGCGACGTCGGCCGCCTGCTCGACGAAATCGACCGGCTCGGCATGCGCGACCGCACGATCGTCGTCGTCACGGCCGACCACGGCGAGGAGTTCCTCGAGCACGGCGACCTGAGCCACGCGCGCACGCTCTTCGACGAGATCCTGCGCGTGCCGCTGCTGCTGCGGATCCCGGGCGTCGCGCCGCGCACGATCGACGCGCCGGTCGAGCTGATCGAGCTGGCGCCGACGCTGCTCGCGCGGCTCGGCGTCCCGCCCGACCCGCGCATGCAGGGGCGCGACCTGCTCGCCGACGACTGGGAGGAGCACGTCACGATCCACGAGGGTGTCGAGGCGGGCGTCGCCGGGACGAAGCCGGGCGAGCGCGCCTCGCTGCGTGCGGCGCGCAGCCGCGGCGTGAAGATCGTCCTCACCACGCGCTTCGGCCACGGACTCGAGGCGATGCAACCCTCCGACGACGTGATGCAGCGGCTCGAGACACTCGGCTACCTCGAGGGCGGGGCGTCGCCGCGTGGCGGCTTCTACGACCTGCGCGCCGATCCGGGCGAGCAGCACGATCGGAGCGGCGACGACGAGCTCGACCCGCGCCTGCGCCAGCAGCTGTTCGAGCTGCTGCGCCAGCTCGAGCAGGCGCCCGCGCAACCGGCGGCCTCGAAATGAACGGCGACCCGCGCCGCACGATCGCGCTCGCGTGGCTGCTCGCGCTCGTCGCGTTCGGCGCGACCTTCCTGCTCGTCATGCGCCGGCCGGCGGCGCCGCCGCAGGAGATCGTGCGGCTGTGCGACGCGCTCGCGCTTCCCGGATCGCGCTTTGTCGGCGAGAGCGAGCGCGGCGCGACGGCGGCGGGCGACGCGGTCGCGCGGGTGCGACGCTGGAAGCTCGCCGCCGATCGCGCCGCGTTCGAGCTGGTCGACGGCGCGGGGAGACGCGCCGACGGCAGCGCGGCGGAGAACGCGGAGTGGGCGCCGCGGCCGCTGCCGGCGGCGGACGGCGATCCCGAGGTGCTGCGCTTCCCGACCGCGCGCGGCGGGCTCGCGCTGGTGACGCCGATGGAGCCGGGGCGGCTGCTCACGGTGCGGGCGCGCGTGCGGCGCGGCCGCGGCGGCGCGGTCGACGCGGTCGACGCGAAGGTCGAGGCGGTGCAAGGCGTGCTGGTCGTCGTGCCGCTGCAGTCGGCGATCGACCTGAGGAGCGAGCTCGCGCGGCGCGACCTGATCCCGCTGCTCGCCGACCCGAAGATCCGCAACGGCTGGAACTCGCTGGTCGTGAGCGTCACGGCGCCGGCGGACGGAACCTGGACCGACCTCGACGTCGTCGTGCAGACGCCCGATCGCACCGCCGCGCTCGCGCTCGAGATCGGCGCCGGGACCGGCGTCACGGGTGCGCCCTTCGACGTCGACGAGCTCGTGATCGAGGAGACGACGCTGCGCCGCGTCGCCCGCCTCGAGCCTTCCGACGACGGCTCGCCGCTCGCGCGCTTCCTCGCCGCGAATCCGCCGGCGGGGCTGCCGCTGCTCGAGCCGGCGAACCCGGAGCGCCCGCTCGTGCGCCCCGTCGACGACCTGCTCGAGCGGCGCGACGCGATCGTCCTCCCGCCACCGGCGCACGCCACGTTCGAGGCCGACGTGCCGGCGGGCGACGTCGCGCTCGAGTACGGCGTGAGCCGCGTCCACGAGGTGCGCGCCGCGTGGGCGCGCGAGCGCGTCGACGTCGAGGTCGAGGTCACGCCGGTCTCGGGCGGGCCGACGCTGCGGCAGACGACGACGCTCGAGCCGGGCGGGCCGGACGGCTGGCTCGACCGCCGCCTCGTCCTCTCCTCCACCGGCGGCGGGCGGCTGCGCTTCCGCTTCGCGACGGCGACCGCGCCCGGCGCGGCGGGGACCGCCGACGTCGTCGCGATCGGGTCGCCCCTGGTCCGGCGCCGCAGCTCGGGCGACGCGCGCAAGAGCATCGTGCTCGTCTCGCTCGACACGCTGCGCGCCGACCACCTGAGCTGCGAAGGCTATCCGCGGCCGACCACGCCGAACCTCGACGAGCTGGCGCGCGGGTCGACGTGGTTCCGCGACGCGGCGAGCACGTCGTCCTACACGCTGCCGGCGCACGCCTCGATGCTGAGCGGCCAGCTGCCCTCGCGCCATGGCGTCGAGTCGGAGCGGGCGGGCCGCAGCCACCTCTGGCTCGACCGCACCGAGCTGCTCGCGGCGCGCCTGCGCGACGCCGGCTGGCAGACCGCCGCGTTCACCGGCGGCGTGTTCCTCAGCGCGAAGTTCGGCTTCGCGCAGGGGTTCGACCGCTACGACGCGACCGACCTCGCGCTCGAGCGGCGCGCGCCGCGCTACGACAACGCGCCGGTCCTCGGCCAGCCCGCCTTCAACCGCGCCTACCGCAAGCGCCACGCGCTCGGCCACGCGCTCGACTGGATCCGCAGCCACTCCGACGGGCCGTTCTTCCTCTTCCTCCACACCTACCTGGTGCACGAGTACCTGCCTGCGCCGCGTCACGAGGCGCGCTTCCACGCGGCGTGCGCGAGCGCGGTCGCCGACGAGGACCAGCGCCTCCTGCGCGACCGCGGCATGTCGGCGCAGGCGTGCGCGGCCGACGTCGACCACTTCGTCGACCTGTACGACGCGGCGCTGAACGACGCCGACGAGGTGGTCGGACGGCTGCTCGCGACGCTGCGCGAGACGGGCGAGCTCGACCAGACGATCGTCGTCGTCACGAGCGACCACGGCGAGGAGTTCTTCGACCACGGCGCGCTCTCGCACGGCCGCACGCTCTACGACGAGATGCTGCGCGTGCCGCTGATCGTGCGCCTGCCGGGCGCGGCGGCGCGGGAGGTCCGCGCGCCGGTGTCGCTGATCGACGTGACGCCGACGCTGCTCGACGCGTGCGGCCTCGAGCCGCGCCAGCCGGTCGACGGGCGGTCGCTGCTGCCGTGGATCGCGGGCGAGGCGCCGGCCGCGGCCGGCCCGCCGCAGCTCGCCGAGCTCAACCTCGACGCGGCGAACCTCTGGATCGCGCGGCGCGGGGAGGGGTTCGCGGCGCTCGACGTGCGCGACGAGCGCGGCCCGAAACGGCTCGCGCTCGATCGCACGCGGCCGAAGCCGCCGCAGCGGATGCTCTTCGGCGGGACGCGCGACGCGCGCCAGACCCTCGACCTCTACGGCGACGCGCCGGCGGAGGCCGCGGACCTGATCGACGCACTTTCAGGACAGCGCTCGGAGATGGTGAAACGGCGCGCGGCGGTGCGCCGCTTCGTGTCGGACGTCCCCCCCGTCGGGTACTTCATGGACCAGGAGGACGAGTGAGGCGGGCGCTGGCGGCGGCGGGGCTGGCACTCGCGGCGGTCGGCGCGGCGGCGCGCTGTGCCGGACGCGGCGGCGCGCCCGGCGACGAGCCGGTCGCCGAGCTGCGCCTCCTCGATCGACTCGACGCGTGGACGATCGCGTCGCCCTGGAGCCCGCAGCCGCGCGGCGCTCCCGAGGCGGGACGCACGCCGCTCTTCCGCGCCGAGTTCGAGGAGCAGCTCGCGCCGGGCATGAGCTGCGTCGACGCGACGGCGAGCTTCCCGGGCACGCCGCCGCTGCGGCCGGGCACGCTCCTCCCCGCCGAGCCGCCGCCGTCGGTGGCCGGCGCGGCGGCCGCGGAAGGGAGCGCGGGGCTGCGCTTCGCCCACGCCTCGGGCGCGGCGTTCGTCACGGTCGCGGTCACGCCCGATGCTCCGCTCCTGATCTCGTGCCGCGTGCGGCGCGGCGTCGAGCCGGCGGAGCTCGCGGCCGGCGGCGACGCGGCCGCGCGCGAACGCAACGGCGCGTCGCTCGTGCGCCACGCGCAGGCCGGCTCGCTCATCGTCCTCGAGCTGCACGAGGCGCCGCCCGCCGGCACGACGCCCGCGCAGCTCTTCGCCTCGTTCGGCGCGCGGGAGAACGCGCTGGTCGCGACGCACGTGGTGCCGGGCCGTGGAGCGCGCGGCGAGTTCGCCGAGTCGCGCCTCCTCTTCAAGTCGTCGGTCTTCACGCGCGCGCTCGCGATCGGGCTGGTCGCGGGCGACCCGGGCTGGTGGGCGCTGCCCGAGTCGGCGCACGCCGGCGCGGCGCCGCCGGAGGGCACCGTCGACTTCGACGCGCTGCGCCTCTTCGAACTGCGCGCGCGCGACTACCTCCCGATCCAGGCGGAGTCGGAGGAGGACGACCTGCCGCAGCCGCGCCGGCCGGGCGCGCGCAACGACGGCTTCGCGCGCAAGGTCAAGCTGCTCGGCGACGTGCGGCGCGCCCTGCTCGCGCCGGCCGGCACGACGGCGAGCGTGCCGGTCCGCCTGCCGCGCGGCCGCTTCCGAATCGCCTTCTCCTACGGCGTCCTCGAGGAGGCGCGCGCCGGCTTCGGCCGCGTCCCGATGGCGTTCGTCGCCCGGCTCGAGCGCGACGGCGCGCCGCCGCGCGAGCTGATGCGCACATCGGTGACCGCGGCCGCCTCGGCGGACGAACGCGCATGGCACGAGTGGAGCCGCGAGGAGGCGGGCGACGGCGGGACGGCGCGCCTCGTCCTCGCGGCGGAGGGCGCGGGCGGCGACGACGTCGCGGTGTTCGGCGAGCCGACCGTCGCATCGCTCGAGACGCCGGCGACGGCGCCGCCGAACGTCGTGCTGATCAGCGTCGACACGCTGCGCTCCGACCGGCTCGGCTGCTACGGATACGCGCGCGCCGACGGCCAGCCGACCAGCCCCGCCATCGACCGCCTCGCCGCCGAGTCGTTGCGCTTCGCCGACGCGCGCGCGGTCGCGCCGTTCACGCTGCCGACCCACGCGACGCTCCTGACCGGCCTCGCACCGCGCGTCCACCGCGTGGTCCGCCAGGGGCGCCGGCTGCTGCCCGAGGTGCATCCGCTGCTGGCGGTCGAGTTCGCGCGCGCCGGCTACGCGACCGCCGCGTTCACGGGCGGCGCGTTCATGTCGTACGAGCACGGCTTCCACCACGGCTTCGACCGCTACTCGATCCTCGACCCGTTCCTGACCGCGGAGGACCCCTACCGCGTGGCGTTCCCGCGGCCGGGCGATCGCGCGTTCAACGACGCGGCCCACGCGACCTGCGACCGTAGAGCGATCGAACGCTGGATCGACGCGCAGGCGGGGCGGCCCTTCTTCCTGTTCGTGCACACATACGTCGCGCACAACTACCACCCGCCGCGGGAGCTCGAGCGGCGCTTCGTGCGCGGCGACGTTGCAAAGCTCGGCCCCGACCGCGACCTGAAGCGCATCGACCACGCGACGGCGGCGGCGGGCGGCGCGGTCCCCGACGACGTCGCGCGCGTCGCGAGCGACGTCTACGACGGCGCGGTCGCGGCGGCCGACGCGGCGGTCGGCGCGCTGCTCGAGTCGCTGCGCGCGCGCGGCCTGCTCGAGAAGACGGTCGTCGCGCTCGTCTCCGACCACGGCGAGGAGCTCGGCGAGCACGGCGGGCTGCTGCACGGGCGGACGCTCTACGAGGAGGTGCTGCGCGTGCCGCTGCTGCTGCGTGCGCCGGGCGTCGCGCCGGGCGTCGTCCCCGAGACGGTCGACCAGTGCGACGTGGCGCCGACGCTGCTCGCGCTCGCCGGGCTGCCGCCCGTGCCGGTCTGCGACGGCGCCGACCTGCTCCAGCGCGTGGCGCGCGACGACTTCAGGACCACGTTCGTCGCCGAGGTGAGCGCGTCGGGCCTGTCGCGGCGGCGCGCGCTCGTCGTCGGCGGCGCGAAGCTGATCGAGAACCCGGCGACGCGCTTCGAGGAGCGCGAGTACGCGCCGCGCCGCCCGCCGCCTTGGGAGTTCTTCGACCTGCGCGCCGATCCCGGCGAGCGCCGCAACCTGGCGCGCTTCGACGCGGCCGACGCGGCGCGCCTCGCCGCGGACGAGCTCCAACCGGCGCGGCTGCCGGAGTTGCGGCGCGCGGCGGAGCGGCTGCGCGCGGCCGCAAACGAGGAAAGAGCGCGTGTCGTCCCCGATCTCGACGCGCTGTTCTACCGGCCGAGCGGAACCGCCGGAGCGCAGCTCCAGGCGATCGGATACACGCTGGGCGGCCACGCCTCCTCCGACGAGGAGGGCGACGATTGATAGGCCGCGCCGGAAACCGGCGCGTGGAGGGCCGCGCCGGAGGCCGGCGCGTGGGGGGCCGCGCCGGAGGCCGGCGCGTTGCGGAACGCGCTTGCGGTGCGCGCGCCTACCAGCGCGAGCAGCCGCCGCCGAACCACGGCCAGCTCAGCAGCGCGAGGCCGCCGCCGATCGCGGCGCCCTGCCCCTTCTCGTGGAACTGGTGGCCGATGATCGCGCCCGCGGCGGTGTAGAGCCCGACGCGCGCGATGCCGGTCAGCACGTCGTAGCCGTCGGGGCTGCGGTAGTAGGAGTCGGAGCACGGGACGCTCGACGAGCGCGACGGGACGTCCTGATAGTCGTGGACGGGCTGCGCCGGCGTGTAGGGCTCGATCGGGTTGATCGACGGGAGCAGCAGTTCGCGGCGCTGCGCCTCGGTCATCGACCCGAGCATCACCGGCTGCCCGGAAGCGTCGACGTGCTCGGCGATCATCACCTGCGGCGCGGGCCGCGGCGGGGCCGGGCGCGGGGCGGGGATGCGCTCGTCGACGACGACGCGCTCCGTGGGCGTCGTGCAGCCGAGGCAGGCGAGCAGGGCGAAGGATCCGGCGATCGGGAACGGCTTCATCGCTTGGACTCCTTGGCGGTCGTCATCTGGATGACGAATTCTACGGCGCCCGAGGCGATCGACTCCTGGCTGAGATCGACCGTCTGACCCGCATTGATGAGGTAGTGCGCAAAGGGCGTGTCGGGCTCGACCGCGAAATGTTTGTCGTCCTTGAAGGTCCAGCGCACCTGGATGTGGCGGTCGGTCGGCGAGCGGTTCACGAAACGGACCTGCGCCTTGAGCCGCCCGTCGGGAAGGATCTGCTGGCGATGGTCCAGCAGCTGGATCGCCCAACGCAGGTCGTCGTCGAGGATCAACAGGACCGTCGTGTCGGCGGTCGCGGCGTCGTCCGGGTCTTTCTCGTCGGCGGCGTGGGGCAGGCCGCCGCACGCGGCGACGAGGAGCAGGAGCAGCGGCAAGAGCTTCTTCATGGAGCGTTCCTCAATTGAGGACCCGTGCGTAGATCACCACGTCGCCGTGTGCAGGCACCTCGATCGTCCGCGCGCTCTGGATCGCGACGCGTCCCGTGCTCGGGACGATCTGGATCTCGTGCGCGCCTGGAGACAGGGTCCCGCGGAACAGTTGCACTTCGCAGGGAAGCGTCGTCCAGTGCCGGGTGTCGGCCTCGGCGCGCACGAAGATCGACGAGAGCAGGAGCGCGATGCCGGTGATGATGGCCGCCGTCTCGCCCCGACCCTTGAACTCGTCCGCCATGACCAGGGTGGTGATCCCGGCCGCCTGGGCGGCCGACTTGTAGATCGCCTTGCCCTTCAGGATGCGGTCGAAGACGCGGCCGCCGCGCGTCGTCGCCTGGAAGAAGACGTCGCCGCCCGCGTGCTCGACCTCGCCGAGCTTCGTCCCGTCGGCGACGACGTCGATGCGGGCCGGCCGCTCGGGGTGTTCGACGAAGCGGATCTCCTCCCCGTGCGCGCCGGTCGCGACCTTGGTCGGTCCGCGTCCCACGTCGACGATCACGACGAGGTTGCCCTTCTTCTCCGGGTGGAAGATCGGCGCGTCGGGCACGAGGTCGTGCGCTTTCGTGAGGTCCTCCGCGAAGGTCGCCGCGTCGCCGAGGCGCCCGCTCGCGAAGCCTTCGAGGAAGTAGGCCGGTGCGAAGTCGCACTGGTACTGCTCGCCCTGGTTGCTCGAGTCGAAGAAGATCGAGTTCTTGAAGCCGGCGCGCGCGTTGTCGTCGACCCCGCGCAGCAGCTCGACGACGCCGAGGTAGTAGCCGTTCATCGACTTCTCGTAGGGCTCGCCGCGCCAGATCTTCGAGGCCTCCTGCCCGACGATCGCGCCGACCTCGTCGGACGACGAGCCGCCGAGCGCCTCCATGATCTGGTTGGCCTCGACGAAGTCGCGGTAGGCGGCGTCGAAGTTCCCGGCCTCGATCTCGAGGACCCCTCGCTCGTTGAGGTAGAGCGCGCGCCCTTCCGGGTCGGCCTCGAGCAGCTCGGCGAGGCGGCGCGACGCCTCCTCCGGCCGGCCGCGGTAGTACGCCTCGCCGACGGCGTGCGTGTCGTAGGCGGAGCACGCGCACGCGACCAGCGGCAGGACCGCGAGCGCGAGCTTCCGACGAGCCATGACCGGAGGGTGCTGCGGCGCGATCAGCGGTAGATCACGCCGCTCGAGCCGATCTTCTTCCAGTCGTACCCGCGCTCGAAGATGAGGGCGCCGGTCTCGGCGTCGACGACGCGGAACGTCGCGAGCGTGTAGTCCGAGACGGCCTCGCCGTCCTGCTTGCTGATGCTCTGCAGCGTGCCGGTCAGGAAGTACTGCGTCCCGAGCGGCGCGGCGGCGAGATCGGGCTTGCCCGACGCGTCGGTCGGCACGCTGACGGCGCCGGAGCGCTTGCGCTCGCGCTCGTCGAGGACCGCCTTCATGTCCTCGCGCGCGATGAACATGATCCGGCCCTCGGCCGACTCCATCAGCTTCGCGCGCATCGACGTGACGAAGATCGAGGAGTCGATCTGGAAGCGCGTACGGTTGTCGGGCGTCTGGATCACGACGACCGGGGTCCCCTTCTCGAACAGGGTCCGGTTGCTGAGCAGCGCGCGGCAGATCTGGTCGGCCGTCGTCCGCACGTCCGCGGCGTCGATCCCCGTCCCGCCGACGTCGTCGTCCTGGTCGGGGTCGATGCGACGGGTCGGCGTGCCGCACGCCGACGTCCCCAGGACCACGATCGCCAACGTCCATTGCACCAGCTTCATCGAGGATCTCCATTCCGCCCGGGTCCGCCGCCGGCGCGCCGGGCTCGCGCGCGTCCGCCGTCCGGGAAGGAGCTCGGCCGGGGGGCCTCGCGAAGGACGGGCGAGAGTTCACCATCGTGCAGGCGGCGCCGGCCTCGCGCAACTGCGCGGCGCGCGGAGTGCGCCGCGCGGCGACGCTGGTTGGACGAAAAGACGGGGGGCGGCGCTTTCGCGCCGCCCCCCGCAAAGTATCCGATCACACCTGCTCGCACGCGTCCCCGCGCGCGGTCAGGCCGGTCCTGATCCGAGGATCAGTTCCAGTCGATGCGCTGCAGCAGGTTGAACACCGGG
>Ga0137432_1000132_pt1 | contig 53685 bp, 87 predicted proteins | sample EasRivERMZT820_2_FD_102337 | JGI IMG/M metagenome (GOLD analysis project Ga0137432, IMG submission 102337) | Soil microbial communities from meander-bound floodplain in the East River, Colorado, USA - East River MetaG ERMZT820_2 | ecosystem: Environmental > Terrestrial > Soil > Floodplain ... | reverse complement strand
GATGTGATCTAACTCGGGAGAGTTAGGTAATTGCTTTCCTTTGAGACGCTTCGGTGTTGGGATTCCACACAGCTGGCAGCGCCAACGATCGCGCTCGAATACTTTTGTAACGCTGAAGTATCTTCTTTCGACTCCGAATCTTTTTGCTCTGGTTTGATGGGTACCGGAGCCTCGATGATTTTTAAATTTGGCTAAGCACTCTGCGGAGCAGAACAGTCTCCGCTTATTACCATACTCTGGCGTGAATTCATTTTTGCATTCTCGACACAAACGGGGGAATAAAACCTTCTTGTTTCTGTTGGCTATATATGACCTATTTTTTTCCTTGAGACGCTTACACGATTCGCACCTTAGGGCAGACGCAGACTCCTTGCCTTCGCCGCACATTAAACAGGGTGCGCAGCTAATCCCGCAATACCGCTTACGATACGGACTCGCAACCACGCCGCAGGTGGCACATGGTACTCGTGAATAACGAGGATGGAGTTCTGGATGATCTCTTCGATCCTTGAACGCGCACTCACGTGAGCAATACTTCTCGCCTTCACGACCATTGCTCCGCTTCTTGGCGTATTCCTTGCCACAGTTCCTACAGGTGAACAGTCTCACGGACATCGCCTCCCCGAATTACAATTTTCACAAGCCCCTCTGACATTCTCCCTCACCGTCTGCCCACCCTTCGCCCGCGGCACGATATGATCCAGCGTGGTACTCGGAGCACTGAAGCAAATCATACAGATCGGTTCTTCCTTCAACACCTGTGCCCTTAGCTTCCGATGATCATACCCAAGCCCGCGCTGTGCGCTTGATAGCGCATGAGTTGAGTACTGCGGCCGGGTTAAGTTCGACGAGCCACGCGGAGCAAGTGTTCGGGGTTTTGTCGGCATTTACTTCTTGCATCCTCCCCGTTCCAAAGCCTTGATAATCACACCAAAGTTATCCGATAGGTTCTCCTTGGTCAGAATGTCGCCGACCTCGAACTTATGAGGAATCGGTTCAGCGCAGGTCAACACACGAAGCGTCTCAAAGTTGTTGTTGAAGGCATCGACCAGTCCTTTCCAAGGATCGTCGCGAGCAGCAAGTTTTATCTTGCCACGTATATCTCGATCGGCGTGATTTTCCTTGGGCATTACAAATACAAACAAACAGGCAGCAAACATGATTGCCCCCAACAAAATCGAAGTAAGCCAAAACTTTTTCATTTTTCCTCCGCCACTTTTTTTGCGGGCACCCGCGCTTCTCCAAATATCCTATCAAGCACATCGACTTTTATGGACAGTGTCACCTGTTTTAATGCAAAATTATCCCTTGTGGCAGCGTCGAAGATTTCAGTAAACAACGCTAGCAATTGGTCGCGTTGATCTAGTATTGCTGCTATTTGACTATCGGTGGCATGGTTTCTAATCCAATCAACTTCTCTGTTCATCATTTCTCCTCCGCCAGCAACCTATTGCTTTGGCCCACACCAAACCCATTCGCCCAAGCTTCCAAGAGATCGTCGTCATAGTGCTTGGGCATTGACTCATACTTAAACCCCGCTTCTGCGGCTCTGAGACCAAGATCGAAGGCCTTATGCTCCGCGTCTGAATGCCCGCAAGGCTGATCACCTGGGCATGGATCTGGCTTCTGTTTTGCCTTCAATCATTTCTCCTCCGCAAGTCTCCGCGCTGCTCTGACCGCAATCTCAGCGGATAGGGCGCGGAGTTCGTTACACTGTAGCATGTTTGCGAGCCATGCGCCTTGACGTTCGATGGCAAGGATCGCGCGCAGGATTATGAGTTTGTTCATTTTGGTTCTCCCTTCTCACCACGCCATCAGCAAAACCGTGCCGCCGAACAGCGCTAGGAGCATGACGAAGGCTAACATAATCATGCTGATGCAGTACCAGCAGGTCATGGCTTGACCTCGCGGATGACTTTGGCAATGCGGCTGTGCTTGACCCTTGGGTCTTCTGCTATCTTCGCGCACTCCTCATTGTGCCGACGCACCAATTCTTCCGCCCAATCAAGCACGGTCTCGAAAGCCTTACCGTGGAATCGTTCTGTCCACATCATTGCAATGTCATCCCTGTTCATCTCCCCCCCCCTGTTCCTGCCGCACATCTGATTCAGCCATTACATCATCATCAATGCTTAACCCGTGTAGGCGATAGTGAGTTTTTAGCTGATCTCTATTTGCTTTACCCGGTAGGCCGAGTCTGGCATTAAGCGCACGTCTCAGCTCGTCCGACACTTCAACCGTGTAGCAAACTCTAATTTTCATAGTTGTTGTTCCCTGCCGCACCTTTGCCAGCCGTGCAGTTATGCAGCCTTCCGCTTCCGACGCATATGGGCGCCATGATATTTCCGCATGTGACCCTCACGATTAAATCTAAAATTCCAACCACAAAGCGGGCAATCGGATAGCTGCGCGATCGTAATCTCTAGCGCTCCAATCCTGCCTTTCAGTTCCTCGATTTCGCTCTTACCTGTAAACCGCTGACTGTGACCAGAGGGACAGTAAAACGTCTCGTGCGACTCTATCAACTGTCGAACCTTACCCGATGGTAACCACTGACCACCGCAATTACTTGTCGGACATGCAACGTATTCTAAATCTGGTATGCTCATTCAATCTCCTCCCACAACTTCGCCCATCGTTCTTTTCGCACGCTTTCTAGATACGCCAGCCGCCCCTTGATCCATTCGATTCGGACCAGCTTCGCCCGATGCTCGAAATCAAGCGGCGCAACGACGATAGCCTTTTTTAATACAACGACCCTTGCCATGCTGTCGCTCCAACTCTCTGCACCGTTTCCTGATCGCGGTCGCGCTGAACCCTAGCGCCTCACAAATATTATTCAACGAGAACGGCCAGTCACTTTCCGTGGTATCGAACAACCAAGCCATGGACTCCCTAAACATCGCCGCCTGCCTTTCCCTACGGTCGCCCATGTACGTGGAGAACGTTTCGAACGCATCCTTGAGGCAGGCCAGCTGTATTTTCTGCTCTGGCGCGAGCTCCGTATGTACATGCACCGCGTCCCAATCGTACTGCCAGCAGGGATCAACTACCGTGATGAGGGGCAGGACTTCGTTGCTCTCGCCTGTTAGTACGTCGGGCATAACACCAAGCCTTGGATCAGCACTTCACCCTCCCCGTATAAACCAACTCCCGCACCCGCCGCTTGATCGCGTCTTTCACTTCTTCGTCTGGTACCTCGACCACCTTCTTCGGGTGCGACTTCGCGCAGCCGGCCTCTTGCCCGTTCTCGATCTTAGTCACGGCGATGTCGTCGCATATCAGGCACCAGTGCATTTTAGTCGTCTTCCATCCGGTCTCTGAATCGCACACACTCGGCGTCAAAACTCATTTCAACCGTTCCGGTGCTGCCGTCTCTGTTTTTGGCAACCCCGACCTCGGCAAGCGTCCGGCTCTCACTTTTGTCGTAGTAGTGCGGGCGATAGAGTAGCGCGATCAGGTCTGCGTCTTGTTCGATGGCGCCACTATCTCTCAAGTCGGCAAGTGTCGGTTTGTGATCCTTGCGGTTCTCTGTTTGTCGATTGATTTGACAAACCATGACGCCACACACGTTTAGACGAACGCAGAGCCGCTTAAAGTCAGAACTGATGAATCCGATTTCGTCCCATCGGTTTTTAAATCCGCCAGCACTCATCAAGCCGAGGTAATCAAGAAACACCACCGCGAGCGAAGGATCTTTGAATTTTAGCAACTCGATTTGCGCCTTGATCTTTTCCCACTTCGATTCGGCGTCATAGGTGTAAATTGGCAACTTCGCAATGACGCCAGCCGCATAGGACAGTTTTGGAAAATCGATATCGCGTAAGTATCCTGATTTTATCCGGCTCATCCAAACGCCGCTCTGAATTGCAAGCAGCCGTTGACGGAGCGATTCGTTGCTGCCTTCAATCGACACGTAGACAGTTGGGAATCCCGCCGCCGCAACGTTTAAGCAAATCGTTTCTGCACAACTCGATTTCCCCATGCTGGTACGACCGGCAATTACCCAGTAGTCACCGCGAAACATGCCACCGACAAGACCGTCTAACCCGCGGAGGCCGGTCTTCATGATCGTTCGGCTGCCCTTATTTTCGATGGTTTTAAGAGTCTCAACCATCTCGTCTCCAACCCCGCAGGCTCCGGTATTTTTTGCCATCAGCTTGACGAAATCGCCAGACAAGTAGCTGACCTCGCTTTCCAGATCTACGCCAGGCGTCCCGAGCTCACGCAGGCTGGCTTGAAGCATTTTTTGCAACTCCCGACGCACCGCCGCCTCTTTGATTTTTCCCGCAAAGTAAACCGCGTGACCTGGAAGCGCGGCGTCGTAGAGTGTAAAAAATTCCCCAAAGGCCATGTCCCCAACACGTTCAAATACTGACAAGTAATCGATCGGCAGAGCGTCGTTTTTTTGCTGGATGATTCCTCGGTAAACCCGCCGATGGGTGTCTAAGTAAAAATCGTCGGGATCTAGTTTCCCGATCACGGTCGGCAGGATGTCTGAATCCAACAAGATGCCGCCAAGCAGCGCCTTTTCGATTTCGATTACTTCTGCGGTCTGTGCTTCTTTCATCAGTCCTCGTCGTCTATGGGAGGTTTCCATTTCACCCAGGTCTGCCAGCCAGGACCAGACTCCTCACGGTCTTCACCTTCTTCATCGTTCCACCGGTTCCCGCGTAACCATTTTGCCGGATCGGGTACAAACTGCCCGCTTTCCTTCTTCCAGTCTGGCCATTGTTTCTGCCTTTCTACCGCCGCTACAACCACATCAACGAGGCCGTTGGATATCTTCAGTTTCCCCCAGACTTTAATCGCGTCTGCCTTCCCTCGTTTCTTAGGGTATGCCTCCCAGAATTTATCGAACCCACCCATTGCACTGTGGGGGGCCTTAGGGGGTTGGTCAGGTTGGTCAGGTTGGTCAGGTTGGTCAGGAGGGACATTTTTATTTCCCACGTGGGATTTTTCATGTTCCCGTGACCTATTATATTTCGAGAAGTTACGTAGTCTAAGACTATCATTGAACTCATCTGAAACATCTTCTGTGAGCCAACGAAGCGATATCAAGTCCATAACAAACGCATCGCAAGTGACACGACGAAGGCGGAAGAAGTAACTTAGAGATGATGTCAAACACTCCTTAGAACCAACTCTACCCTCATTACGATCACCTATTGAAAGGATCTCCAACCACATATCCAGAGCCGATGTGTAGCGTCTTTTGAGGTCCATCATTTCAGGGTCTCGGTTGATGTCATGACTGCAAGGAAACCAACGCTTGATCCTCGGCATTCCGTTGCCTCCAAATTAACACTTCAGAAAACTTTACCGCTAAGGTTTTTTAGTGTCAAGGTTTTTCTTCGGTCTGCCGCCTTTTTTGCCGCCCATGACAGCTATTCGATGCAACTCTTCCTTGCTCAGGTTCTTAGCTCTCGCCAATCCGCCTAAGCGCCCTAGCCGTACCGCGTCGCGGTTTTTCTTTTTTTCCATGCGGCGAGAATAACTTAGCGCCAAGGCATTTGACAACGTGTTCATGGGTCACTTCAAATCGCCACGTAAACACACCCACCGCTCATCTCGGGATAACACTTCATCCGCCTGTTGATGATCCTTCTCCGCATATCCTTGGCGTACTGCTGGAGGTTGTAGACGTTGAGATTCCCGCATCGGTGACAGAGCCAATGGTCACTCGACCGCGGCGGTAGCGATATCGCCTCACACTGCCAGCAGAACGGATGCTTACACGGCGGCCGCTTGGACGTTTTGTAGTTGTGATGGATTTCTCTTCCGGTGCATGTCGGCATAAGGTTTTTTATTCCGGTTCCACGACCTCGGCCTCAACAACAGCCATCCGCCTCAGTTCTTCCAAGATCGCATACAACGGCTGCAGCTCATTTCTTAGTTTGTGTAGATGCCTCTCCAACTCATCCGCCAACGTTTGAATCTGACCCATTTTCTTTCTTTCGGTTGCGCACGCCTATACTGCCAATTCTTTTTCCCGCTCCAAGTACCGCTCCCGAAGGTTCGCCACATCATCGGGCAACATTTCAGATTTCATCTGCGGTGTAATTTCCTTGCCAATGTCCTTTAGCGCTTTGTGATCCATCGCTAACGTAATGCGGGCAACTATTTGCTTGTACCGATCCTGAGATTTCCCCTTTCGCTCGTGATCCTGTTGCATCAGCACCTCGGCGTCCTGTGCCGCCGTCTCATCTGTCGTCGCTATCTTGGCCTGCTCGCCGCTCAAAAGGTCCATGATAGGCTTGCATAGCGTCTCGAAATTCGGGTTGACGAAAGATCGGCCGGCTAAAACTCCCGTCCGGTCCTTCTCGGCATAAGCGACGATTTGCGCGATCTCGTTTGTCTTCTTCGGCTTGATCGATTCCATGCGAATCAAAATGTGCGGCTCGTATGGGGTTTCCCCTTCCGCTTTCATCTTTAGCCCTACCGCTTGCAATTCCTCGGTTTCCTCATCGGTCTTGTATTCTGTGCCCTGACGGCCGCAGATAATGACGTGCGCCTGAGATGAGAGCAGCGCCGCCATGATGTTTTTATATGGCTTCTTGATCTTGCCCCAAGCGTGCATCGGAATCGTCCCGATGCTTGTCTGCTTGCCGTTATAGCTGCCGATCGCCGCCTCCCAGACGTGGGTGATAGAATCGATGACGATGACACCGTAATCTTGGTCTAGGTTTTTTACGGCCTGCTCCACTTCCGTAATTGACCTTGTGTAGAGAGCGTCGAAGTCGAACCCCTCTGGATGCACCCTCCTGGAAGGCACTGTCTTGCAATAGAAATCAGTCCCATGCTCAGTATCCACATACGCCACTCGCTTTCCGGTAACGCCTGCGAGCCCTTCGGCAATCAGGAGCGCGGTAAACGTCTTACCGCTCCCCGGTGGCCCGTACATCCCCATTTTGAGCGCCGCCTGCTCGGCCTTTGCCTTGCGAAATCCTGCCATAAAAAATTTTAACCTCCCATTTTAAAGTGTTTCTTTACTGCAGCCTCAACCTTTGGCTTGGCGACTTCATTGATGTGATCACATCGGCAGACCCAACACTCACCGCCACAGTCACCGTTGTCATGTCGCTCACGATCCGAGTCCTGCCACACTTCTTCCGGTGTCCGAAATTGTTTCAGGATTTCGTAATCGTGGTTTGACATTTAAATCCCCAACTTCAACTGCTCAAACGCCTTTGCGGCCCTATCCAAATCCTCACGCCAAAGCCCATAAATCTCGACCTCGCGGCAAAACATTTCTACATCGTGAGGGACCAGCCGCGGCTCCGGTATGTCCTTCTCGTTGTCCAAATCGGTGTGGCAGAGCTCGTGGAAGATACAGGCCTCGATCTGATATCGCGTCGACCGCAGGATCCGATGATGGTCAGCGGCAAGCGTGATGATGAAATCTGCGTTGCAGAACTTCGCCAGCAGGCCGCTCGGCTTCTGACACTTCCCGAGCACGACCTTGCCCTTGCTCTTGCCGCCGGCGCCTTGCCATAGGTACTTGAGAGTGAGACCGGCCAAATAACCAAACCCGCCCATGCTTTCGATGATCGCGTTTCCTATTTCTTCCAGGTCGGGAGCCGTGACGAATTCCTCTTCCCCGAACACATGCTCCCATGGAACGGGATAGAGCTCGTCGGCATTGCCTGGGGTCACGAGCTTGTGACCCGGATTGCTACGGACAAGTTTCATGGTTTGCATCAGTTCTCCTTTTTTACTTCGCCGCAAAATAAACCAGCCACAAAAACGCGCTGAAGCCAGACGCTGCACCGATCATGAAGAAGAAGGCGTCGCGCCACATTATTCCAGCCTCATTAGTTTGACTTCCGCTCTTGGTCCCTTGTCTCTTTCATGAAAATATTTCCCGGCATTGACCCAACATATTTGTTTGTCGTCATGGTAAATAACGCCAGTTAGCGAGTCCTGAAGTGATTTAATTAAATTTTCCAAATCCGGCGTGACGGTGTGTGCTATCGGGCCATCGGGATCTTTCTTTCTCAATCGTGACTGCGGACGCGGTAGAAAGAACGTCACGGTGAGTTTAATCGGCCCTTCCCAAACTTCATGGTTCCCAGTCAATCCGTATTCGTTGCGCGCCCTGACCGCTGCCCACTTGCAATCGCTCTTCCATTGGTTCACTGGGGCAGTTTTCGGCGTGTAGTTGACGACGACAGGACGTTCACCGCGGCCGATGACCGGAGCGCCGCCGCGCATCAATGGGGTATGTCGCTGGCGCGGTTGAGCGATTGGACTTCCCCACACAACAAACTCAATCGTGGTCATTCAGATTCCAGTTTTGTTGCGTCCACTGCGCAACAAAATCCAAGGCAATAGCGATCCTCTCCAACGCTTCCACTTGGCGTAAATTCAGCGGCTTTTCGCCGTGCTGCTCGGCGTGTTTCCATGCCCCACAAACCGCGCACTCGTTATGCGGACGGCTGCTGTCGGGTTCATACTGGTGGTACTTGATGTTACTCATTCTAACTCCCCATGACGGGAATCCAGCAAAGTCGATTCGGGTTTCTCCACCTTGCCGTTCAACCCGTCGCGCACGACCTGCTCGATAGTCGCCGTACTCTTGTCGTACCATTGGCCAATCTCGGCGATAGACGCGCCGGATTTGAACTGTTCAAGGATTTTCGCGCGTAGGGTGCGGTTGAGGTTCACTTCCACAACCTCCATACTGCGAACCCGAGTGCGTAAACCCCGAAGCAGAATAGCAGGGCGCCAGACCAGACGCGGATTTTGTACCAGTCCCACGGTGCCAAAGTGTCCCGCACTTGGGCGCGGAGAATGTCTAGCTGAGTTATGGGCTTTAGGTGAGTATCAATCCGTTCGTTTTTCATGGTCGCTTCCTTGTGAATGCCTTCACGATAGCCGCCACCATCATCCGCACCGGCCCCTTGGCCTTCACGCACTTCGCCCGCCGTTCCCGCTCGCGGGCGTTCTCCAACTCCCAGGCCCGCCGCTCGGTGAAATGCTCGCCGTGAAATCGTTCCAAGTGTCTAGCTTCCTGCATCGTCTTTTTCCTTTTCGTCCTCTGCGATTTCTTCCTTGGTCCGAAACTGTTTCAAGATTTCGTAATCATCACGGCCCAAGTTGCGGTTAGAGTATCCGCACTCCACACAATCGCCGTCATCAGCCACGCGGAGGGAGTGGCAGCGGTGGCATCTCATACCCTCTCCCCTTCCTGCGCCCGCAGAATCGCAATCAGCCCCGCTGGCGTGATTTCGATAACCTCTTCTATCCCCGCCTTGAGCCTAATTTTTGCCCGGCAGTTCGGGCAGGCATCGCGCATCCAGACCCAGGTTTCCGGCTTGATGAACTGGAGTCGGCAGCCGTCGATAGCGCAGGTTGTGAGTCTCATCGCGTCCCTTTCGTTTCCGAGTTCGCTTTGGCTAGTGCTAGGGCGGCGCGGGCTTCATTCACAGCGGCAACATCATGAACCGAACGCCAATTGTCATGACCGAATCTAGCCAGCATACCTTCCAACGCCGCTACCAGCGCATCGTGGGAGTTGACGGCGCGGACGACAAAAGCGGCATTTTCAACGTCCACATCTGGGGGTAATTCTTCCGCCTCTTCCGTACCGACATTTTTTCTACCATAAATTAAATTGTTGTTTTTGCCGCCAACTTTCCACGGCGTCGGTGTGTGTTTCATACCCCTTCCTCGTCTCGTCCGTCAGCAATTCCCCTTGATTATGATCCCATCCGCCTGACACCAAAAATCCGCCACGAATTGAATCGGGCTCAGGATGTCCGCAACGTTCAACCCGCTCTCTTCAAATGCACCCGTCAAGGCACCGTCAACCGCAATCGCAAAATCGTTCATGAACTCCGCCATGCCCTCTTCATCGTTCTCGCTGAAGTGCTCAGAGAATCGCTTGAGCTCGCAGAAGCGGAAAAGTTCATTGTGCATTTAGGCACTCCATTAACTGCTTGCCTATAAACTCCGTGTAGGCTGGGGGGATGGCCTGGCCTATTTCCTGCTGTCTTGCCCACGGCATACCCATCACTATTCTGGCTTGATCGGAATTTGCTCTGCGTATTTGCTTTATACGGCCACCAGCGCCCCTTGAATAAACACCCCACGGATGCGCTACGAGATCATGGCGGCACTGAAGGCTGAGCATATAAAATCCGTGTAGCTCAAATAATCTATGCCGCCATAATTCCAACCCAAGAGAACTACCGCAGATAATAATAGGGTTTATTAATGGTGCCCCTGTAACATTCTCCATGATCCACGGTAAGCCTGTGGAATTTAGCAACTGGCGCATCGGGTCAATTAAATCTGGCGCTTCCGTATCGCCTTTCCTGAAGCCGCGGATAAGTATGCTGAATTTCTGACACGGCGGGCTTGCGTGGATCGCGTCAAACTGCCCTAACATTTTGAAAGGCAGGCGCATGGCATCGGCCTGGATAAACTCGAACGGGTAGTTTTTCTGCGGCTTGATATCCACGCCGACAACCTCGAATCCGGCCCGGTGATAGCCCATCGATGCACCGCCTGCCCCACAAAAAAGATCAAGCAGCTTCATTGCGCTTCGACCGCCTTCGCCAGCACCTTGAGCGCCGCCGTCTGTTCCGCCGATAACACGGTGCAATCGCCGACGCCGGCAATGTAGGCCAGGACTTGCGGTATCAGGTCCGCCCGCCGCTCCTGCCTGATCCGTTCGACGACATCACGTGCCCGGGTAAGAGGGTCAATTTTGTTACCGTTCAACCAGCCGTCGACCAGGGTTTTTGAGACCCTAAGCCCGTATTGAATTTCCTTTCGGGTCAGGCCCGCGCACTTCATGATGTGGTGGAAGAAGATCGGTTGCTCACTGTCGAGGTAGGGATTAGGTGGGCAGACCTGTTTAAGGGATGGTGGCAAGTTAATTTCCGTTGCGTACTTATTCATGCGCTCTCCAAACTGCTACGGTCTCTCATGGATACAAATCGCAACAAAAATGATGACCCAAATAGCGAGCAGATAGATGACATTTATTCCGACCTGATTAATGAATCCGCCAAGGTCGGCGTTAAAACTGACTTCCAAATTGTCTCGCAGATCATAACCGGCAGTCTCGGCAAGATTGGATACTGCTTGATAGATTATTCGATCGAGGTAAGTCGGCTCAAAATTAACCAGTTCGGGATTCACATCAACCTCGTCGTGGAGCGTCAGGGGTATGAATAGATTTCGATTCCCATTCGTAATAAGGCCGGTCGTGCCCTTCGCCGGGAACCTCGGGAAGGTCTTTCTCCAAGCGCGGCTGGCAGCCTGTGCAAATAATTTCTCGCTTCATAATTTAGCTCGCCCAAGCACCGTGACCGCAGTATCCATCCACATTTCAGGGTGGTGCGGGTCGTCGGTGATGCGGTCGAGGATCAATTCCGCGTCCTCCGCCCTTCGCTTCCACTCCAAGGCGATGCGGCCAACGCGCTCAAGTTTGGCGTTCAAATCGAGCATGTCATTGTGGATCTTTTGGATTTCATCCATGCTTTAGCTCGCTGCCCGCTCTTCAAGTTCAGCCGCGAGCTTTCGCACATCGCTTTCACGAAAGAGCCGGTGACCATTGCTCGCCTTAATTGCAGGCAGCTTGCCGGTGCGCTCGTAGGCGCGGACGGATTCCGCGCTTCGATTGAGTATCCGAGCCGCCGCAGCGACCATCAAAAGTTGCTCGCCGTTGGTTTGCTTTTTACTCTTCATATGGTTTAGGCTCCTGTATGTTGTGACCAATAATGAAAGTACATTAATCAATAATCAATTTCATGTCAACCCCTCTAAGCAAAATAATTGGTATGGACCTCAAATTAAGCGAGACAGTGAAGGCGATCAGGAAGTCAAAGCACTGGACCCAACGGGCCATGGCCGCTGAAATTAAAGTAGATTTTCAGGATATCCAGCGAGCGGAGAACGCGGGGAGAAACCTTGAAAAGCAGTTCGCACTTTTTCTAAAATTGCTGCCCTTGATAGAGGCACGGGATTTGAAGAGCCCCTCCGATGGGGAGGTGCTTGCTCATGTCAAAGACGACGATGATCCAACGGCTCCGAAGGATGTCTCGAAAGAAACGGTGCGCAATGAAAAAACGATTGCTCGTTCTATTCCGTCGCGCAAATCTAAAGGTAATCGACGGTGGTAAGCGCTGCGCTCCCCTGTTATTTGTGGCGGGTTGCCTCTTAGGGCAAAGTTTACCGTAATTTCTTTATCAAGGTTGACTGTAGTTTCTAGAAATAGGATGTAATAGTGTTGTGTAAGTAGTTGATTTCTCGATATATCTTATCAGACGTTGCCTCTGGTAGTATAATTAACAAGTTATGTCCTAAAGTTTACATTTGCTTCCTTATCGTGACACAGGCTCCCTAGAAATCCCGGCCCCAACCTTGCCTCAACAGCCGCGATGATGAAAAAACCGGGCAGCATAAACCCAATCAAGAGTTACGCCGCGCCGCGGTTTGCCAAGAAGGTCATCGCCTTACCAAATCAGGATGATTTAATCCGGCAGCTCAGGGCCGAACTCAGTCACCTAAGTGACAAGGTTGCACGCGCTGCCGATCAGCAGCGACGGTTGCGGGAAGAAATTGCCGAAGAGATAAAGATCTGGACAGGGCTGCTGGAGAGCGGCGAGAAGGTCAGCTTTGACTACATGAAGCGCAGAATCAGCCGGCTTAGAGGATCGCTCGCGTATCCAGGCATTCCGGGCTTTGAGGCGGTCGGGGATTTGAAGGAACGGTAAAAGCGAACAGTCAACACCATCCTCCCCTCTTCCCGCCGTCATACTTCCGCGCCAGCCCGGCATCGATCAGAATCGCGGCGAGGCTCTCGCCCTCGGATGTCAGAACCGTGGCGTCATAACGTCCCGCGAATTTGTCCGGCTTCAAGCTCATCACCGAAACGATGCTCGCAGGTGGTAGCCGCATCCCGACCAAATCCTTCGCCATGCGGGCCATGCCGCGCTCGTTCTCACACTTGCCTTTGAGCTCGGGCGTGTCTACGTTGAGCAGGCGGATTGACGGCGTCCAGTAGTGGTCCGGCGTTGTTTCGATCCGCACGCGCAAGGTGTCGCCGTCGACGACGCGGAGCAGTTCGCCGGCATAGACGGTTGCAGGTTTGGGTTTAGTCTGCCCCACCGCAGGCGAGGTCCAAAGCAGAAGGGTAAGAATCAGGAGGGCGGTCACGAACAGTAGGATGATACCGGGAAGGGGAAAAATCAAGTCATAGACACAGCCATCACATCCCACACGGCGGCTTACTGGCGCCACCCACCAACGCCCGCGGTAAAGGCGCCCCATCCTTGCCCCGGGCACGGTCAATCTCCTTCTGGTCCGGTAGCGCCTGGATCCGTAAGGCCTCCACGACCTTTTGGGCCGCGCTGATCGCCCCGTAATATGCAGCCCCGTAGGCTGAGATGCACCCAGACGGCACGTTCTGGACCCCGTTGGCGGTTATGGCAGAGACATAGGCCGATCGTGCGTCAGAGACCAGCGCAGCCCCTACGTTGTACGCAAATGAGCGTTCGCCAAACTTGAAAATCTCCATGACCTGAATCAGCGCCGAGGTTCCAAGGGCCAGCCCGGTCACTGCGCCGCCCCTTCCGGCGGCTACCGTGCCGAGGGATAGGCCGCTAAGGGCCAGGGCTCCCCCGGTGGTCAGGTAGCCCGAATTGACTGAGCGCATCTCCCACTGATCATAAACCTTCTCCCCGAGACAGAAGACGCTCCGGTCGGTGAGCTCACCGCAATCGGCGAGGGTCGGCGGCCGCATGGCGGAGCAGCCGGAAGCCAGGAGGAGAATAAGTACGTATTTCATGACGGGCTTGCCCCTCCATTCAGCGTGCTCCAGGCGAGGAAATGATTACCCGCTCCCGGATTCACCTTGCCATGAGTCGGGTCGAAATTGATGAATGCGTTATTTCCCCGCTCGATACAGTTCAACGCCCACTGCTCACTGCTGTCGCACTCGACAAGGACGTTATTGAATAAGCAGTTGTCGCCGTCCCTGACCTCGACACCGCGCCCGGTTCCACCGATCTTGATATAGACCTGCTCAAAGGTGGAAAACGACACATTGCTGTTCGGTTCGAATTGGCCGGCAAGAATCAACCCGTACTCGCTACTTTGACACCACATACGGAGGCGACGAACCGTGACGCCCTGCATGCTGTTCTTCTGGCCAGCGAGGTACATCCCGACACTCAACGGGCTGTTGATAGCGATATCCTCAAACAGCCCACCCTCAAGGTCAGCAGCGGCAATCCCCGACGCGATACCGTTACAGTTGAGCGTCACGCGCTTAAAGCTGATGCCCTGAAGCCGTTGATAGAGCTCGAGCGACGGCATGCTTATCATGGGCTTGCCGAGCATCGTCGGGCTCGTTGCCGTGAAAATAGTATCGCGAATTTTACACGGTTCCGTGATGACCAAGGTGTCGGTCAGCTCGATTTTATTCATCCCCCGAGCCAGCCGCTCTTTGGACCCGGCGCGCCTTGAACACCGGGAGCGCCCGCTGGACCACGCTCGCCGGTCTCCCCTTGCATCCCGATAGGTCCAGGAACCGCGGCAACCCCCTTGAGATAAGCCACGGCAGCCTCAAGGGCTTCCACCCGCTGCTTCATGGTGAGCTTCTTGACCTTCGGGGCCTTTGGGGAAGAAATGCCCATGTCCTTTTTCTTTTCACTTTTTATCTTTTTCATCTGTGTCTCCTCATAAACGTGTACCCGATTTTGCGTCTCTTCTTCTCCTCATCGGTCAGCTTCGGTGGCGTCTTTGGTTCCCTGCGCTTTCGCCGCTTTCGTCGGATCACTATCGTCTTGAATAGCTCCTTGATCTTCTTCATGCGAAAACATTCCAACGCTTCATGGTACTCGATCCAAACAACGCGGGAGTTTGGGGATACTCCTGGGACGGTAACATTTTTCTTATCGCCGTGAACCATCGTTGATAACTTGATCGCACCGGCAAACTTTTTAAAGCAGCTAGAGCACAGAACGTAAAAGCTCCGTTTGGGCGCCCGTTGAAATAAGCATCATAACTGTACTCGGGATCGGCACACCCGGAGAACAAAAGGGCAGCGTGACGGCCAACCGGCAGCGATCGACGAAAACCCTTATTCAATTTGTTGGCCTCTGTAGATGACAGGAATGCTGCCGGTGGCATGAATCGCACCCTGCGTTGCACCAGTGCCTTAGTAGTCGGCATAGACATGAATCTAGTCACAGTTCCAGAATGGCAGGAGTCTGAAATCACTATCATCTTAATTCCCAACGGCCTGTTAGCGTAGAGCACTCTCAGGTCGTCGTCTGTAATCGGCCCTTTGGTGAAAATATCTACCGGACAAATACACTCGTCTGCGCCGTCTGGTTCATCTGAATTTTCATCCGGTACATAACTGCCATGCCCCGAGTATTGAAAGACCAAGGTGTCACCCGGAAAAGCGCCAGCGACAAGAGTGCCGATAGCGGTCCTGATGTTTTCTCCGGTAGCGTCTTTGTCAGCGAGCTTAGCCACGGCGAACCCGCGCGCTCTCAACACGTCGCTCCAGTCTCGAAGGTCGTTTATGCACCCGGCCAAATCGGATCCACTGCCGTACTTATTTATGCCCACGCAAAGCGCTGACTTCATGATTTCTCCCTTCGGGTCACAGTATCGGCCTGATCGGGCAACCGTTTAGGATCACTGCCAAGGCCGTGACGATGAGGCAGTAAAAGAATACTTGAGCGTTGGTCATGCTACGCACGCATTTCCGGCGTACTGGAATCCAGCTTGGTCAGTATCTCAATCGCATTTTGGATCAGGCTAATCGCCGCCGGAGCAACCGCCAAGCTGGCGGATGACATCACTAGGTTGATGAAATCCCCCGCCGGCACGTTGATACCCACTGCGCCTGCGGCCCCTGTCCCAACAGCCAAAATAAAACCAACCAGACTTTGCAAAAAGGTTCGCACAGCCCGGATGCCCGCCTGCTTGGCCATCGACATCGCGACGATTTTCACATTCGGTTCACCCGACGGCGTTCGTAATACGCTCTTATCAGCAGGCGCATCCTCACGATCTGTTACTAGAATTTTCGGTAAAACTTCCTTAGCCATGAAACCTCCTTTTGTTTTGATCCCGCTCAACGTCTCAGCGGGAAACTAACCGGCCCACCGTGCAAGAGAAACATGATGATGATAATCAGCAGGATCACTCCAACAATTAGCAATGCCGGCGTCCTGATCGGTTCTGGGAAAAATCCAGTGATGACGTAGTGAGCAATCCACGCGATGCAACAAACAACGACGATATAGAGCAAGATTCCAAGAAGCGTTTCAACGCCCATAAGGCCCCCCCTTTTTAAAACAGTTTCGAGATAGCTATGATCAAGCCACCGATCCCGGCGATTCCACCGACGGCACCGACAACAATCGTCACCAGCAAAGCATTCGACATTTGCTGTGTCGCTCCTGCGGTCGCAGTCCCGCTAATCCTCCCTTCGCCTAACAAAAACCTTTCCTTGAGGTCGTTTATCTGCTTATCGAGAGCCGTAGTATTCGTCTGAATCAAAACGGCAAGCTGGTCTAACTGCTTACTGGTCGCTGCCTCACTCTTCGCAATCGCCAGCGAGCTGCTTTCGTTCTGCTTGCCCACGGCTTCCTTTGCGGCCGTCAATGCATCCTGGACTGCCTGTTTGCTGTCTCGTGATGTTTGGTCGCTTCTGACATCGCGCTCCGTAAATTGGACCTGAATGGATTTGAATTTCTCGTCGTGAAGCGCTTGAAGAAAGGCTATTTTCTCGTCCATCGCTTTATGGGTCGCTATCGTAGAATCCGTTAATGCCGACAATGTCTGCGATGCGCGGGTATCACGCTCCACAAATTTATCTTCTGAAGCAGTGAACTTTTCATCGTGGAGTTCTTTAAGGTGCTGGATCTGCTTGTCTGTGTCTGTCGGTACACGGGTAATGTTGGCGTTGAAAATCCTGATCGCTTCGTCCATTCCATCAAGGCGCGTGAAAACGACTTCTTTAAGCGCGGCAATCTCGCGTATGAGCGCCTGCGTTGTGAGCAACGTCGGGTCGGGGATTGGAACTCGGTCGCCGCGATCCATCGGTGACGATTTACTATTGGCCATATTTACCCCCCCCTGGGTCATCGTCTTCTGTCGTCCAACGCTTCACGCCTGATCCGGTCGTGCTCCAATTCTTTTATTCGCTCCTCCACCCCCGTCATTTTTGCCGCGAGACTGTTCAGCGTCCCGTTGATGAAACCCATGTCCTTGAGTATCTCCACTTGCGCGCGCGCATTTGCTGATAGCTGTTTGTTCTGTTCGTCATCCCCTAAGTACACGCGCGTCACCATGAAACCAATGACAGTAACCAGTAAGCCAACGAGCACGCCAACAACGTACCGAACCCACTCAGGAGAGCACGTTTTAGTATGATGCTTGAGGGCGTCTTTAAGGACTTCGACAGTTCTTTCAGTCTCTCCTGCTCTTCTTGCCGCGGCGGTCTCGATGGCAGCGAGTCGGGCGGCGTACTCATCCAGAATTGTCTCAACCTCACCGCCAGGGGCTTGGTTTTCCCAAGCGGAGTTTTCTTTAACGTTTGGCGCTTTTCTCTTCTCACCCAATAACCCCGCCAAGTCCTTTCCAACATAAAAGCCCTCTGGTCAAAAGTCGCACGCCCAAGGGTAGATGTTTGCGGGCGACTCCTGAGCGCAGGGCTTTCCCTGCAAACCCATCACACCGACGTTTGGTTCATAGGTCCATCCTCCTTTATTTTCCCTTTTCAAGCTGTGCGACGCGGGCCTCAAGTTCCATGATGGCTTTGACCGCCAACCATGACACATCCTTCGGCGCGATCCCGCCGCTGTTCTCTTTGCCGAGTCGGAACACCTGCCAGAATTCTTCAGCCGTTGGGCTATAGTGGCGCTCGGCGGCCGCCAGCTTGTCTTGCGGGACGTTCTTGCCGCGATAGACGCCGAGGGTTTTTAGTTGCTTCAGCCGCGCGAGAACATCGTGCACGTCGCCCTCATACTCTTTATTTTTGGCCGTGGACGCGTCGGTCCAGACGCCGAGGGAGCTGAGAGTTGCTGTGGTGTTTGTGTTGCCCGCACTGACGTTGCTCTGAACCGAGAATTGCATCTGACTATCCATCGAGGCGGCATTAGTGTCTTCCCAAACCATCTGGATCGCGCCAATCGTTCTGGAAATAATAGAGCTGTCATTGGCCGAGAAGAAAATCGAAGCGGTAATATCAGATGCGGCCGGCGTCGTAGAGGCGTGATTAAACGTCATCGTCGGGCCAACTGCGCCACTTGCCGAAGACGTAAAGGCAACGAGTTCGGGCGTCGCCCTGATTGCGTGCAGCGAATAAAGCGGCGACGTGGTTCCTATTCCCAACAGGTTCGACGCTTCGTTGAATACCGACTCGGCGCCAAACCGGATCGTGCCCTTAGTAGCGTGAGAAGTGGAAGTAAACCCGATGAAGCCCGCCGACGCAGTGTCGCCCACATAGGTCTGTCCGCCCGATTTACCGCCGATGAACTCATTGATTCGAGCCTGCGCTTGCTCGATGGCACAGGCCATTTTATTCACGTCGGCAATGGTGAAAAAGTCTCCCGTGCTTTTGTTCACGAACGCATCCAGCGAGGTCGGATAGCTGCATCCGGTGGCCACGAAAGCGATGTTGGCCGTTAGGTGTAGGACCAATAGGGAGTAGATTCCGATAAAGAACAGTTTCAGTTTTTTCATTTTTTTCTTTCCTTCTTGCTAATTGCTCCCCGACCTGGCCACGACCTTGAAACATGCCGTCTTGGTTTGACTGATAGAAACTCCCCCGCTGCGCTTTTTGAAGACACAAAAAATACTATTCTCGACGGCCGTGGAATCTACCTTGATCCAGTACATGTGCATCGTCGCGCTATCCTCTACCAGCGTAGTCGGGAACGATCGCTGTTTCATGATGATTTGACCGGGCGTGTACACACCGTGGGGATTGGTGAGCCCGTCGATCTCGTCGGCGACCTGCTGGCCGTCTAGAAACGAACGAAACGGCGCGTTGAGAAATGCAATCTTGTTGGTTGTGGCATCGTTCGTGAGAACGAAATCAGTCCCGCCATTTAAGTCGGCGTATAAGTCAAACAGAGCTGTGCCGCAGGGCTCAATGGTGCAACCGAGCACGTCAGTGATGGCGATAATCCCGCCCGCAGACACACGCCCCTCGGCGTCCTCGTCCCGCCGCCAATCGGGAGTATCGAGAGGGCTATAGATATTCCACTGCCGAAAATGGATCGAGGTCCAGGTGGCGACGGCTACCGCAACGTTATTCGAAAAACAAACCGGCGTAGCGGTCGGGCAAAACGGCACCGTAAAAGTTAACACCTCTGCATCGTGACAGCCGCCCAGAGCTCCACCGATACAGCTATTCCCAGTGAGCGTGCCCCTCGTGTAAGTCGCCGTGATGGTTTGCCCGTTCGTGACGGTGCCGATGGTAACGTTTACCCGTGAGGTCTGGGTCAAGCTGCTGCCGCTCTCGGTCGCGCCGACGCCGGCGACCACAAGCGCCCAGTTCGAAGTTGTCCCACCCTTTAACCCGACGCCATCTCGTATGCTCTGGGTCGCAACGCTGAAAATAAATCGGGCCGTAGTTGCGTCGCCATCTTCGACTGATGCGCTCGCGAGAACCGGCGACTCAAGCGCGCCGCAGTCTGGCGCCGAGCCGACATATCGTCCTTCGCTAAATCCGGCTATCACTTCGCAGCCATCGATCAGGCTCGATCCCTCCCGCGGAGTGAATCGCCAGTTCGCCGCGTCGATTACGAGGGTATTGTCGTTGGAAGCGATGTGCGGGGTGATCGTCGAGCCGGTGCCGAGGTTGCTCACCGTGTTGTTGCTATTTGATAAGCACACATTATTTCGGACCTTCGAGTTGGTCGCCAGTGCGCGTATCTCTATGCAACTGAGCGCGGATGCGTGGCTATAAAAAAGGTTGTTGTACGCCTGGCTGTTATTCGGTGAGCTCGCATCGATGCGCAGCGGCTGGGTGGCCGTACCGTTTTCGGCGCAGAGGTTGTGGTGGAACAGATTATTATTCCCCGAGCCGATAATTGCGCAACGCGAGCCGTTGCCGAAAATTCGGTTGAAGCGGATTATGTTTCCGTGAGATCCGCCGGAAGTATGGAACTGGTGGACTCCGTGGCTCGTATTGTTAAAGACAGTGTTGTACTCGATTACGCCATTGACCCCGGCGAGGTATATCCCGTGGTCCTGCGACCCGCCGCCGTTCCCGTAGATTTTCGAGTTATAGACCCAACACCCCGTGGCGCGCGGCGTTCCGGTGCAGAGGTAGGCCGACGTGCCGGCGTTCTTAATCTCGCCGTTTCCGAAAACGATATTGGCAGAGACCGCGCCACCGCTGCTGCTATTGATGTAAAGCCCCGGCCCGCTCGTACAGTTGACCGCGTCGAGGATCAGACCGTCGAAAAAAATATTCGACTTGCCGGCAATATAGATAACCCCGTTGCCAGTACCGGTGCATGAAGTCGGTTGAATAATTACGGTCCCAGCGCCCGAATAAGTTTTTATGGTCGTCGGCGTGATAGCGCTGGTCCCGGACGGAATGGTATCGTTCCAGCTCTCAGCATACGTACCGTCCTTGACGACAATCGTATGGCCGCCGCTTGCCGCGCACACGAGCGCCGCCGCGATGGTAAGCTTCCCCGTAGTATGCGTCTGCGCCGTGGCGCAGCTATTCGAGTTGCTGCCGCCGTCTCCGGACTTCGCAACGTAATAGGTCAAGGCGTGGACTGCCGGTGCCGCGAGCAACACCGCCCCGAACAACAAAAAAGCAATGCGCGTTTTTAAGTTCATGGGAAACCTAACCCTTCACAGGCAAGCCAGCGATCACCTGGTCAATCTCTTCTTTGGTTCGATCCTTAACGGCTTCAGCCAAGCGCATGGCGTCCGGATTGAGGCTCGCTAAATCCGCTTTAGATTGCTCTCGTTGCTCCACGATCTTCGCATCCAGCCAGTTATCCGCCGTGTGCTGCAGCGTCTCCAGCGGTGTTTTGCCAATTCGCACAGATTCCTTTTGCAGTACCGTTTCGCGCTCGTCGGTCGTAGTGATTAAATATTCGGCCATATCGCACCTCTTCAATCGCGTCTGAATTTGAGATTCAAAGTTACCCTTTTCGCCGCACCGCCCGCCGTCACCATTACAAAATCGAGTTTGTCACCAACAGCAAACACGGACTCCGCTGCCGCAATCGTGCCCGTCACACCGCTGGTGGTCACGGTGAGATTGCTGCTCAGCACGTTGGCCGCTGAACCGTCGTCGCGCTGCAAATTGATGATCGGTGTGCCGGCGTCGCTCTCGGCCCATACCTCAAGCAGGGTTACCGACCCGCCGAGATTGTTTCTCCAGATAGTGGCTTCGTCCGCCGTGTCGGCTAGAGCGGATCCGCTGTCGCTGCCGATCCGCCGCGTCTCGGTGATTATCTCACCGGCGATGGTGCCGTCTTCACGGACACAAAAAATCTCGTCGCCGTTGGATTTTTTCCTAACACACCATTTGCGGTTGGTAGCGAGCGAAACGAACCAATCAACGTCGTTCTCGACCCCGTCGCACTCTACGGTATCGATCAAGCCGCCGCCCAGGTGCTCATAGATTTTGCGCTTACAAATCGGTCCGCCGATCTCGATGGCTTTGTCCGGCTCGTCTGCGATAGCGATTGCGCGGCCGTAGCCGGCCACTTGATCAAGTCCTCGCTGCGTAAGCGACGGCGCGATCTGATCTTCGTTTATCAATTGTGCGTGCGCAAAATCGCAGACAGCAATGCAGCCGATCACGAGGAGAAACAACAATTTATTTCCATGCATCATAATAAAAGTCGTCCGTTTCATCCGGCGGAATTCCCACCGTGATCGTTAGGCCGTCTATCGAGTAGCGGTTGCCGATCGGTGGATTTTCCGGGTCCAGTGGTATTTTCCGAAGGGTAACGCCGTTACGATAGATTTTTAGGCTCGCCTCGACGACGGTCTCCGGTAGAGTAAATGCGACTCTGAATCCATCTGGAGTCTCTACAAAATTTCCACCCGTCCATGACATTTCTCTCTCTCATCTCTCTCGGATCATTGCTGCGCCAGCGCCTGGAGCGCCTCATTGGCTCGGTGCTCGATTGTGCCGAGCAAATCCGCCAGGCCGTTCGACCGCGAGCCGAGCTCTATTTCGGCGTTTAGAAAATCTCCATCCGGTTGATAGCGGACCTCCGCGACGCGAAACCTGGCGTCTGTGTACTCGCCGTACATGTCTGCCAACCGCATCGGTAACTGGGCGTCGAAGCGGTCCCCGGGCGCCACGAGTACGGGACCACCGAAGACCCGTAAAAGACCGCTGGGCGCGCCGCCGTCCTCAATCCAGTCCGCGCCGCCGACGAGCTGTAGCCGGCCGCTCGGGGTCGTGTTGCCAGGGGCATGCGCCGCGGCGTATCCGAACGCCCATCGCTGCGCGGCGCCAGACGAGTTGATTGCCCCGACCGCGACATGGACCTCTTTTTGGTTGCCTGGCTGAAAGGGCGCGATGTCCACCGGGTAAATCTCGTTGGCGCCCTGCAGGTAAACGCGGTGGACTTCGTCGTCGCTGTTTTCTTCTTCGACGAACAGCGCGATTCTCCCGCCGATCGGGTAACTTTTTCTGACGACGTTTTGGCGAACTGTAAAGTAAAACTCTTTTTCAGCGTTGCATCCGAACTCACAGTTGCCGCCGATGTTTGCGAGCGCGTCGAGCGCGCTGGCCGCGTATGTGGCAAATTGCCCGACGCCGCCGACCTCGATCCCGGTATTTTGCACGAGGCCAAGCGCAGCGGTGCGCTTGATCTTCGTCCCGGCGAGCACGTAGGTGTCGATGAGATTACGGACGACTTCTCCTACGTCGAGGTGCGCGGCGGGCGAGTATCCAGGAATGAATATCCGCCGAAGCGCGGCGCCGTGGCCGACGCAGCGGAGCACAATATGCTCTCCGATATCGCCGCCTCCATCGGGCCTGAGCATTTTTTGCCTGGCAAGAATTTTCCCCGACCAGCGGAGTTGACGAGCCCCAATATGAGCCGTCCCAAGTTGGATACCGGTGGCAAAGAACTGCGCTGGCAACCTCGCGCCTGCCTGCCCGAGCTGGTCGGGCTCCCGCCAGATTTCCACCTCATAATCTTTCTTGATGTCGCCGAAGGAGTCGAAAGGTCGGCGGATGGTGATCGACGCCTCAAGGCACCCGCCCAACGGTGCATAACTCCACGAGATCGATGATACATCTCTCTCTATTATCTCTTTGAGATTTCCATTTATGTCGCGGATGTGGACGTTAAAATAAAAACTCTCGCGAATTTCCTGGAGATAGACCGCAGCCGCCGCAGGGCCGGAAGCGGCCACGACATTGTCAAGCCCGACGAACACTGCCGGAACCGTGGAGGCAATTACGCACCACAGGTCATCATTGGCACCGGGCGCAATCCCGAGCTCGACGTTGGCGCCGATCCTGACGCACTGCGTACCGCTTGGAGACATCGGGACTTGTCGCAGATGGACGCCCTGGTGATAGATCCATACATGCGCCTCTGCCGGCAGGTTGGGTATCGTAAAAAACATATTCGCGCCGTCCCGGACACCAGATAGATCGGGATCGTCCCAGATTAAAAAAATCTCGTCCGCTGGAATTGGCGGTATCGGAATACCGGGAGGGCCGGGTATTCCAGTCGGTCGCGGCTCGTCGTCGAACAGTTCAAATGCGATACGCTGAATCATAGATTGTCATCAACAATAAAACTTGCTTTGGCGGTTCGTCCGGTGAATCCCCCGAGCGTAAATTCCGCTTGTCTTTGCCATATCCCGCCCTGGCTCAAATCACCCGCGATGGTCGTATACATTAGCTTGCCGTCCGTCCCATCGGTTTTGAACACGGCGGTTTTTTCTTCGACCGTATTGTCCGGTTTGTCCAGGAACATTTTCATAGCAGAAGCCGCGGCGAGATTTACGACCGCCCCGTTTTCCTTAACCGTCAAAATTAACTCCACGCCAATTGCGTTTTTCTGTAATCTACCCATAGAGTCGAACCTCGTTATCCAACCAGCGGGAGATAGGCACAGCATCGTCAATTGATCGGCAGATGGTCACGTCCGAATCGTCGATTCCACGTGAAACAATGTCGTCTAGGGATCTGCAAACAAGAACGTCATCATCCAGGGAGCGGCAAAGAATGGCCTCTAGATCATGCTCAATCTTTGGAACCGCGATCGTGCTACCCGATGCTGTAGCCAAGCCAACGGATGAGCCGACACCTGAAACGATTGATTGAACCGCACCGCTGGCAGCGCTTGACCCTTCGGACAGGAAGACAGCCTCGGCCGTGGATTGACCGATACCATCAACCGCACCGATTCCCGCCGATGCTCCGCTGCCCGCAGCGACCGTGATCGATTCACCCGAAACCGTAGAAGTCCCGGCGCTACTCGCTACCGTAGGCAGGAGAGATTGACCGACACCTGAAACCGTCGAACTGCCCGAGCTCGCCGCGATGCTTGATGGCGAGTTGATTCCTGTGACTGTTGCCGTCCCGGCGCTTGAACCGACGGCATGGGCAATGCTGACGCCCACACCGGACACCGTAGACGTGCCGGCGCTATTACCTAAACCTTCCGGTGCGCTGACACCCAACCCGGCGCTGGTGCCCGCGCTGCTTGCGATGGCCTCGGCGGTTGATTGGCCGACACCGCTTGCCGTTGATGTTCCTGCGCTGGTTCCGGCGGCGTCGTTCCGACTCTCGCCAACTCCCGAAACCGTTGACGTGCCCTGGCTTGAACCGACAGCCGACGCTATCGATTGAGCCGTAGCCGTAATGGTAGCGACTCCTGCGCTTGAAGCGACGGACGGAGCGACCACGGCGCCGACACCTAAAACAGTGGAGGTTCCCGCGCTTGAGCCCATCCCGCTGGGAGCACTGACCCCCGCAACGGTAGACAGGCCCGATGAACTGGCGACCGCTTCCACCGTTGATTGGCCGACACCGTTGCAGGTAGTAACCCCGGCGCTTGAGCCGACAGCCGCAGCGGTGCTTTGCCCAACTCCTGAAACGGTGGAAGTCCCGAGCGAACTGCCGGGAGCCGTCGCAATGGCTTGACTTGTGGCGCTGGCTGCCCCCACACCGGCACTTGAGGCGACGGTGGTGGCAATGCCTTGCCCGGTCCCGTTTGCGGCCCCTACGCCAGCGGTGGACGCCGTGGCGGTCGAAATTGAAGCGCCGACGGCCTGCGGTGTCCCGAGCCCGGTTACTGCCCCGAGGGCGGTCGCGATTGCTATGGCGACAGCGGCAACCGTGCAGGATCCCAAAGCTGAGCCGGCCGCTTCCGATACCGCCGAAACCGACGTTGGCGTCCGCCTGGTCGGACTGCGAAAACTTATGCTTCTACCGAAACGAGCCATAAAAAACCTAATTGCTAATCTTCAGTAATTGCCGATGCGGTCGTCAGTCTCGGAATCACTCCGTTCGTCACCACGATGTTGGGTGTCACGGTGCCGCTGTAAAGCAACTTGTTTGACACGCCGGTCCCCACCGAGAAGTGGGTCACGGTTCCACCAGCGCCCGCTGTCATTTGACCGAAGTCGATGTTTGCCACTGGACTCACACTATTCGCGGTGACCGTCCAGCCGCCAGTGGTTCTCGCAACCGCTACGCGCGCGTAGCCGGTATATGAAATTTCATTCGACGCTTGCGTACCGCCTTCAGCCGGATCGCTGGTGTGTAGGGCGACGGTTAAAGTTGTGGCTGGTGAAGTGCCATCGTCTTGAGCCAGGTCAGCAATCGCCGTTGCATTAAAGATGAGCTTCAGTAAATCATTTTCAAAAACGTCACTTTTACTCACGATTTTTCTCCTTTTTCTGAGTGATTTTTCGACACGAATGTGTTAGTGCTCACGTCATGAAAATGCCAATACTTACAGACCTGGAGCTGCAACGATTTTGGAAGAAAGTAAATATATCCACCGAAGACAATTGCTGTTGGATATGGACCGCGTATAAATCGCCCTATGGCTATGGTCAAATTGGCATCAGGTATAAATTGTATCTTGCGCATCGCGTATCGTACATGATCGCAACTGGCATCGATCCTGAGGAGAAAATGGTTTGCCACAAATGCGACAATCCGCCGTGCGTTCGCCCTGACCATCTGTTCCTCGGAGAGCAGCTTGATAACATGGCCGACATGATTTCCAAGGGACGCGCAGACCATACGAAAAACCTCAAAGGTCAACATGTAGGCACGGCGAAGCTGACAGAAGAACAGGTCGTTGAAATTTGGAACTTGCATTTGACCGAAGGGCTCGGCGAAAGAAAGCTGGCGGCTAGATTCAATGTGACGCCGGCCAATATTCATTGCATCCTGTCTGGTCAAAGCTGGAAACATTTGGTTCCTCAAAATCCTGTACCCCTCATCAAACCTAAGAACGGTTTCCCTCGTGCATATCCAGCGTTTTAGTTTTACGCCCTACTCCATTTTATAGAGCTCAATACATTGACGTTCGCCGTTACATTGATTCGTAGAAAGAATGAGTCAGCCGCATCGCCTGGCGATTCGTTTTCCAGCCCAAGCGGGTTTTGCAAAACAAAAAGCCCCATATACTGAGGAATGTAAACACCATTATGGATCGTGTACGTTGTGCCCTCAACGGAGAAATTCTGCCCGACTGTTAAACCATGGGCCTGGGCTCGCCCCTTAACTTGAGTAGTCACTGCTGTACCGTTCTGTGTTCCGGCGGTCGTCTCGTCCGATGTTCCCCACTCAAATACTGCAGGGACAGCAGTCGAAGTTATGCCATCTGTTGAGACGTGAATCTCGTGAACCTTGATGTTGAACGAGGTCGGGGTAATCAGCTTTAAAACCGTCTTCGCTCCCGCCGTAGCTGCGAAGGGCGTGTTCCGGGTCACATAGATCGCGTCCATATTTTTATCCTCTTACCAACTCGCTGCCCGTTGTACTGCCCACTTGGAAATAAACCGTCTTGGTAGTTGCGCCGTTGCCGTTGCAGGTAACTCCATAGTTACCGCCCACATGGTTGCTTGCTGAACCGCTGGCGCGCTCGTCGCTGAATCGGCGGAACCATCGAGATCAATAGTGTGAAGCGCTGCCGTGAAGCTCTGCACTGATTGAATACAAATAGGTTGTTCATCAGTAGCATCTTTTCCCTCTGTGAACTGATAATTGGCCGTAGTCTGCCCAGCGGGTAAATCGGCGTTAGCTTCCTGTATTCTGAATTCTAGTTCCCTAGCTGCCGCCTGACAGTCATAGCCGAAGTATCCGCCGTACCAGACATCCCCCGAAACATCCGGCGTAATCCCTAGCGTCCCGATCGCTGTCGCATAGTTGGTCGCGCTCAAAGCCGCATCGTTCTCAGTATAAGAAAAGGCGTGGTTACGGAACTTGTTTAAGTCGATGGCGAACACCGAAGAATAGAGCCGCGTCTGCAACACGCCGCTGTTCGTTGCCGATTGCTCTTTAAACGTGTTGCTGGCGTTGCCTAAAGTAAACACCCGTGAGAGTAGATAACCGTGAAAATTGTCTATGGCGGTTTCCAGTTGTGCCGTTGGTAGTGAACTGGCCGCTTCACCAGATCGGTTGATCAAGCTAATGGACGATGTTGTTTGCGCCCCAGGATCGCACTGTGAATAGGTCTGCACTAACCAGTCGTGTCCCGCCGCCGGCGTAAACGTGATACTTCCACCGTCAAGAGGCGTGGTGCTCAAGGCATCGACGTTGGTTCGTATGCCCCAAAACCAATCAGTGTTTTCGGTAACGTCATGGCTTAAATTAATGGCGGTGATCGCGATAAAGTTAGCGCCTACCGAAGTGGCGTTGTCGTTGTTGCATAGCTGAAGTTTGATACCCTCGCCCGTCACCGCCGTCCAGACAGTAGCGAACTGATAAATCCATCTAAAGCCAGTTGCCGACAAGTGGCGTTTTTGTAAACTTTCATCAAATACCGTGGTTCCATGCAAAGTTTGCATTGACGAGGTAACTGTTGCTGTACCCGATAACTGCGCCGTGATGACAATCCGGTACTGGTCGCCGTCGGTAAATTCCGTATCGGCAATCGCCGCACCGGCAACATCGCCAAAGGTCGAAGACGTGGTTGTCTGATTGGTATTTACCTGGGCAAAGGCATGACCGATAGCAGCCATTAGATCGAGGCTCCCCGCTCTCTGCGGAGTAAGAACCGCATCAGTTTCCCGATAGTCGTGAACATCGCTTTCGCCGCGACGAATTTGTTCGCAGTGCTCAGTCCGTCCCACGCTGCGAGGTTCGCGATAAACGCTGCTCGCTCAGTAGCAAGAATTGCGTCAAGGTCCGCTTCGTCTTGATCTTGACGAACTTGCTCTGCTGAGAGCAGAGCTGAATTGTGGGCGGTAAGTACGTTGGTGAGCGCTGTATCTTCTGGCGTGGTCAAATCGCGAGTAGTGTAAAACCGCAGTTCGCCAGGGTCAGCAAAGTCTACGACCGTGTTCCCGTTAACAGATGATCGCCCTACTTCTCGACGTGCAGCTGCTGGCGCATAAATCCGCCCTGTGAGATTAAATCCGGCCCAGCCAATGCCGGTCAAAAGCGCAGCCGCGCCGGCTGCGGCCAATTCCTCCCGAAGCCTATCGGCGTTGAAGTTCTTTATTGAAATCTTGACTACCGTCGCCATTTTTAACTGTCTCTTCCGATTGGTTGATACCAAGTCCGCGTGCCTGCATCGATGGTGGAGGAAACTTTCGCGACGTAGGCCGCACCGACCACGGTCAGGTTACTGGTCTCATCTTTTTTATAGAGGCCGGTGCTGCCAATCTGCGTGAGAGCGGTACTCGCCACCAAGTCCGTACCATCTTCAGACTTAATCACCTGTATCGTCGGGCTCGTGATGCCGGCCACGATCGGTTCGCCGTTTTTAAACCAGCAAACCATGTAGCGGTCCGTCAAGCCGCTGTTGTCGTCGATCAGCCAGACCTTGGCCTGATAGCGGTTCGTCGCCGCGGTGTCGAGGCTCGATTGGCTGGCGCGGCTCGCCACGCTCGAAGCCATGCTGACGACATGGATCAACCCTTCCATCCACTCCGCGGGGGTGGTCTGGTCTTTCCACTTGACCACTGGATCGCCGTCTGCCATTTCTCCCGAGGTGAGAACGACAACGACGATTCCGGACCCGGCCGGAGATTCGGTCGGAAGGTTCGTTAAGTTGGTGAGGGCACCACCGCCGATCGATGGCGTCGAGATTTTAAAGTCGCCAGCCGCGATAGTCGGTGTGAGCTTAAAGCCGCCGTTGATGGCGTCGATAAGTCCAGTCTTGAAAGTGTAGGTTGCGCCGACTATCGCTTCCATTTAGTTTCTCTCTCCCTCACTCCAACACTCCGACCCTTTCCGTCGCCGTGGCTCTCCCGCTTGCGCCACTTCTCCCGGTGGCACTGGTCCTCCCGCTCGCCGCAACTCCCGGCGGAGGAATGGCGACGATCATCCCAGTCGAGGGGTAATTGATCAGAGGATCTCCGCTCTCGTCGTACAGCCTAAGCGCCCATGTATCGAAATTGGGGGTCGCGTCGGGCGCAATCTTCAGTCCGTAGGCAAACGTGATGCAGTTATCCGCAGCGAGATCCGCCGCGACGGAGTCGTTGACGTAGCGATAAAGCCCCGGCACTTCGGTCAATCCACCGGCAGTGAGACATGAAGCAATCGCAGTGTTGGCCGGTTGGTAATTGGGCGAACTGCCGAGCTTGATTTTGAGAGCAGCGTAATCTGTCGAGATCACAGTATACGTGCCGCCATTGAAACTGACCCGCGGTTGAAGGCCAAGCGCTGGGCAATCACCGAGTGTGCAATTCAGTTGCACGAACCACAAGATTTCTGTGTCCGGTGGAGCGTTGGTGTCATCGGCGATAACCGTCAGCTCGCGCCAAAACTGGAATGCGACTTGGTCGAGGCTGTGGGTCGGGCTCGGCGATCCCGCCGCTCTGACACAAGCCACGGCCATGTTACTGCCGACTAATCCGCCAGTCCACGAAACTCCTATAGTTGTCGCCCCTATTCCGGGAGTAGAAGCGCCGACATAGGTTTTCCCATCTACCTGATTGATGATTTCGTCCTGCGCCGTGGTCGCGGTGATTGCATCGCCGCCGGTGCCAGTGCCTAAAATTCCGATTGCCTCACTGCCTATAGGACAGGAGAGGTTCATGGACAACGCGGCAACCGTACTGGTCTGCTGATTGGCCGCGTTAGTTATCATCGTTGCGTCAGTGTTTCCATAAGAACGCGCCCAGCATCCTCCTTGAAGAGATAGCGGCCAAACAATCGAGACCGCAAAGGTTCCTATATCCGGGGTTTTCAGATACCAGATCCCAACAGTTGACCGTCTTACCGTATGCTGGTGATAGATCGCAGTAGCCAAAGCATCGCCATTGAACGTCACGGTAGGTGCAGCAACCACACCACCACTCTGGGATGTAGTATCGGCATAACACAGGACGACTAAACCGTCCGCGCTTGCTCCTGTTATATGATTGAACGTCCATGTCGCAGACGCGGAGCTCTGCCTATGAGCGGTTGTGTCGTCAACCGTCCCGGGACCACCGCCGCTCACTGAGTTGGTGACAACATAGTCCGTGATGGATAGGAATTGTTGCTTGACGGTTTGCGGCGATGAGTCCGTCAGATTCCCGGTTGCGGAGCTGTAGGATACCTTTAAGGCAGTGCCAGCTGTCATGTCGGTGGTGGTCGTTAAAACTATTTGATTCGACCCCTGAAGAGCAGCAGAGGTGAGCGGTTTGTTTACCGCATCCTGGGTTGCCGTCCAGCCGGTGAGAAAGTTACTCGCTACCAATGGCGCGCGAAGGTTGTTCGTAAAAGTAAGAACGATTTTATTGTTGCCAGCCACTCCGGCCACGCCACCACCAACGGGCAACGTAAAAAGTTCAAACGCTCCTATATCGCAAACCCCATTGCAGCCACCACTGTCCGTTGCCGCATTGACGGCGGGACTGCTCGCGCTTGTCAGCGTTCCGTTTGACGTGTTTATCAGCGGATCCGTGGTGATCGTGCCGGTGTGCGTTCCGCGCTCGAAGCCGCCAACGATTTGATACTCAATATTGTTCGCCGCTGTGTACGCCTCAGTGGGGCAAGCGTCTGTCGTGTCAGAGATGCGGGATTGATAAAAAATATTGTTTGAAATGGTGATCGCTGGCGTTGGACAGGTCGGGGTATTGTTGATCCTTATCCCCGATTTGATGAATGTATTGTGGTAGACCTGCGTGTTTGTCGTCCGCCAAATCCGGCCTGTGGGAGTGGCTATCGAGGCAACAGATTCTACAACTAAGTTGCGCCGGATAATGGCATTCCCGGTGCGTGTGCCGCCGCCGATTGCAAAGGGGGCAAAACTTCCTATGTTGGCAGCGTAGGTACAGGAGCCGAAAAATTCGTTATCCTCGATAATATGCACCGCTCCGGTATAACCCACCGCATCGCCTACGACGGCACAATGGCCGATATTAGTACCCAGTGCGTCTTGACCGCCCTTTGTTCCTTTGAATGGCCCAATGAAGGTGTTGCCTTTAAACAAGAACGGTGAAGTATGCAGGTTCTGTTTGATATCGACCAGACCTTCCACGTTCATAATGTCGTGGAAATAGTTATAGGTGGCACTGCAATTGGTACACCCGCCAACCGTAACGATATCCTCACCCGCTCGATTATCGCCCCAGTAGTCACTTCTTACGTCATTGTAGGAAATGTGAAGCCGTTCAGCACCGCCGCCAAACTCACCATTGTTGAAGATAGAACCGGCGTTGCTGGTCCAGCCGCCCTTGATTAAATTTCGGTGGATAGTTATGTCTCGGCTCGGCGTTCCGCCACTACCATTTATCCTTGCCCAGTCCTCAGTACCGCCGAATGCTTCGTTATGGGAAAAATTGAAGTTTTGCGTTGCCTGTATCTTAATGAGATAGGTGTGAGTGTTAGGGTTTGAAACGAACCTTAACCCCTGAATCGTTACATTCGATTTGCTCCCCACGTCGATGCCGCCAGTAGTGCCGGTGCCGGTGAGCGTGATTAAAACATTCTCTGGAGTGCCGGCCGTGCAGTAAGGTTTAATCGTCACCCCGCTCGGAACTACCAACTGTGCAGCTGTGTAGGCCGTGCTCGCACGAAATAAGAAAACGCTGCCAGGACTTCCAGCCTCAACCGTCGCTTCCCATCCACCACCCGCTGTAACCTGTGTTCCAGTCGTCGTACAAGAAGAAGCTGGCAGAGATGCCGGACCAGTATCCGTGGATCCCAAGACTAGTGCGTGGACCTGTGGAACATAGAGAAAAAGAATGAATAGGGCGGCTAAAATCTTTCTCATTTTTTATTTACCCGCTCCTGTCGTCGTCATCGTGCTCCCTTTGGCAACGGCAGGGACTTCACTGATAGCGACGGCAATCATCGATACTCGATTTGCTGTTACCGTAAATCCCGCTGTCACATCAGCAGAACCAATAATGTCATAGGTATACGCCAGCATCCCGCCTGTTCCGGCGTCATTCTCGTTGCGACTGGTCCAGTTCGTCAGCGGAGTCGCGTCGGTGACTATCGTGTTGACACCACTACCAGCCGCCAACATCGCGAATGAAGTTCGACCCGTTAAGCTGAGCGTCACTGACGGATTGGCCAAATTGTCATTATTGACCACTTCGCAATCAACTAATTCGGTATCTGCACTGCCCGTTACCGTGACCGCATAGCCTATTCTGTTTTGGTTCACGGCAGTCGTCGTGACCGCCACGGTTTGATTTCCTGTGGGAATAGACGCACCGAGAAAAAACGCGTGATTTCCAGTATCCTCAGTTCCATCTAGGAGAATCGGCGAACAGGATGCTTCTGTCATCGCTGTGCCGCCGTAGGTTGCTGTCGTCACTTCGTCCGCGGCACCGCCGGCGGTTGACCAGAATGGTACGAAGACGACGACACCCCTCGCTGTGCCGCCAACTGTGTGCGTCCATGATAAATTACCCGTACCCCCGGTTGACGCGGAGAATGCGTCAAAGGCCACGTCTGCCAGAGCTGGAGCCACGTGAATCATCTGAACAACCGACGCCAGAAAGAGCGACGGGAATAAAAGCAGCTTTTTCATTTATAAACGTAGATTCCCTTGATCTCATTCGCCGCGACTTCAGCTACATCAGTATCCGCTGCCCCGGTCGTCCATGCGCAGGTAAGCGCGGTCGAAAAAGCGATACCAGAGCGCCCGAAGTTGGTTGTGATACCGGCACCGGTCGTAGCACCTGGAATTGCGCCGCCGATGAACACTGTCGATGTTCCTGGTGTGGTATTCGCCGCCGTCAAGTTGTAGCAGCGCCAATACCGCACCGCCGCGTTAGTATTTGTGAACGTCACTGAGAAAAGTCGCCCAGCCGTCGCTTTGATTTCATGCTCGTCTTCGGTAGCTCCGGCAGAGGTTCGATAGTGAACAGACGCCCCGGTTTCAGCATCATCGAGTATTTGCAGCGCGGTGAGGATGCTTTGAAGAGTTGCTTCCAGAGCACCCCCGGCGATAAATACTTCCCCGGCTGAGTTGGTCTTGACCTGCCGTTGCGTTGTCCCGCCGTCGTCGGTGCCGTGCATCCTGACGCCATCATTGACTGGGTCCAGCTTGGTGCCGAGCGTTACAATCAACCGGCCGTGATCGTCGCAGACCAGGGTGATATATTTTCCGTCCGTCTGCTGCGGGCTGGTCACATCGTCGCGGCGGCAAGCCGTAACCACGAGCGGATCAGTGCCAGCCGTATCACCAACCGTTTTTTGATAGGCCGGCGTTGGAGTGATGACGTAGATCTGACCGTTGCTGTCCATCAGGCAAGGCGCCCGCTCGCCTTCCGCTTGTGCTATCGTGCCTAACGTGTCGGCGCGGATACACTCCACGGGGCGCAAGGCCGGCGCGGTGATCGGCTGCGCGTACGCTTCGGGTGAGCTCAGGAGTATAAGAGCGCAGATAATAAAGAACGCGATCCGTATATTCATCAATGCCACCTTTGCGTCCATAGCGTCGTCACGCGCACGTTCCCTGATCCCGCATAGTGAAAATTGTTCACGCCCGGTGTGAGCTTTTGGAAAATCTGTCCGGGCTCGAAATTGTTCATCGCGTCGGCGCCGCCGTAGAGGATCCTGCCGTTTTTGCAATCGAAGATGAGGGGCTTGTTTAAGTCCAGCGATCCGATCCATTTGAGATTGAGACTCGTTGTCGTGTTGGTTATGACAACGTTATCCAGGGCGGACCCAGCAGTGAGCCGCTCAATCACAAAGACCGGTGGCGTTGCCGCGCGACCATTATTATTCACGGAGAAAACCGCCGAGGTGCCGGTAAGATTGGCCGTGGTCGTGATGTCGCTCGCCGCGTACCAGAACGGCTCATAAGATTTAAACCGCATCTGCATACCGACACACATGGACGGCACCCGCTCGGCTCGATAGGTTTCCTCGTAGCTCTCGCACTGCGCGTGTTTATAAAAATCCGTGTAGTCGAGCTTGGTCAGCCGCTGAATCCCCTCGGAGAGCTTCGCCCTAAGCTGTTGCAGGTATTCCTCCAAGGTCGGTTGATTGTCCTTCCAGACCTCGCCGACCAGATCGACGAAGCGGGAGTCTTCCGCCGCCACGCGGGCGCCGATCGATCCCTCGCGGCGTGCCACGCGATGCTCACTCACGCGCCACTGCTGTCGTATGTTTACTTCTCGCATGCCTTCCAGGGCAAAACCGCCGAATGTGAAGCTGTAGCCCATAGCTCGCTATCCTCTCCCAACTCCCCGCCCGCGGATTTGCATCGATAGTTCATCAAAGAATTCCTGCGGGTTATTGGCGTAGACGTTGACGGGGCCAGCGAACGTGATGCCCTGCGCTTCCACAGGTGCCGCCGTTGCTGCTGCCGGTTTCAGCCCAAGCTTTTCTTTAATTGCATCGATGAATTCGTGGAGCAATTTCGTCATCGGTTCCAGCGTCTCAATGCGAGTCGAGAACTGCTCGATGAACGGCAGAATGGCAGCCTGTAGAGCTTCGGCGTCGAAGATTCCGGTTGTAAGTGAGTTCTGGACGGACTCCCTGATAGCCTGCTGCAGCGGTGCCAACAGGTCGTTTATTTGTGCCGTCGCAATCAGCGATTCGATGACACCATTGGCGACCGCCTCATAGACTCCTTGGTTTAGGGTACGGGTAAAGGCAAGAACAGAATCGGCAGCGGTCAACTCTTCAAAGGCGGCCCGTAAGCCCCGCCCGAATAGATCCGTTGATTGCCCGATGGCTTGCTGAATGAAGTCCAGCGCCGGCTGAACCTGCTCCTTGATTTTTCCGGCCATCTCAGTGAAGGCGAGCGGATCCGTGGTCGAAAACAGTTGATCGAATAACGACCCTATACCGGCGAGGTCAGATTTTGTCAGAAACTTACTCGCGCCCACGGTGGCTAGGCTGCTGGTCAATGTAGCAGTGCTCTTGAGCGCTTCGATCAGTTTGTCGAAACCCTCTTGATCGCCCGGAGGTGTCAGGGACGTGAAACCGCGGCCCGAATTGTAGGGTGCTAGGTTGCCCATGCCTGGAATACCGGCCGCCCCAAGCGTGGCAGCAAAGCCCGCACCGAGCGGAGCAAGGAAGGCGTCAAGGAATCTGCGCTGGCCTTCTGGACCGCTCATCGATTCCAGTTCTTCTTGGATGCTTCGCTTTCCACCTGGGGAGAATTTCAGGTTGCTAAAGTTGTTGTTGAGCCTAGCGTTCGTGGTGTCCAGTGCGGGAATGATCTTGTCGGAAACAAAGTCGGGAAAAATGTTTAAGATGTTGACCCACTGATCGGCAAGGACAATCAAGCGCTCTTGTAAGTTGCTGGCGATGGCGCCGGCTTGGCTGTTCTTGATCCCGACCTTTCGTCCGATGCCGACATTGATTTCTCCGGGCATAAATTGAGATGAGTTCTCATCGAAGAAGACGCCGCTGAAGCCACCGGACAATCTTGCATTGGGCCGCTCCTGTTGGTTGGCCATGATTCGATAGATTGCTGTGATCGCTGCGATAACCCAGCCGATAACGGGGATGTAGGAACTGAACGTTCCGATCATATTGACGACGGTCGTAATGGCGTTGCTGATCGACGGCGCAACGCTCGCAATCGTCGCGAGCGCGGAAGAGTAAAGAGAACCGGCCGCAACACTGATAGTAGAAGAAAGACCACCACCGAGGCCGACCGCTGATCCGAGGGTATCGAACAGGCTGCCGAGAATGTCCGTTATTCCGAACCCGCCGCCGCCCGTGCCCCCGGTAGCAAACCCACCACCACCGCCACCGAAACCGTTGCTCAACACGCCCCTGACCATCCCCATCAGACCGCCGCCGCTGCCACCACCGCTAAGGAACGACCCGTTCTGCATGAGAGGCCCGGCCGCCCCTTGAGCCTGCGTAGCGTTCCCACTCGAGCCGAATAGAAGCGTCTGCAATATCCCGCCACCACCTCCACCGGACAACAGCGCGTTATTGGCCTGCCCCGGTAGAGTTCGCAAGTTATTGAAGAGGTTGAGCTCGAATTTGAGTTTGTCTCGAATGGTTTGCGAAAAGATGTCGGTGACGATTCGACCAAGCGTTGCTGTTGCCGCCTTGCCGATGTCCACGGCCTTAAGGGTTCCCGAGATGAGCGCGGTGAAAATGTCGTCGAGAGATCTTGCTACGTGACCACCGATATCTATGGAAATAGTCCCGATCCTTTGCAGCGCCGTTTGAGCGTTTAGAATCTGCGCATCCCGGAGACGGGTGTCAAAAGTGGTTTTGCTTTCTTCGGCTTTCAGCTTTTGCAGTTCTACGATACGCGCCTGAAGGCGGAGGGCTTCGGCTTCCTGCGTCTTGCCGGTTATTTGCAGTTTTTCCGCTTGCAGGTCGACGAGTTGCTTTTGAAGTTCGATTTCGTCGAGGGTGCGCTGTTTCAGGATGGCGTTGTCGCGCTGCGTCGCGGCGATAATTTCGGCCATGTCGCTTTCTGACTGAGCCGTGGAATCGAGCTGTCTTTTTAAAAGCTCCAGGCCTTCCTTGCGTTTCTTCTCGGCTTCGGTAGCGTCGAAGGTTGCCAGCTTTGAGGCTGCCTGCGCCTCGATTGCCTGACGCAAAGCGGGAGTCAAAAGCTTGTCATGAGCGGCTGCGGATAGGGCTGCGGCTTTCTCGTGCTCAATTAGTGCGACGGCTGCAGCGCGAACGTCCACAACCATGTTGCCCTGGCTCCGAGCTAGCTCAGCGCTGGCAAGTGCGGATTTTAAAAGTTCCCCTTGAAGTTTTGTCAGCGCCTCGGCCTGCTTATTGGCGAGTTCTGCGGCTTTGTTGTCGACAATCCCAGGAAGCGTTCCACCCTTAAGTTCCTGACCCTGAAAAGTCTTGAGCACCTTTTCGCGTTCTTCGATTTTCGCCGCCAACGCGTCGAGTTGCGATTGTCGCTGAGTCGCTAGTGCGTTATCAGAAGGGGAGCGCTTTTCTTGGTTCAAGAACTTCTGCTGTTCTCGTGTAAGGGAAGCATACTCCTCGGTCAGCCGCCTTAGCCCCTGCTCCGCGCCAGCCTTCGTAAGAGTCTCGGTAAATTCCTGGATGCGATTTTTGAAAATAACGAAGGCTGCGGCCCCGACACCGGCTAAGGTCAATAGAACGGCGAGGCCGACGGGGTTGGTAATCAATGCGGCGATTGCTGCCGTCAGGGCACCGATATGCGTCACCGCCAGAGCTATTGCGCCGACCAGACTCGCGGCCGCAAGTCCCGTCCCGATAGCAGCAATAAGCGGCGGGAGTATTTGAATCAGGTTTTGATTTGCCCGCACCCATTCTATCGATGGACCTATTATTGACCCCATCGCACGCGCTGTACCCGTGAGGGCATTTACAAACGGCGCGCCTATCTCCTCTTGAAGATCATTGATTGAGTTCTTCAGTTGCTCACTCGCGCCGGCATATGTGCGAGTATCGGCTTCCGCCCTTTGAAATAGCGGTGCCAAGCGTTTCAAAACTTCCTCTTGTTGTTGTTGTTTGGGTAGCGTCCCGTCGATGCTGATACCGACGCGCTTGAGGCTTTCGGCATTGCCCGTCAACGCTCTGGCGACTTGGAGAGCTGCGGCGTTCAGGTCTTTATCGAGAACCGTTGCCAGCCCAATGGCTCCGCGCGTCGCCGCCTTTAACCCCTTCTCGTCTAGCCCAGTTAGCTGCGCCAGGAGAGTAGTCGTCTTGATAATCGCTTCATCTTCGAACCGGGTTGTCTTCTGAAGTTCGGCAGCAAACTCTGTAAGTTGCTCGATAGGAATTTGACGACCCGTGGTAGCAAGTGCCGCCTGCAAAGAAACGATTGCTTGTTCCGAATCGCTAGCCGCCTTTACTGTCGCTCTGCCGAAATCGAGGGCCTGCTTTGCGAGAATGGCAAACGACCCTATGCCAATGAGTCCGCCTAGTTGCCGGGCTATTCCACCTAAACCGTTCTCCCAAATTTGAATCGCCACTTTGGCCTGCTGGGCACCCTGAATGGCATCCCTATTCAACTGTCGGTTCTTCTGAATGATCTGATCCGCCACGACATTGTAGGAGTTTGCGTTGGCATCGAAGGCAATCGTAATATTTCGTGTGGCCATTGACAGAGTGCCCTTATGGCAATAGATTTGCTCGTATGAACACTAAAACCTTCGCAACCAAACGCCCGGTGCTCGGCGTGTTTACTGGCCTTGGAGTTTGGGCAGTTCTTTTTTCACTGTTCGGCGTCGCATCGGTGGCTGTCATCCTCGTTCTGCCCGCTATAGGATGGATGATGTTGCTTTTCGGCGGCGTCATATTTCTTCTTGCTCTGATTCCGTCGGTCTTAAGGGCTGGCAATTTCTACGACGGCGATTGTCCCTATTGCGCATCACAAACCATTGGCAGATTCCCGGTGTTCAAATGCCGACACTGCAAAAATCAGGTGCGCGTACATAAAGCAGCCGCCGATATTGGGCAAGAAGCCTACTTCACTAAAATTCTTACTGTTTAAAATTCCGCTAAGAGCTTCGCCGCTTTGCGTTTGCGTTGATTTTCTCAGTCTGCCGTCTATTTCTTTCGCCCTTGAGTAAGGTGAGCGCGATCCTGTCGCGGCGCGTTGGCCGAAAACAATCCGTGAGCGGAAGCCCCAACTCGATCGTGGCCTCAAGCTCAAATAAGAATTGAAGATATGTTGACGGAGGGTCCGCCTCTGGCTTCGTGAAGTTCTCTGGATTGAGCGGACACGATAGGCAAGCATCGGCGTTGACCATGATGGGTTGACAGTCCGGGTCACCTTCAATTCTTGGCTTGTCATTAATCGTCCAGTCGTCAGCCTTGAGCTTTTCAATCTTGGGCGGATCGCCGTATGGGCATCTCTCGTCAGGGAGATCCGAGTTTTTAAAAACTTCCCGGATCTCCTCTAGGAGTTTTTTGTTTCTTCGCTCTCCACTCGCTCTACGTCCGAAAGAAGTGCATTGATGGCCTCAAGCTTGACGCGATTGGGCAAGCGCGCGCGCACATCAGCTGGCATTTCTGCTGCCGGTTCGCCGTTGCCGTTTTCTACTAGAACCTTTTCCAGAACCGCCTCGTATAAGAACAGAGGCGCGTTGAGAGCTTGGTCTGTCGTCTCGACACTCCTGCCCTTTATGTTGATCTTCGCGCTGCGTCGCCGATACTCCAGGTCTTGCTCATTGGTGGGCGTGCGCAGGTGGTGATAGGTGACGTATGTGCCCCATCTCACTTTCACCACGGTTGTGGTGTTAAACAGTTCGTTGAAATCCATAAAATATTTCTCCTAAAAGTTTTCTGTTTCCACGTGAAACAATCAATCCAAAACCAGGGTCAATTCCTTAACTAGCCCCGGTTGGCTAAACTTCAAACCGATGTCCCAACCCCTGATCCCGCCGATGTCCGCCGACCTGATCGACGTGAATTGAACACCCGGCGAACTCATCGTGATTCGTGTTCCCGCAGTGCCCAGGACCGCTGACCAGGGCATCACGGTCGCGTTTTCAAACCGCGTGACGGCGGGAAACGTCGCAGCCAACTCCTGCTCCATCTGCAACTGCCCTACCGGCGCCCGGCCAACTAGTCGGCTGCCTTTATAGCCGGCCACCGAATTCACATCCCTGCGCTCCGCGATCTGGTTCGCAAAATTGATTGAGAAACTCGGAATGGTCCCGACCGCGTAGCTGTCAATCGTGAACAGCATGCTCTCCGCGCGTGCGGGAATGTGGGTGTGATAGTTGACGCCGGTCGGCAGCGCCACGTCGGTCGGTGTCGCATAGGCGCCCCTGAGCCGCGCCTGACAGATGGCAGATTGACCTGCGGTGAATTGAATCCCGGTGATATCGACAATCGCATCGACGACGTGGATCAGAAGACCGTCAACGTAGATGTCGAAGGTGCCGAATTCAAAGCCCGTGTCAATAAATGTGTACGTTACAGATACGCCGGCTGAAACGGTATGCAGAAAATCCAGTGCCTTGGTGTCTGGATCCAAGCTATCGGTCAACATGACGTAGATGGTGCTGAATCCAAGCGTATCACCGTCGCCGTACCAGAATTGACCCGGTGCCATGCCTGCCAGAGATGTCGCCCGCGTCATGTCCTGCCCACCCTCGCGCACCGTTTTCGGGTCGGTCAAGGAAGGATCGCCGCCTGCAAACAGATCCGCGTAGTATTTGCCAGCGCCACCGGCTGGGCTCACCGTCCATTTGTAGGTGGCACTTCGAATTGACGTTGCGGTTGCTGAGATGGTTTCCGACATGCCAGCGGCGCGCGCCAGGGGTGACCATTCCGGCCTGACGCCGGCAGCTGGCCCCGATTTCAGCTCGAACCCGAAAGTTACGTCGAATAGTTTCCGCCCGACTTGATCCGGGAGCGGAGAAATGGCGTCACGAAGGAAATTTCGCTCTATCCGTTCCGCGTCCGGTGTCCAGCTGAGGTCAGAGAGCAAAAGGCCGTTGAGCCCCTTGTGCAGTACCGCAGCGACACCCTCGCCGGATTGGATTCTTCCTAGTGCAACCGCCCGTCGTGTGAGTCCAGAGCCCATATTCGTTTCTCCTTTTTATTGCCAGCTATAGGGATCGTCCCTGCGGACCTGGTAAAGCACGTTATGCGTGATGACTATTCCCGCGATGTTTTCCGCGGTAGTAAATGGGAACGGTTCAGACACACGGAGCTCAGTGAAGTCCAGCACCGGGCCACCCTGGCCAAACCCGATGGTGTAGTCGGCGGCGTATTTCTTCTGAACCTTCGGTAAAAACTCCTCGAGCACGGCCAGCACGTTACCTTCGGAATTGATTGCAATTTGGGTATCGACTTCCATTTGCCTGCGGATGAAGTTCCCGATGTATTCGATAACCTCGTCATTCCCTGGCGTCACGAAACCGGCCGGAAAGGTTTGAACATCGAGAAGCATTCGTTTAACCCCGCCCGTGTCTCCAATTCCTTCCACTGTTTCGAGTACTCCAAGCACTGCGTTTAGGATTTGCACTCGGACACTATCCATTCTTTTTTTCCGGTCCGTGCGGCTTGTGTTCAGGCTTCCAATCGAGCGCCCCTAAAGTCTCGATTACTTGTTGGCCAGCCTCGAAGTCGATAGTGAGTCTGTAAACATCGGTCGCATCTCCTATGGCCTGCAAACAGTAGGTCTGTCCTAAATTAATGTAGTAGCTCATGGTAGCGATTCCACTTTTCGTTTTGCCTCAATCACTTGCGCGATTGACTCCGTGATGTCCTTCGCAATCTCGGGCGCCTGTCTCTCGATACGTGCCTCAATGGGTAGCGGTGGCGCCGATAGCTTGACGAAAGTTTTCAAGGTGAATGCTGGCATCCCGCTGCGGTGAAAAGCGATTTTGTTTCCCGCCTTCGATGTCGCCACAAACCCACCACCGGAAATCAAGTCGCGCGGGCTGGTCGACGCACTACCATCGGCATTCCGATTGCTGCCGATCGGAATCCACAAATACTTTCCCTTTTTTGGATGGGCCCCACCGGCCTGCAGTACGTTGCCCGCGACGGCCGTGGATGCACTGACCCGCTTGCTGAACATAAAACCGAACTTCGCCGTGACGTTTCCTTGTCCGCTTCGGTCGCGCCTCACCCAAAAACCGAAGCTCCGACGTAGGGCCCCTTTCGCGCGGGGAATCTGTGGGCGCATTTCGGAGCGGAGTTGACGGAGTTGAAGCGTAAGGACTTTGCTGGCAATGACACCGATGCTTTTCGCGCTCGATTCCAGGTCTCTGTCGAGTCCTTGAAGCTGGGAAAAATTGAACTTGAGCCCTGGGATAGCCATTAAATTCCTCAGCAGTACGTGGACAACCGAAACTTTCTCAATTGCTTTTTAACGTCAGGTGGCAAAATCAACGGGAGAAGGCTCAACGAACCGCCTTCAACGGACCTTGATGAAACCCCCAACTCTTCGCGGCGGTCGAACATCATCTTTGCTTGGTCAAGCGCGGCGCCCTTGAGAAGCGGTGGCAAGCCTTGACCATCTCCGGTTAGGAAACCGCCCCAATAGCTGACCTTGACCGCATTCAGACCTTGGTAAAAACCTGTCGCGGTCGGTCGTTCGATGATGCCGAGGTCGGTATCTACGGAATAATCAACGTCCCTCGTGAGCGGAGTCGTAAAATCACGCGGGCTCAAGGTGCTCTGCCAAACCTGGATTGATGGCCCTGCTCTCACGTATCCAACGGCCTTTGAATCGGGATCCGTTGAATCGGACAGATTCACATAGACGGTATCGAAGCCTAGAGCGTCGGGTGCGTGCGTGCCGTAGTAGAATTGACCAGCCGTCAATCCAACGATCGCCGCGCCGGGTGTCATCTCTGCACCGTTCTCCAGAACTTTGTCGGGCCTGATGATGCCAGGATCACCGCCGGCGACCCGTTCGACGTAGTAAATACCGACACCCGCAGCACTCAAGATCCACCTAAGTGCTGCGGTGCGGATGGACGCGGGAGCTAAGGGCGGAGATTTTAAAAACAACACGCGCTGGTCTACGCGCGGCGAAAAAAACTCTGTGCGGAGTTTGAAATCAAAATCGGGTCGGTGACACTCATCTGCCAGCAGTTCAGACACCCTGGGAATGATGATTTCGTTGATCAGGTAGTCGAATTCCGTGCCGATTGTGGCCTTCGACATGGCCCGAATTTCCTCTGAGGTTATGATTTTGAACATTGAACAAAGTTCTATTCTCTTCTCGGGCGTCCCCTACGTGCTATGGCTGCCGTCTCGTGTTCCACTGAATGGTCCTCTGGCGTCTCGATTACCGCTCGCTCAATAACCGGTTCCGGTTCCTTCTTCTCCTGCGGTAAAATCACGCACCAGCCGTTATTCGCCCACTCGCGGCCCTGCTCATCCTCGACATCGACCAGAAGCGGCTTGGTCAAATCTGCGTGGGCATAATCGCCAAAATGAGCAACGATTTTTACTTTCATAGGCTTTAAGCCGTGCCCTCGATCGCGTCCTTGTGCGTCTCGCCTTCCACGTCGGCAGGCTGCGACACAGGTTTTTTGCGCGCACCGTAGAGGATCGCCAGTGCGAAAAGCGTCGCGGCTTGCGTAGCGCGCGAGACAATAAGCTGCACATATCGCTCGCCCGGGCGAAGGACATTGATATATTTGATCTTGTTATCAAAATCGTCAGCGACGGTGATGCTGGTTCCCACGATATCCGCTGCGTCAGCCATGTTAGCCGTGGCTCCGCGCGCCACCTTAAAACTCGTCGCGGCACCGGTTACGATGGGGCCAAAAGAGACGACAAATGTCACATGCTCAAAATCTTCCATGTCTATAATCGCGCCACTGATCGCAGTCGATGCGGCGGCACCGGCCGCAATAGTAACCGCTTGAACAATTTTGTGGCTGTTAGTGAGTGCTTCGTCTATCGACATTGGCTCGTCCCTCTAAGTGCCTAAAAAGCCTACGTTTTTTTCGTTACAAAATGCTTCACGGGATCAGTTCCCGCATCCAGCAACTGCCCGTCTGAGCGCATAAAGGCCACGAACCCGACTTGATCCAAATCCGCGTAGCGCTCGTCGAGTCGGAGCAATCGAACATCAGCAACATCACGGATGACGTACTTGGAAAAATCGCCGAACAAAATCGCCTTTTCGCCAACCGTGAGAACGCTGGTCATTGACTGGTTGATCACGTAGGGATAGCCGAGGATCCTATCCGGTACACCACTCTGGAAGCTGCCTTGCCAGACATAACCGATTTGATCTGCACCGATAGAAAACTTGAGCAATCGGACTTGCGCCAAGACCGCGTCATGCATCATCCACATGGCGTTGGTGCGGTAGGCAGGGTCAACAGAATGCAATAGTCCTATAAGTTCGTCGGCGGTAACCGCATATCCGGCACCGACCTTGCCCTCGCCGCTGGATACCACGATACCCTTCGGGAGCGTGGTTCCGGCACCGGTGGTGAAGTGATCATTCTGAATTCGGCCGATACGAGTACCCAACATGGACCCGATTTCTGCGGCAAGGTCGAAGGCGGAATCCTGGAGCAATTCCGAGGAAATCAAGATCGGCTTGCTGGAATATTTGAACGCCTTGAAGGTCACGACGCCGAACGACGGATCAACCGATGCGCCGATGGTGGTCGCTTCGGCCAAGATCACGCCCTTGTTAGCGGTATCGTTCATGGTCGGCCAAGGTAGGTCAGCACCGGTCGATGTTCGCCGAACCGTGGACACCTGGCGCATGCCGCCGAAGGCCAGAAGCGATCTTTCGAGCGCTCCTGAAAAATCTTCCGCCACCGTGTAGCCGCCTTCGCCTGCTGTCAGAGTTAAGCCCGCGCGATTTTCCGCCCGGTACTTGTTTTGAATGGCGCGGTAGTCCTTGGCAATCGGTAAAGTGATTTCTTTTTGGCCGAGGTCAAACCTGAAATACTTCGCCGCGGCGCGATGTTCGTCTGTGATCTTGTCGTGAAGGTCCGGCTTCTGCATCATCAACCAGCCCTGGACGGCAAGAACCTTTCGACGTTCAACTTCTTGTGCGGCGACAACACGCTGACCGTTGAGCGGGTAAACGATACCGTCCCATTTGTCGGCCGGTCGCTGGTCGCTGCGAGGTTCCTTCTCAGCGAGTTTCCGCTCTTCCTCTTGGAGGGTCTCTTCGCGCTCGATAATCATTTCGAGGGAGCGAATATCCTTCTCCATCTTCTCGTATTTTTCTTTCTCCTCGGCTGTCTGATGCCCGCGCTCGATTACTCCCTCATGCAGTTCGCGCAAATCATGCACGATTTGAGCGCGTTTCTGTTTCATTTCGTTTACGTCGTAAGCCATTTTGGCCCTCCAATACGGTTAGTTACTTGCCTTTTTGCGAGCGTTGCGGATGATTTCGGACAATGAAAGCGGGTCCGGAATAGTTGCGCGCCGCGCTAGAAATTCGCTGTGGTCTTTCATGCGCGCCATAAATTCGGAAGCAGCAACGTCCGGATCGTCACTGGATATCGCTTCTTTGATTTTTTGCTCGTAGTAGGAGCGAACCTCGGCGCGGGCATTAATATCGGTCTGGGGATACGCGGGAAATGTCACCGGAGAGACATCGAAGAGCTCGACCTCGACTAATTCCCGTACCGCCTCGCTATTTTCCGTTTTCCACTTGTCAGTGACGGTGCGAAAACCAAAACTCATCTGGTCGACATCGCCGCGCTTAATGGAGTGATAAAGATCACGGGCAAACTGCGTATCAGGCAGGTCGATATCGGTTTTTAGACCCCTATCGTCCTCTTTTAGGCGCAACGTGCCGGCCTTATTACGTCCCAAAACGAAATTAGGATCGTGATTCCATAAGGCGCGGATGTCGGCCTCGTCGATCGTTTTCTTGAACGCCCCAGGTAGAACGATCTCGCGAAAACCAAAAATGACTTCAGATTTTTTGTTGAAAACTGCAGCGTGGCCGCTGATACGGAGAGTTTTTCCGTCTTCGACGGCGCGGATTTCTTCAAGTTGGAAGGTTCGTCGTTCTAACATAAAAAAATGCCGCTTCCAGCCGGTAACCGGAAGCGGCATTATTGAATCACCCGCCTCAACACGTGGCCGCGTGGAGACGGAAAAGTTTTAAACTGAAGTGATTATGCTAGGAGAAGAGGAATTAAAACAAGATCAAAAATGGCGGGTTGTCGGTTACAGTCGGTTCCTGACGCTTAAAATTTTGGGTTGGTCTCGTTTTTTTTTAGCCTTTCGAGCTCCTGCGCGTCGATTCTTCTGGTATCTCCGACCTTGAACGATGGCAGGTCGCCGCGCTGTATCAAGCGCTCAACCGTTCGGCGTGACACCTCAAGTTCCTTTGCTGCTTCATCTACTCGGTAGGTATTTTTCATTTGCATTCAGCTCCCATGCAATCTTTTCTCGATGATCACGTCATCGACGTTATCTTCCACGATCAACGGTATGCCTGTAATCGTGAATCCCGAAAGGTCTCTAGTGAATTGAAAAAATGAATCTATTGCGGGATTACAATCGCGTCTCAACTCATGGAATGTTCGGTGTGAGACCTTGACGACATGCGTCTCCTCTATCCGATCAAACAACTTGAACGATTCCCGGTGATAGTTATCTCTGAATTCAAGAACCTTTTCGATAACTCGATGCATTTTTTTACGACCCCATGTTTTCGTCTAATTCCCGCTCATACGCGGTCCGAAGATACTTTTTCAGCCCACAAACGATCAAAACGTCTACGCCCAGGCTCCTAACCAAGCCGATATACTGCCCGACAAGCCCTTTTTTCCATGCGTCAGGTCGGTCCGGATCCACGTTGACTTTGAGACGCCCTTTGTCTTTCTCGACGTGAAAAACCACCTTGCTTTTGTCCGGGCGCATCTCATCCGGTAGCCGCGGATCGTTGAGCCAGAGACAGCGAAATACTCGGCAACTTTCCGGCCGGTCTTCGTAGATTTTGCAGCCCTTGCCGATCTCAGCGTGCTGACACCAGACCGACGGTGGCTTGCGGAGCTCGTCGATGCCCATGACTTTGCAGCACATCGAGCACTCTCCGCAGGTCCGTTTAGGCGTCGGCTGATTTTCCGTTACCGTTTCCATTTGTGTGCACCGGCACTCCCAAAAGATCCTCCTCCGGTTCCTTGCCGACGACCATCATATTTGAAGGCATCCAAAATTCGTCACCATGGGGAATTTTGTCCATGTTGTCCAGCGCGCGCCACTCATTGGCGCTCAAAACCCCGTTCTGGCGCTTAACCTGTAGAGTTTTGCCGCGGGATTCGCTGTCTGCGCGGAGGACGCCGTCAAAGAGGAACTCAACGTAATATTTCAGCCGTTCCGACTTGTTCAATAAGCGGGTGAATTTACGCTCCCAGCGGCCCACCCATGGCATCATGGTATCGAAATGGGTATCGATAGCCTGTTGCTCGATCGACGCGTAGGAGACCGTCCCTGGCTCCATAATCCCCAATTTATACGGCTTCACTCTAAAAATTGAGGCTATTTCCGATTTTTGATATTTCCTGCCCTCGATAAACTCCATATCCTTGGCCGGAATGCCCACCGATTGCCACGTCAAGCCCTCCTCGAGGATCGCTACGCGGTTCCGGTTACCCAAGCCGCCGTGCGTCTCTTCCCATTGCTTCCGTAGAGTTTTCTGTGCGCCTTCGCTCAAAGTGGCTGGATGAGTCAAGACACCACCGGGACGGGCATCGTTTTTAAAAAAGGCTTCGCGGTATTGTTGCTCTGAAATGGCCAGCGCCATCGTGTCGCAGTGAAATTTGATCGGTGAATAGCCTACCAGGCCGTCAAAACCGAGTCCGTGGAGATGAAAAATGCTGGAAAACGGCAAAACTATCTGCCCACCGTTCGGCAACATGACCTCGTAGAAAACCTTTTCCTCGCGTAGAAACGGCCTGACCCGGTCGGGCCGCAACGGCCAAAGCTCAACAACCTCGCCGGCGCCGTTCCGCACGATTTCGGCATACGCGTTGCCCCACAAAAGAACGTGGCCGGTGAGCGTCTCGGAAAACTCGTAATCGTTCATGTACGGGTTCGGGTCGTCGTGGACTATCGGGTATAGCCAGTGCTTTGATGCCCGATTTCGGCCCTTATCGGTCCGTTCGTAGGTAATTTTGGGCAAGGACGCCACGTAATCTGCGATATAAGAGACGCACGCGTACACCGCAGCGATGCACATGGCTTTGTGCTCGTTGATATGCACACCGCCGCGCTCGCCGAACATAAACGATTCAGTTAACCCAGGCGTGTTGACACCGAGGTCTCGCGCTTCTTTGCGAACGGTTTTCAGCCGCTTGGTTGCCCCAACGACGGCCTGTTGAGTTAGAGCTTGCGCTGTTGACGGTTCTGGATACATGTTCAGCCCTCTTTTCGGGTAGTTTTTCCTCAAGAAAATACGTCCAGGCTTCTTTCGATACAATCAATTTCCCAGTTAGCTATCGTGTTGTCCTCGTAAACTCTCATTCCGAAAAGTTGACAGGAAATGCCATTGCCAGAAAAGTTGTGATGGATAACGTAGTAATGGCGCTCAATTTCATAGGCTAGACGGACGCGCTGAAATATCGAATGGTTGATTCTAATAGTCGCCAGTCTTCGGTTTTCTGGCGTTAGAGATCGATATGCATCATAAATTTCATCCGCAACTGGATCACTGAAAATATTCATAGGACCAAAAACCCTCTTTCCTCGTAAACTGAGCCCGGTGGCACCGGATTCCGGATCGCCACGTCGAGCGCCATTATGGCCGCCACGGTGCCGTCGATTTTTTCCGTACTCTTGCCCTTCTCCGGTTTCACGTTCCCGTTGCTGTCCGGAGAAACGACCGTATTGCCGACCATCCAGCGGAGCACCGGATGTCCGCCATGGGCAATCTTGCGTCTCAAAACGTGGTCGATAAAGCTTTGCGTCGGCGACGCCATGTGCGACATGCCCTGATGAAATTTGAAAAGGAGCGGCTTCCGGTAAAGCTCCGCCTCTTTCTCTTCGACGGTGAAACCGGCTTCTTCTTCTAAAAATGGTGCGAAGTTGTCCGCATGGTACGGGTCCATCGCCAGGATGCTCAAGCGGAAATCCTTCCGGTATTGGTTAATCTGTCGGGCCACCCATCGATGATCTATTCGGTTTCCTTCGGTCGGATTTATGTAGCCCTTAGAAATCCAAGCTTGAAAGCGTTCCCGTTCCTTCCCCGTGCGTCGTGCCATCTGCGAGGGTATCCAGACAAAGGTAAGCAGGGCGAACGGTTCGTCTTCCCGAGTCGGCGGGAATGCCAAGACCATGGATGTTGTGTCGCTCGTGTCGCCCAAGTCGATGCCACCATAACAGCGGCGACCGCGGAGAGAATCGTAAGTCACTGGCGTCATACCGCAGGCGTCCCATTCGTCCATGGGCATCCAATGCGCGGCCTGCTCTGTCCAGATACAAAAATTTAACCGCTTCACGTCCAGAGCCTTAGCCGGCATCCGAAGGGCCTGAGTGACTTCGCCACGGAGATATTCGAGAGTCGGGGAGACTCCTAGATTGGGGTTGGCCTTCGTCCATACGGCTTCGTCCCACCAGTGGTCACAGTTTTCGCAGTCATCTTGTGGGGCGCCCTTCCCCTCGGCGATACACTTCTCGCAGGCGTCGAGTTGGGAGATGTACGCGAACCAGTTGTCGTCTTCAGCAACCTGTTCAAGTATTTCCTTGGAGTATTCATGATGCTGCCAGCAAATCGATGTTCTGTCCCAACCTGAGTTGGTGATTTCGATGTTCAACGGCTGCATCCGACCTTTGTTTCCGGCCACCATTTTGTTAATGACCTTACCGTCCCGGTGTTCGTGGACTTCATCCATGATGCACATGAAGACCCTGAGACCGTCTAAACTTTTTGCTTCGGAAGAGACAGGCCGGATGAACGAGTTCGTTGCTGGATACGCGATGTTATGCTCAGTGATGATGAGGCGATCGGCGAAAGCGGATTTCTCCGCCATATTCTTGCAATCGCGGAACGCTATTTCGGCTTGTTTTCTGGCCACGGCGGAACAGTACAATTCGCCACCGAGCTCGCCGTCCATCGTCAGTCCGTAGAGAAGCATACCAGAGGACAGCGGGGTTTTACCGGCACCCTTGGCGATTTCGATATAGGCGCGTCGATACCGGCGGAACCCGTCAGCCTTGAGCCAACCGAACAGGGAGCCGACAATGAAAACTTGATGGTCGGATAAATCGAAATGCTTGTTTGCTGAGACGCCTTCGTTATGGATTAAGAACTGCGGGAAAAACTCTACAGCGTGATTAGCATTATCCTCGCTGAAATGAATACCCCGCTTGTGCCCTTCCTTCAGATCGCGCATGTGGCGCGCCGCGGCGAGTTTGACCAGGCGTCCGGTGACGATCTCACCGTCGAGCACCGCTTGCGCGTAGGCGGTTACCGGGTGGAGCTTTGTGGCTTTCTTTTTTTTGGGCATGCTGCGAACAGTTTCCGGTTGTACCTTCTGATCCGGTCTATCATCGCCCCGTAGTTGCGGCTGTCGCCTTCGATGGTGATGGTTACGATTCTAGGTTTCATAAAAAGAAAAAGGCCGCCCTGCTGTGATCACAGGACAGCCTTTCCTTCCTCGCTAGTCCGGCTCGTCGCGCTTCTGCAGAGCGCGGTGGAGTCGGGTAAAATTTGGGTTAGTTAGATTCGCACGGAATAATCCTTTCGCACTTCTCCCGCTGACAGGTCGCCCCTAACATGCTGGTCCCACCAGTATAATCCTTGTATTCTCCCAAATAGCCCTTTCCCGTCACGATAATCTTTGAAATGCCCTCGGCAGATATGCAATGCGTTTTGCAGAGTTTCGCCAGGTGCTTCAACGTTCAAAGCTTGGCGCATTTGGTCGATCTTTAAGGTATAGAATTTCGATATAGGAGCATTGCCGCTCTTTAGTCTCTTCTTAATGCTCTTTTCTGGAATAAGGCTAGGCAACGCCTCTACGTTTTTGCAGTGACAAAAACAAATTGCGAGCATAGGAACGTCGAAACAAGTGCTTGGATGCATAATGTTAATAAGTTGTTCGTGCTCCATGTTCTTAAATACGGGCTGTAAATATCGCCCGTTGCCGCCGACGCAACCCAACCGCGCACACTCCTTAATCATGCGATCTGCAACAGGAGTCCCCACAACTGGGTTCAACCATCTACCCTCGGGAGAGACAAAAAAAACTGATTCCATTACAAAAGGGTTGCCCCGCAGTTTTGGCATATAAAGCGACGCGAACAACAACCATCTGACCTCTTCGTCATCTATTTCTTTATAATGGAATAGCGCCCCGATCTTACTTACCTCAGGTGGGAAGTTTTTTGGGGTTAGCGAGTACGTACCGTCGGCGCGGCGCGTGACAATAGCCGATTCTAACTGCTCCTCGGATAACCCACTCAAGTCGTCGCTGACAGTGGCGCCGCTCCATACCCACTCTGTCCAAATAACTTTCCAGGGTGGCGCAACGGTAGGAAAATCGCTGTGCTCCCAAAGTTCACGCGATGAACCAGTAAAATAATAATCAGCTATGTTCTGAACTTTTAAGACGATGGCTCTGCCCGCCATATCCCAGAAGTGCTTTTCTTTGATTTTTCTATACACCTCGTCTAGAATCATTGCGGTAATCCTCTCCTGATAGCCTTCCTGATCTGTTGAATATCATCAGGTGTCAGATTGCGCATCGTTTCTTTTTGCTCTGGGGTTAATTTTCCCCACAATTCTAACTCTTGAGTCATTTCCGCTACAGATCCTGACCCGTTGCATCCATGGCAAGAATGTTGCGGCACGCCACAAAGGACCGATGGTGAATGGCGAACCATTCCCGTACCGTCGCAGATTGGGCAAATTGCTGGAAGTTCAGCCACCTAGATCCCTCATTGCTTGCACGTAGCGCAAATCTAGCAATTCCGGATTGTCTAACATCTCTCTGTAGCTCACAAAGAATGAGCTTTGATACTGCCTTCCGGCATCGTCTTCACGATAGACGACATAATCGCATCCGATTTCGTTGTCCTCCACGTGCAACGCCGCCATGACGGAGAACTGTCTCGGGCTAGGTCCCCAAAGCCAATATTTGAAGATCCTTGCTCTCTCTTCGTCGGTAACCGGATCGTTTTTCATCTGATTTCCCCCAACTATATCACAATGGGTTTCCAATCAGAAGCGAAAGCGCTACAGGGTACGTCCTGGCGTCATTTTGGCGCTAATTCGGCCTGATCTAAGGCAGCTAGGGCGTCATGTAAGAGCGACATCGCTGCATCTATTTTATTTTCACTACAATACTTGCGAACTTCCTCGACCGAATCATCGGCAAAATGATTATCACGCACCCTTTTGGCTATTTTAACTATCACCTTAAGCCTTGCCACCTCCCGATCCTTCGCCGCCAACTGATCTCTTAACTCCAACACTTCCAAATCGCTCGCACCGCACGCCTTCACCCATTCTCCTAGCTCCGCCAGCTGCTCGCGGAGGTCTTGGCATTCCTCAAACCACATATTCCGGTTGTGCGTGGAGTTAAACTCCTGCGCCTCTTTTAGCTGCTCGCGGAGTTGGGTTATTATCCTAATCGCACAATCTACAGCCCCCTCGTTCTCCGAGGGTTCTCCGGGCACATTGGCCATTATGAAATCCCCCAGCTTGCCTACTTGCTCGCGAAGAGCTATAAACTGCTTCCCGAGGCCACAGCATTCACCGCACGCGTAATCCTCTTCCCCGCCCTCATATGCGCCGAAGCAAACCGCCGCTGCTTGACAACTACCACACCTAACGCCTTCGGTCTTCATCACTCCCCCTCCTTCGGCCAGCCCAATTCTGCCAGCACTTCGGCCAGCCAATCTTTGTTGCAATCGCGGCAACCGATAGCTGTCTCAAGGGCTATGTGATTTTCGATTTGATGTTCGGCTTTTAACCGACCCGCCTTTTCGTGGGCATAGGCCAAAATAAGCGATAAAATCCAACCCATGACGGTATGCGTACCGACACCATAACTTTCGCAAATTCCTTGAATCTGAAACGTGCTCATCGGCTCAATCTTCATCACTTCACCGCCTTCGCTTTAGGCCGCTGTCTTTTTCTTTCGGAAAGAATCAAACTGATCTTCCTTCTTCGGAACCTGCAACCTGATCCTTGCCCGAGCCGCCGGTGTCAATCCGCACTCGCTCATGCACTTCAGCAAAAAGGCGTCCTCTTTGCCGATCTGGTAGAGCCGCGGGTCCAGGTAGGGGTAAGCCGCCTGGTTGGCGGATCCGTCTTCCTTGGCAGGAGCCAGGAGCTTTGACGCCCGGTCCGGTGATACCGCCTTCTCCAGCGCATCCCGGTATAGCAGATGCGTGGCCATGAGCTTAATCAGAAGGCCGTCAGATTCGCACAGAACCGGCCCTAGGCTGTTCATCATGCCGCAGAGGTAATGCCAGAGGGCTTGGAACTCCTTGCCCTTGTTCTTGGGGCACCTAGGGGCCTTCGTGGGCGGTTCTGGCGTATCCTCGGGGATCGGACGGCGGCTCGGGTTGTTTAGGAGTCGCCTCATTGGGATTGGTTGCCGTGGTCTTCCTGCTGGCATTGGGATTTCCTTTCTGAAAAACTTTGATTAGTGGGCGGAGGTTCGTTTTTAGGTTGTCGGGGCGTCGTCCACGGGGACCGGGTTCATAGGGTCCGCACCGAGAGCCCTCAGTTTTGCCAAGTT
>Ga0137432_1000131_pt1 | contig 54264 bp, 88 predicted proteins | sample EasRivERMZT820_2_FD_102337 | JGI IMG/M metagenome (GOLD analysis project Ga0137432, IMG submission 102337) | Soil microbial communities from meander-bound floodplain in the East River, Colorado, USA - East River MetaG ERMZT820_2 | ecosystem: Environmental > Terrestrial > Soil > Floodplain ... | reverse complement strand
GTTCCCAAGCCAGACCCACCAAGAGCCTTCGCGAGTTTGCAGCCAGAGCCTCACAGACTCCACCTCCCAAACATTAGTGCAAATATAAACGGAGTAATAGGAGTAAGACAGGCGATGATGACGAGCATGAATTCACTCCCCATCTTTTATCACCTTGTAATTGGTGAACGGTGTAATTTTATGGATACCGAAACCAAACTTGAACTGCCACCACTGTAGTAGGTGACGCATAGCATCGCGGCCATGTTCCATACCGGGCACATAAATCTGAAAACGCTTCAGTTGGTCATTAGTCCAATAACCCATAGCTTCTGCTGGCATCTGGGGAAACGCTAGTAATCCTTCTTCTTCCACAAGCAAGTCCATTACTCCAATCAATTTCGGTGCAGTTAAATCAAGACCTGGGCGAGCTTTGTTTCTATAGTGAAACTTCTCATAAATCAGGTAAAACTTACTGTCCTGAACCTTACGCGCTGCCTGTATTTCTTCCAAGATGAAATTGAACAAAGCACCGCCTGTGAATCTTTCTTGCCCTGGTCGTAGTGTTAGGGTTGTACCGTCAAACGATGCTTTACAATAACCTGTAGTACCACCGGGATCAACTGACAACATATAATGCATATTTCCCATGAGCCTCATTTCTATTGAATCTCATCTAATCTGTTCTCTCAGACGGGTAGCCTGGGAGTCACCGAACCCCCCGATTGGCTTCTAAATGAGTTCCTGAGCCGGAATCCGGCGCGGTCAGGCTGGACGGTCATTTTTCCAGTTCCACTCAATTAGCGAAAGTAGACGATCACGAACATTACGAGTATCTTGTAATGCATCATCATCGTCAATTGCGTCACCGATGATAGCTCTACTAATGGCCTCATACAGTTCACTATGAATAATCATAACAGGTGCCATTACTTCACCCCATTGAAGTGTATCATTCTGACTTCGGATAAAGTCGCCGTTCTCAAATTTAAACGGTACTTTATACTGAGGCGTTTCATCCCATAGGTAGAATCTATAACCATCCATAACAGGATCACGTTCGATATGTGCCTTAATCATATTGCTTCTCCCCACGATGGGCCAATCTGTATTTCTGCTTTAAATGGCAATGTCCATCCCAATGCATCTTTGGCTCTTGACTCCATTACTTGTTTGCAGATTATGGAGTATTCATCAACGTAGTCATCTTCAACATCTGCCAAGATTGCATCATATGGGATGAGTAATAGAACTGCCCTTCTAGAATCAACTTGATTTGCAAGGATGATGGCAGATGTGAATGTGAGGTCAGACGCAGTTGATTGAGGATAGAAGTTAATTCCCTCTCGATAGATTCCTTCCTTATTGAAATCCGTGAGAAGATGGAAACGTCGCTTCCTTCCAAATGGAGAAGTAAGTGTTCCCTTAGTGTGAATCTCTGTTTCGATACTTTTTTCCCATGCTCCAACACCAGTAAATGTTTTCCATATCCAGTCAATGTAAGGTTGTGCCTCTCGCTCTGGAATGTCGTGCTTCTCCTGGAATGTTGCAGCACTCTGTCTATAGAACACACCGAAGTTCACGTTCTTGGCAACGTCTCTGTTATGCTTTGTGAAACTTTTTCCATAGAATCTTTCAGCGCATTCAGAATGAAGGTCGCGCCCCTCTTCGTAGATGGTCGATAGTAGAGTATCACCACTGAAGGCAGCGATACACCGTAGCTCAGCCTGAGAGAAATCGGCGTTAACAATCTTTCTGCCGTTGCTCGCTCTAAAGAGGTTTCTGATATTTGGTAGCCCTTCTTTCGGTCGTGTGATATTGAGTAGATTCGGCCTACGTGAGGATAGTCGTCCTGAATTAGTACCAAATAGGAGCAGATCAGTGTAGATTCTACTTTCGGGGTCTTGCTCGGCATTCTTTATGAGTCCAATCAGGTAGGTGGAATCTTGTTTAACGAGTTCCTGAGAACGATGGTGTAATTCAACGAAGCCTCTGTAGTGTTCTCTACGTTCTGCTTCATCATGCGCTGGCTCTGCAATAACCTTCGTACCTTCTCGACGTGTGACCATACGATTCTTGAAAGTAAAACGTCCAGCCAGGATTTCTTGTCTTGCTGCATCATCTACACTGTTCTTCTTGTCGGGTCGCTTACGCATTGCATGGTCGATACCCCAATCATCATATAGTATAGCTGCCATTTGTTGTGGACTATTGGGATTGAGTTCAGGTTTGTCTACCCACTCTCTCATCTTCTCTCTAAGATCACGCAGTTCCGGTTCTACTACAAACTCATGTAGATCAGCAGCACGATTAACGTCATAAACGATGCCAGCAAGCTCGGCAGGAATAACAAGATCGTTAGTTCCCTTAATGAGTATGTCCTTATAGGGTTGTATAACATCATCAGCAACAGCCATAGGATGGTAAAGATCGAAGAGAGAATGAGTCCCACCAACATCCCTACCAGCATACTCGTAAAATTCGTCATAGTCCTCTACTACCCCTGTTTTCTTAGCGCGCTCAATAGCTGCGCTAGTATAGTGCGGCCAACCAAATTCTTCCATCAATAGATATTCAAGGCCATGAATACCTATCGCGTCATCCCCACCCGATCTTTCATCCAACGCATAAGAGAGGAGAATCGTGTCCTCGTCAACTCTGGCTTTGATTCGATAGGTGTGTATGAGGATTTTGGTATCGAACTTTCCATTGTGCCAGATAAAACGTATATGTCGGGATTCAAAGAGGGGTCGTAGATAATCTCTAATGAAATCTTCGTTGTCAAAAAGTTTCTCGCGTTCTCCGAGAACGTAGGCATTAGCTCCGTCAACACTGAATTGCAACGAAATAAGAGTCGCTCGGTGGGTAAGACCTCCGCGAGATTCAATATCTGCCGCAACCTTATCGTTTCCGGTTCCGATTGATTGTATGAGTAGCTTGGCATCTTTAAGATTCTCTATTACCTCGACGTTGGGATATGGTGTTGGAGGGTTTGGATTAAATGCTCTTTTGAAATCTCGTTTAAGATTTGGAAACGTAGCATCGTCGCGAAGAACAAGTGCAGGGTTATTGGTAGCGACAACTGTTCGTCCCTCTTGTTGAATACGATAGCCTCGGTAACGATCAATGTTCCCTCGTCCGCAGAGAAAGTTAACTGCTTCTGTTCCTGCGGCAATGACAAGACTAATCCCTGATAGCTCATCATGCAATCTTGGAGCGCACGCTTTAATCGCTTCCGACGGTACTTTAGTACCATCAATCTCACATAGGACAACATTAGTTAGCATTACCTCGCTTCTTGTCTTACCATTGCGTTTCAGCAGATTGTCTAGAACTTTTCCACTAGGGCCGGAAAACGGCTTACCTGCCATACCTTCGTATTTTCCCGGTGATCTAGAAACTACTGCCGTTGTAGCCTGTGGTGGTTTTATCGAGGGCGCACACCGTTTACGCTGCAACGGACATTTCTCGCATTCTGCTAATGGGTGCTTACGAACTGGCATCTTAATTCAATTTATCTGCGTTAAACATAATCCAGATCATAAAGACTGTCAACGTTAGGAACGCTAGGCAGCCACAAGCTATGAACACTACAAATACTCTATCCATTAAGTCCATTACCAAGCACCTTTCATACCAACGAAGAACCAACTAATCGTAAATGCAACAGCAGCTACCATCATCGCATTTCCGAACACGGTTCGATCATGCCAGAATGCAAAGATATCCGATAGTAGTGCCAACGACACTAGAGCAAGAATAATAGTAAGTGCTACGTTAGCGAACACCGTCGAAATATTTCCTTCCGAGATTAGGAAACACTGTCTTAGCAGCTCTTGTCGCATTCCACCTAGTAGCATAGCCTTGACTAGTGTTAAGTGTTTCACCATTGTCAGCAATCAAACGAACGTACCACTTCTGTCTACGTCCTGGGAACGTAAGATACTTCGATGGAAAGATTTCAATATGCATTAACGCTCGTCTCCTGATCCTGTTAGAACACCACGCCTTTGTCGATCAAGCAACTTATCAACGTTCTTCTCAGCAATACTATCAAAGCTAAGACCTAGCTCACTCGCAACCATAGCAAGATACCACAAACAGTCGCCAAGTTCAGCAGCAATTTTATTTGCCAAGTCCTCATTAGTCATTTCTCCATCACGAATGTACTTCTTGAGTAAACCAGCTACTTCGCCGGCTTCGTTAGTTAGTCCAAGCACAGTGTAGTATAGACCTTGCGAACGTGGATAGATAGCAGTATTCTCTGCTGCGGCTTGATAATCAGTGAAGTGCATTATCTATTCAGTCCTTTGTAAAGATGATGTACGTCAACATGAAAGTCATCAAGTGTACTATTGTTATGAATCTCTGCATCAATCATTATAGTCGGCAATGGTTCTTCTGATTTATGCCCATCGGGTTCGTGACCTGGCCTAGTTATCCTAACGACTACACCACCTAGATGCTGAATCTTCTCAGCTTCATTCTTGAAACGAACGTCGGTAACTACTATGTCATCTTCATGCATTGAATTTTTGTATAGATGATCTTCCCACAGGTCAACCCAAAAATCTCTATGGAAAGTTTCTCTACCCATTTCAGTACCGAATCTCTGAAGGAATCCTCTCCATGAAATAATGTTTCCAGCGTGGAGAGAGCCTTTTACCTCCGTCATTATAGCTACTTTAACATCATTGTTCTCTTTGAGTGTATCTACTTGTTCTTTAGTCATATCAAACAATGCAGCAACAGCTTCTTTGAGTGGGTCAGCAAACGCTACTTTGTTGAAGTCATATGTGTCAATGAGAAATTGTGCGGCTGTATCTTTACCTACACCTTTACAACCGTGGAATCCGATAATCATTTGTGACCATTCATTTGTACTTTGTGTTCCTCTTCAACGAGATCGGCTGCTTCAGTAATCGAGATACCACGATTGTTCTGTACCTGTTTGATTTGTTCATACAATCTTTCGGGATCGCGCTTATCCACCATTGCCTTCTGCGCCTTTCTGCATCCAAGGTAGAATCACACTCGGATTAGGAACACCATGCATTAGCTTAGCTTGTGCAATCTGTGGTTCAACTACCTCACGAATTCTTTCCATGTTCTCAACTCGTAGCATCTTAAGATTCAGGTTCATGTTCTCTTCAGTCATATCACCTTCAAGAATAATGTTAATCAAAGCTTGCACCTTACATTGCAATGCGAAGTGTTCTGAGCCAGCGTAATTCATTTGGTCAAGACTAATACCAGCGTGTCGCCAACGCGCATCCTCTTCCTCAATCTTACGATCCCACTCTTTAAGAGTATAGTCATCCTTCTTGTACTTACCCTCTACTTGCTTCTCAGGAGGATTAGTGTCAATTGGTTCCATCTACTTCCTTTCCTAGGATTTCGGCGTTAGTTCTATACCTGACGCGCCCACAGTAAATGCAATACTTAAAGTTAGGATCATCACTATCTCTGACGTAGGTACAGACGTGACCAATATTTTCTTCCGGCATACGTGAAGGTTTGAACTTACCTGTTCTGCCTTCTGCATCTATCCACGTCCTATCGGCCAATATTTGTACCCCCTCCCCTTACGTTCCGAACGAACCATTAGCCTGTCCTCTAGAGTTCGTTGTAGTTGATCCATTAGGTGTGATTGAATCTTGTGACGATTCATAATCTCACCGCGTAGAATACCTGGGTGATTCTCAATAGTTCGATACACGGCATTGAGCTTCATTTCATCTGGACTTCGACCAGCGTGTTTAAGTAGCTCAACCATGTGCTTGCCCCACTTCTGAATGAAGTAGGCAGCTTCCAATACGTCTGTTAACGTAACTTCAATCTTACTATCTTCTGTGGGGTCTTGCCTAGCTGCTGCGAATAGAACAGCTAGCTTAATCATCGAGAAGTACATACGCTGAAATGTTGGACTAGCAAGACCACGGTAATCAGAATCGTATGCTGTTCTCACTAGCTTCTGTTCTATCTCAACTGCCTTAGTCCAGGCATCATCTGTTAGCTGTGCTTCTACTTCTCGTTCCATTTCAAAAGAAGTATTACCAGCCTTTACCTCAACTGTAGCTGACGTATATGTATCGTATAGATGCTGGAAAAGAACCTTCAGTTCATTCCGCTTCTCTGTACTAGTCTGCTTTGGTGGACCAGTAGGTCTAACACGATCAAGGTCTACATAACCAGTTACGACAAGGAATCGTGGTATGAAACCTGAAGTAACAAACTGCTCGCTAATGAGACTATATGCTTTCTCTAGAATACCTGCTCCGAAGAAGATAAACACTGGTTCCGTAAGAACAATAGTCTCACGCTTTAGCTGCTTAGGCCAATGCTTCGGTACATCGTACATCTTCGTAAATGTCTCATGGATACCAGCTAGGTAATCCCTCTTCTGCATCATTTCAAACAAGCCAGCTACTTCATCACGATAGAACACCGAGGTCATCTTAGGTCTACGACTAACTGCACTTAGGATTCCTTCAGGGCTTCCATCGGAAGCTACTATGATTTCTGGATCAATTTCGATAAGGAAGTCCATTGCCATATCTGCGGCAGTAGTCTTTCGTGTCAATGTCGTATCGCCCAACAAAAGGCCCCACAGGTTAGGAATGATCTTTCCCCAATCAACCTTAACGTGGAGTCCTGATGCCATGAGAGAAGATAACAACATCGCACAAGCTAACTCGTGGTACTCAGGCACCGCATCTGTAGCTTGCCCTGCCCATTCCATATACTCGTGGATAATTGAGTTACCTACGATGTTACTCTCTGCTTCCGTAAGCAACTGAGGCATATGAAGTGGTGCAGTATTACCAAACAGACCGAGTATCTTCTTCTGTTGGATATCAGCCTTAAGTATCTCATGCCATAGATGGGATATCGGACGCCCATCGCGCTTGTACTTATTACATTTAGCGTTTAGAGAAACGGCGAATGTTTCTTCGACACTCATACCCGCTTCGATGCAGATATTCTCTAGTGCCCATAGATCATCCGACCAATCTTCTCCGGGTTCCTCACCATACAAGCGTGCAAAGGCTGTACCTTGTAGCTTACCACGAAACTCATAGATAACAAACTCAGGATTAGGTAAAGACTTCGGATCAGGTATAGCTGGCCCATCACCGTTATCTACCTCTTCTGCGTATGCTACTTCAAGTGCTTCAAATACAGCCGGATCAAGTAGTGCAGCAAAGCTAGTTACCAATCTAACTTCAGGTACTATCTGTAGACCCTCGTACTTGTAGTTAATCGTACCCGGTACACGCAGGAGTTGTGTTAGATCATATCCACTCTTGTCTGCACCTTGATCGGCATACTTATATGCTATCCGACGTGAGTAATCCTCTGCTCGTTCAGGTTCAATCTTCTTATCTAGACGCCATATAGCTTGGAATCTGCCTGGTGACGATTCCAATACACATTGCGGTGGTATCTCTAGTTTGTCAGGCGTACAATGTTCAAGGTCTGCCCACACTAGATTCTGTGGTATGCAGTTAACTTTCAATCGTTTCGGAATCGAAAGTACATTAACACCGAACCATACGTTGTGACCTATCCTAGCCTTGTCAATAAACTCCAACATCTTAGCCTTCTCAGTAGGCCACTTGAAGTAGTGTTCATTGAACGTCTCTTTTTTATTGGGACGTTGCGTACATATGCAAACGTATCCAACGTCGTCACTAAACAGGTAGTCAAAAAACTCTAGGCGCAGAGTCATTTCACTACCTATATCGGTAAAGGAACTCATATATGGGGGAGAAGAAATTTGTAGGGGGTGCGGATAGGTCGCGTATGGTCGCCGTCCGTCACCCCCTACATTTATTCCCTAATTACAGGACGCTACCGGCTCGTTCTCTACTTGCACTTGCACCAGCAGGCTTAACTCCCATAACGGGATTCTCGTCAATCTCTTTAACGTCGTTCCACTTCTTGCCAACCACAACAGTAAGCTCGTTACCGATAATGTCATCCTTCTCATCATTGAGATTGAACTTCTTGCTGTTCAACTTTTCATCGGTAACACCTGCTGCCTTAAGGAAGTTAGTCAACGCACCACGCAATTTCTGCGCTGCTTCCTTCTCGTGATCCTTCGGCGGAATCCAATACGTCTTGAAGAAACACTGATTAGCAACCTTCTGACCTCTGCGCTCCGGTTCATCTAGAGAAACGCGGAACCTAACATTAAGGCCAGGAGTACCAGCAGGCATCTTACCGTCATTCTGCGTGTATGTCCAATCGGCATCATCAACAGTACACTTGTAAGAACCTGAAGGAACTGCATTGAAACCACCACTACCAACAGATTCGTCTCTATCGGTAAGATCAACTACACCGTCGAACTCAACCATATCACTCATTTGCTACCATTCTCCTTTGCTGTAGTAACTGTTTGACGCTTCTGCCATAGAGTAGGAATTGTAGGATTCAATTCAATATCATCGAATCCACAATTGCGTTGCTTTGCTGCTACACGATCCGTCTTAACGAACTGAATGCTACGAACTATCTCATCGCCTTCAACCTCTGCTTTCATGTAACCAACAAAGTCTAGGAAGCCAGGAATTTGCCTCCGCAATTTACCTGCAAGCATAGGATAATACTGAATCCTACCTAGCGAGTCTTGCACGTCTGCTACATGAGACGTTAGAATCACGTTACATGGAAGATCGCGTAGCAATCTTACTACTCTACGAAGATGGGCACCACTCTTGTTGTAACCATACTGATCGGCTACATCTTCATCAAGACGTGGATTCTCTTCTGCCCTCGTTCGCATGATGAGTGCTAGATCAATACTAGCGAACTCACTAAAGGTATCAACACCAATGGTCTTATACGGTAGTTCACCTTTGGAATCAATACCATCTTTGAGTACCATAATCTTATCAATCATAGTCTCATAGTCACGAACGGGTACTACCTCGATGCCTTCTCTATTAGAGAGAGTCTGCATACCTCCGTCAATATCGAAGATAAGCAACGGTGCTGTCATAGGATGATCCTGTGCAGTACCAAGTAGATGCGTCTTACCTGCACCATACTCTGCAAAGATCATTCCATTAAGCCACTTAGCATAATGCTGAGGGGGCTTTGCACCCAACTTCTCACCAAGTGTAGTAGTTGTTGCTGTCGCCATAATCACCCCCTCTCATCTATTGAAGAACGTACCGTACACATAAAGAATAAAGAAGATCAGGATAAAAGTGCCGATTAGCAAAGCAGCGATTAGCTCAATCATTTGACACGTCCCCATAATGATATTCAGGGAAGTACCATCCTTTACAGAAATCGCAATAGATCATTCCTTCTCTGCTAACCTTTTCATACTCCGGCTCTTTGACTTCTTCTTGTAGTTCTTCATCTGTTATAACTTCAAACGCAAACTCACTCATCGTCGTCCCAACCAAGGTAAGTCCCACCAATAGATCGTGATTTTTCTATTGCCTTGCTGATACGAACAGTAGGTTGGCAACCAGATTCACTGTACTTTTCTGATTTCTTAGCAAGGAATTCTAATGTCACAAGTTGAGATTCATTAAATTCCGCGGCTGGAATTTCGGTAGTATCATCACACCCGATAATCCTAACGTATTTTCTTCCTGCTTCAATTTCCATTATCTATCCCTGTTGTATTCGTAACCATCTTCCAACATACCTTGCCAATCTGAACCATCATCCTTCGCTATGCAAGGTACTCGGAACGCACAATTAAGACAAGACTTCGCACCTGTAGGTGTTGGATAAAGCGGGATATCGTCGCGCAGCATTTCCTTCGCAATCATTGTGATATGCTTGTGAGCATTCTCAATTTCATGTTCATTGCGAAAGACTACATCACGCTGTACAAATAGGTCATCGCCTTGCTTGACGAGATAGTTATAGTACGATTGTGCCTTCTCGTCATCTTCATACCACATCTCTAGTCCACGTTCTTTAACTGCCCGCATGAATAGCGTAGCGGTAGTTCCTTCTGTCTGTCGGTTAACGCTGATAAGTCCTGATTTAAGAATAGTCGGAGGTTTCGGAAAGTTCTTACGCATGGCGTTGACGATGACTCTATCAACTTCGTGTGCGTACCACGGCAGTTCATAATACTTAGCTTCGTACTTGGTCGCCCACAGATAGTTGGTGAACTGTTCATCCTTCTCATTCTTTAGAAAGTAATCTTCATCGACTCTTGCCGTTGTTTTGTAGTCCATAACACCGAACTTCTCACGTTCGGGATACCATGCTATTTGATCTCTTTTACCTCGCGCATGGACTTCAATGAGTTTACCGTAATTAGGTGAATCTTCCCGTCGGTCGATAGACTCAAATTCCAACGGGATGCTGTAAGTAGATTCCACGGCGACGACTTCAAAATCATCCTTCCTTGCAGCAAAGTCTTTGTAGAATTCCAACATACCGATACCAAGTTCTTTATGTTCAATGAACTCAGCTTCGATAGGATCGGGCAACAAATCCCTTAGACCTTTAATCTTCCACTGATCTTTACTTTTCTTTCCATCAATATCTGCGAGACGAGGATGAATGTCATAAGTAAGATTCAGCCACTCTTCACCTACGATACCACCTTCCCATTGATAATTAAACCACGTTAGGAAGGTTTCAACGGGATCACGTCTAAGCATCGGATCATAGAACTTCTCCAATGCGTAATGGATACCAGTACCGAACCATAGTGGAAAAGAGATACCATAAATTTCCACCTTATGTCTAAGGTTCGTTCTTGTCGGTGATGACCAATCCCAATATCTACGACACCGCTTAAAGTTAGCAATGTCGGACGTGTGGATTGGTATAATGTCCCACTTCGACGGAATATCCGGTTGCCGAAGCTGGACTTCTACACTACTAGACATACCGTACTACCCCCGTTTCTTCTCAAAGTCTCTAAAGTGGACTGTTGAGTTCGACTACCCTATCACAGTCGGGCGGGTAAGTCAAGTGCTATTTTGGTGGCTTACCCATAATCCAATCGCCTGGACTAATGGAGAATCGTACCTTTAAAGCCTTCCATTGTTTCTTCGTAATCTTCTTTTTACGGAACAAGTTGTAGTGTCGGTCGTAACAGACCTTACAGCCAGTAGTGATGTTACGGAGAATACCCCCACAACCACCACAGGTACCTAGCTCGCCATTGTTACGACGATCTGTTTGCCACCGAACGCGCGGATCATTTATGTACTCGTTTTTACGCTGCATGGAAACAAGTTCTAGCATTACTTTTCGGAGACTCATCTTCCTAACGTACTTCTTATTAGGACGAGAGTAGATGCTTTGTATATGATGTAGAGATAGACCTGAACGACGTGATAGTTCAGCTACGCCTACACGATTAACTGCTTCAATGTAAAATGGGCGAGCAATGTCAATAGGTACGAAACCATGATGAGAACCGGGGTTCTTAACTTTGTCCCATACATGACACAAGCGACAAGTAGAAGATGGTCTACCTGCGGTTGGCCCCGTCTTACGGAAGTAATAGTATTTTGCTGTAGCTGGAAGCCATTCGGGTTCTTCATGGGCAGTACCACTACATAGCTTGTGCCATACCCCGTCGATAAGTTTATATCGCCGGCTCCGTATCTGTTGTAGTGAGGGCGTCGTTATCTTGCTCACAAGTTAGTCATCACCGTTGCCGTTTTCATCTTTCTTACCGAACACCTGCTTGAACCACTTACCCTTAATATCCAGCAGACCCTTCATCCTGGCATCAATACTATTGCGAGCATCAATGTTAATGATCTCCGGGATACCAGTTTGTCCTGGCCTATAGATACGACCAACAGCCTGTAGCATATTCTTAGGCGACCAGTCTCTATCGAGGAAGATCATGTACTGAGCGCAGGCTAGGTTAATTGACTCTCCACCTAGCTGCAACGTGGACATGAATACTTTATGCTCCTTCTTCGGGAACGTATCATGCCACATTTCATACCGCTGTTCCTCATTAGCCTTAGTCTCTAGATGCAGATAAGGAACCTCTGCCTTCTGCAATCTTTTCTCCAACAGACGGAGTGGGTCTTTGAATGAACTAAAGACTACCACTTGTCTACGGATTTCATCGTCCCATCTAATCTCTTCAATCAACTGCATTGCCATATCGAGTTTCGATGATGGTTCCTCTAGCTCAATTTCCAACCGCAAACGCTGGAGTTTCTCATCATATACGGTATTGACAACGCGGGGTGTAGCCACACTAATTTGACGTAGACGGTTGAGTGCTGACAAGACGTTCGGGCTAGTAATTGGAAATCCTTGCTGATCCAAAGTATACAGTTCATTCTTGATTTCCTCAAACATCTTTCTCTGCACAGGTGACAGGTCTACAGTATGTGTACTAAACACCGGCTCTCCAATTGAGCTATGAACATCGGACATAAAGAAGCGTGGCCCGAGACTCTGCTGTAGTGCAATTAGTTCAGGCAACTTCTCAGGCTTGATACCTAGCACGATACGAGTACCTGCACTATCATCAAAGTATTCCTCGCAGAACTCTTCTCTAAATGACCAGTAGCTAGGCCATTCCTTTTCATTCAAGAAATGCAGCAACGACCACATTTCATCTGGCCGATTAACGAATCCAGTACCAGTCATAATATGCTTATGCTGACCACGGATTCTTTTAATCTGCCGAGTCCACTTAGTATCTGGATTCTTCAGCTTGTGTGCTTCATCACACACAATGTTAGTCCAGTTGATCTGCTTGCAATACTTCGCGTTAATACTTAGTCGTGCCTTCTTCTTATCTTCAATAACTTCTAGCTCACCAGTTACCATATCTGTGACTTCGGTAGTGCTACGAGTTTTCTCCACTCTCGGAGAGAATACCTCATAGTGAGCAAGGAAGATGATATGCTCACCCTCTCTCTTGATATCAGTGATCTTTGTCGGAATTTCCAAGTCACCGATACGACGGTAGCACTTCTCTACTCCGATGTTATACACTGTAGCGTTTATCTTCGCCTTTGGGATCGCATCGAAGTAAGTACCTTTACCAGCCTTACTAGTAATGATGAGAGTAACGGGTGTTACGCCATTAGGATTCTCTTCGCTTACTGTGGCGTCCTTATATCTTTTGGCCCGTTGCTGTAACAACCACAAAGCTGTCGTAGTTTTGTAGCAACCCATCTCTGACCAGTCAGCCGAATAAGTAACGGGTTCGCCGTTCTTATCCAGCATAGTCTCAATAGCTTTATCTTGCCACTCTGTACTTTCGTAGTAGGTATCTACTACATCTAGTGCTTCAAAAACAGTTTCCATTTACTACCCCCGTTTATTTGAACGCTTGATCTATAGCACGATTAGGTGCCATACCTCCTGCTATTAGACGGCGATACTTATTGCGTATCCTCTTGCACTTAATAGTTGCGGAGCAAAATAAGGATTCTCCCGGTGTGCCCCCTTTTATTGGGCCTTGGCAAACTACGCATAGTGGTCTGATTGCATTAGCTACCATCAATCGAGCTTTGTTAAAACTTAGCCCTGTTAACATAAGGTACTCAATTAGATCACCGTACTTTTTAAGCCACCGTTCTTCCTTGCAATCCCAACATAGTATACGTTGGTGAGATTCCGGTATTTCTGTTCCACAATCAATGCATAAGTTATGCGCTTTAGTACAAGGGATGCACCAACCACTCGACTCAACGAGTTCTTTATTATGCCCACAATTGGGGCATATATCTATGTAAGGTTCATAATCTAAGCAGGCACTCAATAGATGAGCTACGCTTCAACTCTTGACCCGAATTCCACGGGCTATAGCTTCCTCACGTAGCTCAATAACGGTTGTAGGAATCGAACCTACTCTATAGCTAGGCTAACTAGTATTCACTATAGATTGCGTCTGCCACGACACCCATTACCGTTACTGCCGATACACGGCACTCTTTAACTACTTACTCTGGCACACTAGGTTCATCATCGCCACCACCGTCATCGGGTGCTGGCTCAGTAGGCTCAGGTGCTTCAGTTTCCCAACGCATTGTTACCTCCCCTCCAATGCATAGTAGAGTCTTGCTTTAGCAACTACATCTAGTGCATCTGAGATATCTACTTTAGGCAGAACCCCGGAAACGTGTTGCTTCCGCTCACTCGTACCCACTGTGCCGATGCTGTACTCACTAGCATTGTCAGAAAGACAATCACCATCAGAATGAGAGTCAGTACTTTTATTTGCATCATTCACCGATTCTCCTTAATAAGGCTTGCAACTCCAAGGCGACCAATCTCGCCCCGATGCAACAAAGTATTTATATGCAGCAATTGCCTGTTCAAGTGGTGTATTGCCATGTCCATATGTGGAACGAGCAAAGCTACCCATCTGAAACATTCCTAGATACTGTCCATTGGTAGCTCTCGGTGTTCTACTGTGTCCCGATTCACAAGCTGTAACTGCTAGTGCCTGAGTACAGTAGTTACCAAAGACATGACATATGGCAGCTTCAGGGTCTTGAAGATCAACATAAGTTCTGAAAGCACCCTCTGCATTAGTTGCCCATCTTTTACCTAACCACTTAATGTACTTACACCCGTGAGCTTTTCGCTCTGCATAATTAGTACGGGTGTGTGGTACCAAAATTTTATCTTGCCATTCCCATGTAGCTTTTCGCTTGTTACTAATATACTTCCTAGCTCGATTAAGGTTACAATTACTCTTGTGATTCAGATTCCAAAGAGTTTCTGTTACCTTATCTACAGCATTGTCATACTTTTGTACCAGTACCCTACTATCTCCTGTGGTACTTTGCTGTTGGCTAGTTGCCTCCGATGCACCTGTAGTAAACATCACCACAAGTAGTAACGCAACGGATATGGCTAGTATGGCAGCTAGTCCTCTCAGGACTTCTACCTCCTAGTAGATTACAAGAATACCAGTAAGGCTGAGTGCCTGTTTGTTGTTTAACCTTACTGTCCCCACCCTTATGTGGATGGGCTATTATAGTTGTCAGCCTATGGATTCTTACTATGCTAGCCCGTAGACTAGTGGAGTACCATAGTGCTTGCACTCTCTACAGTAATATCGGGTATAGGACATGGCTGATTTACAACCTATACCCAAGCGCCGTTTCATCTACACCGCATTTACGCATCAGCGTATATTTCAATCGGTAGCATGTACAATGTACTACCAATCGCGGTTTGTACCGTAGACCGCCATGTGGCACGCTTAATTATATTGTGGAGTTAATGGTGAGGGTGGGAATGTAACTTCCTCTGGGGAGGATGCTGCGGCGCATTTTAAGTTACACCCCTACGCTTATAGCGCAACCATTAACTCCACACTTATGTAGGGTAGTGACCTTGGTGGGTCTTTATTGATATTTCTACCCTACACTTAATTGCCCTATATGGGCAAATCTCTGTACCTGCTTAGATTGTCAAAGATCTATTAATACGAAATGCGGGAAGCTACCGGAACGCGATTGTAGCTCACACTACAACTGCTGAACTTTCACTCCCCGCATTTCTGAGTAACTACATGGGGGTAGCAACTCATCGGCAGACGGTAGCATAAAACTACCGATCTGTCAAGCTGCTACCGATAGTTCTTCCATTGATAGAAGAACTCCATAGTTAGCATAGATCAGCCAGATGAACATATGATCGACAAACTCCTGCTCGGTATAAAAACTGGCAACGAGCGCAGGATGCATATGATACTTGTATATCCAGCTCTTCTCCATACTAAACGTCATCATATTGAAGGGTGTACTTCTCATATGACGTTTAGTATGGAGGGGGTAGTTGCAAGTGTGATATATACCCACAACTACCCCGTTCCAAACGTACTTACTTACGATGCAACCGCCTGGTTCACGATGTACACGTTACCCTTCTTGCTGGACACCTTAAGCTGCTTGAACTCTTCAGGTGCATCGTCAGCCTTGCGAGCATTCTCAAATCCCGTCTTGACCGTAGATGCCTTACGTCCCTCAAATGGGCCACGATCAGTAGGAATACGAGCTGCACGAACTCCACCATCAACGATCTGCTGAAGGATAGACTTATACTCACCCTTCGCGCGAGCCGAAGAAAGCGCCTCACCCAACTCATCATCACTAAGCGTCTCGAACATAAGATCAGTCATTGTATTCTGTTCTCCTGTGTTTTGTGTATTAGTATCATTATCGGATTTCTTATTGCGTTGCCTTGCCATAATTTTTACTTGCTACCCCCTTTCAACTTCTCTAGTGCTACGATTCTCTCTTCGTAATTCACTAGCACTTGCTTGATCTGTAATCCTTTTAACCTCCCTTCTAATGTCGCTATCCGTTTTTCCAACTCTGTAACCGACACGGTAGCAGGTTTCTCCCCCGCTGTCAAGCCTGATTCATAACGTGTGTCGTATGCGGCTTCATCGGGAGGGCCATGCATACGGTAGCGTGTCGGCCTACCGCGTACCCCACGATCCAGAAGTTCTATACAACCTAGTTCTTTGAGTGCATTGAATAGTGTAGTATAATGTGAGCCGGATATATGAAGTGAGTTGAATGTATCAACCACCTTACCTACATATATTCCATCCTCTGCCTGATTATCCATTGCTTCATACAACTGAACAGCATACCCGTACATCTTTGATTTATTGACCTTGCTAGACATTGGGATCACTCAATTCCAACGGTGGCAATCCTTTCTGTCTACATTCAATGTCTGCCTCAGCAACGTAACAATCACGACATACGCGGTATGGATCAATGAGATACGTCATACGATTGGGATACTTCTGTTCCCGAAAAAGTCTCGCCTCTTCGGATGCTGCACATATTGATTTCTGCAATTCATCATGTATTGGAACTGTGCAGAATCCCATAACATGGGGCAACTTATGCCACCCTGTTTGGGTGCGTATCGTATCGTCGTACTTCTTATTTCTACGTCCGGCTACGGGTGTGGTGATTTCTTTGAGTAGCTCTGCCTCTGTGATTTCTTCAAAAGCGAAGTCACTCATAGCGGGATTATCTCAATACTAATTTTCATTGGTTTACCCAAGTCGTTCCACGATTTAAAATTCATAGGAATAATCGAATCCGATGATGAAGGTACATGGCCCGGTAGTCTGAAGATAACTTCATCATCAGCAACATTGAAACTATAGATTGGAAGATCGAATACAATCTTACTAATCATACCTGCTTCATCCATTTAATTCTCAACCACCTTTTCCAAGAAGCGGGTTTCAAGTACGTCACGATTAATTACAACTGAATGATCCATGATCTGTACGCTACCTTTCGGTAGACTAAAACCAAATTCAATCTTTTCCTGCAAGTCTAGAGTTCTACGCTTACGCCTTTCGATTTCCTCTAGACGTGCGGCTTCTCTATCTGCACGTTCTTTCTCCGCTTGCGCCATACGACGCAATTGCTCACCGTATAGATGCTCTCGCTCTTGTTCGTAGCGATCCCAAAAGTCTATGACGGTATATGCATCAATCCATACTTCCTCAGTCTCAGGGTATTCTTCCGGTGCCTCTCTAGAATACGCATCGGCATAGTAAGTATGGCGTCGTCGATTAGTCTCAACGAGAACCTGTCCCGTCATACTTTTATTCTGCCACCGTTTAACTTTACGCTTATCGAGAACCGTGCCCTTCCTAGCGTGCATAGGATATGGGCCACCTCGACTACGGCGGTTTACAAAAGCAATCTCTTCGTCAATATCTATTGCATTATAGTTCATTTCCTACCTCATAGGTGCTTATCATGGTCACTCTCAAATTCGTACTGTTCTAGCTGAGTAAATGTAAACCAACCACAAGGGGCAAAGTTACCATCCACTCTTGCAAACACTCGCTCATGTTCTTCTTCGTAAGTTAGATTAAAACGCCTGCCAGTTAGTACAACGAATGGCATTCGATCTCTAACTGCCTCAGCTAGTACAGGTACATTGAGTGGTGATAACCAATCTCTATCTTTAGTGATATCGAAATCATCAAGAGGCATAACGAACACGAGGTCGTAGTCTGACGATATCATCCTGCGTTACTTCAAGAACTTCTTTACTTGCAAGAACCGAAATAAATACTGTGTTGCTCTTGGTGAAGTTAAGCACCTGAACTCTAGTGCCAGGGCTATAACTCTTGACGGTAGTAGTTAATGTGTACTGGTCACTATCAGTCATCATTGTGCCTTTCCACTAGGCCAGATTATAATTACCTTCAACTTCTTAGCTCGCGCATATCTAATACAAGACCATGTACCTTGTCCTCTTGCTGCGGGTGGTTCATATCCTTCTTTGGGACAAGCAATCAATAGGTCAGACCGTTGTACTATAGTCTTGTTTCTTTGCAGCGGTTTGTCCTCGGGCATACTGAGGTCAGATTTGTAATTGCTTTGCCACTCTACCATTCCCTTAGCAGGGTGAGCTACAGTGACATAAGATTTACCGTCGGCTATTCGTGCTGCTTGCTCATCAGAACCTACGCAGTTACCATGATGGAACTGTTCTGCATTCTGATTGCTAGCGTACCAAGCTAGAATGCTACTGAGGGTACGCTTTTGGTTAAACGTCATACCTTCCCGAGTACCTGTAAATCCGATGTTCATTTAGTCACCAAACTCAATTACAACGTGCCAAGACATATCGCTAACTAGCACGGCTTCTTGTGAGAGAGTTCCTTCGACTGATTTAAACCACCATCGGAAGTTACTACGAATAGTAGCTTCTGCCACCGATCGACAAGCTACCATAAATTGTGTTGCGTGGTCGGTACCGTCAATTACTAGAATATACTCATCGCGCATAAATCGAACATCGCGCATTTTAACAGTGTCCATCGCCACCCCCATAGTTACTAAATATGTTGGAACAGATTAACACAAAACGGGAAGGAAGTCAAGGGTGTACTTAACTTTACTACCCTTCTGCGGATTCCCATAGTTCACTGAACGGGTACAATTCCGTATCGGGTGAACACGCATCGAGAAACCTAATCGGATCGAAGTTTGGATTGTCCTTCTTGAATGACTGAGCAAATGATACAGCTAGGTCAGTTAGCATAGCGTTAGCAGATAGCTGCATGACCTTGGTGACGTTACCGGGATGATCCCGAGTAGTATCATACGCTTCACGCAATCGCTTAGCTACGAAGTTATAGTGTAGTGCATGAAACTTAGGTGAGTTATTCTGAGCCGGCATCTTGTTCCTTATCGTGAGTTAATTTACGAGCTTCTGCTCGCATTAAAGTTTTGTATGTACCTAGACTACCGCATACATAACAATGCACACCGTAGTTACCAAGCAAAGTTCTAAAGATTTCTACTTTGTGTTCAGGCAGTATACCCAAAGATGTTCACCCTAACTTCTCTGTCTCGTAGGTTACGAGGTAGCTGCTTTACATGGTCGGGATTCAGCAACCGAAGTATACGCGGATCACGATTGTTTCGCGCATAGTAGAAGGGTAGTCCCAATGCCACGAAGATTCTATTCATACCCTTCTGATCTGACTTCGATCCTTCACCGATATCTATGTGCATGATAGATCGTTCAGGTACTGGAAAATAGGGTGGCTTGTTTCTAATCTTAAACTGAATCATCTGCGTATAGTGATGCGTTACATTCAGGATCAGTTCATCATTATCATTTTTCCAGCAGTAACTAAACCAATTGTGTGCTGTCTTAGTTTTGCCTGGTTCTCTATTCTCTAGTATCTGTTCAAGTCTCATCTGTGCCAAGTTACGCCGACTAGATTACACCTGTCATCTGGTTTAACTTCAAAAGCATAAGGCTCTAGCTTCTCAGGTGGACTCCAAATTTGTCCTGAGTTCTCTCGATGGATAAAACTAACGGTACCGTCACTATCCAACATGACAGCTTTAGTCCTATTCTCGTTCAACCATTTTGCAACGGTCATCTTCACTCCTTATGGTCGATCATAGTACATAGGCCACCGAGAAAGTCAGCCTCGGTTAGTGCATCGTATCTATACAGACCATGCTTCAGTGGTACACGAATCCTACCGGGATCACGCTTCCACAATTTAACTTGACCATTAACTTTCCACCGCTTACCTTCACGGTCAATCAGTACGTCACCGTACTTCAGTTTTCTAGCTTGATCTAGAGTTAGACCTGCCATTTATCCCTCCAAGTTAGGTGGCTTAGGCCAACCTTCCCATGCTTGACAAATATCTTGGCGCATCTTATCATCCTCATTACTAGTCTCGTCAAGAGACATAGCCAAGTCCTCTGCTAGAGCGGGAATAGTTTGCGGTAGATCAGGAGCAAACTCTTCTTGATATTGGTCAAGAAGTCTGAGCAACTGTCTACTGTGTGCATCCGTAAACTCTCTTGGCATTATAGTACCCCAATCTTGTGTGGTTTCTTGATTACTGTAGGTTGCCACTCATCATAGAGTGATACCCATACCTCATGGATATAGGATTTTGAAGTATCATCCTCATACTGCATACGCTTCTGAAATACCCATCCCAAAGCTATCATTCCATCGGGTGTATCTTGGTACACTTTGGAAACACACCTACCGAATTCTTTTTGTGAATGCCGGAAGATATCCCCAACTAGAGTAGATGATTCAGGATCGAAGATTGTATCGTCAATATCTGACACCATTGGATCAGACAGATGATACCTTCGTTCGTTATCCTCTTCTGCAATATGGTTTTCTACTATCTTCATTCTTCCTCCTCGTATCCATTAAACCATCCAGCTTTAGTATCATGGGTAACTACCTTACTTGTACCAAACACTAGATTTAGCAGCGGCGGTACCTTCTTCAAAGGCCACCACAGCCAGCCTATATTCAGGATCACTGAGGTAATCCAAACCAAGGCAGTTCTTGATACAGTCTTTCAAATCTTCTGGCTCATAGTTATTAGGATCAAGTCCATTACCATCCATACTATCCGTTCGCATCTCATCACAGATAGCAATGATATCTTTACGTCTCTTGCTCCGTCTCGCTCTCGCATTCATCTTCTTTAGCCTCCCGTTCATAATCGTCATCATCACGCTCGTCCCAAAGTGTAGGCGGATCATCGTCCCAATCTTCAGGATCATAATGATCTACATGAACACTATGCTTACCTTCCTCTTGCCACCAAATCATTGCTGCTTCTTCATTATGATGTGAGTAATCAGCTAGTGGCATGTTGTGCTTTCTTTCCATACTTCTTACCGAAGTCCCACACCTGACTATCTGACGAACTTTCTAGTGCTAGTAGTAGATTACCTGTCGCTACGATACTGGATTCTTTTGCGACTTCATCTAGGTCAACAGTAACCAGGGTATCTAAATCACCCCATGTTCCTGAGTCCAGGTCAATCCATATCTTCATGACATTTTCACCACCGTGTGCAAATTTATTCCACTACCTCTGTGATTCATGTTCCAATACTTATCACGCATCTCCTGCTCTAGCTGAACGATTACTTCAGCCGAAGGGTGCGTATCAGCACAAGTAAAACTCTCAGTGTAGCTGTGACTCTTATCATAATAGCCGATTTTAATTGTAACTACACTTGCCATTAGTTCTCCTTTCTGCTAACCTGCTAACCTGCAAGTACGGGATCATCACATACCCACTCGACGATCTCTTCTGTACGTACTTCATATGTAACTGCTGGAATCTCCTTCGTACCTTTTACTACCTTACGACAAAACTTCTCTCGATTGATACTGAAACATAGCTTGATCTGACCAAACTTGCGAATCAAGTCGAGACTATAGTTATCATGCTTCTTCTCGACCAGTCCACCCTTCGCCAGAATCTTAGCCACCTGCTTTGCCTTCTCCTTAGCAGTAGACCTATCATCATCCCACAAACTATTGTAAGATGATCCGAGGTAAATATTACCGGGTAGCTTATGTCCATTCTCTTCGATGAAATCTGCAAATGCTCGAAGATCAGCTACCATCTCATCTCTCTCAGAATACTTCATGGTTATTCACCTCCTTCCTCATCAGTTGCATAATCCTTATCAATACTGATTATCTCTTCATTACCCGGATCGAAATATGGGTGGGTCAAATCAGTATCCGTAATCATTTCCTCGACGTGACTAAAGCTAGTAGCCGAAAACATAAACGAACGTCTATTGCCTGTTCGCATATCTCTCAGTGTTACTTCATATCGTTCTGTCATCTTATCCTCCTGTTTAGATTCGGCGGAATGAATAACTACTCTTAGCCCTGGCACTCTGCATTGCGCGGTAGTTACTAACAGGATTCGTCATTCCGCACTCTTTCAATGTATTTCAATGTATTGCACATTAGCCTAGTCCAGTATGACCTGTAACTAGGCTACTTTGTACTACAGACGAACGATACGCAGGAAAGACTCTTCCGTACCGTCATCACGAGACTTCTTGACTCGGACGAGTCTCCATGTTGAAGTAAGATCAAGTCTCTTCAACGTAGCGTACATCGAAGCATACAGAGAATCAGTACGCTTACCGAAGAACTTAGAACCCTCCCTCTCATTCAACGGGACGATGAAATGTCCATCGGGATGCTCTTCGATATATGCCTGATATGCATTCTCAAGACCCTTGAGAAAAGTCTCAGACTCACCCTTACCACTACGACTAGTAAGAGTAGCGTTGATCTCCTGCTCATCAGTGATCGGCTCAAACATAAGTGTGCTCATAGTTAGCCTCCTTTCCGTTTCTGAGCGGTCGTGGTATGTATGTTGCATACTTAGGTACTTAGCAGCATCTAGTTTTGTCACCGCATTGTACTCCTTCCTGGGTTATCTGTCAAGGCCGAAACCGTAGAAGAATGGATGATGGAAGATTTCGATAGCCTGCTTACCGTCGTCTGTTCGTTTGATCCAGATAGCTAGCTTAGTCTCGCGCTCAACTACCATTACCTGCAATCGCTGGTCTGATTCCTTAGCGTAATCAAGTCTAATGGCGTGGTCGTCGTCGATCATTCTTTCCATGAGTACCATGCTAACTCAACTTCCTTTCATGTTCTCGGAATGTAGTGTACATTAGAAAGTCGATATGATCTAGGATGATGAAACATTCTTGCCTAAAATCCTCATGCCAGATTCTTTCTTCAGATCGTAGCTGTTGAATCTTAGGTACAAGACGAGCAATGCCTACGATTTCATCATGAGTACATCGGCTAAAGTCTACCGATTCATACAGTGATTGTGATGATATTAGGCTAAGCATCTTTGAATCCCCTTCTCTTAGCGTATTGTAGGGAGCAAATCCTTTCACCATTTAGTACCGAAGTAGTACCGTCATCATGTACTACATCAAACCAGGGATCGGGCATCATTCGGATACTGTTAGGTTTGATGTAACCTGGCTTCATATCGTAGTAGTTATAGACGCGATCATTTTCGCCTACCGTGACACCATCTTCTGTGCGGATTTGTACGCTCATTTGGCTAACCTAACCCTTTCGGCGTAGTTCCTAAGATCGGCTTTATTTTTGAATATCCATACTGAACACTTTTTGTGAGTTTCTAGTCTTATTAGGTAGTAGTAGGTAGTAGTAAGTAGTAGTAAAGAGTTCCGAGAGTTCAGTACCTAGTAAGGAGTAGATAGATAGATACTCCGAACAGGTGTTCGTACGATTTCCGCGATCTGTGCTCAAGCTAGCGTGATTGTGTAGAGAATCGCAGAAGCGACTGCAATGACCCAAACGATATTGAACCTAGTTACTCTCATGTTTCCACACCTTTCTAGTTGTGTTGTAGATTCCGAGGGACAATAGCCGGGTAGGATCGTCGCATTTCGTGTAGCCTTTAGGCTTAGGCTTAGCTACCCGCTTAGGCTTCTCTGCGTTGGTATGCTCGATGCAACGAAACTCTACCTTTACAGTACCCGATGGAGGATCGTTGCGATAGCTGACGATACCGTACTCATTGCAACCCTCGTAATGAGTACATCGCCTGAGTATCTTATACTCGCCTACGTTCTTAGCTTTGTACTTAGCTCGCTTCATTTATGATGCCTCCATGTTGGGCGTAGGGATAACTAAGCCTAGTGCGGTATGCCTCCTGTGCCACTATTGCGGCGGGAGTGGACTAGGCTTAGTTATTCCTAGTCCCGGTACCTCAGCCTAGCTCCGCGCGCTACCGCTGCGTCTCGCATAGATGCCTTGTCGTCGAGTGTGAGAGTGACACTTCTGTCTCTTGTAGTTGAGGGTGCCTTGTATCGGCTAGACTGCCATCGTCTAGATGCCATTGGCTTGCCCGCGTAGGGGATCATGCCGTCTGAGTTGTACATATGCTTCATGTCTAACCTACCTTTCTTTATTGACTCTGTATCTATGACCTAACACTAGGTACTTTACTCCCTAGAGCGAAGAAACTGGTGGACTGTTGCCGACTACCTCCAAACGTATAAAAATGCATGTGCGGATTGTTACATGCACTTGTCCATAAGTAGATAGTTAGCTCTCGCCCCCTCTACGCCTACACTTCCGGCATGGAAGAAAACAACAAAAGCAATGAAGAACCAATGTTTGAAGATTTAAGCGATAACAGCAAGAGCAGTAACAGCAGCGAATCGCTCGCTCTCTATAAGAAGGCTTTGGAGCAGGAATTTGCAGAACAGAATGATCCTACTAATATTCGCCAGATTGCCAAAAAGACGAAAGAAGAAATTGCTAAGCACGTTCCTGATTATCTCGTAACTATGCGAGGTCTATCTCTTGGCGCTGGAAGCGATAGTGTAAAGTTTCAGGCTACTAAGTGGTTGCTAGAGAACGCGCTACTTCCCGGTGGTGCAGGAGCTAAGGATTCTCTTGCTGAATTGCTTGAAGAGATGGAATCTGAATCTAAACCAAAAGAGATTACCACCGAGTAATATGTCCAAGCACTTTCTTCATGTACCTCCACTTGGCATCGGTAAGGATGATGGTCTAACTTATGATCCGTTGCGACCAGCCAGACATTGTGGTATCTGTGGTGATTCTTTCCAACCGGAACTTGCTAAGTCACCAAGTTATGATTCCGATGAGGGGGTACGCCTAGCGGTAGATATTCTGATTCGTGAGTGGGCAACTAATCACAATAAGAAGCATAGTCCACAACAGCATATTGAACACGTTAGAACTGGCCGTCTAATGACGCCTGAAGCCGCTGTACGTTTAATTCCTCTAGGCGTGTATCCTATTGACGATCTCTATTTCGATCCTGAGATATCTCAAGCAGGATTTGAAGCACCACGCGCGCCAGTTGATGACGTGCCCAATAAGTAATTACAAGTAGTTAGAAAGGAGTTATGGCTTAATGTTTGTAGAAGTTGTTTATGAGACAGGACGAAGTTCTGTTATGAACGTAGTGGACGAAGCAGAAGCACTTAATGCTATGGCAGAACAGCATCGACGTGCAAAGAGTGGAGAATTGGCTGGCCCTCAAGGTGGTCCCGCTGAAAGAGTTGTTCAGGCATTTGTTTATGACAACCATCCTAATGATTTCAATGCTGGAGATACGCTTACTAAGGATGAACTTAAGAAAGTGTTGCCTAAGTTGATTGATGGACTAGCTGACGATAACGACGTAGTGGCTGTGGGGGGCTTGGCTAGCGAGGTACGTGGTTTGACGCATCCTATGAAAAGGTCACACGATATCCATGACAGCAATTTCTTGATGGAAGAAAAGAGCACAATTACTTTGGGTGATATTGATACCAAGGCAGACGAGCTTCAGGCTAAAAAGGATAGGGACGCGAACTAATGGCTACTATCGTATTTCAGCCAATGTCGCAGTTGGTTTCTGATTACATTCTCGGAAATTCAGGAACAGAAACGCCACCGGCGTCATGGACTATGGGACTCAGTACAACAGTTGTCGGTTCCGGTGCAAATATGGCAAGAAACTCAGTTTGGTCAGTAACTATCTCAGGCTCTAATGTTAATGAAGTTGGTTCGGGTACTCCTGCTGGTTATGCACGACAGACTATTGCAAGAACGATTGCTCAGGGCGGTATTGATTGGGCTGCATCTGTGTTCGATAGCACGTTTGCTACAGGTGGTCAGTCTGCTACTGCCGATCAGGTTACATTTACGTTTTCCGGGGCACCTTCCCCCAACGGTGCAAATAGCTGGGTTATGACTCAGGGTGCAGGCCCGAACACTGGCGATCTTTTCTTTGCTGCTGATACTGCTGCAACAAGAACCTTTGCTAACGGTGATACTGAAAAGGTTACTGCAACATTGAAGGCAGGTTAGTATGAAGTGGCTCAATCCTGAAACAGAACAACTAGAAAAGCGTCCGCCTGGGTTGTTGTATTCACATCTCGATACATACAATCCTTTTGATCCTGAAATTCAAGCAGCAGCACAAGTGTCACTTAAGCAGCATAGTCGTTTGCCAAGTAGTATTAAAAAGCTACTTGATAAAGCTGGTGGTGCAGATTGGGCACATCAGCCAAAAGCGAGTTCAGTAGGTTGGCGTGATCTTCTAACGCCGCGTCGTGTACTTGTTGCTGAAGGTGCTCAGGTACTGAATACCACTACGGAAACCATTATGGTTCCCGACTTTACGTTGGCTGCCGATTATCTTGAGGCCGGCGATGTACTTAAGTACACGTTGTTCTTTGATATCTCGACGGTTATTACTACACCTGGCACAGTTACCTTCCGTTTGCGTTGGGGTGGAGTTGCCGGAGTTGTTCTCGCAGCTTCGGGAGCGTATGCACCTGATCCAACTTCTGCATCAACTGATCTTACAGGTTGGATTGAATATTACATGATCTGTAAGAGTACAGGAGCAACTGGATCAGCGAGAACAATGGGCCGCATGAACATCGTTGACTTTGACGATGCTACGGTGACTACACTTAAGGGTAACTTGGACATGGGAGTTATTCCGGTATCCGCTGTTGCCGATGTTTCAATTGATACAACTACTGCAAAAGCGTTGTCACCTACTGTACAGTTCTCAGTGGCAACTGCAACAACGCAGCTTACTAATAGTATTGCCCTTCTCGAAAGTTTGAACTAAGCGAAGGCTAGTAGGCTATGTCCTACCTACCTTTCGGGGAGCAAATTCCACTTAGATCATCCTTTACGGGATCGAACGAGAATCCTCTAAGTGAGGGTGGCAATTGGGGTACTGCTGTTGGTGGAGGAAATCAGCTACAGCGTACAGGTAATCAAGTCGCTGGTACGATTTCTACTACTTCACAGAGATATTGGACACCAAGTGTATTTGGTCCTGATTGCGAAGCGTATATTACTGTTGCAACACAACCTGGTAATGGTGATAACTTCGATATCATGCTCCGTACTCAAGATGTAACTCTAGCTACTTATTCAGGTTATCGCTGTCGTTTTATTAAAGAAGTTGGAGTAGATAGCTGGGTTATTACCCGCGTAGATAATGGTACTCTTACCAACTTGGTTACGGTCAATACTACGGACTATACTTCTGGTGATAAAATAGGCGTTCGTGTACATGGCTCAACTATTGAAATGTGGCATTATACGGGTGGCGCCTGGTCACTAATAGTATCGGCTGTAGATACTACATATAAGAACCCAGGGCACGTAATTCTGTTCCTACGTAATACAGTTTGTCGCGGGGATGACTTCTTTGCAGGAACAATTAACGTTCCTACCGCAATAAAGCTACAACCTACTTGGATGCTCAATCAGCCACAGGGGTTGCAGCGACTTCGGCCACCACGTTATCTTGAAGTTGTACCCGATACTGCTACCTATGATAGTGAAACTGTTTACCTTACACTTACTCCATCGGGTGTAGACGAATACACTCCTGGTTGTTTCATTATTGGTGATGGTGAAGCACAACTTAGATGGAATGCTGGCGACCAACAATTGCGTTGGCTAGGTAATGACGCTAATCTTCGATGGGACGCTGTTATGCGTTTGGGTACCGGCCAATGCTGATTTCTGTTGTTAACGAAAGTTGGGTTATGTAGATGCCAATTGGTGTTGTATCTCAGGGATCGAAAGAAAACTTTCAGGTCATCATTACTGACCGAGAGGGTTCCATTACGACACTAGCTACGGCTGGCCCTAAATTTGACGTAATGGACGAAGCTGATGCTTTTAAGTACGGTGATGGAACTTATGCTGGTGCATCTTCAGCTACAGCAGTTCTAATGGTTATCAACTGTTTGGTAGATACTCTTCTCGGCGGTGCTTGGGCTGAAGGTGAGTACCGATTATTCGTGTGGTTTACAGTTGGGTCAGAGGTTGTACGGAAAGGGCCATTCTTCTTTGATGTAGTGGAATGAATCGACCATCATCCGTTCTCTATATAACTGATCGCGAGAGAGAAGTGCTTAATCTCGCGGGTGAGGGGTACTCCACAAAAGAGATAGGAAAAATATTACACATAGAATCGGAGACGGTAAAGACTCACAGGAAACACATCCTAGCGAAAATGAATGCCAGAAATATGACTCATGCAGTAGCGATGCATCTGCTAGGAGAAGTACCAAAGATAGAAGGGCAAAAAACTATCTCACAGGTAAGACTGAACTACCGTTTGAAAATGTTGATAAACAAATACGGGAACGCGTTGAACGCAGAACTGGAAGAACTCTTGAAGCAAGCTATGAAGGGTTGACATTTAAGTTAGCTGTTGCAATAGAACAATTGTTTGATGATCGTAAAGAGTAGTAGTTAGGGGATACGAGATATGGATACACTAGATCAGATTCTTGAAAATCTATGGGATTCAGACTACGTTCAGAAGAATCCTACTAAGTCATATAAGACACAGTACAATAGTGAGTACCTTGCTATTGCACAATATATGAGTGGTGGTACTCGTCCAGCTAACACTACAAACTACTCAAAGATGGGTAGAGTGCTCGTTGGACTTGAAGATAACATTCGTGCAGGTACTACGCCCGAACCCGAACCTGATCCTATTACAAATATGTTGCCTGCAAGTAAGGTCGTGATTGAATCAGGTGAGATAGCCGCATGGATGATTTGTGATTCACCAACAACACAGCAAGCTCCCGTAGGTGATCCGAACGGAGACAAGCACAATATTGTTGCATGGGCACCATCGTCGCCCTATCTTACATCGCCACCACGTTATGCACCACCACAGAAAATGTATGCGTTGCATGGTATTCGTGTTATTCAAGGCATTCCCGGTCGTATGATTGATTATCACACAGCTCCGTCGGACAAGCCGCATGGTTGGGCACTACCTGCATACCCTGGCGATCCTAACCGCACAGGTGTTGCTTCACTTGCTATTGATTATTGGGCCAATGCAGATGGTTTGCAAGTTATCTGTCAAGCTGAAGATTGGAGTCCCTACGATCCGGGTTCAGGAGACTACCACTATAAACTATTGAGCCATGCTGAAATGCAACAACGACTTGGACAGTGGATTTGGATTTGGATGGAAGTTGTATGGGGAGCACAATGGATGCCACATCAGGGATCAGTAAGAGCTTGGCTTGCAGGAGAAGATGCGCCTCGCGTAGAAGCATTCAATATCAACACGCATTGGTTTGAGCAGCATTTCTCAACACTATGGGAGGGCGGATATAATTCTAATGGTATGCCTTCTCGTGCAGAGGTAGAAGTGGCTGCAAGACGTATCGGTAAGACTCCACAAGAATGTTTCAATGATAAGCCTGTTGTATTTGTGCGAGCAGGGAAGGGACAGCTACCCGGAAATCCCGGTACTATAACTACAATTCCGAATGTAGATGGTGGCAAAGTTCCTGTACCTGCATCATTGCGTTGGTAATTGATTTAAATGCCAGCTCCCATAAATTCTATTCTAACAACCTTTACAGGGTCAGACGAAGATCCATTGTCTGAGGGTGGGACGTGGCAACCTAATCCAATGCAACCTTCTAGTTCCCGGCTTAGGCGTGTTTCTAACCAATGTGCTCGGCACGTAACTTTAGGAGTTTCTGAGGGAGTATGGGATACTAACTACAATGAGATACAAGAAGCGTTTATGTTTATCCCTATTCAACCTCGATCCGGGTTGGGTGACTTGCGCTCTATAGTTCTATGTCGTATCCAAAATGAGAATACAGCATCTTACATAGGTTACTTCGGTGGCTGGTGCAACAACCTAGGACGATTTGAGATTGGTAGGCACTCTTCCAGTGGCGCAGTTCTCGCCTTTTCCGCAGGGACTTTCACGAACGGAGATGGTGTTTGGCTTACAGTGAATGGAACGAGTCTTGAGTTATTCCATAAAGCAGGTGCTTCTGATTGGGTATCTGTTGTAACTGTCACAGATAGCAGCGTTGTAGGGGCGGGTAAGATCGGAATATATCTTGAAGATGACCAAGCTCGTGTAGATGATTTCGGTGGTGGAGAAGTTACAGCTGCAGCAGAGAAACAATCTCTTTACGTATCACGTAGAAGGTCTTGGCGTTAATGATGAAAGTAATTTGCGAACAGTATCGTGACGGTGTGAAAGATGATGCTCCGCCAATTGTTATTCCTAAGTTGAAGAATGAAAGCGTAAGTAAAACGCTTGAACGAAAGATGAATGGCGCAGATTTGCATGGTTGGGATATTGAACGAATGAATGACAATGAATTCCATGCATGGAAAGAATACTCAGATGGTGATGGTACGCCAGATCGACCTAACCGGAAAGATCGCTACTTCAGGATCGTGGATTAATGGCTGTCACTGATCTAGGCGATCAAGCTGCAACTCGTACTGATACAAGCGATCCGTACAACATGGCAATCACGGTGCCAGCTAATACACGAGGTATTGCAGTTGGTCTAAGTCATGGTGCAACGGTTACAGATCATATTAATCAAATTACGTTTGATGGAGTAACATTTACTCGCGTAATCCGTGCTACTGACACCGTGACCGAATTCGGTGACGCGATTCTCTACTTTGGCGCAAAGTTAGGTGGTACGTTTACTTCAGGTGCAGGCACTCTCGTAGTTGACCTTACATCTGCAACAGGTGATGATATCCATATCAATGTTTGGTATCGTGGTAGTGATACGAGTGCTGATCTAGAAGTTATTGATTCTGAGGGCATCTCTGAAAATGCAGCTAACCCGACAGTAACACTTACGAAAGGTGGCCGTTCTGGATCATGTGTTTGTCAAATGTACGGTGGTGGTGCTGCGCCTGGTGGAACACTAGCAGCAGGTAATACACTTGATGGTACCGCCGATCATACAGCTTTCAATTCACAAGCGTGTCATGAGACAACTATTGATACTGCCGATCATACAATAGGTTGGTCAACACTAACTTCAGATGACCTTGCTTTTGTAGCTTGCTGTATTGCTGAGGTTATTCCGGGTGTACCGGGTTCTGTATATGAGACTATGCGTAGACGTTCGGGTGATCGTTTTCTTACTAGGAGGTAATTGGTTATATGTCACGACTCTATACTGTTGAGTTTGAAAACGTTACTGTCACAACTGCTGGTGGTGATGCAGACCTTTTTGAGTTAGATGCTGCAACAGATAAACCTATTGAAGTTGTAGGTATGAAGATTTATACCATATCAGAACTTCAGGAAGCACAGGAAGAATGGCTACGACTTCGTTGGATTCGTGGACATACTACTTCAGGTTCTACGCCTAACTCAACACCTACGCCTCGTCCTGTTTCTCCTGCTGATGCTGCTGCGGGATTTACTTGTGAAGCTTACAATACAACCATTGCTTCAGCAGGTACAGCTCTTAACTTGGAATCATTAGCATTCAATGTTCGTGCAGGTTATGAATTCTTCTATCCTGAAAATATGGGGCCACAAACTTCGGGAGGAGATTTGCTAGTTCTAAGACTTCTAGCTGCGCCTACAGACGATGTATCTATGACCGCAACTCTTTGGGTTCTTGAATCTGTTTAGTCTATCAGTCTATTAGTAAATGCCACGTTATCCAATAAGAGCTAGACGGCGACCGCTACGAAAAGGGCTGTTTCGTTCTGTCTTTGTCGTAGGTGGCGCATATACTCCTCCCGTTGAATATGTAGATAGCGCCACTGTTTATCTTGACCTTACAGTTACAACAACCGACGTTGCTGATTACGTCGATAGCGCCACTGTTTATCTTGACCTTACAGTAAGTGCAACTGAAACTGCAGACTTCGTAGATAGCGCAGAGGTATATCTTGATCTTCAAGCGTCAGGGACAGAAATACATGAGAAGGTTGATGCAGCAGAAGTCTATCTCAATCTTACAGTTGCTGAAATTGCGCCCTTCTTTCCAACTACAGAAATTCTCGACACCTTTACAAGAGCCGATCAGAACCCAATCACCGGAAACTGGAGTACGCCAACTGGCGGTACAGCCGCAAACGATATACAATTGGTCTCCAACGTAATTGCAGGTACCGTTGCAGATTTCAATAACGCCTGGTGGAATCCTACTACATACGGCCCCGATTGTGAAGCCTATGTAACGATAGGTGTCCCTATAGGGGCCTCATGTAGCGTTCTCGCCCGTATCCAGCAACCTGGCAGTAGCGCAACCATAGACGGCTATCTAGCAACTACAGATGGAACGTCGGTACGACTCGGCAGATATATAAACGGCGGATGGTCACAGATCGGATCGAGCTTCGGGATCGCTCTTGATACCGGGGACAAGATCGGAATTCGTTGTATTAATTCACAAATCGAACTATGGACGTATTCCAGTGGATCATGGACTCGACGGATCAGCACCACTGATGACTCAATCTCCGCTGCCGGATATATCGGTGTTGAGATCAACGGCACTATCGCAACTTTTGATGACTTTGGTGGCGGTACTTATGTTCCTGCAACTGAACACGCACAGTTCGTTGATTCTGCAACCGTATATCTGCTTCTCACACCTTCGGCAACAGATGTAGCAGACTTTGTAGACGCTGCTACAGTTCCTTTTACTCTAACTCCTAGCACCACAGTTGAAGAACATACTACTTATGATGCTGCTGAAGTTTATCTTGATCTAACTGCCAGCGGTACTGAAGTACAGGAACGTGAGTATCTAGATAGTGCGGAGGTATATCTTGAACTATCAGTTACCAGTGTGGAGTCCACAGATTACTCCGACACTGAAACAATCTACTTCGACATATCCATCACAACTAGTGATATCGCCGAATTCACAGATGCAGCAACAGTACCTCTGGCACTTGTACCTTCGTCGGTCGATGTAGCAGACTTTGTAGATTCCACAGAAGTTTACTTTGATCTTCAGCCTAGTGGTGTTGACGAATACACTTCAGGTGGTGGAGGCGGAACCGAATATATAGACTCAGCGGAGGTCTATCTTGATATTAGCCTTCAGTCGGTTGATGTTAGTGAATTTATTGATACCGCCCAAGTTTATCTCGATCTTCAACCCTCTAGTGTGGATACTGCCGAGTATGTAGATTCCACTACAGTTCCGCTGCTACTTACTATTACAAGTAGTGAAGAATTTACTTATACCGATTCAGCTACAGTTTACTTTGATCTTCAAGTAATTCTGTTCATTGCCCCAACGATGAGCTTGTATGTTGCTGGTGCTACGTTTCGATGGGCACACACTGGTTACAAGCGATATGAAGCACTTACAGGAGCAAGGAGGTATGCATTTAAATGAACTTCCTAGGTGTATTGCAGAAGAACACGGTTGAACCTCTCATAGTCGATATGCGAGACAGGCTTGAAACTCTCACCGATATGAGTACAGTTAGCAACCTTAGATTTAGTATCAAGGATTCAGCCGGTAATGTTGAGGTTGCAAGTGGTACTCCAAGTACGGACGGTATGAAAGTAATCTGTCTCATTGATACAACTGGCGCATCGTGGGATCAAGACTTAGTTGCATCCGGCGTTCAAGGCGACGAATACAGATTGTATATTACTTTCGTAGATGGTTCCGCTACTCCGTTGTTGCTCATTGGAAAGTTTCGTGTAGAAGATGATTGACGCGGGGAAGCGGGAGTGGTTATTTAAAAAGCTAGATTACCGCCCTCATTCCACGGAACAGTGGGAATGTCACAACTCCGAACAGCGGTTCAGGATTCTTTGCTGTGGGCGCCGTTGGGGTAAAACGACATTCGGTGGAAATGAACTTACGGCCGCTGTAATGGATGCTACTGATCCTGGGTATTATTGGATCGTTGGGCCAAACTATGTTCAGGGTGAAAAAGAGTTCAGGGTACTTTATCACAACCTAGTTACTAAGCTCGGACTCGGTAGCAAGATCAAGAAGTCATATAACGTTTCTCAGGGACAGATGCGAATTGAGATGCCTTGGGGAACCATCGTTGAAGTGAAGTCGGCAGATAGAAAAGATGGACTCTTGGGTGAAGGTCTTAAAGGTGTCATCATGGCAGAGGCAGCTCGACACGATGTAGATACATGGGAAATGTTTGTACGTCCTGCATTGGCTGACCATCGTGGATGGGCAATATTTACATCAACACCCAAAGGCCACAATTGGTATCAGGGGCTATGGTTGATGGGTCAGATTAAATCATTGCATCCCGATTATGAATCTTGGAGACTACCATCCTGGACTAACAATCATGTTTACCCTGGTGGTAGGGATGATCCTGAGATTAAACTAATTGAGTCCACAGTATCTACTCCATACTTTTCACAGGAGATTGCTGCCGAGTTCACTTCCTTCGTTGGTAAAATCTATGGTGACTTCTCTCCGAAAATTCATGTTCTCGATAAGATCAACTACAATCCACAGTGGCGTAACTTCTGGGTATTCGACTATGGTTACGCAGACCCATTTGTTTGTCTAGATATCATGGTCGATCCTGACGATAATGTCTATGTGTGGAGAGAGTATCAGCAGCGTTATCTTTCCTCATGGGAACATGGCATGGTTCTTAAGGGTGTTGGCGTTCCCGATAAGGGTATCCCTGGTAGGCAGAATCCAGAGAACTTCAGAGTAGATGCTATGTATGGTGATCCTCGCGGTGCGGATGCAGAAGCTACTTTGGCTCTAGTTCTTGGACAAGTCTTTTCTCAGGACGTTGATCGTAATGAAGGTTATGAAGCTATCAGAAGATGGTTGAAGCCACAGTCTAATGGTCGTCCTAAGTTGTTTATAGATTCATCGTGTATCGAACTCATTAGACAGATGGAAAATCTACACTTGAAAGAAGCTAAAGACGGAAAGAATGCTCCTGAAGTGCAGCACGATTACGACGATCACGGCCCTGATGCACTTCGATATTTCTTTACCTACTTCTTTGTGCATGGTTACGGTTCCCGCCTTAGTGACGTGTACTCTCACCATGATCTACAAAGTTCGGGATTGACGTATTTTCAGCAGAATACTCCGTTCATTAGAACTCCAAGTAATATCGGATACTGATATATGGCCCTAACTGATAGATTCAAACTTCGTAAAGAAACCGACTTGTCGGTGTATACGTCTCCCGTCCGTCAACTAGCTGAACCTGATCCTCGTAAGAGAGAGTCCGGTACCACTCTTACTACTGAGGGCAAAGGTTCAATCGAAGTAGATGCAAGCTCTTATAATGAGTCGGGATCATCGCGTGGTGGACTAACTAGAGACGCCGTTCCACAACTCGGCAGTCTTGCACAAGCCGTTGGTATCTACGATACAATGGCTAACTCTGATCCTGCCATTGACGTATCTCTTCGTGCAGGTAAGATGCCCATTATGGGCGCCATGTTCTTCATCCAGCCATTTAATGATGATCCAGAGAACATGGACATTGCGAGGTTCGTTGAGTTTAATCTACTCAAAGGAACTTCCGCACCATTCCTTTTGATTCTTGAAGATATCCTTCGTATGTATGAGTACGGATTCAGCGTCTTTGAGAAAGTTTATGAGCTACGCGAATGGGCGCCTGACCGTAACAGGGCGAACAGACGCAAATATACTATGCTCAAGAAACTTGCTCCGCGTCCGAGTCCTACTATTAAAGAGATTAAGTATGATGACAACGGTGGTCCTACTGGTGTTATCCATCGTGCTGTAAGAGCTGATCGCAAGTTTGAAGAGGTAGAAATTGCTATTGATAAGTTGGTCATCTTTAGCTTCAATAAAAAGGGTGGGAATCTAGAAGGTAAGTCTCTGTTGCGTACTGCGTATCAGCCTTGGTACTACAAGGATAACCTATACAAGATTGACGGTATTCAGAAGGAACGTCACGGTATGGGCTTTCCAGTTGTTGAAGCTCCCCCCGGAGCTAGTGCTAGTGAAATTGTTGCCGCCAAGCTGCTAGTGCAGAATGTTCGCACTAATGAATTCGGCGGGATGGTTCTACCTCCTGGCTTTGTTTTCCGATTTGCAGAATTGCCGGGACAGCCCGTTGACGTGATGAAGTCGATTGAACATCACAATGGCATGATTATGCTTAACGTGATGGTTCAGTTCCTTCTCATGGGTCTATCAGTTACAGGAGGCGGTGGAGGTAGAGCTACCGCAGGTTCACATCAGGACACGTTTACTAAGTCACTACGTTACGTTGGCAATCTAATCTGTGAGTGGATTAACTTCTATCTTATTCCACAGCTTGTCGCATACAACTTCGATACTGATAGATTCCCAACGTTGCAGGTCAAGAACATTGGTGAGACGAAGGATATGCAACAGTGGGCATCCGGTATGGCAAACCTCATTGCTCGTAATGCAATTACTGTTGATCTAGAGTTTGAGCAATGGGTTCGTTCTATTGTTGATGCTCCACCTAAGACGGGCGGACGGCAAACTCCCGAAGCTAATAATACTTCTGATACACAAGCTAATAAGGGTGATGTTCAAGGTTCAGAAGATGCATCCGATGGAGGCAATATGGGTGCGCCAACGGATGATTCGGGTTGATAGATATGCCTGTTAAACGGACTAAAGGTGGTGGCTATAGATATGGAAAGAAAGGTAAGACCTATTATGGAAGTGGAGCCAAAGCAAAGGCTGCTAAGCAAGGTCGGGCTATCAAAGCTAGCCAAAAGGGTAAGGGTAAGAAGTGAGAAACTTCGCCCGCATCGTCAGTAAGATTAATAGCACTCCGTGGCTTATGACGGAGGATGCTATTCGTGGCGTTCTTGGAATTCTTGAACGTCATATGCACGAAGATGAAGATGAGATTAAACGTCATATTAGTTTGCTTGATTTAGATGACTCGTCAATAGAAAACGGCCCACAGATTATTGATGGTGTCGGCGTCCTTAGTCTTGAAGGGCCAATCTTTCCTAAAGCCAACTTGATGACAGAGCTAAGTGGCGCAACTTCATTGGAGACGTTCCGTAATGAATTTCGGACTCTTGTTAGCAATCCTAGCGTCGGTAGCATTTTGGTTAATATTGATTCTCCTGGTGGTGTGGCTGATCTAGTAATGGAGACAGCGCGTGAGATTAGAGAGGCGCGCGATGTTAAGCCAGTTATTACTATTGCCAATACAATGGCTGCATCTGCTGCTTTGTGGATTGCGTCACAGGGTAGTGAGTTCTACATTACTGATTCAGGTCTAACTGGTTCACTAGGAGTCTATCAAGTTCATATGGACTATAGTGAACAGGAGAAGAGTAAGGGTATTACCAAGACTGTTATTAAAGCTGGTTCTGCAAAAGCAGCCGGCGAAGAACCTCTTAATGATACGACTCGTAAGAACCTTCAGGATATGGTCGATGACTGTTATCTTGATTTCGTTAACGAAGTTGCAATGGGTCGCGGCAAGAGCTTTGATGATGTTAGACAAAATTTTGGTGATGGTGGTATTGTATCACCAAGAGAAGCCGTCAGAGTTGGAATGGTTGACGGCATTAAGACATATGAATCTCTTATCGGAGAAATGTCCGAGAATGGGGGTGTTGTTGGTAACGCTTCAGCCGTAGCAGCAATGTCTGCGCTCAGTCGAAAGGGAGTACAATTTAAAGCTCTTGGTACTCTACTTGATATTGCTACAGACAGTAACAGTAATAATACGTTTGAGCCAGATTTGGAACATGCTGATCCTGGGACGCAAGGCGAGCCTATTCCTAGGACACCACAAATGGAAGATGATCCCGCAGTTACAGGTGGCTGGAGAGTTCCAGGCAACTTGCAACCTTCATTTCCGCCTATTACAGATCAACCTCCACCTAATCAAAAAGGCAGTAAGTCTAGCTTGAAAGGGAGTGCTATGGATCGTACACAGCTAGTAGCACTCGCAAATCTTCTCGGTGTCCCGCATGAGAATGTTGAGGATGCTGAGTTGTTTGCGTCGATTACTAGTGAAGTAAGCGAAGTTGTTGTTCCTCTTAATGAGGCAGCAGCGGAAGCTGAAAAGCGTAGAAGTTTCGCAAAGGATTATCCCGCAGAGTACGATAAGTTCCGTGAACTTCTTGAGCGTGATGAAGAGAATGAGGCTCGCGCATTCGCATCGCGTTGGGAACGGTTTGAAATCAAGGAGAACGATACCGTTAAGAAGTCCACTCATGGATTCTCGGGACGTGTCCTTAGCAACATTGAGGACATTCATCTGAAAATGTCTCGTAAGCAGCTTCAGGAAAGTGACGTTGCAAGTCTGCTTGATTCAATTGCCGAGACTGGTGCAGTTGATTACAGCGAACGTGGTTCCGCTCGTAGCGATGATCGTCCTGTTGCAAGCGTTGCACAGATGGGTGTTAAGGAAATCCGTGATACGTTTGCAGAGCAGATCAAGACGATTATGGAAGATGACGGTGTTGATCGCAAGGCTGCTATTAAGCTCTTGGGTCAGCGTAATCCCGAATTGGCCGAAGCATATAAGACCGGCCATATCCGTCGGTAAGTTGAAGGGAGGGTATACTTAGATATGACCGCAAGAACTAGGAACTACATGCAGGACAAGGGTTACGATGCTGCCGCAGCTATCACGAAGTTTCGTGCAGTTAAGTTCTCTGCTGAAGAGACTGTAACTCCTGTTACTGCTGCTGCTGACATTGTTGCTGGTGTTGCACAGGTCGATGTTACAGCAGGAGAAATCCTTGAGGGTAAGGGTTGTGTTATTGCTGTTGAAGGCGATACTGAGTGGGAGTGTACTGAAGCTCTCGCAGTTGGTACTAGAGTTACAATTGGCAACAACGGCACGATCAATGCTGCTGGTGCAGGCGAGAAGATTCATGGGTGGGTTGTTGAACCTACTACTGCAACTGGTCAGCGCGCAAGAGTTCATCTGTCACTTAACGGCGATCCTACGGCTTAGAAGGGAGGGTTACAACTAATGCCAATGTACGATCCGAGCGGCTTGGTAGTTGATGCATACCTTACCGAGTTCTCGACAGGCTTTGAGCCGGAAAATCTCGTAGGTTTCGAGATTATGCCGCAGGTCGAAGCAGGTAGTCCTTTTGGTTCATATAGGACGTTCGATCGTTCTAACCGCGTAATCTTCCCCGATAGACGTGAGCCGGGAACGGTTGCTAATGAAGTTCGTGGTGGAAAGTGGAGTGCTGATACATTCAAGACTGTTCAGCGTTCTCTACAGGCCGCTGTTGCCGATGAAGAGGAGGCATACGCAAGAGCACTTGGCGGTGTCAATGCTAACAACTCTACTACGGGTGCTTTGGATATTGACCCGGAAGAGGATGCAGCGGCACTCGTTAAGTCTAGCCTTAGTCTGAAGGCCGAACTTCTCATTTCGACGTTGGTTCGCAATGCAGCCAACTACACCACAGGGAACACTGTTACTCTGGCCGCTGCCGATCAGTGGGATAACTATGCAGGTGCAACTTCCAATCCTATTGATATCATTCGTGCAGCGATCATCGAGATTACTTCCTCGATTGGTATTGCCCCGAACACAATGCTCATTCCGCGACTTGGTGTAACGTGGCTTGAGAATCATCCTGATGTTGTTGCTCGTTTCTCCAACTTCGCATTGACGAATGAAAACGCTTTTGGCCAGTTGACTGGTTTTGAGGGCAAAGTCGTTTTCGGCGATGTTGTCTATAACGACGTTAACAACATTGATGCAACGGAAAACCTTGTGTCTATGTGGGGTAAGGACGTTTGGCTTGGATATGTCAAGCCTGGACTTTCGCGTCGTGACCTCTCATTTGGTAAGACCTTCATGTGGCCGCCTAGCGGCCCTGGTGGAGAACTAATGCCTACGGAAAGATGGAGGGAAGAGTCTCGTAAGAGCGACCTCGTTCGCACTACTTGGCAGTACGATCCCAAGATCACTACTTCTATGGCTGGTTATCTCATCAAGACCGCATTTAGCGCGACGGCATTCTAGGAAGGAGGTTAGACGAACAACATGGCACGTCCAAGGAAAGCAGCAGAAAAGTTCTACGCATGGTCTGACCTCTATTGTGGCGGAGAGTCAGAGGAAACACGTTTGGGCCGTCGAATCATCCACAGTAGAAACATCATTAGTAGAGGCAGCGAAGTTTCTGCGAGTGATGTTGAAGCGTTCGGTGTTAGTGAGGAAGAGTTTGACGAATGGAAGAAAAATGGTTCTGTTCGTAACTATCCTCTTCCTGATGGTTACGAAGGTGACGTTGCTAGAGGTATGTCTCCTGTTACCTTCGTCATCGAAAAGGCAAGAGCAGAACTGGAAGCAGCAGAGAGTGATATTGCTGCTGAGTCCGTTGAAGATAGACTGGTAAGAGCGAGCGTTGTGGGAACTCAGGTCTTTGGCCCGAATCCTGAAGATGTGCTGCTAGGTAATGATGATGCACTACTTCCCGAAGGTGTAGAGGAAGTTAGTGAAGAGGAAGCAAAGTAGATAAATGAGCCTCGTTGATGATAACGATATCAATGTTCATCTTCCAACCGATAAAATCTCGGCAGAAGAAGGTGATCTACTTGAAGAAATCAGGGAAGATATCGAACGCATCATTAGAGGATATCTAGCAGGTCATGTCGATGCAGTAGAAATGGCATTGTGGGTAGACCCCGATAGCACACCTAGTATAATTCGTGCTATCGGGGGACGCCTTGGTGCTGCATTTATCTATCGTCGGCGTTACTCAGAAGATTCACTCGACGATCCACAGTATGCACAGTTCAAGTACAATGAAGCTATGATGATGCTACAGTCGATCATTAATGGTGATATTGTAGTTGATCCTGATGCACCTCCCGGTGGTGTTGCTCTAACTACCGATTTGTTCTATCCGAATGATCCTAATACTGATCCTCCTAAGTTCACTATGAGTTCAAGGTTCTAACTTCATGCCTAGAACATTCAGTGGCGCACAACTATCCAAGTATGGTACGCAGGCTGGTGCCGTAGTTGAATTTGAGTGGGTTCCTGATCCTCTTGTATTTAGTGAGAAGGTTCTTGAAGTCAGAGACGATCTAGAGAATCGTACTATTCCGCTTGCAATTTCAAGAGGCGTTATTGCTAGGGATATTGAAGCGAACTTTGAAGGTGAACATGATCCACAGGGACAGCCGTGGACACCTTGGTCTAGTGCAACACATATTCAAGAGGCCACAGGTAGAAGAGTTAGAGACGTTTATACTGATCCCGCAACAGGAAGATCAATGCAACTAAGAGGTTATGCAGAAAATCTGCCGCCAGGACACAGTGGTAAAATTCTCAATTGGCGGGGCATTCTTAAAGCTGCTGCTACCGATGAAAATAGATTCATCATTGAGGCGGAACGTGGAGTCAATAACGATTCGCTTTATTTTACTACAGCAGGAATGCCTCCCTATTGGGAATGGCACCAAGATGGTTTGCCAGATAGAGAGCAGCCTCTACCACAACGACAATTCCTTGGAATGTCAGGTGAAGCAGAACTTCAGGTACTTGAAGTATTTGAAGAGTGGTTCAATGACATTCTAGAGAAGCATGCTACGGTAGAAACATTCACGTCGTCGAAAGGCCGCACATTTGGCCGTCGTAGAATTCCTAAAGGTCAGCCTGGTGCTGGTCGGTTCATGCCTAATAACTAATGGCACAAGACTTTTATGATATTCTACAGGTACTCGACTATCTCCATGATCGAATCGACAATAACAAAACGGAGCTAGGTCTTAAACACGTTACTTATGGAGACGAGCAACTTTTACCTCAGTACCCGGCTTGTGTACTCACAGCAGAGCGTCCCGTTAACACGACTCTCCATGCTACTCGACAATATCGTAGAGAGTTCGCTTGCGATCTGTGGGTGTTCCACGCAAACCTCAACCGTGGTAGAAGAATCCGTACTAGAGAAGATATGGTTCTCGCCAGGAATCTGGAGAAGTTCTTGAATGACGATCGTAGCTGTGGTGGTCATATGATTCAGTGTTGGGTAGAAAGTATGACGCCTATTGTGATCGGTCGTGTATCTTCGTCGAAGGGTAATGCTGTTATTGCAACCCGACTAGTATGGACTGGTGAAAACCGTGTTCCATATGAAATCGGTTAACGGGAGGGAGGAATGACTCTAACTGTTGAAATCGACCATCCTGAATTCGAGAAAGATGTAGAGTTTGATCTTGCTGGTATTTCGATTAAGAACAAGGGTAAGGTTGAACTCACCGAAGAACAGGAGCGATTGCTAGTCTCCAAACGACAGATGCCTACGAGACAGGTTCTTGAGGGTAATCAGTTCGTTAAGGTTACTGGTAGTTCTACACTTAGTAGCAAAGACCTTGAAGGGATCATTGTTGAGAGTAACACTGGCCCTGATCGTTCTGTAGTTGCAGAGGAAGCGGAAGAATCCAACCTAGCACTTGTCGAGGAGGATGATAACTAATGCCAGCAGGATTGGGCGGTGGTGGTAGCGTAGGTCTTGCTCTAGAGTCTACGATGGGCACCTATGTTGCTCCTACCGTCTTTGTCCCCATTTTGGATGAGGACTTTATTTACACAGAATCAAAGTATTACTCGGAGCAGATTAGGCAAACGTCGATTGTCTCCGATGTAAAGTCATCGTACTATCATATCGAGGGGCCAATTAATATGGAGGCCGATCCTCGATTCCTTCCATACTTCCTTTATGCCTCTAGGCATAACATTGCGAAGTCCGGTGCTGGCCCGTATGAATATACGTTTACTCCTTCATCTGCGGGTAGTGCTAGTACAGCAGCATCCGGTGCGGTTCCTCGTACTATGTCAATCACAATTGTTCGTAACGAAGTTGTTTTCGGATATACGGGCTGTGTGATTGGTAACTTTGAGTTTACCGTTGAAGATGGTATTCTCAGGTGCAATATGGAAGCACTTGGTCTAGCTGAAGCAACTCAGGCTAATCCTACAGAAACGTGGGTTGCATCCGATCTGCTTGGTGCAGATGCTCACCGTATCTACCTTGCAGCGTCGGCTGTTTCGCCTACGTTCGGTGCTGTCGATGTTAACTTCAATGGATTCACGTTCCGTGCTAATCACAATGCAGAAGCACAGAATAGAATTCATGCACAGCGTTCTGCTAGCTACATCAGCTACGGAATCACTGAAGCAGAAATCGAGTCGGAGCTGGACTTCATTGATCGTACCGACTACGATAACATGATTAACAATACCACGAGGGCTATCAAGCTAGAGTCTACTAATGGAGGCGCTAACTTCGCAGCCGCTACTTCCGCAGTTGCACTTCAGGCGAACCGTGTTAGCTATGACGCATATGAGCCTAACCTTGAAGGTATGGGTGATTTGATTATGGCTGACTTTACGGGACGCATCATCGGTATTGCTGGTGGCGACGCCTATAGCATCAAGGTTAAGTCACCTACCAATATTGCTTAAATAGGAAAGAACAGGAGACAGTTATGCCCCGCGCTACAATTGATAGAGAAGAGACTTTCCGCTACGATCTCAAGACTCTTCCCTCCGAGAATGGTGACATGGGTGGATTCGTTGTACTACGTCGTCTTAGTTATCATCAGATGATGCAGCGCCGCGATATCGCCGCTAAGATTGGATGGGAGGAACGTCGTTCGACGGGTAGACAACAGAAGAAGGGTGACGAGACTATCAAGGCAATGATGGAAGTTATGAATGTTGCCACGATGGAGTATGAGTTCAAGCATAGTATCGTTGAACACAATCTTGAAGATAGTGGCGGAAATCTCCTTAACTTCGATAATCCTGAATCATTCAGGAATCTTCATCCTAAGATCGGCGCAGAAATTGGAAAGTATATCGACGACCTCAATCAAGAGTTTGAGGATGACGAATTGGAAAATTTTCCAACTGCGTCCAAGCCCTCTTATGGAGAAACAACCCCCGAGAAGCTGAGTTCTATTTCGGAAGAGAGCTAGTCCGCAAATGTGTAGACTGGATGCGGATAGCTCGGTTGTGTAAAGAGCTTCATATTACTCCTAGAGGTGGTGGGATACTGGATCAGCCAGCCCACGAAATTTCGCTGCTTGAAAAAGTGTTTGAAGCAAGCGACGAACATCAGAAGCGTGTTGAAGAGAAAGAGAAAACTCGCAAGCGTAATAGAGATAGGCATAAGGTAGAAGGGTAACAGTAGGTATTTAAATGCCGATGCGATTTGGAGAAATGGTACTCGTTATCAGGACGCAGGATTATGCGTCTCGTAACCTCAATCGCCTTTCTCAAAATCTCGGTAAACTTTCTAAGACGCAGCAATTGCAGCGACGTCTACAAACGCAGGGTATTCAGGCGGATAGGCTTGCTGCTCGTAGAGATACGCTAGCGCGTGATGTAGGACTTATCAAGCAAAGGCTAAATCTAGAGCAGCAGCTTACCCGTACTATGCGTGATAGACGTATGGTTGAACGTGGTATCAGTAGAACGCAAGCTGCAACTACTGCAACAGGACAGCTACAAGGCCCAGGTGGTAGATTTATTGGTAAGTCTGCACCTATCATTGCTCAGGCCCAAGCTGGTATGCAGAAGTTGATAGCTAAGGAAGAACAACTCCGAATCCAGCAGCGGAGATTAACTAAAGAAATAGGTTTAACTAACTCTGCGCTTAATGGCATGAGTACGGCCAAAGCTACAGCAGAGTTAAAACGTATGGAACGAGAGTTAGGATTCGTAAGTAGGAAATTGCGAGTCGCACAAGCTGATATCGCTGTTACTAAACAAGCGATGAGCCAGCTAAGATGGGATAATATCCATCAAGCCGGACAAACAGTTTCCCGCTTTGGTCGCGTTATGCAACTTACAGGGCTTGTGGCTACTGGTGCGTTTGTGGCGGCCAGTAATAAAGCAGCCGAATTCTCGGCTTCTACTACGCTAGCTGCAACTCAGGCGAGAAACTTAGGTCGGAATATCGGTGGTACAGCAGAAGTTCTGAGAAAATCAGAGCGGTTGCAGGCTGCTATTATTGAGCAGATGCAGAAATATTCTAATACTGCTGAAGAAATGTCTAATGCAACTTACGAGATTTTCTCATCTCTTGATTTGATGAGCAGCAAGGGAATCGTTGATGTTAATAAGGGATTGAAAGTTCTTGATCTTGCTAATAAAGCTGCTGTAGCTGGTGGTGTGTCTCTTGATGATTCAATGAAGGGACTCATCATTACTCTTAACAACTTCGATGCAAACCTAGATAATCTAACACCAACACTTGACACGATGTTCGATATCGTGCGCTTCGGTAATATTCATTTCTCAGACCTTACTGGTATTATGAGTAAGGTTGCTCCTGCTGCAAAAGCAGTTGGTCTGAGTCTTGAAGATGTTGCAGGTGCGCTTGCACAGGCTACTCGTACTCTTCCCGCAGGAACCGTATCTGCTGGTTTCTCTCAGCTATTGTCAACATTTGCAGATCGTAATTTCCAGGAAGGTGTTCGTGTTCTTAGTAAAGCACGTCTCGGACAAACTCTCGATATTACCAATGCCGGAAAACTTAAAGCACCACTTGAAATTCTACGCGAACTACTTACCATCTTTCCTGAACTTGGTAGGGGTGGACTTGAAACTCGTAGATTCTTCAAGCTAGTAACTCGTGCTGGTATGCAATCTCTTACGGGTAGAGATACACAAGGTAGAGAATTCACTATTCAGCAGCGAAGAGTGTTTGAAGCTCTCGTTCAGAACTTCGGTCAAGTTGAAGAACTGCAAGCAGCTATTCTCGCTAACAATGGTGAACTAGAAAAATCATTCCAAGTGATGATGCAAGACCCCGGTGTGCAATGGCGAGTTTTTCTCTCTCAGATGAGAGCCTTGGTGTTGGAAATTGGTACTGCTGCATTGCCAGTTATTTTGCAACTTGCCGATGGTGTCCAATGGCTAATTAATAAGTTCCACGAACTGAGTCCTGCTACACAAGATTTGATTGTTAAGATAGGCGTATGGGGTGGAGCAGGAACCCTTCTACTCGGCATTATTTCCAGTCTTGCTGGTGGCGTAATCTCACTAATTGGTAGTCTTGGATTGCTTAGCAAAAGTGGGGGCGCTTCTACAATTTTCAACGTAGCACGCGCAGCCGCACTTCTTAAGGGCATCGGTGTTATCGGAATTATCCTACTTGCCAAGTGGAGTGGTAATCCTTCTGCTATTGATTTCCTTATTGGCGCAATGTCAGGAGCATTGGCAGGAGCAAGACTTGGCCCCGCTGGTATCGTAACTGGTGCTATTACTGTTCCGATTATTATGAAGGTTATGGCACAAGATAAGACGCCTTTGCAGCAGGCTATGGATGATGCTAAGAGAGCAGCAGGAGAAGCCAAACCACTATGGCAGCAGATCGGTAGAGGACTTACTCTTCCGTCACTTACGGGAGTTGACTTCGGTAAGCCTTCATTCGATGAAGCTGCATTTACTCAACAGTGGCAGACTTTGATTGCCAAAGCTATGGGCACGTTGCCACCTAATGTCAATATGCCTATTGATCCCGCTGTTAAAGCCCTGTTCGCTAAGTACAAGGATCAAATTCCCGCGCTTAAGAAATCCACAGAATCATGGGGAGATTCGATAGCTCGTACTCTTAAGAGAGCTGGAGATACCACGGCTTTGGATGAGTGGAATAAATTGCGTCAAACCATTCCTGAACTAGAGGATATGTTTGGTGATGCTGGTGAATCGGCAAGTGGAATGGCTGACGCAATATCCGCAGCAGCAGAACAAGCAGAACAGTCTATAGATCAAGCTGCTCAGCGTATGTCACAAATATGGGAACAGTTCCGACAAGAGAATACTCAGGCTTTCGGTGAACTGTTTAGTGGGCCATTCTTCCAGTCGGAAACATGGTCGCTTGCTGAAGAGTGGGACGTTAAACCCACAATGAAGGAAATCAATAAAGACTTGCAACAGCAGATTGCGGCCTTTAAGAAGTGGCGTAATACGCTTGCTAAGATTGGTAGGAAGAAGGGCGTAACACCTGAAATGGTTGAAGAGTTGCGTTCTCTTGGGCCAGGTGCAATGAAGTTCCTAGAGGTACTTGGGAATAGTTCCGGGCCAGCATGGAATAAGTTCATCACGCTCTCTAAGTCTAAGAACGCAGAGATTACTAGAGCTACTCAGATCGACTTCGATAAGAAGTTGCAGGGATGGTTCAAGTACGGTAAAGGTATTGCACAACAGATTATTCTTGGTCTGCGTAGTGAGAACGTCGCGCTTGATGCAGCATTCCGTAAGTACATTACAGACAAGTTCCCCAACATTGTGAAGGAAGCGGAAGCAGCAGCGCGCAAGGAATATAAGAGAACTCATCCTGATCCCCCGAAAACTGGTACTACTGGTAGTGGCGGTAGTGGTAGTGGCGGTGGTAATGACAACTCTAGTAACGTCACAGTTATCGTTTACCCGCGTGAAGGTGAGACTACGATTCATGCGCTTAAGCGTGGCGCATGGGAATATGCCAAAGGCCCGCGTAGTGGACATGGTGAGCATACAGGGCCACCACCAAAGGGTGCAAATGTAAGAGTGCAACGGCAGCGGAGGCGTGGACGAACAGGCCCAGGTGGGCCGGGCGATCTTAGAGGATAACTAATGTCATTGACTAAAGTAGAATTCCGTCCAGTTGTAGGATCGAATCTAGAAGTTAATACTACTGATATCTCAGGTAATCATCTTTATCCATTGCACGAGTTTGAACCTGAACCTGAGATGCCCGATACAGCTTTTAAGAGAATGCAAGCGCCAGGTGTGTGGCCGACCTTCGCATATCCTGGACATATGACGATTGTTATGTCAGGAGAGATATTAGGTCTTGGCGCTAATGACGCTGCACAGAGTGTCGATGCAATGACTAAGCGACAGACCCTAACAGACGTATGTATGCCTTCGTTGAATACAACTTTGACTTCTCGTAAACATGGTACCCTTCGGGTACGCTACGATCATTGGGCACAAGATGGTGAAGTAGATTACCATTGTGTGCTAGTTAGGATTCCACTAAAAGCGTTGAGTCCTGGCCGCTTTCAATACTTCATAAACCTGAAAGGGTTTACTCCATACTTTTTGGGACTTGACACAACAACCATATTGTTACCATAAGCCAAGGTAGACTAAAGGCTACGAATGGCATACGATCCAGGAGAATGGGTAATCGAGTTCCGCGAGAATACCGCTAACGCGAGACTCAGAGCATGGGTTAAACCGCCAGAACTAAATTGGTCTATTGCTAATTCCGAGAAGGGAGAGATGACTTGTGAACTTCCTCTCGGAATGGAACAGTATGATGGTACCCCCATAAGACGGGATAGTATCGTTCCGTGGCATACTGACTGGTATCTGTATAGAGGTAATACACTACGCGAAAGCGGTATCGTTACTTCTATCAACCTTACTGACGATAGAGATAGTGTACTAGTTGCTGGTATGAACTGGCTTGGCTATCTTGAACATCGTACATTTCCATTCGATCCCGAAGCATATGTCAATGATCGAGATTGGGAATCTTGGCCTAAGCAATGGGGAGTTGGAGCCGCTACAGGTGTTGACCTAACAGTAATTGTTGAGGGCATTCTAGAATTTATGGTTAACGCCAATGTCGGTAGTGTTGCTGGCCCATTCAATACTCCACCATTTATCTTCGCTAACCCCGGCACAGGGCAAACTGGTCGTTACAAGATTTTGCCTGCTGATGAATCTACTATCCTAGATCATATTAAGAAGATAGCGGAGAACTCAGAAGGTTTTGAATTCGATGTGCTACCACATAATCTAGAGTTTAAAATCTATAGCCCCCATAGGGATCAAGGTAGTCCAGTATATCGGTTCCGCAAAGGTGATCCTGAGAATCCTCTTAACAATTTAGCTAACGATAGACTCGTTGAACTTGATTGGACTAACGAAGGCCCACTTGCTACAGTCACAACAGTTCTAGGTACTGGTAGTAGCATTAAACGTGGTGTTATTCGTACTGATCTAGAGAGCGTAATCCGTTATCGTTGGACAGATCGTATCGGTCAAGTTGGTCAGATTGCTTCACAGGCTGCATTGGAACAGGCAGCACAAGGGCATCAGTTTGAAGATAGGTTCCCTCGTAAGAGAGCTAGCTTTGCAATCCATGATCCTGAATTGCTTAGTCCGAACTTTTGGACTGGTGGTCGACCTCGATCTCTAGTTGGTAATCGTGTAAGAGTTGTTCATCCCTTTACTAGCTTCCATACGGTGAATGCAGATTATCGCGTTATGAAATTAAACATCTCAGTTGATAACCACGGTAATGAGAAAGTTAGTTTTGAAGCTGAAATGATTAATACGCCAGAATCGAATCCTGATTTCGGCGGCAGCGGTGGAGGAAGTGAACCTGCATGATTATGTTGCTATGCATGATTGTATTGGTTGGTAAGCATGACTGAACGCCGTAAAGGTACAGTTGATCGTAAGCAGAAGTTTTCTCCTGACGCTGTTACCACCGAAGAAGTTCTTAAAGAACGACTTGTACAGGTTGAGCATGAACTACGTTTGCTACGTCAGAGTATGCAAACTACTACCATTCATGCTTTTGATCGCGCTCCATATATTGATGCTACCCAGGGTGAAGTTCTATGGGACTTTCAGTTCCAGCGCGGTTATATTCATCACCATGATAAATGGCGTCCTCTAGCTCCACCTACTTATCATATCAAACTATTCAAAGATGATAAACCCGTTGTTGCTGGTGACGGTAGATTCAAGTTTGCAATATCAAGAGACATGGGTGGATTCACCCCTGCTGTTGGCGAGCCCTATCCCTCATTCTATCTATATGATGCAGAAGCATATCTAACTACATCAGGTAGTTGTACTGTGTCACTTTGGAACAATACTCAAGGAAATGATCTTCTCTCTAGTCCTCTAGTTATCTCCGGTCTACATGATGACGGAACGAGGGTCATTGATCCAGTCGATAGTGTTGTTAACTGGAAAGATCAAATCTGGATTAATATTGATGCAGCAGGTGGAATGGGTTTAGGTGTGATTCTCGTATTCAATCCGGTGATTGACTAATGGCAGATATTAGACAATCATCAGATATTCTTGATGACTTTACCTCATATGCACAAGGTGATCTGCTAGCTGGTGAAGCGGCTCCTACTCTATGGGGAAGAGTACATTCGGGATTTTGGTGTGATAATGAAGTCGCCCATGATGCTAGTGTTACTCACCAAGAGTTCTTTACGAACTCGATGACGTATTGGAAATCACTGTCGATGGATGGTGATGACGCTGAAGCATGGGGTAGAACAGTAGGTGGCGGTGATGTTAATGGTACTGCTTGGCAGATTACATTACTACAAAATCCTAGTCCTGGCTCTGGCCCCGTTGGGTATCGTTTCCGTTGGGAATCAGTAGGCGACCTATATACACTTCGACGCCACGATGGAAGTTATCCTGGTTCGTTTATTGACACAACACCTACAGGGCCAGCTAATGAGTGGATGCTTATTCGTCGAAATGGAAGTAACGTCGAAGGATGGGTTTGCCCTGGTGGTGATCCCGTAGGAGGTACTTGGACACTTGTTGTAAGCGCCGCTGACACTACTTATACAACAAGTCTCTATGGTGGTATTGGCGTTGTATCTAACTTCGGTGGTCAACAACTTGGTTGGCAGAACTTTGGTGCTGGCGCGGAAGATGAACTTCCACAAATATATAGACGACCAAATGAATGATGCAGAACAGTACAGACCCACTTCTTCAATGGCTATCTAATGCTGGCGCATTAGGTATTCTTGCTGCTGCTTGTGTTGCTTTTCTTAAAGGATGGATTGTTCCGCGAGCAACGTATGAGCGCGCACTTGCCGAGAAGGATCGCGCATTGGAGCTTGTTTATAAGCAAGCTGATGTTACGCAAAAAGCTCTGGAAGCTGCGGAACGAAAGCCATGAGAAATTGGATAAAACGGTTACTTGGTCGCGAGGGCAAAGAGAATTCTGTACGCACACAGGGGGAGCTAGATGCTATGGAAGAAAAAGTTAGGCGATACGAAATGCGTATCGAACATCTAAGACGCGAGAGAGAATTGTATGACAAACGGCATAAGAGGGTAGTCGAATGATTGCCTTCCATAACTCTCTAATCGAAATCCCTGAATGGGGAACCATTAACCTAATCGAAGTTCTGTGGTTGGCTTCAGGGTTAATGGCGCTCACTTTCGCTAGTCTACGTATACGCCCATTGTGGGTAGATTATGAACTCAGTAAACGTGTGGGTGACGCAGACTTGTGTATTATCGCGCGAGGTTATCTACGCCGCGAAACCCTCCGTATAGTGACAGCCTTGGCTATTACACTTATCGGCGTCTACTCCGTACTAACCGATCCTGCTATTCCCGGTCCTGCAAGAGTCAGCGTAGCGGGGTTGCTTATAACTGTAGGTCTGTTTGTTATCTCTCTCGTAGTTTCCATTAACAGCATTCTAGACTGGCATGATCGAGTTCGCACGATGGAGATAGTTCGGAGGCGTATCAAATGATTACCATAATCTCTCTGGTAATTTTGATCGCTGTATTGGTAGTAGTTTGGCGACAGATTGCAAATCAACTTGATAGTATCCATCTGCTTGTCAACTCCAATCTGACCAAGGTAAGCGCCGATCTAGAAATTGCTCTTGATCGTATTCATACGTTAGAGCGAGTTCTGACAAACAAGAATACAGATGAATAAAGTTCTTATATGGGTAATTATAATATGCTTCTTCGTGGTTGCAACCGCGCAGGGTATTAGCTCATATCGTCAGTGGCACACAGAGCAAAACGTTAATACTGTTAACAGGATTATTCGTACAGGAGTTTGCGCCGGACTCGAACGTGATGATTGTATCATCGCGCTAGAGAAACGATTGAAAGGACAACCTGGTAAACCCGGAGAAGTAGGTATTAGAGGGCCAAAAGGCCCCAAAGGTGATAAAGGTAATACAGGTTCTAAAGGTGCTAAGGGCAATAAAGGTACAACAGGTGCTAAAGGCAGTAAGGGTGCAAGAGGGCTACGCGGAAAGAGAGGGCCGCGCGGTTATACAGGTAATCAAGGAGTTCCTGGCACACCCGGACATACATTTACACAGGAGGAACTAATTGCAGCAATTCGTATATTCTGCGCCGCTAATCCTACAGTATGTCAAGGGCCAAAAGGTGACAAAGGTGACAAAGGTGATCCCGGTGATAGTGGCGAACCTGGCGAACCTATACCACCAGGGCCACCGCCACCTAATCCACCACCTCCGCCAGGGCCACCACCGCCAAAACCATGTAAGCCAACTAAGAAGAAGCCTTGTCCAAAACCGAAACCAGTAGTAATGACAGGAGGACAGAATGTCAGCCTTCGATAATGTAGCTGCCCGATTGAAAGAACATCTGCCGTATAAGAAGGATACCACTACGCCTATTACTGCATGGGCGGATCAAGCTAAACTGTTGAATAGAATGGCTGCTGATCTTACAGCACTAGAAAATCGTGTAGACGTTCTAGAAGGTACATCACCCGAACCTACACCGGAACCGGAACCCACACCAATACCACCACAGAGGTATGCACCGAGAACATATAATTCTCATCCTGCGGCAGATGCTAGGTTCTGTATGAAGAGTGAGTTTGGAGTTGTTAGAGACGGCGCTGGTTATAGAGATGCAATGGGAGTTCAGTATGATGAAGCAGGACGTGATCTAGGTGGTCGCACTAAGACTATTGTTCCTGAGTTGAAGTATGCTAACTCAATGGATGGTAAAGAACCGTGCGATCCTTATACTGGCCCAACTGGTAAAGTTATGCCACCCTATCCGCCAACTTCATTTGAGCGATGACCGATAAGCAACGTCTAACGCTATTGCTCGCTGCAATTAAAGAGCTTAAGCTCACAAAGGAGGGCTATCCCAATAAGCTAGTAGCAGGTACGCATTGGGCTAATGCAATGCCTAAGCTAAATAAGCTAGCTGTGGATTTGCGGCCTGATCCTAAACCTATAGTACCGATCTTTGGGCCAGTATATAACGGTGGGGATTCATTACTGCACTATCAACTAACCCACGAAACTTCTGGCATTGATTACTACCCTGCATTCGATACTGCGTTCTCTGAAGGAATGGCAATCCTTGCTCCTGAACCTTTGCTAGTTAGTCGTAGTTCTAGTTCCAAGCCAGGTCTAGCATTCTATGCCATTGGGTCATGGAAACTAAAATACTGGTTCGGGCATCTTGATCGTACTCACGCCGCAGGTAAAAGATTCAAGAAGGGAGAACTGATTGGCAGAGTATGTGAGAACAATATCGGTGGTGGGCCTCATTGCCATATTGGAATAAACGTTGAAGAGTTGATGGGACGCGGGAGACAACTCAGATATGGCAAGAATGGTAATGGGCCTAACTATACTTTCGGTTCACCTAGTATTGGTAAACAAATCATCGCATACTTGGAGGCTGCATGACCCCTAGAGTTAATAAGTGGCTTGACTTTCTTGACAGAGTTGGATGGACAACGATTCAGGTTGCATCGGGCGCACTTGTTCTTTATCTGTCAGGAGAGGGTGTGCTTACATGGAAGGGTGCAGCTATTGCTGTTGGTACGGCAGTTCTAGTTGCTATTGCAAAGGTCAGTATTGGCCAGAATACGGGCACAGATGATACTGGTTCTCTTATCGGTCAGTCTGTTATTGAACCCGCTCCGCAGGACAGCAATCTATGAGTACCGAAGGAGGACTAATCGTAGTTATTGGTGTGGTCGCTATTACCATCATGTTGTTCCTAGCAATGGTTAGCGACGAAATTACCTTCTAGTTTAGCAACAACAAAGTTGCGCTCACCCGCGCAGCATGGGGCCAGTTTCGTTTTCTCCTGGGCGAACTGGCCCCTATTTTTTCTATGAGTACGCCCTCTCGAATGCATAGATGAAACACAGGGCCGCAATCGCGAGACAAATGACTACGAATGTCATTAGATCGGTCATAAACTCCACCCCCCAACCTTCCTCGCTCCGTCCTCTTCGATAACGACCTTCGTAGGCGAAAATAGGTTCCCAAGCCAGACCCACCAAGAGCCTTCGCGAGTTTGCAGCCAGAGCCTCACAGACTCCACCTCCCAAACATTAGTGCAAATATAAACGGAGTAATAGGAGTAAGACAGGCGATGATGACG
>Ga0137432_1000130_pt1 | contig 54584 bp, 39 predicted proteins | sample EasRivERMZT820_2_FD_102337 | JGI IMG/M metagenome (GOLD analysis project Ga0137432, IMG submission 102337) | Soil microbial communities from meander-bound floodplain in the East River, Colorado, USA - East River MetaG ERMZT820_2 | ecosystem: Environmental > Terrestrial > Soil > Floodplain ... | reverse complement strand
TCACCTACGTCCTTGCCGGCAGCGTCGAGCACGGCGACAGCATCGGGAACCGCGGGTCGATCGGCGCCGGGGACGTCCAGTGGATGACGGCGGGCAGCGGGATCATCCACCAGGAGATGCCGAAGGGCGACCGCCACGGCCGCATGCACGGCTTCCAGCTCTGGGCCAACCTGCCCGCCGCGCTCAAGATGACGACGCCGCGTTACCAGGACATCAAGGCGAACCAGATCCCGGTCGCGACCGACGACGACGGAGCGACGGTCAAGATCGTGTGCGGCAGCTACCGCGGCATCAAGAGCCCGGTCGCCGGCGTCGCGACCGACCCCAACTACCTCGACGTCGCGATCCCGTCGGGCAAGCGCAAGGTGCTCCCGGTTCCGGTGACGCGCCATGCGTTCGCCTACGTGTTCGAGGGCGACGCGAAGTTCTGCAACGCGTCCGAGCCGCTCGCGGTACCGACCGAGGGCGCGGGCTGGGCGGAGGCGAAGCCGCCGACATCGGCGGACGACCGCACGCTCGTCGTCTTCGACCGCGGCGACGACGTCACCGTGCAGGCGGGCGATCGCGGCGTCCGCTTCCTCCTCGTCTCGGGGAAGCCGCTCGAGGAGCCGGTCGCGTGGTACGGACCGATCGTGATGAACACGCAGGAGGAGCTGCGCAGCGCGTTCGAGGAGCTCTCCGACGGGACCTTCCTCAAGACGGGCCGCGCGTCTTGACCGCCGATCGTTCGCATCGTTTTCGGCGGCTCTTTGAAAACGAGTTGTAGAAAAGGTGAAGGCGCGCGGCGCCAGGCCCGCTTCGGTCCCCGCGGCCCGTCGGTCCCGCCTCGCGAGGCCCCTCGACGCACGCCCCTTTCTCCCCGGGGCACAGCCGTTGCGACTTGGCGCCCGATCGGGGCGTCGCGGCTCCCCCCCCCTCGGACCAACTTGAAGGCCCTTCCATTGGCCCGGCCGCGACGCCCTGCTTTCATTGGTCGCGGATGGTGTGGAGCGCGCCGGTCGGTGCCGGCACCTCCATTGCGATCCGTCGGAGGCGCGGGGCGCCTGGCCCCGCTCCCCGCCGGGTGTCCGGCCCGTCCACGCGGATCCTCGACATGCACCCGCCGCCGCAGAGCGATCCCGTCCGGGTCCTCCTGATCGAAGACGACGGTGATTCGGCGGAGGTCACGCGCCGGCTGCTCGTGCGCTTCGGCGCCGACGTCCTGGTTGCCGGCTCCGTCGCCGACGCGCTCGTGGCGGTGGACAAGATCCGGCCCGAGCTGGTCCTGAGCGACATCTACCTGCCGGACGGGAACGGCTTCGAGCTGATCCCGCGGCTGCGCGACCAGCTGCCCGGCCTCGCTCCCTACTGCGTGGCGACCTCGGGCGTCGGCGGCGCGATGAACGACGCGCGCTCGGGAGCGGCGCGCTTCGACCGCTTCCTGCAGAAGCCGGTCGAGCCGCACCTCCTGCGGGCGCTGGTCGAGGACGCGCGCGGCCGGAGGTCCCCGCCGCTTCGCATCGAGACGTGAGCCAATCGTCCCGAGGGCCGGGACGCACGAAGCCGAGGGGGAATGTCATGCAGGGTCAGGCACGTCGCGCGCTCTCGTCGGAGCGCGACCAGTCGCTGCTCGACGGGCTGCTGCGCCTGTGGCGCGGCGACTTCACGGTCCGGCTTCCCGCCGACCGCGTCGGGCTCGAGGGCAAGCTGTGCGACGCGTTCAACGACGTGGTCCGGCTGAACGAGCGGATGGCCGCCGAGCTGCAGCGGCTGAGCCTCGTGGTCGGCAAGGAGGGGCAGATCACCGAGCGCGCGAGCCTCGGCGACGTCGGCGGCTCGTGGGCCGCGTCGATCGGCTCCGTGAACGAGCTGCTCGGCGACCTCGTCCATCCGACGCGCGAGACGGCCCGCGTGATCGGCGCGGTCGCGAAGGGCGACCTCTCCCAGACCATGGCGCTCGACATCGACGGGCGCCCGCTGCGCGGCGACTTCCTGCGCACCGCCAAGACCTTGAACTTGATGGTCGAGCAGCTGAGCTCGTTCACGTCGGAAGTCACACGCGTGGCCCGCGAGGTCGGCATCGAGGGGAAGCTCGGCGGGCAGGCGCGCGTCTCCGGCGTGTCGGGCACCTGGAAGGACCTGACCGACAGCGTGAACCTGATGGCCGGCAACCTGACCGACCAGGTGCGCAGCATCGCCACGGTGACCACCGCGGTCGCGACCGGCGACCTCAGCAAGAAGATCACCGTCAACGTCCAGGGCGAGGTGCTCGAGCTCAAGAACACCATCAACACGATGGTCGACCAGTTGAACTCGTTTGCATCCGAGGTCACGCGCGTGGCCCGCGAGGTCGGCACGGAGGGGAAGCTCGGCGGGCAGGCCGAGGTGCGCGGCGTGGCCGGCACGTGGAAGGGGCTGACCGACAACGTGAACTCGATGGCGCGCAACCTGACGGGCCAGGTGCGCAACATCGCCGCCGTCACGACCGCCGTCGCCAACGGCGACCTCTCCAAGAAGATCACCGTCGACGTGCAGGGCGAGATCCTCGAGCTCAAGAACACCATCAACACGATGGTCGACCAGCTCAACTCGTTCGCGTCCGAGGTCACGCGCGTGGCGCGCGAGGTCGGCACCGAGGGGAAGCTCGGCGGGCAGGCCGAGGTGCGCGGCGTCGCCGGCACCTGGAAGGACCTGACCGACAACGTGAACTCGATGGCGCGCAACCTGACCAGCCAGGTGCGCAACATCGCCGCGGTCACCACCGCCGTCGCGACCGGCGACCTCTCCAAGAAGATCACCGTCGACGTCCGCGGCGAGATCCTCGAGCTCAAGAACACCATCAACACGATGGTCGACCAGCTGAGCTCGTTCGCTTCCGAGGTCACGCGCGTGGCCCGCGAGGTCGGCACCGAGGGCAAGCTCGGCGGGCAGGCGCACGTGCGCGGCGTCTCGGGCACTTGGAAGGACCTGACCGACAACGTGAACTTCATGGCCGGCAACCTGACCGGCCAGGTGCGCAACATCGCCGCGGTCACCACCGCGGTCGCGACCGGCGACCTCTCCAAGAAGATCACCGTCGACGTGCAGGGCGAGATCCTCGAGCTGAAGGACACCATCAACACGATGGTCGACCAGCTCAACTCGTTCGCGTCCGAGGTCACGCGCGTGGCGCGCGAGGTCGGCACGGAGGGCAAGCTCGGCGGGCAGGCCGAAGTGCGCGGCGTCGCCGGCACCTGGAAGGACCTGACCGACAACGTGAACTCGATGGCCGGCAACCTGACCAGCCAGGTGCGCGGCATCGCGAAGGTCGTGACCGCCGTCGCGAACGGCGACCTGAAGCGCCGCCTCACCGTCGAGGCGAAGGGCGAGATCGCCGAGCTCGCCGACACGATCAACGGCATGACCGAGACGCTCGCGACCTTCGCCGACCAGGTGACGACGGTGGCGCGCGAGGTCGGCGTGCAGGGACGGCTCGGCGGCCAGGCGAGCGTGCCGGGCGCGGCCGGCACGTGGAAGGACCTTACGGACAACGTGAACCAGCTCGCGGCGAACCTCACCACGCAGGTGCGCGCGATCGCCGACGTCGCGACCGCCGTGACGAAGGGCGACCTGACCCGCTCGATCCAGGTCGCCGCTCAGGGCGAGGTGGCCGCCCTGAAGGACAACATCAACGAGATGATCCGCAACCTGAAGGACACCACGCTCAAGAACAGCGAGCAGGACTGGCTCAAGACCAACCTCGCCAAGTTCTCGCGCATGCTGCAGGGGCAGAAGGACCTGCTGGCGGTCGGGAAGCTGATCCTCTCCGAGCTCGCGCCGGTCGTCGACGCGCGCCACGCGGTCTTCTACACGGTCCGCCCGCCCCACGATCCCGGCGACGCGGCGCCGACGCTGCGCCTGCTCGCCGCGTACGCCTGCACCGGCCGCGTCGAGCCCGAGCTGCGCCTCGGCGAGGGGCTGATCGGCCAGTGCGCCTTCGAGCAGAAGCGCATCTCGATCGCCGTCCCGCAGGGCTACGTCGACATCTCCTCGGGGCTCGGCCGCTCCGACGCGCACAACATCCTGATCCTGCCGGTGCTCTTCGAGGGGCAGACCAAGGCGGTGCTCGAGCTCGCCTCGTTCGAGCGCTTCAGCGAGGCGCACCAGGTCTTCCTCGACCAGCTGATGGAGTCGATCGGCATCGTCTTCAACACGATCGAGGCCAACATGCGCACGGAGAACCTGCTGAAGCAGTCGCAGAGCCTCGCGCGCGAGCTGCAGAGCCAGCAGGAGGAGCTGAAGGACACCAACGAGGAGCTGAAGGACAAGGCGAGGCTGCTCGCCGACCAGAACGTCGAGGTCGAGCGCAAGAACATCGAGGTCGAGCAGGCGCGCAAGGCGCTGGAGGAGAAGGCGTCGCAGCTCGCGCTCACCTCGAAGTACAAGTCCGAGTTCCTGGCCAACATGTCGCACGAGCTGCGCACGCCGCTGAACAGCCTGCTGATCCTTTCCGACCAGCTGGCGCAGAACATCGAGCGCAACCTCACGTCGCGGCAGGTCGAGTTCTCGCGCACGATCCACGACTCGGGCAAGGACCTGCTCGCGCTGATCAACGACATCCTCGACCTCTCCAAGATCGAGTCGGGCACGGTCACGGTCGACCCCGAGGAGCTGCTCTTCTCCGACCTGCACGACTACGTCGAGCGCACCTTCCGCCACGTCGCCGAGTCGCGCGGCCTCGACTTCTCGATCGAGGTCGACCCGCGCGTGCCGGGCTCGATCTACACCGACGCCAAGCGCCTGCAGCAGGTGCTGAAGAACCTGCTCTCCAACGCGTTCAAGTTCACGGAGAAGGGCTTCGTCGAGGTGCGCATCGGCACCGCGACGCGCGGCTGGTCGGCGGAGGGCGAGGGGCTGGCGCGCTCCGAGACGGTCTTCTCCTTCACCGTGCGCGACACCGGCATCGGCATCCCGCCCGACAAGCAGCAGATCATCTTCGAGGCGTTCCAGCAGGCCGACGGCAGCACCAGCCGCCGCTACGGAGGCACCGGGCTCGGCCTCGCGATCAGCCGCGAGATCTCGCGCATGCTCGGCGGCGACCTCGTGCTGGAGAGCGCGCCCGGCTCGGGCAGCACCTTCACGCTCTTCCTGCCGCGCAACTATTCGGCGGCGGCGAAGCGCCCGTCGCCGAACGGCGCGACCGCCCTTCCCGACGCGCCGGCGGCGCCGCTCGCGGCGCTGCCCGAGCCCACCCCGGTCCTCGTGCGCGACCACGTCCCCGACGACCGCGCCGAGCTCGAGCCGGGCGAGCGCTCGGTCCTGGTCGTCGACAACGACACGAGCTTCCTGCGCTTCCTGGTCGACCTCGCGCGCGAGCGCGGCTTCAAGGTGCTGGCGAGCACGCAGGGCACCGGCGCGGTCTACCTGTCGCAGCAGTACCGGCCGAGCGCGATCACGCTCGACCTGCGCCTGCCCGACATCGACGGCTGGCGCGTCCTCCACCACCTGAAGAACGACCTGCAGACGCGCCACATTCCCGTGCACGTCATCTCGACGGACGACGAGGAGGAGCGCGGGCTGCGCAGCGGCGCGCGCACCGTCCTGCGCAAGCCGATCGAGAAGGCGCAGCTCGACGCGCTGTTCGCCGAGATGTCGGCCTTCGCGCAGCGGCGCGAGCGGCGTCTCCTCGTCGTCGACCCCGACGAGGCGCGGCGCGCCGCCCTCGTGTCACTGCTGGGCAGCCGCGACGTCGCGACGGTCGAGGCGGGGAGCGCGCCGGCGGCGCTCGACGCGCTGCAGCACGACGGCTTCGATGCGATGGTGGTCGACCTCGGCGCGCAGGAGACGGACGGCCTCGAGCTGCTGCACGCCGTGCGCAGGACGGTCCGCGACGCGCGCATGCCCGTGATCGTGCACGCGGCGCCCGAGTGGCAGGCGGGCGACGACACGCGGCTGCGCCAGCTCGTGAAGAGCGTCGTGCTGAAGGACGCCGAGTCGCTCGACCGGCTGCTCGACGAGACGATGCTGCACCTGCACCTGCCGGTGCGCGAGCTGCCCGCGGAGCAGCGGCGCGTGGTCGAGCGGCTGAACACCCCCGACGCGGTGCTCGCCGGGAGGCGCGTGCTGGTCGTCGACGACGACGTCCGCAACATCTTCGCGATGACGAGCCTGCTCGAGCGCCACCGCATGGACGTCGCGTCGGCGGAGGGCGGCGCCGACGCGCTCCGGATGCTCACGCTCGGCCCCGACCCCGACGTGGTGCTGATGGACATCATGATGCCGGGCATGGACGGCCACGAGACGCTGCGGGCGATCCGCAAGCTGCAGCGCTTCAAGACGCTCCCGGTCATCGCGCTCACGGCTCGCGCCATGAAAGGCGACCGCGAGAAGTGCCTCGACTCGGGCGCCTCGGACTACATCGCGAAGCCGGTCGACTCCGAGCAGCTCCTCTCGATCCTGGGCCGCTGGCTGCACCGCTGAGGGAGGCGCGCGTTGGAACGCACCATGACGCAACCCGCGCGACGCTTCAACATCCTGCTGGTCGACGACCGGCCGGAGAACCTCCTCGCGCTCGAGGCCGCGCTCGCCGACGTCGGCGAGAACGTGGTGCGCGCGACCTCCGGCCGTGAGGCGCTGCGGCTGCTGCTGAAGCAGGAGTTCGAGGTCATCCTGCTCGACGTGAACATGCCGGGGATGTCGGGCTTCGACACGGCGGAGCTGATCCGCCAGCGCAGCCGGACCGCGCACACGCCGATCATCTTCGTCACCGCCGCCGTGGCCTCGGAGACGCAGCTCGCGCGCGGCTATGCGCTCGGCGCCGTCGACTACCTCTTCACGCCGATCGAGCCCGAGATCCTGCGCGCCAAGGTCGCGACCTTCATCGACCTCGCGCGCAAGTCGGAGCTGCAGCGCACGCGCGCCGACGAGGAGCGGATCGCCGCCGAGTCGCGCGCCGCCGCGCTCGAATCGCGCCTTCAGACGCTCTTCAACCGCCTCGACGTCGGGATATTCCGCGCCACCCTCGATGGTCGTCTGGTCGACGCCAATCCGGCGCTGCTGCGCCTGCTCGGATTCACGACCTTGGAGGAGGCGCGGGACGACGCGCGCTGGCGCGAGCTCGGCGTGCACCCGGCCGCGTTCCTCGGCAGCGCCGGCGGCGAGCCGCGCGAAGAGGTCTTCGAGCTGCACCCGCCGGACGGCCGGCCGCTGCACGTGTCGGTCACCAAGACGTGGTCGCGCGCCGCCGGCGGCGCGCGCCACGTCGAGGGGCTGGTGAACGACGTCTCCAAGCGGCGCGCCGCCGAGGAGGAGCGCGAGCGGCTGTTCGAGAGCGAGCGCGCCGCGCGCGCCGACGCCGAGCGCGCCAACCGCGTGACGGACGAGTTCCTCGCCACGCTCTCGCACGAACTGCGCACGCCGCTGAACGCGATCCTGGGCTGGGCGGAGCTGCTGCGCCAGTCGCCGCACGACGCGCAGGAGCTGCAGCTCGGGCTCGACGTGATCACGCGCAACGCGCGCATGCAGACGCGGCTGATCAACGACCTGCTCGACATGAGCCGCATCACGTCGGGGAAGGTCTTCCTCGACGTGCAGAGCGTGGCGCTCGCGCCGGTCATCGACGGCGTGATCGAGTCGTTCCAGCCGCAGATCGAGGCGAAGGAGCTGCGCGTCGGCGCCGTGCTCGACCCGGCGTGCGAGGCGGTCGAGGGCGACGCGGCGCGACTGCAGCAGATCGTCTGGAACCTCCTCTCCAACGCGATCAAGTTCTCGCGCAAGGGGGGGCGCGTGCAGGTGACGCTGCGCTCCGACGGCGGCGCGACGCGTTTCACCGTCAGCGACGACGGCGAAGGGATCGACGCCGGCTTCCTCCCGCAGGTCTTCCGACGCTTCCGGCAGGCGGACGCCTCCTCCACGCGCCGCCACGGCGGGCTCGGGCTCGGGCTCGCCATCGTGAAGCACCTGGTCGAGATGCACGGCGGGACCGTATCGGCTGCGAGCGAAGGGGTCGGCAAGGGGGCCCGCTTCGACGTCGCGCTGCCGATGGCGGGCGCATGCGCCGCGGCGGCGGGCAAGGCCGCGCCGGCCGCGGCCGCGACGCGACCCGCCGACGCCGCCCCCCTGCGCCTCGACGGCGTGCGCGTGCTGATCGTCGACGACGCGGAGGACGCGCGCGACCTGCTGCGCGCCGCGCTCGAGCGCCATGCGGCGACCGTGACGGCGGTCGATTCGGCGCCGGCCGCGCTCGAGGCGATTGCGCGCGAGCTGCCCGACGTCCTGATCAGCGACATCGGGATGCCGCAGGTCGACGGCTACCAGCTGATCGAGCGCGTGCGCGCGCTCCCGCCCGGGCGCGGCGGGCGCCTCCCGGCTGCCGCGATCACCTCGTTCGTCCGCGCCGAGGACCGGCTGCGCGCGCTCGAGGCGGGCTACGACGAGTTCCTGGTCAAGCCGGTCGAGCCGCGGCAGTTCGTGCAGATCGTGGCGAAGCTCGTGCAGACTCGCGCGCGCGCCGCCGCCGTCGGCCTCTCGACGTTCGCCGCCGCCCAGGGCGACCCGCTCGGCGGCGCACCGGCAGCGCTCACGCCCCCCGATCGGAGCGCGTGATCGTCGCGACGGATCCGGTGTCGTGGCCGCCGCGATCCTTCTTGCCGCGCGGATCGACGGGGTCGTGCTTCGGACGTTTGCCGCGCGGGGGATCGCGCGGCGGATCGCGCGGCGGCGGGGTGGTCCGGCCGCGGAACTCGTCGCGCCCCGGCGGTGCCGGGCGGGCGCCCGGAGATTGGAAGCGCTGAGCGACGGCCGCGTTGCGGTAGGTCGCGCCACGCCGGTGCAGCGGGTCGTGTTTCCAGGCGGCGGTGGCGGCGGTCGCGGCGTTCGCGCGCAGGAGCGCCGCCCGCGGCTCGACGAACGTCCGCTGCACGAAGCGATCGTGCGCGACGACGTTCACCTCGATCACGCTGCGGTGCCAGCCCCAGTTGCAGCTCCCCCACATTCCGACGCGCCAGGGCACGCCGACGCCGAAGAAGAAGACCGGGCCGGCCGGAGGCGGCGGCGCGAACCAGACCGGGTACCACCACCACCACGGGCTCCACGGTCCGTAGACGCCGCAGCAGTACCAAGTCGGGACGTAGACGACCTCGGTCGCCGGAGGCTCGATCGTCACGATGCGGTCGACGGTCTCGGTCACGGTCATTTCCGGCGACGTCTTCAGGTGGCCGGCGTCGAGCGCGCGGCGGCGCATGCGCTGCACCGCATCCATGAGGTCGGCTCGCTGAGAGAGCGACGCGTCGCCGAGGTCGCGCAGCCACCCGAGGTCGTCGTCCATCCGTTGCAGCAGGTCCGGGAAGCCGCACAGCGACTTCACGCTCGCGTCCCAGTCCTGGTCGCGCAGCGCCTCTTCGAGCTTCGCCCCGTTCAATCCGGGATGCGCCTGCATCCAGCGCGCGGCCTCGACGACTTCGAGCGGGTAGGTCGCGGCCATCAGCACCTGCGCGACGACGGGATCGGGATCGAGCGCGATGGGCGCGACGAGCTGGTCGAGGCGATCGTCCGAGAAGAGCTTCTCCTGTGCTGGAGCGTCGCTGATCGTCACGACCACGATGACGCAGGCGGCGGCGAGCGCGGCAGCGCACGCGATCGAGCGGGTCGTCATGGTGCACCTCCGGAGGGAGGTGCGGTCGCAAGATCAGGACCGGCGTGGCGGCGCGCCGCGGACCGGTCGACGCCCGCTCACTCCTCCCGGCGCACACGCCGCTTTTGTACGAACGACCGCGGCTTCACGCGCCGCGCTTCTGCGTGCGCGCGGCGCGCAGCGCCTCGAAGTCGGCGAGGAGCCGGCGCAGCGTCGCGAACTCCACCGGCTTGGTCAGGTGCAGGTCGAAGCCGGCGTCGAGCGAACGGCGCCGGTCCTCCTCGTGGCCCCAGCCGGTGAGCGCGACCAGGACCATCTCCTCGCCCCCCGGCTGGGCGCGGATGCTGCGGGCGACCTCGTAGCCGGAGAGCTTGGGGAGCCCGAGGTCGAGCAGCACGATCTCGGGCCGGAAGGCCGCCGCGGCGCCCACCGCCTCGATCCCGTCGTGCGCCGTGTTCACCTCGTTGCCCGTCGTGCGCAGCAGCAGGCGCAGCGTGTCGGCGGCGTCGTGGTTGTCGTCGACGACGAGGATGCGGCGAGGCGCCGGGCTCGCCGCGCGGGCGTCCGGGCTGCGCGCAGCCGCGCCGCCGGCCGCGACGGCGACGGGGATGCGCACCCGGAACTCGCTCCCCTTTCCGGGGCCGTCGCTGCGCGCCTCGACCGAGCCGCCGTGCAGCTCGACGAAGCGGCGCACCAGCGTGAGGCCGATCCCGAGCCCCCCCTCCGATCGCTCCGAGCCCGGGTCGCCCTGCATGAACATGTCGAAGACGCGCGACAGCATCTCCTTCTTGATGCCGATGCCCGTGTCGCGCACGGAGATCACGACGTCGCCGCCCTCCTGCGACGCGGTGAGCCCGATGCGGCCGCCGTGGTCCATGTACTTGGCGGCGTTGTTCAGCAGGTTGGAGAGGACCTGCGCGAGCCGCGTCGGGTCGGCGTCGAGGTGGATCGGCCGCGGCGGGATCGTGACGGTGAGCTCGTGGCGCCACTTGTCGATGAGCGGCCGGCTCGCCTCGACCGCGCTCGCCACGACCTCGGAGAGGTCGACCGGCTGCCGGCGCAGCTCGATCTTGCCGCGCGTGATGCGCGAGACGTCGAGCAGGTCGTCGACCAGCCGCGTCATCTGGCGCACCTGCCGGTCGATCACCTCGGTCGCCCATTGCAGATCGGGCACCGGCATGCCGTGCGCGCGGAAGATCTGCACCGAGTTGCGGATCGGTGCCAGCGGATTGCGCAGCTCGTGCGCGAGCATGGCGAGGAACTCGTCCTTGCGCCGGTCGGACTCCTTGAGCGTCGCGAGCAGGTGGGCGTTGTCGATCGCGATCGCGGCGCGACTCGCGAGGTCCTCCGCCGCCGCGACGTCGTTCGCGTCGAAGACGCGGCCCGACTCCGCGGTCGCGAAGGTGAGCGCGCCGGGCGTCCCGCGGCGCGAGCGCAGCGGCGTGCAGATGTAGGACTTGAGGCCGAGCTCGCGCGCCATGCGCGCCTGCTCCTCGTCCTGCACCGGCCCGGCCCGCAGCGCGTCGGGGATGAACGGCACCCACTCCGACTCGCCGCTGCGCACCACGCGCGCGACGCCGTGCGCGTCGTCCGGCCGCGGCGGGTGGCGGCGGAACAGCTCGTGGGCGAGCGCGACGCGCGCCGGGTCGCGGTGCGCGACGGCCACGCGCTGGATCGAGCCGTCGGCCTCCTGGACGTCGACCGCGCACCAGTCGGCGAAGTACGGGACCGAGAGCCCCGCCACCTTCTGCAGCGTCGTGCGGTAGTCGGTCAGGACGGCGAGCTCGGCGCTGGCGTCGGCGAGGAAGCGCGTCCTCTCCTCGGCCGCCTTGGTTTCGTCGATGTCGGTGCAGGTGCCGATCCAGTGGACGATGCGCCCGTCGTCGTCGCGCAGCGGGAAGGCGCGCGCGAGGAACCAGCGGTAGCCGCCGGTGCGGCGGTCGCGGAAGCGGTACTCGATCTGGAAGAGGTTCCCCGAACGGATGCAGCCGTCCCAGGTCTCCATGCTGCGCTGGAGGTCGTCGGGGTGGAGGATCGGCAGCCAGCTCTGTGCGCCGGAATCGCCGCGCTTCGCGCCGACGAACTCGAACCAGCGGTCGTTGCAGTACTCGAGCACGCCGTCGGGGCGCGCCGACCAGACGATCTGCGGCAGGGCGTCGGCGAGCTGGCGGAACTGCTCCTCGCTCCGGCGGCGCCCCTGCTCCGCCTCGCGCTGCGCGGTGATGTCGCGCGCGATCTTCGACGCGCCGACCACGCGGCCCGCCGCATCGCGGATGGGCGAGATCGAGATCGAGACGTGCAGGCGCCGCCCCCCCTTCGCGATGCGCACCGTCTCGTAGTGGTCGATACGCTCGCCGCGGGCCATGCGCGCCGAGATCTCCGCCTCCTCGCGCGTGCGGTCGGCCGGGATCAGCAGCAGGATCGAGCGGCCGACCATCTCCTCGGCCGTGTAGCCGAAGATGCGCTCCGCCCCGGCGTTCCACGAGCGGATGGTGCCGTCGAGCGACTTGCTCATGATCGCGTCGTCGGAGCACTGGACGATCGTCGCGAGGCGCGACTCGGTCTCCGCGACCCGCTTGCGGTCGGCCTCGCTGCGGCGCAGCCGCTCTTCGGCGAGGCGCCGCTCGGTGACGTCGCGGAAGTTCCAGACGCGGCCGGCGCCGCCGCCCGCCGCGCCGATCGACCGTGCGGTGACCTCGAAGACGCGCCCGTCGGCGAGCTCGAGGACGTCGACGACCTCGCACGGCGCGCCGCCCTCGATCGCCTCGACGCGCGCGCGGAACGCCTGGGCGTCGCGCGTCTGCGCCGCCATCGCCTCGAGGAGGCGACTGCGCGAGCGCGCGCGCAGCAACTCTTCGTCGTGCAGCCGCCACAGCGCGGCGAAGCGGTCGTTCCACTCGGTCGCGCACCCGGCGCCGTCGGTCACGAGGAGGCCGTCGCTCGTCGCGTCGAACGTCGCGCGCAGGAGGGCGAGCGCGCGCTCGGGGGAACCCGCGGCGTCTCGCGCGGCAGTGGGGAGCTTGGCGTTCTCTTCTTTCATCCGCGCATCCCGGGCGGGTGATGATAGGCGCGGAGCGGCGCGCACACCGCGGTCGGTCGCGCGCCGCGCCCGACGCGCCGGCTATGGAGCGGCGCCGGACGCCGCGGAGGCCGCCCGGGCGCGTCGATGATCCTTCCATTTGGCGCGCGCCTGCGTGAGTTGCGCGCCGAACAGCAGGATCACCGACGCGTAGTAGACCCAGACCATCAGTACTACGATCGAGCCGGCAGCGCCGTACGCCGATCCGATGCCGGTTTGGCTGAGATAGAGCGCGATCAGGCTCTTGCCGGCCGTGAAGAGCACGCTCGTCACGAACGCCCCGAACCAGACGTCGCTCCAGGCGACGCGCACCGCGGGCAGCACCTTGAAGATCATCGCGAAGAGGCCGGTGACGACGACCGCGGAGACGACGACGTCGACCGCCTGCGCGACCCAGTGGGAGCCGGCGACTCCGCCGATCCAGGTGCAGACCGCCGAGAGCGACGCGCTCACCAGCAGCGAGACGAGCAGCAGGAAGCCGATGCCGAGCACCATCGCCAACGAGAGGACGCGCCCGCGCAGGTAGCTCCAGACCTTCCGGTCGGGGCGCGCGGCCACGCGCCAGATCTTGTTCAGCGCATTCTCGAGCTGGACGAAGACGCTGGTCGCCCCGATCACGACCGAGAGGATGCCGACCACGAGCAGCACGTTCGAGGCGCCGGTCCCGGTGTGGTCGACGACGTCGGCGACGACCTGCGCGACGGCCGGGCCGGCCGCCTTCTCCACCTCGGTGACGAGCCGCGTCTTCACCGACTCGCGCCCGAAGACGAAGCTCGCGATCGGGATCGTGACGAGCACCAGCGGGGCGAGCGAGAGGAGCATGTAGTAGGAGAGCGCGGCGGCGAGCTGGAACGGGGCGACCGCGGCGAAGCTGGCGACGCCGCGGCGGAGGACCGAGGACCAGGCGCGGAGCCGCCGCGCGACCGCGCCGAGCGGACCGCCGGCGGCCGCCGCCGCGCGCGCGTCGTCGTTCTCGGGGAGCCCGGGATCGCGCGCCGCGGCGACCGGCAGGCGCAGGCGCAGCGCGGAGCCGCGCCCCGGCTCGCCCGCGACCTCGAGCGTCCCGCCCGTTGTGGCGAGCAGGTCCGCTCCCACTTCGAGGGTGAGCCGCGCGAGCGGGGCGAGGCGCGCCTCGCCGCCGCTCGCCCAGCCCGACGGCGCGACCCAGTCGGGCGCCGCGGCGAGCGCGCCGTCGAACCCGAGCTCGATCGAATCGACGTCCGCTGCGTGCGCGACGCGGACCTCCGCCTCGGCGGGGAGCGGAGCGCGGGCGGTGCGCTCGATCGCGAGGAAGGCGCGCCACGCGTAGCCGACGCGCCGCGCGTCGAGCGCGAGCGCGGCGGGCGCGGCGGCCGTTCGCGCCGGCGCCTCCCGCAACCGCACGCCCGCGCCGATCTCGTCGGCGAGCGCGCGCAGCAGCGCGAGCGGCGCGCCGGCGCGGAGCTCCGGGGGCTGCGCGGCGATCCGCAGCGCATCGGCGAGGAGCTGCGACGCGTCGGCGAGCGCCCCGGCCTGCCGGCGGATGCGCGCAGTTGCGTCGCGCACGGCGGCCGCGTCGGGCACGGCGTCGCCGTCGAGGAGCGACGCGCAGTTCACGATCGTGCCGAGCGGCGTGCGCAGGTCGTGACCGAGGCCGCGCGCGATCCTCTCGTTCAGGCGCCGCAGCGCGGCGTCGGGAGGAGGCGGCGGCGCGCTCATCGACTCATCGCTTGGCGGCGTTGTAGACGTTCAGCCGGTTGTAGAGCGTCTTCAGGCTGATGCCGAGGCGCCGCGCCGCCTCGCGCTTGTCGCCGTCGACCTTCTCGAGCGTCGCGAGGATCAGCGCGCGCACCGTCTCGTCGATCGACATGCCGGCCTGGATCGCGGACGTCGCCAGCGTCTCCTCGATCGAAACCGCGATCGCCTTATCGGACTCGAGCGTCGTGTCGGCCATGATCCAGGCGCGGTGCACCGCGTTCTTGAGCTCGCGGACGTTGCCCTTCCACTCGCGCTTCTCGAGCTCGGTGATCGCGTCGGGCGCCCACTCCTTGCGCGCGTCGTGCGCGTCGTTCAACTGCGCGAGGAAGTGGCGGGCGAGCAGGGCGACGTCGCCGCGCCGTTCGCGCAGCGGCGGCACGATGATGGGGAAGACGGCGAGGCGGAAGTAGAGGTCCTCGCGCAGGCGGCCGGCGCGGATCGCCTCCTCGGGGACGCAATTGGTGGCGGCGAGCACGCGCACGTCGACCGGGATCTGCTCGGTGCCGCCGATGCGCTGGATCATGCCGGTCTCGATCACGCGCAGCAGGTTCACCTGCAGGCGCGCCGGCATCTCGGTCACCTCGTCGAGGAAGAGCGTGCCGCCGGCGGCGCGCTCGAAGAAGCCGCGGTGCATGCGCTCGGCGCCGGTGAAGCTGCCGCGCTCGTGGCCGAAGAGCTCGCTCGCGATCAGCGTCTCGGAGATCGCGCCGCAGTTGACCGGGACGAGCGGGTGGTCGCGGCGCGGGCTGTTCGCGTGGATCGCCTCGGCGAAGAGCTCCTTGCCGGTGCCGCTCTCGCCCTGGATGAAGACGCTCGCCTCGGTCGGCGCGACGCGCGCGATCTCCTCGAAGAGCGCCTTCATCGCCGGCGACTCGCCGACGATCGAGCCGAAGCGGCCGCGCGCGACCAGCTCGCTGCGCAGCTCCTTGAGCTCGCTCTTGAGAGCCCGCGTGCGCACCAGGTGGGCGAGGGTGCTCTCGAGGCGCGCCGGGTCGAGGGGCTTGGTGAGGTAGTCGTTCGCCCCCTGCTTCAGCGCGTCGACGGCCGAATCGACGCTCGTGTTGCCGGTGATGACGATCACGTCGGTGTCGTACTCGCGCGGCCGCTCGCGCAGGAGCTCGACGCCGTCGCCGTCGGGGAGGGTGCGGTCGACGAGGATCGCGTCAAAGCACTTCTGCGCGAGGGCCGCGCGCGCCGCGGCGAGCGAATCGGCCGCGGCGACTCCGAAGCCCTGGGCGCGCAGCGCGCCGAGGAGGCTCTCCGCGAAGTCGCGGTCGTCATCGACGACGAGCAGTTCGAGCTTCGCGGAGGTGCGGCGGTGCGGCGCCGTGGCATTGCTCCGGGGCATGGATGGGACGCGGGTTCCGTCGATGTGAGACGTGCGAAGCAGGAGCCCGTGCATCGGCGGGGGGAACTACCGGGGTGCGGCGGTCGCGACCGAGCAGAGTTCCGAAGCCGCAGCCTACTCGACGCCGGCCGCCGTCGGGAAGTGCGGCCGACGACGGCGGAGTCCCGGGCGGCCCGCGCTCAATGCGGAGGCGGGCCTGAAGTAGCGCCCGAGGCAAGAAAAAGCGCCTGCGCGAGCCGCGCGCGGATTCCCATCCGATCAAGAGACGTTGACTGACGTCTCGATCACTGCGGCTCGCGCAAGCTTTTCGTTTCCCTCACGATGTCGACCCGCTGCGCTAGGCGCCCGGCTTGCGACCGGCGTCGCGCTCACCCTTGCCCGGCGTCGCGGGCTTCTTCGAACGGCCGAACGGATCTTCGGCGTCCGGGTCGTCCGGACGCGGGGCGTCGGGCCCGGTCCTGCGGCCGCCGGCGGCGTCTTCCATCTCACCCGTCGTGTCGCGGCCGCTGCCCGGCGCCTCGCTCGCGCCGCCGCGTCCCGCGCCGCCGCTCCCGCCGGACGGCGGCGGGCGCGAGCCCGACGAGCCCGGATCCGGCTTCGGCTGGCCGCGGTTCGGCGGCGGGCCACCCTGCTTGGGGTCTTTCTCGGTTTCGAAGCCCATGGTTCGATTCCTTTCGAACGGGGAAGAGGACGGGAGCCGGGTCAGGGACCGGCTCGGGTCCTCCCCCCCGTCCACTCAGGAGGAGACTTACTTCGCGTCACGGCGCGCCTTCGCGTCCCAGTAGGGCTCCTGACCGTAGTACTTGTGGATGTCGAGGCCCCAGCGGCGGTCGGCCAGGTCGGGCCAGCTCTTCTTGTCGAAGCCCGGCGCCTCCTTCAGCTTCTCCTTGGGGACGTCGAGGATCAGCTTGTCGAGGTCGCGCGCCGAAGGCTTCAGCGCGTGCCACGGGATCGCGAAGAGCTTGTCGCCCACGCCGAGGAAGCCGCCGAACGAGAGGACCGCGTAGACGATCCGGCCGTTCGCGTCGTCGATCACGAGGTCGTCGACGGCGCCGAGGTTCTTGCCCGCGGTGTCTTCGACGTCCATCCCGATCGCGAGGGTCGCGCGGCACATGCCGTGGTCGCGCAGGTGCTCGGCGTCGAGCGCGTCCTTCCCGAGCGCCTTCGCCTCGGTCGGCGTCTTGTCGGACTGCCAGTATGGCGTCGACTTGTAGTGCGCGTGCACGCGCTCGCCGTAGGTGCGATCGAACTTCGGCCAGGCGTCCTTCGGGAAGCTCGGCGCGTTCTCGAGCTGCTCCTTGGTGAGGTCGACGACCACCGCGTCGTCGCCGGAGCGCTTGAGGTTGCCGTACGGGATGGCGAACAGCTTCTCGCCGATGCCGAGGAAGCCGCCGAACGAGAGGATGCCGTACGCGACGACCCCCTCGCCCTTGTCGACCACGAGGTCGTCGACCTCGCCGATCTTCTCGCCCTTCGCGTTCTTGACCTGCATGCCGATCATCTTGGTGGAGCGGCAGACGCGACCTTCCAGGTCGTCGTTCTTCCGCTCCGCCTTGACGGCCGCGCCGCTGGCCGGATCGGCGGGCTTCGACGCGTCCTGCGCCGTCGCCGCGCCGATCAGGAGCCCGCAGGCCGCCGCCGTCGTGAGGGCGTTGACTCGCAGTTTCATGGGGGGATCTCCGAAAGTTCCGGCCCGCACCCTGGCGCGAGCCACGACGCTCGGGATTTGGCAACCTGCGTGCCCGCGTGCCGCGCGCGCACCGAGGCCTCGCGACGCGCGAGGCGCGCGCGGCGCGCGCGGCGGGCTTTGTAGAAACGCGCAGCGGTCGCGTGCAGCGCGCCGGCCGCTTGCGCGAGCACGTGCGCGCACGTGCGCGCACTTTCGGCGACGATCGGCGCGGCGATCGGCGCGACCGCGCGGCGCCATGCGATGCGCGCATGTTCCGGCGTCCATTCCGCGCGGGTCGGTGCGGGCGCGACCTTTGCCGCCGTCCTCGATTCAGCGAGGGAAGACCGGGCTCGTCGAGGAGAAGAGGAATGAACGTCTTGCATGCTCCTGCGCTCAGGATCGTCCGGCGGCTCGCGCCCGCGCTCGCGCTCGCGACGGCCGGCTGCGGAGGAGGAAGCAGCAGCCACCGCGGGCCCGTCGCGCCGACGGTCACGGCGGTGAGCTCGACCGAGCCCCCCGCTTCCGCGACCGACGTCGCGACCAACCGCAAGATCACCGTCACCTTCGACCGCGACATGGATGCGTCGACGATCGACCCGTCGTCGTTCCAGGTCGCGACCTCCATCGGCGGCGTGCCGGTGATCGGCGCGGTGAGCTACGACGCCGCCAATCGCACCGCGACCTTCGCTCCGATCGGCGCGCTCGCCATCAACACGAACTTCACGGCGACGCTCACGACCGACGTGGCCGACTTCACCGCGGCCCACCTCGCCGTGCCCTACGTCTGGAGCTTCCAGACCGGCGCGACCGCCGACGTCTCGCCGCCCGGCGTGCTCGGCTCGATCCCCGCCGACGGATCGTCGGGCAGCGACGTCAACCACCTGGTGGTCGTGAGCTTCGACGAGCCGATCGACGCGGGGAGCGTCTCGATCGCGACGTTCACGCTCGCCGCGCCCGGACCGACGCTCGTGACCGGGACGGTCGGGACCGCCGGCTCGAGCATCGTCTTCCAGCCCGACGCCGACCTCTCCGCCGGCGTCGTCTACACGGCGACGGTCGCCGCGGCCGTGTCCGACCTCGCCGGCAACGCGCTCGGCACCGACCACGTCTTCACGTTCACGACCGGCGCGACGGCGGACCTCGCGGCACCGACCGTCCTCGAGACGACGCCCGCCGACGCGGCGACCGCGATCGCCGTGAACGGGAAGATCACCGCGACCTTCAGCGAGCCGGTCGACCCGAGGACGCTCACGACCGCCGCGCTCACGCTGGCCGGACCCGGCGGCGCGGCCGAGGGCGGCACCGTCTCGATCGGGTCGGGCAACGACCTGATCCGCTTCACGCCGGGCGCCGACCTCGCGGGCGACGCGACCTTCACCGCGGTCGTGACGACGGCCGTGAAGGACCTGGCCGGCAACGCGCTCGCCGCGCCGCTCACCTTCACCTTCACCACGCGCCTGACGCGCGACGACACGACGCCGCACGTCGTGATGAAGTCGCCCGAAGACGGTGCGACCAACGTCGCGGTCAACCAGAAGATCGTCGTCAACTTCAGCGAGGCGATCGATCCCGCGACGGTGAACTCCGCCACCTTCTCGCTCGCGTCGCTGACGACCAACGTGGCCGGCACGATCGCGACGAGCGGCGCGACGGCGACCTTCACGCCCGACACCCAGCTCCCCGCGGCGACCTCCTTCACCGCGATGCTCACGATCGGCGTGAAGGACCTCGCCGGCAACGCGCTGCCGGCGCCGGAGGTATGGGGCTTCACGACCGGCGCGACCTCCGACACGACCGCGCCGACCGTCGTGTCGACCAATCCGGTCGACCTCTCGACGGCGATCGCGATCGACCAGGCGGTCAACGCCACCTTCGACGAGGCGATCGATCCGGCGACGCTCGACGGCGCCTCGTTCACGGTCGTCGCGCCCGGGCCGATCGCCGTGACCGGCACGGTGAGCCTCGACGTGACGAGCACCATCGCGACCTTCGTCCCCGACGCGAACCTCCCGGCCAACACCCAGCTCACCGCGACGCTCACGACCGCGGTGACCGACCTCTCGGGCAACCCGCTCGCGGCCGACTTCGTCTTCACCTTCACGACCGACGCCCACACGGGCGTCGCGACCGTCGACCTCGCGTCGGCGGCGACGTTCGGCGTGCTGGCGACCGACTCGGCCGTGGAGGTCGGCACCTCGACGGTGAACGGCGATCTGGCGGTCGTCTCCGGCACGGGGCAGGGCTTCGCGCCCGGCGACGTGAACGGGACGATCCACGTGGCCGACGAGGTGGCGCTGCACGCGCAGGCCGACCTCTCGCTCGCCTACGCCGACGCGGTGAGCCGGATCCTCGGCGCGAAGCCGCTCGCCGCCGACCTCGCGGGGCTGACGCTGACGGCGGGCCTCCACAAGAACTCGAGCGACGTGACGATCAGCAGCGGCGCCGTGACGCTCGACGCTCAGGGCGACTCCAGCGCCGTCTTCCTCCTGCAGGTGGGCGGCGCGCTCACGACGGGCGCCTCCACGCAGGTGCTGCTCGTCAACGGGGCGAGCGCGGCGAACGTCTTCTGGCAGGTCGGCGGCGACGCGACCCTCGGCGCCTCGTCGACCTTCGCGGGCAGCGTGCTCGCGGCGCAGTCGATCACGGTGAACGCGGGGAGCACGGCCGACGGGCGGATGCTCGCGGGCGCGCTCGGCGCGTCGGCCTCCGTGACGCTCGACACGAGCGTGGTCACGGTGCCGGTCCAATGACGTCCGCCCGCGGACGCGCCGCGGCGCGATGATTCGGAAGCGGTCGAGGCGGTCGGAGCTCGGGCTCCGGCCGCCTCGATCATTTCAGGCGTGCGCGTGCATCGCCTCGTGCTCGGTCGGCTCGACGGCGACTTCGACGTGCTCGGCCGCGACGGGCGCCGGGCGGTGCTCGCAGATCGCGGAGATCGCGAGCATCAGGTCGCGCGCCTCGCCCCACTGCCCCGTCGGCCGCAGGTTCGCCGTGGTGCGCGCGACGTCGTTGATCGAGACGATCCCGACCGCGTGGCCCTCTTCGTCGACGATCGGGATGCGGCGGACGCGGTGCTCCCCCATGACGCGGGCGAGCGCCTGTGTCGACTCGTTCGGATGGCAGCAGACCAGGTCGTGCGACATCGCGACGCGGACCGGGATCTCGTGCAGCGCCTTTCCCGTCGTCCAGGCGGCCATGCAGATGTCACGGTCGGTGATGACGGCGACCACGTGGTCGTCGGCGTCCACGACGGGGAGCGCACCGCAGTCGTGCTCCCACATCTGCTGGGCCGCGCAGCTCATCGGATCGTCCGCGTGACAGGTCACGACGGGACGCGTCATCAACTCCTCGATCTTCATCGTGTACTCCTTGTATGGATGAAGCGACGCGGCCGCTCGGGCCGCAGCGCGAGCACCCCTCGAAGCGGAGCGCAGGTCCTTCCGTGACGCGGAGGCCGCGGCTCAGGCCGCCGGCGGTCCGCGCCGCCCCATGATGAGAGCGATCAGGAAGAGCACGAGGAAGACGAAGAAGAGGATCTTCGCGAACTCCGTCGCCACTTGCGCGATGTTGCCGAAGCCGAAGACGGCGGCGACGATCGCGAGGACGAGGAAGACGACGGCCATTCGCAGCATGGGAGGTCGCTCCGGGCAGGGATGGTAGCGGGCGCCATTCCCCGGTCGGGACGGCACCCGTCACGCGGGGGCCGGGGCGAACCCCGCGCCAGCCGAAGCGACCGCGCGCGCCTCAGCGTGCCCCGGCGGAAAGCCGCAGGTCGAGCTTGCGCGCCGACAGGAAGCGCGCCGCGACGTCCTCCCAATTCCACAGATTCCAGAGCGCGGCGAAGAAGTCGGATTTGCGGTTCTCGTACTGCAGATAGTAGGCGTGCTCCCACGCGTCGATGACCAGGAGCGGGACGTTGCCGGGGCTGAGCTCCGACTGGTGGTCGTGGATCTGCGTGACGAGGAGGCGCCGCGAAAGCGGCTCGTAGACGAGCGCCGCCCAGCCCGAGCCCATGATCGACGCGGCGACCTCGTTCATCTGCTCCTGAAAGAGGTCGAAGCTGCCGAAGTCGTTCTCGAACGCCGCGAGCAGCTCGCCTTGCGGCCGGCCCCCCGCCTTCGGGGCGAGGTTGCGCCAGAAGATCGAGTGGAGGATGTGGCCGGAGACGTTGAACGCGAGCGCGCGCTCGAGCGCCGAGACGCGCGTGAAGTCCTCCATGGAGCGCGCCTCCTCGAGCTGCTCGAGCGCCTCGTTGGCGTTCGTCACGTAGGCGGCGTGGTGCTTGTCGTGGTGGAGCTCGAGGACGCGCGCCGAGATGTGGGGCTCGAGCGCGGAGAGGTCGTATTGGAGTTCGGGCAGCGTGTAGATCGCCATGGCTCGCTCCGGCGGTGCGCAGTCGAGGTGGGACGTCGGGCGGAGGCGGGGTCGTCCGCCTCCGCCCGATCTTCACTGCTGCCCGAGATCGTCCGATCGCGGGCCCGCGCGGTCAACGATCAGCGAGGATGCGCGCCACGTCCTCCGGCACCGTCACCTGGGTTCCGCCGAAGTCCGAGAGCATGTAGTGGCAGAGGATGCTCGGTCCGCCCGCCGCGTCGGCCGGCGGCCGGGGGTTCGAAGGCGCCCGCTCCGCCGGGTGGCGCCAGTCGAGCTCGGCGATCCGGCCCTGCGTCACGGTGAAGCGCAGCGAGCAGTTCCTGCCGTCCGACTTCCCGCCCTTCTTGTCTTCGGGGCTCGGGCCGAGGACGCAGTCGTAGGTCGCCATGCCGCCCTTGACGTCGGCGCCCGTCGAGCGCTGGCAGCTGACCAGGCGCGCCTCGAAGTTGCGGATCAGGTCGTCAGGGAGCGGCAGGTTCGCGAGCATCGCCGCGACGCGCGTGTCGCCTCCGCCGGCCTTGTCGCCGATCGGGGCGACGGCGTCGCCCTCGCCGCCGATCTTGACCGCTTCGGAGCCGGAGTCGGGCCGCGGAGGCTCGCCGATGCGCGCCGGGATCATCGCCCACTCCTTCTGCTCGCGCGAGCGCCAGACCAGCTTGCGGTTCGAGCGGAACGCCTCGAGCCGGTCGCTCTTGAACTGCACCGGCTTGTCGCGCTCGAACGCGCCGGTCCCGTGGAAGCTCTCGCGCTTCGCAGGCGCCTCCTTGGCGATCGCCACCTTCTCCTCGCCGGCGCCCGACTTCTCGCCGCCCTTGTCGCCCTGCTCGTCGCGCTGCGGATCGGGCTTCTTCGCTTCGCCCGTCCCCGCAAGCGGTTTGCTGTCGCCGCCCGCCATCGTGCCGTCGATCTCGATTTTGTAGCCGTTGGCGCGGCGGAGCTCGTCGAGCGCGGCTTTCAACTCGACGTCGATCTGGGCTCCACCCTTCTGCTGCGCATCGCGCGCGGCGTCGCCCGCGCGCGGCGGTTCGACCGGCGGCGGCTTCGGCGGATCCTGCACCGCAAGCCAGCTCGAGAGAAGCAAAGTCGTGAGGACCATCGTCGCACTCCTTCGGAATGGGGGGCCGCGCGCGCGGCGCGATCGGCGAACGTCTGCCTTCGCGCCGCCCTTCCGCAAGGTCCCGAGAATCGAGATGGCCCTGCGAGCTCTCGGAGAAACTTCAACACGGAAGCGAGGCCAGGAGGGCTCGCAGGGCCAAAGGGGGAATCGGAATCGCGGCGCATCGGCAAAGCGGGGGCCGTCGCAAGCGCGCCGCGCGCACGCGTGAAAAACCCGAGGCGGCCTCCCCCGCCGAAGGAATGAGGGAGGCCGTCTCGGCGACGGTCCGCGTCACGGGCTCCGGCTCGATCCGAGGCTTTCGCCTCCGCCGGACACCGCGGCCGCGCCGTCGAATCACCTGCGTTCCGGGTTCACTCGTGCGCCGGGCGTCCGCGCAGCGACATCACCAGTCCGACCACGGCGACGAGCGCGCCGGCGGCCATGAGCCAGATCGCCTTGTCACTCGGCGCACCCTGGAACAGCTTCGAGAACTCCGAAGAGATCGATTCGCTCGCGTTCAGGCCCGCGAACAGCAGCGCGATGCCGACGATGATCAAGCCGATGCCGATGATCCGGTCGGTCGGGTAGGTCTGGTCGGTCTGCACGGCTCCCTCCATCCGGGGTCGCGAGCGGCTGCGGCGTAGGCCCGTGCGCGATCGCGTGCGCCGTGCCTTGGCAACTGACCTGCCGCAGCGCGACGCGCGCGACCGCGCCGCCGTCGCCGCGGCGTGCGCGGCTGACGTGCTTCGTCCGCGCCGCGCGCTTTCGCGGTTTCTACAAAGCGAGTCCAGGCCGATGGGCCGGATCAGAACGAACGCACGAGTCGCGGCAGGAGACGGAGCGCTCCCGACGCGACGCGCACGAGCCCGCCGAGCGCGCGGCGCGACGCTGCGGAGGTCGTCGCGGCCCCGACGAACCCGGCCGCGACGCCGCCGCCGAGCCAGGCGAGCGGGTGCTCGCGCGCGCAGGCGGTCGTGAGCGCGGCGACGTCGCCCGCGAGGTCCGCGCGCGCCGTGGCGAACTCCGCTTGCAGCGCTCGTCGGCGCCGCTCGAACTCGCGGTCGATCGCGTCGCCGGCCACGTCACTTCTCCGGCGGCGGTGCGTCGCCGCGCGGGCGAGGGGCGTCGGCGAGGACGGCGCGCCGCGCGCGGCGGCGGACGAAGCGCGCCGCGACGACCAGCGCGGCCAGCACGGCCGCGCCCGCGCCGAGCTCGCCGATCCACGGCTCGCCGGTCCAGCGCGCGAGCGCGTGCTCGATCCCGGAGACGACGCGCAGCGCGGCGGCCAGCGCGAGCGCGACGCCCGCGAGGAGCGCCAGCGCGGCGAGCGCGACGGCGAATCCCGCCTCGACCAGCCGCGCCTGCAGCCGTTTCCAGCCGAGCGCCGCGAGGTCGCGGGTGCTCTCGACGAGGCGGCTCGCGTGGTCCGAGAAGGAGTGCAGCGCCGCGGCGAGCTCGTGCTCGGCGCGCGAGCCGGGCCGCCGCGACGCGCGCGGACGCGGTATCGGTGCCCGCTTCACGAGCGGCGACGCAGCGTGAGGCCGAGCAGCGCGCCGACGCCGACGGCGATCAGCAGCGATCGCACCGGATGGTCGGCGACGGCTTCGAGCAGCCGCTCCTGCGCGCGCTCGACGGTGTGCTTGCCCTCGGCGACGGCGCTGCGGCCGCGGGCCTTGATCCGGTCGGCGGCATCGCCGACGTTGTCGGCGGCGATCGCGCCGAGACCCTTCACGTCGCGCAGGATCCGGCGCGACTGCTCCTTCATCGTGCTCGCATGTCGCGAATTGCCGCTCATCATGGGGGTTCTCCTCTTCGGGGGGATCGGTTCGAGCGGAGCGTTCGGCAACGGACATGCCCGCGCTGCTTTTCGGCGCGCGTTCGGCGCCCGGCCACCGCCGGAGCGGTCGCCTCCCGACCGGGGCCGGGATCGGCTCTTCCTTCCACATATATGGGCGCCTTCTTTCGAGGGGGGCCGCCGCGGGCCGCGCGCCCGCGTCCCCGCTCGGGCCGGAATCTTTACCGCGCCCCGCATCACCCCTCCTTGCAACGACCCTAGGTTGCGGAGCGTGGCCATCCCCGCGCTCCACACGCTGAAGGACGACCTCCACTTCCTGCTGACGAACCGGCTGCCGCGCCGCTGGGCGACGCAGTTCATGGGTTGGTTCAGCGCGATCGAGGTGGGATGGGTGCGCGACCTCTCGCTCGCGGCCTGGCGCCTGTGCGCGCCCGAGCTCGACCTCTCCGACGCGAAGAAGGAGCGCTTCGACAGCCTGCACGACTGCTTCGTGCGCGAGTTGAAGGACGGCGCGCGCCCCGTCGACGCCGATCCGCGCGTCGTAGTGAGCCCGTGCGACGCGATCGTCGGCGCGCACGGCCGCATCGACGGGACCCGGGTCTTCCAGGCGAAGGGCTTCCCCTACTCGCTGGACGACCTGCTCGGCGACCGCGAGCGCGTCGAGCGCCACCGCGACGGCCTCTTCGTCACGCTGCGCCTCAAGTCGACCATGTACCACCGCTTCCACGCGCCGTGCGACGGCGCGCTGCGCGAGGTGACCTACATCGCGGGCGACACGTGGAACGTCCACCCGATCGCGCTGCGGCGCGTCGAGCGGCTCTTCTGCCGGAACGAGCGGGCGGTGCTCGACGTCGACCCGTCGCGCGGCGGCGCGCGGCGGCGCGGCGGCGCGCTGACGCTGGTGCCGGTCGCGGCGATCCTGGTCGCGAGCATCCGGCTGCACTGCCTGCCGCAGCCGCTCGACATGCACTACCGCGGCGCGCAGCGCATCGAGTGCGACGCGAAGTTCGACAAGGGCGACGAGCTCGGCTTCTTCCAGCACGGCTCGACGATCCTCGTCTTCGCGTCGGGCGAATTCGGATTCAGCGAACACGTCGTCGAGGGCGCGACGATCCGCATGGGCCAACCGTTGCTGCGGAACGAAACCTGGAGCTCGTGAGATAACGCATACCGACACCCGCTTCGGCCTGTCCTTCCTGGAGGAGCTGAAGGAGCAGCGTTGGGACGACCACCGCTACTACCACCACAGCCGCATCAACCAGTCGCTGCACCTGCTGAGCGCGCTCTGCTTCCTCGCGACGTACGCGCTGATCCTCGCCGGACAGCCGATCCCGGCCGCGCTGCTCGGCTGGTTCGGCGCGATGGTCTCGCGCCAGGTCGGCCACTTCTTCTTCGAGCCGAAGGGCTACGACGTGGTGAACCGCGCGACCCACGAGCACAAGGAGGAGATCAAGGTCGGCTACAACCTGCGGCGCAAGGTGGTCCTGCTCTCCGTGTGGGGCCTCTCACCGCTGGTGCTGTGGACGTCGCCGTCGCTGTTCGGTCTGCTGCCCGGCCGCGTCGGCCACGACCTCTTCCTGCGAGACCTTTCGGTCGCGTGGCTGCTGCTCGGCGCGGCGGCCGTACTCGCGCGCACCGCCTGGCTCGCCGCCCGGCGCAACCTCCAGACGGGCCTCGTCTGGTGCACCAAGATCCTGACCGACCCCTTCCACGACATCGCGCTCTACTGGCGCGCCCCCATGCAGGTCGCGCGCGGCGAGCTGCTCGACCCGATGGCCGACGTGACCGCGCGGGGCTGACGGCAGGCCGAGCCGCACCGCGAGCATCTCGCGCAGGACGCGGCGCTGGATCGACCGATGGGTCAGCGCCGCGTCCTGCCACCACCAGCCGTCCGCCTGCATCGCCTGCGCCGCCGCGACGAAGCGGCGCAGCACCTCGTCGAAGTCGGCGTCGGCGAAGGCGTGGCTGAAGATGAAGCGCCCCGTCCCGACCCAGCTCATCGCGATGCCGTGCGCGCGCAGGTAGTACTGGAACATCCAGTGGTAGCGGCCGGGGATCGTGTAGAGCGTGGTCCAGACCGAGACCATGTTCGCGACGCGGACCGGCAGGCCGAGCTGCTCGAGCGAGCCGTTGAGCGCGCGCGCGCGCCTCCCCCACGTCGCGTCGACCTCCTCGTAGGTCGCGGCGACCTCGGGGTCGTCGAGGCGGACCAGGAACTCGTTCATCGTCGCCATCACGTAGGGATGGGAGTTGAACGTCCCGCGCGCGAAGCAGATGTCGGAGGGGCGCTCGTCGCGGAAGCGCCGCATCAGGTCGCGCCGGCCGCAGACCGCTCCGATCGGCAGCCCGCCTGCGAGCGTCTTGCCGTAGGTGACCAGGTCGGCGCGCACGCCGAAGAACTCCTGCGCGCCGCCGCGCGCCAGGCGGAAGCCGAGGAAGACCTCGTCGAGGATCAGGACGATCCCGCGGCGCGTGCAGACCTCGCGCAGCTCGCGCAGCCACGCGGCGTAGGCCTCCTTGTCGTACGCGACGGTGCGCGCGCCGGTGACGAGCATCGAGTCGCTCGGCGCGCTGCCGTTGGGGTGCATCGCCTGGATCGGGTTGACCAGCACGCAGGCGATGTCGCGTCGCGTCGCGAGCACGCGCAGCGTGGCGCGGTCCATCTCCTTCAGCGTGTAGACCTCGCGCGGCGGGCGCGGGTTGCCGACGCCCGCCTGCACGCCGTCCCACCAGCCGTGGTAGGAGCCGCAGAAGCGGACGACGTGCGAGCGGCGCGTGTGGTACCGCGCGAGGCGCACCGCCTGCATCACCGCCTCGGTCCCCGACATGTGGAAGGAGACCTCGTCCTGCCCCGAGATCTCCCGCAGCCGCCGCACGTTGTCGGCGATGAGCGGGTGGTAGGAGCCGAGGACCGGCCCGAGCGCGCGCGCCTTCGCGGTCCCGCGCTCGATGCACTCCTTGTAGAAGTCGTAGCCGAAGACGTTCACGCCGTAGGAGCCGGAGAGGTCGTAGGACCAGTTCCCGTCGAGGTCGCGCACGCGCGCGCCGGCCGACTCCTCGAGCAGGCTGCCGAGCGGCAGCTCCGCCCGGACCCGGCTGCGGAACTGGAACGGGACGCGGTAGGCGTTCACGAACGCGACGTCGGAGACGCCTTCGGAGAGCTCCGCGCTGCGCGCGAGCGTGCGCGGAGAGCGGGCGCGCAGCTGCGCGCCGAGCCGCTCGAACGCCGCGCTACGGCGCGCCGCGACCTCGGGCGGCGCGCCGTCGGCCTTGAAGAAGTCGTCCGCGCCGTACTCGTAGAAGGGGACGAGCTTCGCGACGAAGCGGGCGATCCGCGCGTGGCCCCGCAGGCTCCGGTGCTTGGCCTTCGAGAGCTGGAGCCTGCGGTACCCGCGGCGCAGCAGCTCGATCCCGGCGGCCGATGCGACGACGGTCAGCGTGAGCGTGTCCATGTCAGGCGCGCGCCTCCTCGACGTCGTTCGCGCGCGCGATCAGCGTGCGCACCTCGGTGCGGGCGCGGTCCTTCTTCTTGGGCGCCTTCTTGCGGAACGCCTCGGCGTCGAGGATCGCGGTGAACGGCTGGTCGACGCGGTTCTTCTCGACGTAGGCGCGGGCGTTGCGCCCCATCCGTTCGCGCGTGACGCGGTCCATCAGGGCCTCCATCGCCGCGACCAGGCCGCGCACGTCGCGCCCGGTCACCTTGATGCCGGTCTCCCCGTCGACCATCAGCTCCTGCGGCCCGCCCATGTCGGAGACGACGACCGGGAGCCCGCTCGCCTGCGCCTCGAGCGGGGCGTTGCCCCACGTGTCGGTCGTGCTCGGGAAGAGCTTCGCGTCGGCCGAGGCGATCGCGCGCGCGAGCTCCTCCCCTTCGAGCATCCCGACGAAGGTCGCGGGTGCGCCGCGCAACTTGTCCTCCAGGGCGCGCCGGTGTGGCCCGTCGCCCACGAAGATCAGGTGGGCGCTTCGATGACGCGCGTGCAGCGTCCGGAACGCGTCGGCGAGCAGGTCGAGGTTCTTCTCGAGGCTCACGCGGCCGACGTAGACGAACTTGACCTTCGTCGCCTCGTCCTCGATGCCGTGCTTCCTCCAGTAGCCCGCGACGCGCTTGCGCGGATGGAAGCGCTGCAGGTCGACCCAGCGGTCGAGCACGAGCAGGCGCCGCTTGCGCAGCCCGCGCTCGTGCAGCAGGCGCGCGATGTACTTCGACGGCACGACCACCTCGTCGACCGCGTGGTAGAAGAGGATCATGTACTTCCAGGCCAGCGCCTCGAGGCTGACGTCGCGCGTGTAGTTCTCGACGTACTCGGGGAAGCTGGTGTGGTAGGTCGCCGCGGTCTCGATCTGCAGCAGCTTCGCGGCGAGCAGGCCGGCCACGCCGACCGTGCCCGGCGTGCTGATCTGCATCTTGGTGAAGCCCTCCTCCTGCAGCCACTTCAGCATCTCGAGGAAGGCCGGGAAGCGGACCTGCAGCCCCTCGTACTTCGGGAAGTCGAGGTTGACGATCGACGGGAAGATCTTGAGGCGGCCCGCCTCGATCAGCTCGCGGATCTCGGGCGAGGAGCAGTGGCGCTCCTGCTCCTCGGCGCACAGCGACGTCGCGACCGTGAAGTCGATGCGGCGGCGGCGCGCCTCGTCGATCATCTTGCGGATGGTGCGCGACACGCCGTTCACGTCGAAGAGTGTGTCGGTGACGAGCACGAGGCGCGGCCGCTCCCCGATCTCGAACGCGTCGCGCACGTCGCGCACGATCCAGCGGTCGGAGCTCTGGTGGAAGTAGGAGAGCAGGTAGGGCAGCGAGACGAAGACGTTCGAGGTGACCAGCGCGACCGCCTCCTTGATGACGCGCACGACGTCGTTGGAGTCGGCCGTCGCGATGCGCGCGACGTAGCGCCGGAAGACCCGGTTCACGAGCGTGCTGACCACCAGGAAGATGCGGTCGTCGGTGCGCGTCGCGGCGGCGAGCGCGGCGCGGAAGGCGTCGTCGCGCAGCAGCCCCGTCACCTCGCCGGTCAGGATGCGCTCGAACGGGACGCTGCCGGCGCCGCGGCGCGCGATCGTGCGCGCCGCGATCCGCTGCAGCCAGGCGCGCGCGGCGAGGAGGAGCCTGCCCCCCGCGGAGATCGACTCGCCGTCGAAGACGAGGCGGAGGAGGTCCTGCACCGGCCCGCCGATGCCGATCGAGCGCGTGGGCAAGGCGGCCGGCACGGGCGCGGCGGCCGCCGCCGCGCCGCGGCACGCGACGCCGCGCGAGCGCGCGCGGTTCTTCGGGAGGCGGCCGTCGTAGAGCAGCTTCAACATCGCGTGCGCGAGCGTGACCGGTCCGCCGTGCGCGCCGCCCGGCCGCGTCTCGCGGCGGCGGATCGCCTCGATCACGTCGTTGGCGGCGAGCGGCGCGCCGTCCGGCAGCGGCAGCTCGGTCCAGGTCTGGCCCGGGTTGATGCCGGAGTGGTCGTCCGACCCGCCGACCACCGCCTTCTGCCACGGCGTCTCGCCCTTGGGTGAAAGCCGGTGCTTGTTGGCGAGCCGCTCGATCGTCGCGCGGTCGAGCGAGCTCACCAGCCGGAAGGTCAGCTCGTTCAGCGACTTGGTGCGCGTGCCGTTGCGCACCTCGAAGGTGTTCATGAGGAGGAGCGCCTTCTCGAGGTGCTCGACGCGCAGCGCGCCCTCCCGGCCGTACTGGCGGTTCTGCGTGCTCATGAGCGGATGGGTCATGAAGTACGCGAGCTTGTTGCCCTCGGGCCGGCGCGCCTCCGCCGCGATCTCCGCGTCGACGTAGGCGATCATCTCGTAGAGGTTCTTGCGCAGCCGGTTCGCCTCGGCGAACTGCTTCTCCGTCATGTTCGCGATGGTGACGTGGATGTTGCAGCCGTCCTCGGGGAAGGTGGTCGTCATCTCCGCGCTGATGAAGACGTCGGGCAGCCCCGCGTCGAGCATCTCGAGCACGCCGTCGATCGAGTTGTGGTCCGTCAGCGTGACGATCGACATCCCCTGCCGCTTCAGCTCGCGATGGAGCTTGATCGGGTCGGAATAGGACTCGGGGATGGAGAAGGAGTTGGCCGCGAAGTAGTCGGTGACGTTCGACGCATAGGAATGGAGGTGGAAGTCGATTCGGCCGGTGTTCCGTCGAATCATGGGCGAAGTCCTCCGAACCGCTCGCGGATCCTTGGAAGCGGTGCCCGCGCGAGGCGAGACCCGATCCGTCCCCGCCGGCGCGGACGCGTGCGTCCGTTCCGGACCGTGCGGATTCACCGTCTCGCCCGCGGACTTCGATCGCCCGGATTCAGTTCACCCTGCGTGTATGGAGTTACGGCAAGGTCGACGTGAAGAATGGGCGTTCCGGAAGGAACTGCCCGGGACGCGAAGGCAGGAGCTCTCCATCGTGATCGTGCGCCGCGCTCGTCCGGACGTGAAGACGGTCGTCACCACGCTGCGCAAGCTCGGGAGCGCGAGCGTGCGCGAGGGCTACGCCCGCTACGGCATCGTCGCGCCGAAGTCGTTCGGCATCGCGATGAACCGGATCCACCGCCTCGCCAAGGAGATCGGGCGCGACCATGCGCTGGCCGCGGAGCTTTGGAAGACCGGCTGGTACGAGGCGCGCCTCCTCGTCGCCTTCATCGGCGAGCCCGCGCAGCTCACGCCGGCGCAGATGGAGCGCTGGGCCCGCGACTTCGACAACTGGGCCGTCTGCGACACCCTCTGCTTCCACCTCTTCGACCGGTCGTCGCACGCGCTCGCGACGATCAAGAAATGGTCGCGCCGGGAAGAGGAATTCGTGCGCCGGGCCGGTCTCGCGCTCCTCGCTTGCGTCGCCCTCCACGACAAGGAGAGCAGCGACGCGAAGTTCACGCCCCTCCTCCCCCTGGTCGAGCGGGCCGCCGACGACGAGCGCAACTTCGTGAAGAAGGCGGCGAGCTGGGCGCTGCGCGCGGTGGCACGACGGAGCCCGGCGCTCGAGTCGAAGGTGGCGGCGCTCGCGAAGCGGCTCGCCGCCTCGAGGGACGCCGCGCCGCGCTGGATCGGCAAGGACGTCCTGCGCCAGATCGGGCGCTGACGGGCGGGAATGCGGAATTCGGGGGACGATCCGCACCGGAAGGTGGTCGGAGATATCTTCCGCGCTGCGCGTTGGTTACGGACGCCGCCGCATTCCGCTGATGGCTGAGAGGCCTTCTTCCACGGGGTGTTCATGTCCGACCGCCACGACGCGGATCCGCCCGCCCGCAGTCCCGTCCCGACCGACCGTTCGTTGAACGACGCCGTCGAGCGGCTGCTCCTCGAGTACCTCGACGCGCTCGACGCGGGGAAGGCGCCGGGGCTCGAGGATTTCATGCAGGGGCAGAGCGCCGAGGTGCAGGAGGAGCTGCGCCGCCGCGTCGAGCCGCTGCTGCGCGTCCGGCGGGCGCTGCGCGCGTCGTCGTCGCAGGACGCGGCGGCTCCGGGGCCGACGCTCGAGGGGACCACGCTCGGCGACTTCGAGCTCCTGCGCGAGGTCGGCCACGGCGGGATGGGGATCGTGCTGCTCGCGCGGCAGAAGTCGCTGAAGCGGCTGGTCGCGGTGAAGGTCCTGAACAGCACGGTCGCGGCGACGACGCGCGGAGTGACTCGCTTCCAGCACGAGACGACCTCGGCGGGCCGCCTCAGCCATCCCAACATCGTGCAGCTCCTCGAGGCGGGCACCGATCGCGGGATGCGGTACTTCGCCATGGAGTGGATGGCGGGCGGCACGCTCCACCAGAAGACCGAGGCGCGCCGCCGCGAGCGCGCGGAGGCGGTGCGGCGCGCCGACACGCCCGCGGTGCGCAGCGCGATCGAGCAGACGCTCCGGGCGACGCTCCAGATCGCCGAGGCGCTCGCGTACATCCACGAGCACGGCGTGATCCACCGCGACGTCAAGCCGCAGAACATCCTCTTCGACGACAAGGGCACCGCGCACCTCGCCGACTTCGGCCTCGCGAAGGACGAGGAGGCGAGCAGCCTCTCGCGCACCGGCGACATCGCCGGCACGCCGCACTACCTCAGCCCCGAGCAGGCGCTCGCCAAGCGGATCACCATCGACCACCGCACCGACATCTACTCGCTCGGCGTCGTGCTCTACGAGTCGCTCTCCCTGGTGAAGCCGTTCGACGGCAAGACGCTCGAGCAGGTCCTCTTCGCCATCTCGTTCCGCGAGCCGAAGTGGCTGCGCAAGATCGATCCGCGCATCCCGCGCGACGTCGAGACGGTCTGCCACAAGGCGATCGAGAAGAACCCGAACCGCCGCTACGCGACGGCGCGCAAGTTCGCCGACGACCTGCGCCACCTCCTCGACCACGAGGCGATCGACGCGCGCCCGCCGACGCCCGTCTCCCGCATCCTGCGCGGCGTGCGGCGCCACCGCGTCGCGTGCTCGCTGGTCGGATGCGTGGTGGTCGCGGCGGCCGCGGGGGCGTGGGCGCAGCAGGTCCGGGGGAAGCGCGAGCGGGCGCGCGCCGCGTACGGTCAGCTGTTCGAGATGCAGGTCGAGCCGCTGTCGGAACGCAAGCCGGGGGCGCTCGCCGAGATCCGCCAGCGCATGCGGCAGGTGCAGGACCTCGAGACGTCGCTCGACACGCCCGAACGCCAGCGCATCCTCGAGCTTTCGAAGAACTTCGACCGCGAGATCACGACCCGCCGCGATCGCGCGCTCGCCCACCTGCGGCGTGGGATGGGTCGACCGGCCGCCGCTTCGCCGGGCACGCCGCACGTCACGCTGGCCGCCTCCGTCCAGTCGGACGTCGAGTACTTCATGGGCCTCGCGGGCGTCGTCGAGGTCGCCCCGTTCCTCCCCGACGACGCCGAGTTGCAGCGCTTCGCCGTGCTGAGCGAGACGTTCCCGAAGCTCACGCTCACCGCCGCGGACGGGAGCAGCGGCGCGCTGGCCTCCGCGCGCTCGATCGATCCCTACACCGGCCGGCTCGGCGACCCGTTCCCGCTCGGCCCGATCCCGCTGACCGAGGTCCCGGTCCCGCAGGGCTACTCGCGGATCGTCGTCGAGCGCGGCGACGGGACGTTCGCCGAGATGACGCGCCTCTTCGTCGACCGTGGCACGCCCTACGTCCTCACGGTCTGGTTCCGGCCGCCCGAGGAGACCGAGGTCGACATGATCCCGATCTCCGGCGGCCGCTTCCCCTTGGGCAAGCCGAAAACTGATGAGGGACAGGAGCTTGCCTTCCTCGAGCGCGAATTCGACGTCGCCGACTTCTCGATCGACCGCACCGAGGTCAGCAACGCCGAGTACCGTCGCTACATGGGCGACCTCGCGCAGCGGTCGCTGCCGATCGCCGTGGCTCGTCCCGAATACTGGCCCGACGCGTGGGATCCTGCATGGGATCGCCTCCCCGTCACTGGCATCTCAGTCGAGCAGGCGGCGTACTTCGCCGAATGGGAGGGCAAGCGGCTTCCGACGGCCCAGGAATGGGAGCGCGCCGCGCGCGGTCCGGAAAGCGTCCTCTTCCCGTGGGGCGACACCAATCCGCAACTCCTGCTTACGGTCGGAAACGCTGAGCGCCACCCCATGCCCGAGAACAACCGCGCGATCCTGTGGCAGGACTTCACGAGGAAAGTCCAGCCGGTCGACGAGACCGAGCCCGAGGCGATCGGACCCGAAGGACTGCTGCACACGCTCGGCAACGTCAGTGAATGGACCGAGTCGCCCGCCCTCTACGTGATCGGCGGGAAGCCGTGCGTCCTCCCCTACCAGTGGCAAGCGAAGGGATTCTGCTTCTACGCCATCTGCCCGTCCGCGAAAGACGAGGGCCTCGCGACGCAGTTGCAGATGCCCCAGCCGGTCGGCAACTCCACCATCGGCATCCGCTGCGCGAAGAGCAAGGTGCCGTGACGCGGCCGCGCTGCCGGCCGCGTCGAGCGCCGCCGCCGAAGGTCGGATCAGTTCACGAACTCGTCGACACTCAGCACGAGATCGTCGATCGTCGTGTTCGCCTCGATCGGGATCTCCGCGGAATTGACGACCCGCTTCGCACGTGACGTGCAGTACGCGGCGAGCATGACCTGCAGCAATCCGCGACCCTCGAGGCCGATCCTGAGGTCCTGCATCGTCTTGCCCGTCGCGATTCCCTTCGCGATGGGAGCGATGCACTCGATCGCGCGCCGGACGTGGCGCCGGATCGTCGTGCTGGAGCCGCGGGAGGCGCGCAGGAGAACGGTCGCTGTGGGCGGCAGATGGCTCGAGTGCGGGATCGCGAGCGTGCCCAGGTGCGGCAGCCGGTCCCGTTCGAGCATTCCCGGGAATGCCTCGCACGCGTTCAGCGCGTGACGCCACGCGAGCTGCCGGAGAACGGGGTCCGAGAATGAAGGAAGACCGGTGGTGAACTCGAGTGCGTCGTACGGCGCGCGCAGCTCCTTCAAGTCGTCGGCGGTGAGCCTCTCGGTCCGGTCGAAGTTGGTCCGCGTGAAGTCGTCGAATCCCGCCGGACCGGGCACGCGGCGCGGAGCGTACGCCCGCATGAATGCGCGCTGGCCCAGGACGAACGCGGCGGCGAGCCGCTTCCAGACCAAGAGCTCGGCGGGATCGGCGGCGATCCGGAGAGCGAGTTCTCGGAGCCGCGCCGTGATCGGGTTCTGGTTCGGGTTCTGGCTCGGGTTCGGGTTCGGGGCCTGTCCGGTTTGAGACCGGACCAGGTCGACGACCTGAAGCAGCGCCAAGGCGTATTCGGCAAACAGGAAGACCATGGCCGAATCGGGCTCGACATTGACGTCGGAGAGATCCTCCGTCACGCGCAGGTCGCCCTGGCAGAACGCCACGAAGGCGTCGAACGCCCCCGACGTCCCGTTCGCGCCCAGCTTCTGCAAGGTGCCGAGCGAGATCATGTCGCCATCGAAAACCTGCTCCCGGATCAGGAGGACTTCGTTGGCGAGCGCGTCGACCACCTTGGGAGTGCAGACTTCCGCGTCTTCGCCCATGCGCGCGCTCACGATGCGCCCCTCGAGAATCGCCTTGAGTTTGGCCCGCAGCTGCGACACCGTGTCGCGGATGTCGATCTTCGGGTCCTTCGGGGGATGGGCCTTCAACACGTCTTCGTCGGAGCGCTCTTCGAGCAGTGTGAACCAGAGGAACTGTCCGCGGGCAGCCGGATCCTCGATTTCTTTCGCAGCCGTGCGCCGCCGGTCGATCCGCGTCGCCGGATCGTCCGCTGGAGGTGTCGCCGGCGCGTCGACGTGGTCGATCCGCACGACCCCGCCGACGACCGGAGGCCCGCCCGAATACTCGACCGTCACGAAGAACTCGCGGCAGTCGGACAGGCGCGACAAGACCTCGAGGTCGATCGACTGCGTCGCGCCACCCTGCGCCGCCGGATTCTTCCCGCGCCAGCGGACCTCCTTCGGGTCGACGCGAACGTCATGGACGACGGTCCGGCTCTCGACGAGCAGGATCCGCAGGAATCCGGGCTCGACGACGTCGCGGCCGATCACGATGCGGAAACGGATCGAACTCGTCTGCACTTTCTGCGGAGCGGATCCCACGACGCATCTCCACGGATCGGCAGGACGCGCGTCGCGCCGGCCTTCCCTACGGGGCGGGATACTTGATCGAGACGACCAATCCGTGCGCGACGATCATCGGTCCGGCGATGAAGCTCATGCTCAACTTCGCCTTCGGCGGATTGCCGTTGTTCAGCAGGAGCGAGTGACCGTTTCCCGGCCGACAGCCCCCCGACCCGGTCGAGACGTGTCCGGGCAACGAGCAGGCGGAGTCGACGACGTATGAAGTCCCATGGAGAGCGTTGAACGCGGTGAGGATGCCGGTGATCACGGCGACGGCGCCCGGGAATTCAGCCGGGCCGACGGTCGCGGCCTCGAGCGTCACACGCAGTTCGGGAATGTGCTCGATCGGTACGGCGCCTTCGCCGTCGATGAGCAGCATTTGGGCAAGGGTCGCGCCGCACCCGAGTGGCGGGACGGTCGAGAGTTGGGGGGCGGTCTCCCGCCAAATCGTCCGGACGAGCGTCACCGTGCCAGCCATGAGCTCTCCTTCGAAGGGCGAGACAACAAGCGGAATCAGTACGCGGACGCAACTGCCGGCGTCACGACGCCGTCTTTTTGCGCGCGACTTCGGGAGCGATCCGTTCGTTCAGTCGGAGCGCGATCGAGTCGACGGTCGAGGACTCCGTGATCTCGAGGTCCTCCGGCTCGACCCTCCTGCCCGGCGCGCTGGCGTACGCAGCGAGCATCTTCGCGAGGGACTCGAGCCGCGGCCCCTTGATCCCGAGCTTGCCCAGATTGTCGGTCGCGCCGATGCCCGTCGGCACCGTGGCGACGCTCGCGACCTCGTGGCGCACGTGGCGCCGGATCGACGGGTCGGCGCCGCGCAGCGCGCGCAGCGAGACGGTGGCGGACTGGTCGGGCTTGTCGACGGCCGGGAGCATGAGGTCGCCGAGCTCGTCGCTCCGCTCGTCTTCGAGCGAGCCGGGGAACGCCTCGACCGCGTTCATGGCGTGGCGCCAGAAGACGCTCCGCAGCACCGCGTCCGCGAGCGGCGGTTTCTTCTTCGAGAACTTGAGTTTGTCGTAGCGAGCGCGCAGCTCCTTCAGCTCGTCCGCGTCGAGCTTCTCGGTCGGATCGAAGTTGGTGCGGACGTAGTCGCCGATGTGCGCCGGGCCGTTCAGACGATGCGGCGCGTAGGCGCGCATGTAGACGCGCTGGCCCAGCACGAACGAGGCGGCGACGCGCTTCCAGAGGTGGAGATGGTTCGCGTCGGCGAAGAGGCGCTCGGCGACCGCCTTCGCCTGCGGGTTCTCGAGTCCCTCCGAGCCAGGCGCGCCGAACTGCCCGACCACCTGGAGCAGCGTGAGGGCGTACTCGGCGAAGAGGAACACCATCGCCGAGTCGGGCTCGACATTGAGGTCGGAGAGCTCGTCGACGATGCGCAGGTCGCCCTGGCAGAACGCGAGGAAGGCCTCGGTGATCGCGCGCTCGAGGTCCCTCCTGCTGTCAATCCCTCCGGTCAGATCCTTCGCCGCCGCCGCCGCCGCCGCGACTTTCATGAACACCCGCTCATGGATGAGCAGCGTGCCCACCGCGACGTCGGACGTGAACTCCGGCGTGCAGACGAGCGCGTCGTCTCCGGTGCGCGCCCCCGTCGCGCGCGCCGTGAGGTTCGCGAGGAGGTCCGCGCGCAGATTGGTGATCATCGAGGCCACGTCGACCTTGCCGTCGCGGGGCGCCGCCGCGCCCGCCTTCGCTCCCGCCGGCTTCAGATTCGCCGCGATCACCTCCTCGTCGGAGAGCGCGTCGAGGAGCGTGAACCACTTGTAGTACTTCTTGTTGGCGTCGCTCATGGACTCGACCGTGTCCAACTTCTTGAAGCGACGCTCGGTCCGGTTCGCGGGATCCTCGGCCTCTCCCGCCGCCACGGCCCCGTCTTTCCCGTTGCCCGCCCGGATGCCTCCGACGACGGGCGGCCCACCCACGTAGTCGACGCGGACCCGGAACGAGTCGAGCTTCAGTTTCTCGATCCTCTTCGCCACATTCAGCTCGATCGACGACGTGAAGCCGTTGCCGTTCTTCCCCGGCCGCTTCCACGTGATCAAATCCGTGTCGACCTTGACGAATCGGACGCGCGTCTTGCTCTTGACCAGGTCGATCGACATCACGCCCTTTTCGATGGGCTGGCCGCCGTTCACCATGCGGAAGAGCATCATCTGCTCGCGCGTGCGTTCCTCTTGGTTCTTCACGTCGTGGTCTCCCGTCGAGAGCGTGGCGGATCAAACCTGCTTGGGCTGGACGCTGAGGCAGTAGCCGAAGGCGAAGGCCGCGAATTCATTGTGCACCTTGCCGAACTGCGTCGTCGGCTCTGCACCGTCGATCTGGACCGTCATCGCGACGATTCCCCCGCCGCCGCCGCCGGAGGGGCGGCATCCCGTGCCGGTCCAGGTGTGGCCGGGCAGGCTGCACGGGCTGGGCGCGACGTCGAGCAACACCTTCGGTTCCTCCTCCGAGCGCGCCTCCATCCCTCCGAGGTCTCTCTTCTTGTTGATCAACTTGTTGACCTCGTTCAGGAGCTTCTGGAGCTCCGTTCGCGCGTTCTCGAACTTGCCGCCCTTCACCGTGATCTCCTTGCCCTTCAGGAACTTCTCGAGCGCCAGGATCCGCGGGTCGTCGAGGCCGAGGAAGATCGACCGCCTCTTCCCCTCGCCGCAATCGAACTTCGGGAGCCGGCTGGCCTTCGGGTCGCTCGCGAGCGCGATGCGCTTGACGACCGTCACCGTGGCCCGGACGTCCTGGCCAGGGGCGCCGTCGTCCCGCAAGAACCCTTCGACCGCCAATTTCCGGGCCTTGCCCGGGACTTTCGGGTTCGTGGCGACCATCCCTCTTCCTCCAACGCGACGATTTGGAAGCCGTCCCGATCTCGCGTCGAGACCGAGGGCCGTTCAGGTCTTCACAGGGGATCAAGCAAACAAGCGGAACCGGCGCGGGAACGTAACCGCGGGCCCGGTCACCGAGGCGGCTCGGTGTCGAGGACGTCGGCGAGCCCCTTCTCTTCCATGCGGTGCACGATCTCGGAGAGGCGCATCATCGCGCGGTGCGATCGCATGCGGGCGGCGGGCTCGGAGACGCCGATCTCGGCGCCGATCTTCGCGAAGGTGAGCTGGTCCCATTCGCGCATCACGAGGACCTGGCGCTCCTCGGGATCCATGAGCTCGAGCGCCATGCGGACGCGCGCCTCGTCCTCGCTCTTGCGCAGCTCGCGGCTCGGGCTCTGGACGTCCGCGCGCGGCGGGTCGAGCTGCAGCACCGAGTCGGAGGGGAGCGGCCGCTCGACCGAGCGCGTGCGCCGCTTCGCGCGGTAGTAGTCGTTCTTGTCGCGCAGCACGTTCTCCACGATCCGCTTCAGCAGCGCGTAGAGCAGCCGGCGCGAGCGCACCTCGAAGCCCGGACCGTAGGTGAGGAAGTCGACGAGGGCGTCCTGCACGAAATCCTCGAGCTCCTCGTGCGAGCGCAGCCGGTCTCCCAGCCGCCGGTCGACGTGAGCCGTCAGCCACGGCAGCGCGTCGCGCAAGATCGCGTCGAACGCTGCGCGATCGCCGTTGCGCCAGCGACCGAGCAGCTGCGCGGTGTCGTCGGACAGGACCTCGTCGGGAGGCGGCGCGGGACGGGAGAGGCCGGTCGGCTCGCGGCTCATGTCGCACCCCGGGTCAATAAGACGCGCGGGAGAGTATCGAGCGAACACCGCCCGCGTCAGGGATCGCCCGTAGTGCGAACGAAAGACGATGCGCCGGACGGCTGCGCCCCCGGGATCGGCCGGCGCTCGATGCTTCACGAATTCTTGTGCGAGCGCCACGGAGAGCCTTCAATCGCCCGCGGCCGCACGCTGCGGCGCGAGCAGGAGAAAGGCTCTTCGTGGAATCGATCGGCGTCGTCGTCTGGTGGCAGCTGCTGCGGGCGATCAGCGTGGTGAACCTCGTCGCGTGGCTGATCGTCGCGCGCCGCACGGCGCGGCAGCACACGCCGCTCGAACGCGGGCTCCGCAACGTCCTGCGCTGGCAGATCGCGCTCTCGCTCGTCTTCGCGTCGGGCTGCGCGTTCCGGTCGTTCCTGCCCGGCTCCGAGGGGCAGCGCATCTGCCTCAGCGACTCGGCTCTCTCGAGCGTCCTCGTCACGCGCTCGGTCGCGACGCTCGCCGAGCTCTCGCTCGTCGCGCAGTGGGTGCTGGTGCTCGGGACGTGGGTGAGGGACCGCGGCGCGTCGGCGCTGCGTTGGATCCCGTGGGTCCTCCTCCCGCTGATCGCCGTGGCCGAGGTCTTCTCCTGGTACACGACGCTCACCGCGAACCACTTCGGCAGCGTCGTCGAGGAGTCGCTCTGGGCCCTCGCGGCGCTGCTCGTCCTCGCCGTCCTGCTCGGGCTGCGGGCGCGCTCGCAGGGGCCGCAGCGGCGGCTGCACTCGGTCGCCGCGATGTTGACCGCCGCCTACGTCGCCTTCATGGTGCTGGTCGACGTCCCGATGTACTTCACCCGTTGGCGCGCCGAGCAGGCGAGCGGCGTCGCGACCCCGAGCGCCCTCGCTGTCCTCGTCGACTCGCGCATCCGCAGCGTCGTCACCTTCCGCTGGGAGGACTGGCGCGCGGAGATCCCCTGGATGACGCTCTACTTCAGCGTCGGGGTGTGGGTGAGCATCGCGCTGATCCGGGCGCCGCTGCTGCGTGCTGGGCGGGAGGCCCGTCCGCAGTAGATTCCCGCCCCCATGACCCTGCCCCCGCCCCGGAAGTCCAACCTCACCCGTCAGATCCTCGTGAGCCTTCCGGTCGGGGCGCTGGCCGGCTGGGCGATCCACCACTGGCTCGACGACGCTCCGGAGACGAAGGAGCACGTGATCCAGTGGGTGCGCGTCGTCTCGCGCATCTTCCTCAGCCTCATCAAGCTGCTGATCGCGCCGCTGCTCTTCAGCACGCTGGTGGTGGGCATCGCCGGCGCCGGCGACCTCAAGTCGGTCGGGCGGCTCGGACTGCGGGCGATGATCTGGTTCACGGCGGCGACGCTGCTCGCGCTCGTGATCGGGCTCTTCGCCGTCAACCTGGTGCGGCCGGGCGACGGCATCAACCTCCCCGCCGAGCAATCGAAGGAGGCGCGGGAGATCTCCGCGAACGCGGCCAAGATGTCGCCGCAGGACCACCTCGTCTCGGTGGTCCCGACCAGCATCGTGAAGGCGCTGGCCGAGAACGACGTGCTGCAGATCGTCGTCTTCGCGCTGCTGTTCGCGATCGCGGTCGCGTCGATCGGCGAGCGCGGCCGGCCGATCTTCCTGTTCTGCGAAGCGCTCTCCGAGACGATGTTCAAGCTGACCGGCTTCGTGATGAAGTTCGCGCCGTACGGCGTGGGCGCAGCGATCACGGTGACGGTGGCGAACAAGGGGCCGGAGGTCCTGAAGAACCTCCTCCTGCTGGTCCTCACGCTGTACGGGGCGCTGATCGTCTTCATCCTGGTCGTGCTGCTGCCGGCAGCGCTCTTCGCGAGAGTGCCGATCCTGAAGTTCCTGAAGGCCGTGCGCGAGCCGGCGATGCTCGCCTTCACGACCACCTCGAGCGAGTCGGCCTTCCCCAAGGCGCTCGAGAACATGGAGCGGTTCGGCGTGCCGCGCCGGATCGTGAGCTTCGTCCTGCCGCTCGGGTACAGCTTCAACCTCGACGGCTCGACGCTCTACCTCTCGCTCGCCTCGATCTTCGTCGCGCAGGCGGCGAACCACCCCCTCACCGTCGGCCAGCAGATCGCGCTGCTCGCCACGCTGATGCTCTCTTCCAAGGGGCTCGCCGCCGTCCCGCGCGCGTCGCTGGTCGTGCTGGCCGGCACGCTCGCGCAGTTCGGCCTCCCCCTCGAAGGGATCGCCGTGATCCTCGGCGTCGACGAGCTGATGGACATGGCGCGCACCGCGACGAACGTCATCGGCAACTGCCTCGCGACGTGCGTCGTGGCGCGCTGGGAGGGGGAGTTCCGGCCGGAGGGGGAGGCGGCTCCGGTCGCCGCGCCGGCGTCGGCGTCGGCGTCGGCGTCGGCCGACGAGGTCCCGACTCCGCAGTAAGTCCCGGAGCGCGCGTCACGAAACCGCGTCGGTGAGAAGCCCCCCACCACCTCGCCGATTTTGTCGCGACGGATTCGAAGTCGGAGTCCGCTCCTCGGTGCCGGACCCTTCGTCGGTCCCCCCCTCTCGGAACTCATCGAGGAGAGAGCTCTTGGCCGGCCTCCGTCCCGTTGAGCGCGCCGCGGCGTTCCTCGTGTTCCTGGGCGTGGCGGGCTGCAAGTACGACAGCAGCCTGACGATGGACAGCGCCGAGTTCGATCCGCGCATCCGGGCGCGGGACGACGCCCTCGTCGCGAACGGCTCCCCACCGGCGCAGGGAATCGACGTGAACGAAGGCGTCACCGTTCTGCGGCCAGGCTCCGCGAATCAAGCCGAGCGCCGGGCGTTCGATCCTCTCTACATCCTCTCGTTTCCCGTCTACCTGATCTGGGACGGGATCCTCCACCTCGCCGTGACCGACACCGATCCCGTCGCGCGCCCGAAGTTCGAGACGCGGCTCGTCTACGCGAACTCGCCCGAGAAGCCGATCCGGGACGACGAGAGGTTCGAGGTCGAGCTCAAGTACCTCGCGATCGACTACTTCACGGGCGGCCGACTCCGCGACGCCTGGGGCGGACAGGGCGGCCAGGTGAGCCTGCAGACCTCGCTCAACGCGCTGAGCGACGCCGGCATGCTGCTGCGCGAGGACACGAAGTTCGTCGTCGAGAACGAGATCAAGCGGCGCAGCCCGCTGCTCGCGCTCGCGAAGGGGACCGCGAAGGGACGCGAGTTCGTCGACGAGGTCACGAGCCGGGCGAAGGCGGTCCTCGAGAAGGCCAAGGAGCTCGAACTCCTCGCCGACAAGGTCGAGGGCTACGTCAAGGACGTCCAGGACGAGACCGGCAGCGACGCGCGGGTGAAGAAGCTCGACGAGCTCCGCCGGAAGGCGCTCGAGACGGTCGACGCGCAGATCGCGACGCACTTCCCGAACGCCGACCAGGCGCAGCTCGCCCGGCAGATCGCCGATTCGGTCGTGAAGTCGGTCTTCGACGAGATCGCGCGCCACTTGAACGACCCCGACGTCGAGCGGGCCGCTGATTGGGTGAAGCGGGTCGCCGCCATTGCGCAACGCCACCTCGACCAGGCGAACGTCGTCCTCGACTACTTCGAGAAGTACGGCGTCGACGAGGAGGGGATCTTCGAATCGGCGAAGATCATCGTCGACCTCGCCGACGCCGACCGCCGCTCCACGCTCGAATTCGAGCACGTGAAGCCGTCGCTCTTCCAGCTCGGGGGCGAGGCGGGCGGCGGCACGGCCGCGACGCTGATCGGCGAGGACCTGAACCGGATCGGCGGCCGCGTGCTCGACCACGAGTACACGTTCACGTCGATGGCGACGACCCCCGAGAGGGCGGCGGCGAACGAGAAGGCCGCCCCTTCGATCAAGGCGCCTGAGGACGACCAGGTCGCCTCGAAGAAGGGCACCGACAAGCTCCACCCCGAGCCCCGCGACACCCGCATCGACGACCCCGCCGCCTCGAACGGCACAGTCGTCACGTCGCGCAGCCTCGTCTACCGCGGCACGCTCCAGGAGCTGTCCCGCTCGATGAGCGGCGTGAAGGGCTTCGCGCTCTCGTTCCTCATGATCGATCGCGGGGACGATCGCGTCGTCGAGGCGCTGCGCACGTTGCAGCAGTACACCGACCAGAGCGGCATCACGATCGGAGGCGGCGGCGCGGAGATCCCGTTGTCGAGCATCGTCGAGGGGCTCTCCGTGCTCGCCGAGCGGATCTCCGAGGACAAGGTCGAGCTGCGCTCGCTCGACGTCCGCTTCATGAGCGAGCCGCCGCGGAGCGGCTCCTCGCCCGGACACGAGCTCTTCGCGCTGCGGCCCTGCTCGCTGCTGATCTCGCGCAACCTCGACGGCAACAAGTTCGGCGCGGTCGCGGAGATCACCATCCGGCGGGCGCAGTGAGGAGACGATCATGAGTGCAGCGCGTTCGAGCCTGTTCCTCGTCGCGACCCTGGCCGCCGCATGTGGAGGCCCGTCGTTCGACCCCGAGACCGCGAAGCACGTGCTCACGGTCGACGAGCGCGGCCGCATGCTCGACACGGCCGCTTCCGGAGCGCCGCCGGCCTTCCCGGCCGAGAAGAACGCCGTGTACCAGGACGACACGCCGAGCGGGCAGACCACGGAAAAGCTGGTCGATGAGATGGTGAAGGGGATCCTCGCCGGGACGGAATCGCATCTCGCGCACGGCGGCCGGCGGCGGGTGATGATCTTCGCCCACGGCGGCCTCAACTCGTGGGACGCGTCGTCGGACACGATCCGCGACGTGCTGAAGCGCGTCCACTGGAGCGCGACACCGCCCGCCGGCCAGCCTCCCGACCCCTACCCGATCTTCGTGCAGTGGAACTCCGAGGCCTTCCACTGCCTGCACGAGCACCTCTGGTGGATTCGTCAGGGTCGCGTCCGCGACCGCTTCTGGCCGCTCGCCTCGCCGCTCTATTTCGTCGGCGATCTCGGCCGCGGGCTCGTGGACCTGCCCGTCACGTGGATGACGGAGATCGAGAACACGTTCGGCACGGCGCCTTCGATGAAGGAGAACGCGAAGGAGCGATACAAGTACTACCGCGGCATTCCCGTCGACGACGCGCGACTCGGGCGCGGCGAGCGTCCCGATCGCAGCTGGCGGCGGGCGATCGTCGAGGAGTCCGGCAACGTCCTCTACTTCCCGTTCCGGATCGTGACGATGCCTCTCGTGAACGGCTTCGGCGAACCTGCGTGGGAGAACATGATCCGGCGCACGCGGATGGTGTTCCACACCGAGGAGGAGTTCGAGGTCGAGATGGGTCCGCTTCCGGAAGGCTCCGGAGCCATGTCCTTCTTCCTGCGCCGCCTCGAACAGGCGGTCCGCGAGAACGGCGGTCCCGACCAGTGGGACATCACGCTCGTCGGCCACAGCATGGGCGCGTTCGTCTGTTCCGAAGCTCTCCGGATCGCGCCCTCGCTTCCTGTCCGGAACGTCGTGTTCATGGCCGCTGCCTGCTCGCTCCGCGAGTACCGCGACTCCGTCGTCCCGTTCCTCGAGATGCCGGCGCACGCGGACACGCAGATGCACCACCTCTGCCTGTCGGATCGGGCGGAGGAAAACGAGGCGTGGCCGAGCCACTGGTTCGAGGTCGCGCCGCGCGGGAGCCTGCTGGTCTGGATCGACTCGTTCCTCTCGTCGCCCGCGACGCTCCTCGATCGCGCCGCGGGCCGCTACGTGAACCTGATGGCGGCGGCGCACCTCGACGATTCGCTCGACGACTCGGTGAGGAAGCGCATCTCCATCCGCCAGTTCAGCTCGGGGCAGGACCGGGCGCCCCAGTCGCCGCAGGCGCACGGCGAGTTCATCGAGAACGTCGACTTCTGGAAGAGCGACTCCTGGAAGCCGATCGAAAAGGACCTGGAGTGACCGCCGTGAATCGGCTCGGTCGCGAGGTCGTCTTCACGTCGTGACGAGGCGGCGCGACGGGCCTTCCTGACGAAGCGGCGTGACTAGCTCTTCTTCGGCCGCGGCACGTGCTGGTCGAGAAGGATCGGGTTCCCGTCGGGATCGATGACCATCACGCTCGCGGGGCCGCTCGACGCCTCGTCCGCGGAGCTCGCGAGGATCAGGCCGGCGGCGACGAGCTTCTTCTGGATGTCGCGCACGTCCTCGAAGTCGGGGAGCGTGGCACCCTTGCGATCCCAGCCTGGATTGAAGGTGAGGAGGTTGCGCTCGAACATCCCCTGGAAGAGGCCGATCGTGCTGGTCTCGTTCTGGAGGATCTGCCAGCTCTCGCCGTCGCCGTGGATCCCGTGGAAGCCGAGCTTCTCGTAGAAGGCGCGCGACCTCGCGAGGTCCTTGACGGCGAGGCTGACGGAGAAGTTGCCGAGCTGCATCGCTTCGTCTCCTGATCCGGGGCGGGAGGCGCGATGATCGCAGATCCGCTGGGCGGTCGTCGAGCGGCGGAGCCGCGAGGCCGCGCCGGTGACGCGCATGGCTGAGCCGTCGGACCTGGCGCTGCCGTCCCGTCGTACCTCCGGCACCTTCACTCCCGCCGCGAAACCGAGATGGAAGAGGATCCGCGATGAAGACCGACCCCAAGCTCGACCTCGTCCTGGAGCGCGTCGTCGACCTCCCTCCGGAGCTCGTCTGGAGGGCGTGGACCACGCCGCAGCACCTGCTCCAGTGGTTCACACCCGCGCCGTGGAAGACGGTCGAGTGCCAGCTCGACCTGCGTCCGGGCGGACTCTTCCGGACCGTGATGCGCTCGCCCGAAGGGCAGAACTACCCCCATTCGGGCTGCTACCTCGAGGTCGTCCCGAACAAGAAGCTCGTCTGGACCGCCGCGCTCGAAGCCGGCTACCGCCCCGCGAAGATCGACCCCCAGCTCGGCTTCCCCTTCACCGCCACCCTCCTGCTCGAGCCGCAGGGCAAGGGCACCAAGTACACCGCCATCGTCATGCACGCCGACGAGGCCGACTTGAGGAAGCACGAGTCGATGGGCTTCCGCGAGGGCTGGGGGAAGGCGCTCGAGCAGCTCGTCGAGCACATGAAGGTCGCGAAGGTCTGACGGCGCGGCCGGATCACTTCACGCGCACGGCGACCTCGTACGCCGTCGCGCCGCCCGCGCCGTCGGCGAGTCCGAGGAGCTCGATCTCGAGCACCTCGCCGTCGCCAAGGCCATCGAAGAGGGAGAAGAAGCCGGCGACCGAGCCGGCGTCGCCTTCGACGCGCGGCGACGAAGAGAACGTGCACTCCACCGGATCCGGGAGGTCGCCGCCGCCGAAGGGGTCGTCGATGCCGTCGACGTCGGTCGTGAACGAACGGCCCGCCGCGTCGATCGCGGTCACGAAGCCGCGCAGGCGGCCCGGCTTCACGCGCACCTCGCTGGCGGCGAGTTCGGGCGTCGACGGGGTGCCGGTGAGGTCGCCGCGGACGCGCACGCGCAGGCCGGTGCGCAGCGAGGCGGCCGGGATCGACGGCTCGCCGCCGACGTCGAGGAAGAGGCGCTCGCCGCCGTCGAGGGCGACGTGCACGTCGGTGTTCGTCGAGGCGACGCGGCCGTCGAGGATCGCGGGATCGGACTCGTCGAGGTAGATGATGAACTGCGACGGCAGGCCGCTCGAGTCGACGATCCGTCCCTCGAAGCCGGGGCGCTCGTCCTCGATCTCGACCGAGCGCGCCGGGAAAGGCGACGTCGCGAACGCGGAGAACTCGACCTCGACCTCCTGACCGACGACGAGGTCGGCGGCGGTGCCATGGCGGGGCTCCGCGCCGCGCAGCTCGATCTCCGCGGAGGAGAAGTCGACGGCGATCTCGGCGGGATTGCCGAGGCCCTCGAGCACGGGCCGCACGACCGCCGCGCCGAACTCGATCGAGCGCAGCCGCAGCGTGAGCTCGCTGCCGGGCAGGTCGAGCGCCGTGATCGTCCCGCGGACCTTGGCGACCGCGAGGCCGTGGTCGTCCCGTTCGATCTGCAGGAAGGTCGCATGCAGGAGGCCGTCGCCGCCGAGCCCGCCGCGCGCCTCGACGCGGTCGCCGGCGCGGGCGAAGGCGAAGAGCGCCGCTTCGCTCGAAAAGAGGTTGCCGTCGTCGTCGACGAGGAGCGTGGCCGGCTCGACCGCGATCACGAGCGTGCCGCGGCTCGCCGTGTCGTCGCGGGCGACGAGGTCGACGGTGAGCGTGCCGGCCGCGGGATTCGTGGAAATCAGCCGCCCGTGGACCTCGTCCAGCAGGTCGTCCGCGCCCGTGCGGCGCGTCGCCAGGAGCTTCGGCGTGAAGTCGAAGCCGCCGAACCCGTCGTCGAAGAGCGAGTCGTCGAGCTCGAATTCGAAGTGGAGCCGCACGCGGTCGTCGCGCTCGAACGCGACGGGCAGGGAGAACGTGCCGGAGGCGTCGCCCGCGCTCGCGTGCACCGCGACCGGCGCGCCCGCCTTGTCGCGCGCGACGATCGACGTCGGATCGAACGAGAGCAGCACGCCCGTCCAGGTCCCGGGCTGCAGTGCGACGACCTGCAGCAGATCGCTCGAGACGCGCAGCGCCAGCAGATCGATCGTGCGCGGCGTCGCGAGGAGGTTCGAAGTCGAGCTGCCGTCGTCGCGCGTCAGCACGACGGAGTCGAGCGTGATCTCGAAGGAGGAGAGCGCATCGGTGGGCGCGTCACCGACCAGCAGGGAGACGCTCGCTCCCGACGCCCTCGAACTGCTGCCGCCCCCTCCCCCGCAGCCGGCGGTGAGGAAGAGCGTCGCACCGACCAGCACGGCCCCGATCGACTTGGAAATCACGTGGCACCTCTTGGCTCGTGGGGCGCGACGACGAGGGCCGCGCGCGGACGCAGTGAATGGAGTGGCGCGCCCGTCACGGGCAAGGGTGATGCCGGCGGGAAGGCCACGGGGGCGGGCGGTCGCGGACGAGCCGCGGACCGCCGTCCGTCCAAGAGTTGGACCAGGCTCGAGAAGCGGGTCCGTCTGCAGCGCGGGAACCCTTCCTCGTCGCTGCGGACCGCTTCCCACCGCGACGACGCCGCATCGAACGTCCGCTCTCGGCGTCGCCCGAGGCCCCCGACTTGCCAACCCGCCGGCACCCTCGGAGGAAAGTCCATGAGAAGCAGCGGGAACCGTGTCGGATCGAAGCTCCGTCGCGGCTTGTTCATCGCATCGCTGGGAATCGCGGGCCTCGCCTTCGGCTGCGCGGGCGACGACGGCGACCCCGGTCCGCAAGGTCCGCCCGGTCCGCCGGGCGGCGCGGGCGACACGGCGACGATCCTCGATCCGTCGCAGGATGCACCCGGCGTCGTGATCGCGATCACGGGAGTGAGCGGCGCGACCGGCTCGGGAGGCACCTTCCAAGCGGGCGACACGCTGACCGTCACGTTCACGATCCAGAAGAACGACGGCTCGGCGTGGCAGCTGAGCGAGATGGGCGTCGGCGCGATCCTGGCCTCGGGTCCGACGTCGAACTACGCACGCGTGCTGAAGGAGAAGGTCGACGTCATCTCGCACGCGACCGAGAACTCCGACGGCTCCTACAGCTACCAGTTCGACGATCCGATCCCGGCCAACTACGAGGCGCCGATCAACGACAGCGGCAGCTACGACGCCGCCGACGGCAACCTCGCCGGGACCGCGCTGCAGGCCGGCACCTACACGGTCGGCATGTACCTCGGCTGGTTCTACACGGTGAACGGGAAGCCCTTCTCCGACGTCGGCAACGCGACGTTCGACTTCCTCTACGGCGCGGGAGCGGTGCTCGACACGCGCGAGGTCATCACGCAGGCCAACTGCAACGCCTGCCACGGCACGCTGCGCGTACACGGCGGCTTCCTGCGCGACGTGAAGATGTGCACGCTCTGCCACACGGTCGGCGCCGAGGACTTCGCCGGCCCGCCCGGCGCCCACCTCTGGTTCCCGGTCGTGCTGCACAAGGTCCACAACGGCGAGCACCTGCCGTCGGTGAACGGCGTCGCGACCAACGTGAACGGCACGCGCGACTACGGCGCGACGCCGGTCCCCTACACCATCACGAACGTGCTGGGCCAGGTGACCGACTTCTCCCACGTCGCCTTCCCGGTCTGGCCCAACCTGAACATCCCGATGCCGCGCGACTCCGGCTTCTCGGCGCTCGCCGCGCCGCAGCAGGCGACCGAGGACCTGATCCGCGAGGGCGTGACCGACTGCGCCAAGTGCCACGGCGATCCCGACGGTGCCGGCCCGCTGCCGCCGCCCGCGCAGGGCGACCGCTACAAGACGCACCCGACGCAGCTCGCGTGCGCGTCGTGCCACGACGACGTCGACTTCGCCAACCCCTACACGTCGAACACGCAGACGATGCCGGCGCAGAACGACAACGCGACCTGCACGCTCTGCCACGATTCGTCCGGGACGGGGCTCGCGATCGACGACGCGCACCGCCACCCGCTGAACGATCCCGCCGTGAACCCCGGGCTCAACTTCCCGATCGTCTCGATCGCCGAGGCCGGCACCAACGACGGCAACGGCGCGATCGACCCGGGCGAGAAGATCGAAGTCTCCTTCCGCATCCAGGACGACTCGGGCAACGCGGTCACGCCCGATCCGGCGAAGTTCTCCTCCGTGAGCGCGGTGATCTCGGGCCCGACGTCGAACTACAACCTGGTGCTCAACACCTCGATCTCGACCACCGCGATCGCCGCCCAGACCGGTCCGACCTTCACGCTCAACGTCCCCGAGAAGACCACGCTCGAGTTCGTCGCGGACGCCGCCGACGACGGACTGGTCGAGGCGTTCGTGACGTCACGCACCCCCCACTGGGCGGTGACCGGAGCGCTGACCACGGTGTGGGAGCGCACCGCGACGGCCGGCGGCGACACGACGCTCGCCGCGGCGGCGCCCGCCGTGCAGAACTTCATCGACGTCGCGAGCGCGACCGACTTCGCGCGCGGCGACGCGCTCGTGATCGACGACGGCGTGGGCGGCCTCGAGGAGTACCTGGTCGTCCAGTTCGTCGACGGGACCCGCCTGTGGTTCACGTCGCCCACCACGCAGACGATGTCCGGCGCGAATCCCGACCTGGTCTACAGCCTGCGCTTCTCGCACTCCGCCGCCGCGACGGTGAAGGAGGTGACGCTCACCAAGAAGACGCTCACCACCGACTACACGCTGACGGCCGCCACCGGGACGATCACCGAAGTGAACGCCAACAGCTTCACGGCCGGCAACGCGGTGCTCGCGACCTACACGAGCGACTTCGTCATGCCGGCGGTCTATCCGGGCGCCATCAACGAATCGCCCGACATCGACGTGGCATGGGGCGAGTGGCGCGCGCTGCCCATCGCCGACGGGACCTACACGCTCGGGATGTGGGCGGCGATCAACCGGGTCGTCACGCTGTTCGGCGAGACCAACACTTATCGCGGCACCTCGCCGCCCTCCAACGCCGACTTCCTGGTCGGCTCGGCCACGACGATCGAGCCCTATTCGCTCGTCAGCTCGGCCGCCAACTGCAACGCCTGCCACAACGATCTGTACTTCCACGGCGGCGGTCGCCGCGGCTTCGACACCTGCGTGCTCTGCCATGGAACCGCGGGCTCGGAGGATCGCTCGCGCTACGTCGCCGCGAACGCTCCGGCGACGACGCAGGTGACCATCAACTTCCGCGAAATGCTCCACAAGATCCACATGGGCGAGGACCTCGACCACGCCTCGACCTACACGGTCGTCGGCTTCGGATCGACGGCCTATCCCAACAACTTCGGCATCTTGAATTACGGCGAGGTCGCCTTCCCGGCGATGCCCTCCGGCGTGAAGCAGTGCACCACCTGCCACGGCACGTTCAACACCGCCTGGATCGAGCCGTCGTCGCGCACGCATCCCGCCGGTCAGTTGCTGCCGACCCGCGCGTGGCGATCGGCCTGCGGCGCGTGCCACGATTCGGACGCCGCGCAGGCCCACATCGACTCGCAGACCAGCCCGTCGGGCGCCGAGGCGTGCGCCGTTTGCCACGATCCCGACGGTCTCTACAACGTCGAGTTGTTCCACAAGGTGCGATGAACCCGATCCGTACTGCTGCTCCTTGGACTCCGCCCGGCGGTAGCAGCCCTTGGTGGCTGGCCGCCGTGGCGGGGCTCTCGTTCGGGCTCGTCGCGCTTTCGACGTGCATCGGGCTGATCACGCCGCCGCCGCACGGACGCGGCGGGACGCTCGAGGAGGGCGGAGCCGCGGCGGCGGTCCCGGCGGGCGTCCTCGAATCCGAGGTAGACGCCGCGGCGGATGAAGTCGATGGCGCGGACGAGTTCGTCGCGGAGCGCGCGGGCGATGCGACGGACGGCGCGCCGCGCGGCAGCGAGGTCCGGCCGGCGCGCCCCGGCAGCGAGCGCTGGCACGTGCAGCGGCTGCAAGCGCTCCACGCTTCGGATCCCGCGGAGTTCCGCCGCGAGGCGCACGAGCGCTTCGACACCGCCGCGAGCCAGGAGCAGTTCGCCTGGCTCCGCGTCGCGCTCGCGTGCGACGCGCCGCTCGCCGACGAGCTCGGCCGCGCGCTGCTCGAGAAGGGCCGCCGCGACGACGACGACCGCTTCGCCGCGACGGTGACGCTGCTGCAGAAGCAGGCGGCGCGCGCGAACGAGACGGCCAAGACGCTGCTCGCGACGCTCAGCACCGACGAGTCGGAGCGCTTCGCGGGCTGCAAAAACGCGCGCTGACCGCACGCGCGCTCGGCAGAAATCCGAGTCGTCGTACCGGGCTTGCTCCGTCGCGGTTGGCGGCGCATGGCGGACCCCTTCCAATTCTGCTCATCCGCGAAGCTGGTCGAGCTGACCGGCCGACGCGCCCGCACCGTCCCGGAGCTGGCCGAAGGGATCCGCGCGCTCGACGACGCGGTCCTCTTCCACCACACGCACCACTTCCTGCTGCAGCACCAGTACTGGCTGCCCGAGCCGACCAGCGACTTCGCGTGGTGGGTCGCGGAGATCCTCCAGGAGCGCGCGCTCGGCGAGGACCTCGCGAGCATCAACACCGTCGAGTTCCGCTCGATCCACGAGCTCAAGGAGCGCATCCTCGCGGTGATCGCGGCGCATGCGGGCGACCGCACGCGCACGGTCGAGGCCCCGTCCGGCCTCGAATTCCATTTCCTCCGCACGCACAGCTACGTCTTCCCGACCGACCACCGGGCGTCGACGCTGGCGGAGTTCGCGGGCCACCTCGAAAAGGTGAGCCTGCAGTCGATCTACCACCACGTCTTCGAGGCGCGCCTGCGGCTTTCGCGCGCGACGAACGACTTCGCATGGTGGTTCCGTGATTCGCTCGGCGAGAAGGAGCTCGCCGTAAGCGTCGAGCACCTCGATCCGTACGTCTTCACCCTCGAGGACCTGCGCGCGCGGATCCTGCAGCTCGTGAAGCGGAGGCTGTGAGATGGCGACGCTCGCCGACTACGAGGCGGCCGCCGGGAAGGACGCCGTCCACGAGATCGCCGCGATCGCGGCGCGCCTGAAAGGGCTGCGCGTCGTCAACGTGAACTCGACGGCGGTCGGCGGCGGCGTGGCCGAGATCCTGATCCGCATGGTCCCGCTCCTGCAGGAGCTCGGCGTCGACGCGCGCTGGGAGGTGATCAAGGGCGACGCGGCGTTCTACGAGACGACGAAGGCGATGCACAACGCGCTGCACGGCGTCGAGGTCCCGTTCACCGACCGCATGCGGGAGGCGTTCCTCGACACGACGGGGCGCAACGCGGCGCTGGTGAACCTCGACGCGGACGTCGTGGTGATCCACGACCCGCAGCCGGCCGGCCTGGTCAACGGGAGGGCGGCGAAGGGCGGGCGCTGGATCTGGCGCTGCCACATCGACCTGTCGCGCCCGTCGGCACCGTTCTGGGATTTCCTGCGCCCGTTCGTCGAGCGCCACGACGCCGCGGTCTTCTCGGCGCCGCAGTTCACGCAGGCGCTCTCCGTGCCGCAGTACATGATCCCGCCCTCGATCGACCCGCTGAGCGAGAAGAACCGCGAGCTGCCCGACGAGGAGGTGCGCGCCACGCTGGAGAGGTTCCACATCGACCCGGAGCGGCCGATCGTCACGCAGATCTCGCGTTTCGATCGCCTGAAGGACCCGCTCGGCGTCATCGAGGCGTTCCTGCGCGTGCGCAAGCGGTTCCACTGCCAGCTCGTCCTCGCCGGCGGGAGCGCCACCGACGACCCCGAGGGCTCTCAGGTGCTCGAAGAGGTGAAGGCGCGCGCCGGCGCCGACCCCGACATCCACGTGCTCGCGCTCCCGTCCGACGCCAACCGCGAGATCAACGCGCTCCAGCGCGGCTCCACCATCCTCGTGCAGAAGTCGCTGCGCGAGGGCTTCGGGCTCACCGTCACCGAGGCGATGTGGAAGGGCAAGCCGGTCGTCGCGGGCGCGGTCGGCGGCATTCCGCTGCAGGTCCGCCACCGCATGACGGGGCTGCTCGTGCACTCGGTCGACGGCGCCGCGCGCGCGCTGAGCCAGCTGCTCGCGAATCCCACGGTCGGGCAGAAGATGGGCGCCCAGGGCCGCGAGCACGTGCGGAACAACTTCCTGCTCACGCGCCACGTGAAGGACTACCTGCTCCTCTTCCACGCCGTGATGCACGGCACGTCCGGCGTCGTCCAGCTGTGACGCCGCGGCGGCAAGAGAGTCGCGCGCCGTCGTTCACGGGAACGACGGCGCGCGAGCCCATTCCTTTGCCGACGCGAGAGACCGGTCTCAGGCGTCGAAGTAGATGTTCACGGGCGCCGACATCTCGGGCGGGGCGAACGTGATGTCGGCGAACTGCACGATGATGTTCACGTCGAAGGTCATCGGCGGGAAGACGACCGGCACCGGGATCCGGCCCATCGGG